>OKVP01000601.1_pt1 | contig 15610 bp, 8 predicted proteins | sample 1604821 | NCBI WGS metagenome assembly OKVP01 (sample SAMN01760946, study PRJEB22395) | human gut metagenome | reverse complement strand
CATGCAGCTGATTTTTGAGAATGGCAGCATTGACGAGGAAGGCTTTACAAAAGCAGGTAAACTGCGTAGTGAGTTTGTTATTGCTGTAACCGGTACCGTAGAGAAACGTGGAGGAGCAGTAAACGAGAATCTTGCAACTGGCGAGATCGAGCTTCGTGTAAAATCCCTCCGTGTTCTTGCTGAGGCAGATGTTCCTCCATTCCCGATTGAGGAGAATAGCAAGACAAAAGATGAGATCCGACTTAAATATCGTTATCTTGATTTAAGAAGACCAGATCTTCAGAGAAATATCATGATGAAGAGCAAGGTTGCCCAGCTTACAAGACAGTTCTTTACAGAAGAGGGATTCCTTGAGATTGAGACACCGATGCTTGGAAAGAGTACTCCTGAGGGAGCCAGAGACTATCTGGTACCATCACGTGTTCATCCGGGAAGCTTCTATGGCCTTCCACAGTCTCCGCAGCTGTACAAGCAGCTTCTGATGTGCTCCGGATTTGATCGTTATATCCAGATCGCAAGATGCTTCCGTGATGAGGATCTTCGTGCTGACCGTCAGCCGGAGTTCACACAGATCGATATGGAGCTTTCCTTTGTTGATGTAGACGATGTTATCGATGTTAACGAGAGATATCTTGCATTCCTGTTCAAAGAAGTTCTGGATATCGATGTAAAACTCCCGATCCAGAGAATTACCTGGCAGGAAGCTATGGATCGTTTTGGTTCCGACAAGCCGGATATGCGTTTCGGTATGGAACTTCATGATGTCAGTGATATCGTAAAAGACTGCGGATTTGGTGTGTTCACAGGTGCACTTGAGAACGGCGGAAGTGTTCGTGGTATCAATGCAGAAGGTCAGGGCGCAATGCCGAGAAAGAAGATCGATAAGCTTGTTGAGTTCGTAAAAGGTTATGGTGCAAAAGGTCTTGCATACATTGCAATCCATGAGGATGGAAGCTGGAAATCTTCCTTCTCCAAATTTATGACAGAGGAGCAGATGGAAGCCCTCATCAAAGCCATGGACGGACAGGCTGGAGACCTTCTTCTCTTCGCAGCAGACCGCAACAAGATTGTTTGGAACGTTCTTGGCGCACTTCGTCTGGAACTGGCAGAGCAGATGGGACTGCTCGACAAGAACGAGTACCGTTTCGTATGGATTACCGAGTTCCCGCTTCTGGAGTGGTCCGATGAAGAGAACCGTTTCACCGCAATGCATCACCCGTTCACCATGCCGATGGACGAGGATCTGCCGCTTCTGGACACCGATCCGGGCGCAGTTCGTGCAAAAGCTTACGATATCGTCCTGAACGGTACCGAGATCGGCGGAGGAAGTGTTCGTATCCACCAGAACGATGTGCAGGAGAAGATGTTTGAGATGCTTGGCTTCACAAAAGCACAGGCACATGAGCGTTTCGGATTCCTTCTGGATGCATTCAAATACGGAGTTCCGCCTCACGCCGGACTGGCTTACGGACTGGATCGTCTCGTTATGCTGATGGCAAAAGAGGACAGCATCCGCGACGTCATCGCATTCCCGAAAGTAAAAGATGCTTCCTGTCTGATGACCGAGGCTCCGTCACCGGTTGACGCAGCACAGCTGGAAGAGCTTGGTCTTGAGGTTGAGCCGCAAGCAGAAGAAGAGACAACAGAAGAGTAAAGAAAATTTTGTAATTTACAGGACAGACAATTTTGCAGAAGTGCAGCGTTGTCTGTCCTTTTTTAGGTTTCACTCGATCGGTGTAAAGAAAAACTTAAGAAATTCTTCCCCGTCTTCCCCGTTGTTTTGCTGGAAAAAAGTGCTACAATATGGTTTGTAAGAAAGATACGGAAACATCCACAGCAAGTGGAACACATAGAGAAAAAGACAAGGAGGAATCACTATGTTAGTTACATTAGTCATGCTGGCAACCTGTTTTGGTCTGCTCTGCGGAATTGGAATTTTATTTGGGATCGTCGGACTGCTGCTGAAATTTGGAGGAAAAGTCCTCGGCGCATGCGCCACTATTCTTCTCCCGATCGGCGTGATCTGGCTTGGATTTAAAATCGTGTTCGCCGTCGTTCCGCTTCTGTTCAAACTGGTCTGTGCAGCGCTGATCTGTTATCTCGTATACCGCATTCTGCGGGAGATGAAACTTGTAGCATAAAAAATAAAATCTAACAGATTCGAAAGAAAACCTGCTTTCCGTCATAAACACGGAGGCAGGTTTTTAATGACAAAAACAAAAATCTATTTTCAGAAAAAGCCAGTATTTGCTAAAAAAAGAGTAAGGAAAAAGTAAGAAAACAAAAAACAAAATGTGATACGATAGAACTAACTTGGGAAAGCAGAAAATTAATTTGTAAAATAGAAAAGTGGGAGGAAGCGTATGAAGAAAAAAGTAATCGCGATTGTGTGTGCAGTCGCAGTGCTGGCGGCAGCCGGAGGGGGAGTGGCATGGCATTTCCTTGGAAACAGTACAAAAGAGGACGATAACGTCGTCTATGTCAATACTGTAAAAGCCCTGACCAATCTGGGAACCGGAAATGGAATGGAAAACCGCTATGCCGGTGTTGTGGAGTCGGAAAATACCTGGAAGGTAGAGAAAAACAGCGAGAAAACGGTAAAGGAAGTTTATGTGGAAGTCGGTCAGGAGGTTCAGGTCGGAACACCGCTGTTCTCCTACGATACCGAGAAATTCCAGAGTGACCTCGAGCAGGCGCAGCTGGATCTGGAACGCATAAACAATGAACTTTCAAGTATGAATACCAATATCGGCCAGCTTTACAAAGACAAAAAGCAGGCATCAAAAGACCAGCAGGCAAGCATCACACTGGAAATTCAGGAAGCGGAGCTGGATTTAAAGAAAAAAGAATATGAAGGAAAATCAAAACAGGCGGAGATTGATAAATTAAACGATAACATCACCAATGCGACCGTGATCAGTGAAATCGCCGGTGTCGTAAAATCAATCAACAACGATGACAGCAGCGCCGGCGCTTACTCCGGTGACAGCTCCGACAATTCCTTCCTGACTGTTCTTGCAACGGGAAATTTCCGTGTAAAAGGCCAGATCAATGAACAGAATATGAGCGACGGTTCGATTACGGAAGGAAGCCAGGTGATCGTGCATTCTCGTGTAGATGAGAATCAGACCTGGACCGGAACCGTGACAAAGATTGATCGGGAAAATGCAAAGACCGGCAATAACAACATGTACAGCAGTTCCGGCGATGGCATGACACAGTCGAGCTCCTATCCGTTCTATGTACAGCTTGCCGGAACGAATGGTCTGATGCTCGGCCAGCACGTTTACGTAGAGCCGGATGTCGGCCAGCAGGAAGTCAAAACAGGAATCTGGCTGTCTGACTCCTTTATCAACGATGTCGACAGCAATCCTTACGTCTGGGCCGATAATGGAAAAGGCAAACTGGAAAAACGAAGCGTAACGCTTGGAACGTACGATGAAAACATGATGGAATATCAGATCACCGACGGCCTTGCAGAAGATGATGCAATCACCTTCCCGGAGGACGGTCTGGAAGAAGGGATGAAGACCGTAGTCAGCACCGACGGATCACTGGGACAGAGCAATCCGGCCGGCGGCGAGGATGACGGTATGCTTGACAACGACGATGGAATGGTCGACGACGGTATGAAGCAGGATGAAAACGGCATGGTTGACAATACCATGGACGGCGCAGAGTACAGCGGTGAGGAAGATACAACGAACGTGATCGGCGGCGCCGACAATGGTGATGCAGAACCGGCAGACACACAGGAAGCCGGATCAGCAGATGACGGGGAGGTGCAGCCGTGATTCTGGAATTAGAGAATATCTGTAAAGAATATATGCAGGGCAAAATCCCGGTTCCGGTTCTGAAAAACATCAACTTCTCCATGGAAGAAGGCGAGTACGTTGCGATCATGGGTCCTTCCGGTTCCGGAAAAACAACACTGATGAATATTGTCGGCTGCCTCGACCAGGCGACGAGCGGACGGTTGATCCTCGACGGACAGGATATCAGCAAATGCAGTGACAATCAGATGTCCGATATCCGCCTGCAGAAAATCGGGTTTGTTTTTCAGAACTTTCAGCTTCTTTCAAGACAGAGCGCGATGGAAAACGTATGTCTGCCGTTAACCTATGCAGGTGTACCGAAAAAAGAGAGAAGAGAGCGTGCGGCGATTGCCCTCGAGCGCGTAGGACTTGGCGATCGCATGGATTTTAAGCCGACGCAGCTTTCCGGTGGACAGAAACAGCGTGTGGCGATTGCACGGGCAATTGTCAACCATCCGAAAATTCTGCTGGCTGATGAGCCGACGGGAGCACTCGATTCCCATTCCGGCGAGCAGGTCATGGAGCTGTTCCAGAGCCTGAACGACGAGGGCGTCAGCATCTTGATGATTACACATGACGCGGAGATCGCATCGATGGCACAGCGCACCGTGGAGATCCGCGACGGAATGATGAAATCGAAGGAGGTGGCCGAAACATGAAAAAAGGAAAAGCCGCAAAGAAAGTCGTGATTGCAGTTGTGACCGCAGTTGCCGTGGGCGGTGTCAGTGTCGGCGGTTATTACGGCATCCGCCAGGCGCAGAAGACGACCGTAAAAGTGTATCCGGTCAGTGACTTTACGAGTGGTTACTGGGGAGACAGCATGAACATGGAAGGCCAGATCACCTCGACGGCTTCCCAGAACATCTATCTTTCAGACAGCCAGACCATTTCCCAGGTTCTCGTCAAAGAGGGCGATGTGGTAAATGCCGGAGACACGCTGATGACATACGATACCAGCATGATCGAGCTGGATCTGGAAACGCAGCAGTTACAGCTTGCACAGACAAAGCTGAAAATCCAGCAGAGTGAAAAAGAACTGGAAAAGCTGAAAAAGACAAAACCGGTATCGGATACGCCGCTGAATCCGGTGGAGCCGGATTTCCCGGATTTTCCAGATGAACCCATCGATCCGGATTTCCCGGACGAACCGATTCCGACCCCAGAACCGGAGCCGACGTACGAGGATGCTGTTCTGTACAGCAGTACGAATAAGCTTGTATTTGGTTCCAAACCATACAAAGGAGAAGGAACGCAGGAAGACCCATACACCTATCTCTGCGCACCGGGGACAGTCCTGACAGGCGGATTCCTGAATCAGATGGCAGGATACGCGGATGAAAAGGGAACGAAAAAAGAAGAGGACAGCGAAGGATACTGGTTTCGCCTGGAGATTCATGAGGAAAACAAAGCCGCAGAGGCGCTGGAAACCGTGTGGGAGCAGGATGGAACGAAGATTGCGAAAGCATACGAGACTTCGTATGAAGCAGTCCTGAGTCTGAAAGAATCCGAATCGGCGGATGCACCGGAAATAAAAATTACCACGCCGATTGCAAATACAGAGGTTGCAGAGGGCGGCGAGCTGAAGCTGAAAATCGGAATCAATGAGAAGAAAGATACCGAAGAGAAGCCGGATGAGAAAGCCGACGATAAAACGGATGATAGAACCGAGAGTCCGTCCGAGGACGATGTGACACAGCCGGGTGAAGCCGGAAATGGAAGCGGTGAGGCAGACGATTCCACGGAAAACACCGAAACGGATGGCACTTACACATACGTCTGGAAACACAACGGAAAGACAATCGACGGAGATTTTAAGGATACTTACACAAAAGAAAACATCACAAAAGAGGATGCCGGAATCTATATAGTAGAAGTGACAGCGAAAAATGACAAGGGTACTTCCATGGCAGTCAGCACTGCAAATGTGGCGGTAAAAGAAGGAACGATTACCCCGACACCAAGTGTAACTCCGACCCCGAGCGTTACGCCGGGACCGAGTGTAACTCCAGAGCCGACCGTCAGCCCGGAACCAAGTACAACACCGATTCCGACCACAGAGCCGGTTCCAACAGAAACTCCGGTGCCGAGCGAGACCCCAGTTCCGACGGAAACGCCGACGCCGACCGAAGCCCCGGCAGAACCGGAAGCGGAACCGCAGAGCGAAGATGCGCCGGAAGCAGTGCAGACGACAGCAAAAACCGTATTCTACGGTGAAAAAGCATCGGTACAGTCCCTCTTTACATCATCCACAGGAAGCAGCGCAAATAACAATACTTCTTCCGGTGATGATACCCAGATGACCTACACAAAAGATGAGTTGAAAAAAGCCATCAGCGAAAAAGAAAGCCAGATCCGTAATCTGAAGCTGGATCAGAAGGAAGAGGAACTCAAAGTCAAAAATACGCAGAAATCCCTGGATTCCCAGACCGTAAAAGCGACGATCAGCGGTGTGGTAAAGAAGGTTGGAAATGCAGAAAACCCGTCCAACGACGGAAGCGCCTTTATCCAGGTCAGTGGAAACGAAGGTCTGTACGTGCGCGGCTACTTAAGCGAGACGTATCTCGATCAGGTAAAAGTCGGCGATGAACTCAACGTGACTTCTTGGTCTTCGGGTGCTTTTGCAGCGGCAACCGTAACCGAGATTTCTCCGTACCCGACAACAAGCTACATGTCGTACAGCGAGACACCAGCCTCCTTCTATCCGTTCACAGCCGTTATCCCGGAAGGCGGAGAAGGTTTTGAAAACGGTGACTGGATCGAGATTGCAATCACTGTCGGAAACGATGTAGAAAACGGCAACGGCCTGTACGTCAGCAAAGAATTCATCCGCGAGGAAAACGGACAGAAATTCGTTTATATCCGGGATGAAAATGATAAATTAAAGAAACAGAATGTGGTAACCGGAAAACTTCTGTGGGGCAGTTATTACGAAGTGAAGAGCGGTCTTTCCGAAGAGGATTACATTGCATTTCCGTACGGCAAAACCGTGGTGGAAGGCGCAGACACGAAGGAATCCAGTTCATCGGATTATTACAACAGTTAAGGAGGCGCATTATGTTAGAAAATGTAAGACTTTCCTTTCAGGGAATCTGGTCACACAAAATGCGTTCCTTCCTGACGATGCTGGGTATTATCATCGGAATTGCATCGATCATCTCAATTGTCTCCACGATCAAGGGAACGAATGAGCAGATCAAACAGAACCTGATCGGAGCCGGAAACAACAACGTGACCGTCAGCTTAAAGCAGGGCGACGGCGATTACTGGATGGACAACGGACTGCCAAGCGGCGTGTCGAAACTGTCCGATGATCAGAAAAAGCGGATCCGCGAGCAGGATCAGGTGGAAAATGCATCGTTTTACACCGAAAGAACGTATGTGAGCGGCATCGCAAAAGGAAACACAACACTGGACAGTGCGAAGGCGCTTGGCGTGGATGAAAATTATCTGTCGACGTGCGGATATCAGATTTATCAGGGACGCGGCTTTGTGGAGAGCGATTTCTCGAAGACCCACAAAGTTGTCCTCCTCGACGATACCGCAGTGCTGACACTCTTCCCGGATGAGTCGCCGGTCGGCAAAACGATCGAGATCATGGGAGAGCCGTTCACGGTGATCGGCGTGATCAAAAAAGCCGATTCGTTCCAGCCGGTCATCAATTCCAGAGATGACTACTATACGTACAATCAGGAATCTTATCCGCTGGTGCTGATGCCGGATGTCTGCTGGCCGATCGTATTCCAGTATGATGAACCGGAAAATGCCGTTGTGATGGCAAAAACGACCGAGGATATGAGCACGGTGGGAAAGACAACAGCGGATATCATGAACGAATCCGTGACCAATACAACTGATTCTCTTTCCTATCAGGCAGAGGATCTGCTGGAGAAAGCAAAGAGTCTGCAGGAGTTAGGCCAGAGCACGAACCAGCAGCTGATCTGGATCGCGAGCATTTCGCTTCTGGTCGGCGGTATCGGTGTTATGAATATTATGCTGGTATCTGTAACGGAACGTACAAGCGAGATCGGCCTGAAAAAGGCGATCGGAGCAAGAAAACGCAGAATTCTGTTCCAGTTCCTGACCGAGGCGGCGGTGCTCACCAGCATCGGCGGACTGCTCGGCGTGCTGGGCGGCATTATCATGGCACAGGTGATTTCGAGGGTATCGCAGACGCCTGTGGCGATCAGTATTCCGGCGATCATTTTCTCCGTGGTCTTCTCCATGGTAATCGGTATCGTATTCGGACTGCTGCCGTCGGTAAAAGCAGCGAACCTGAATCCGATCGATGCGCTGCGAAGAGAATAGAACAAAAAAGAGTTGAAAAATCCGTGCGGGTACAGCGTAGGTGCTGGATCCGTGCGGATTTTTTGTGCGGCGTGTGCGGATGAAACTTAAGATCTTTACTTTTTGCAGAAAGTCGGTTATACTGGAAAATAAGCGCAATTTGCGGCGCAGCAAAGAGGCATTCGAGTTTCAGATTCGGTATGTTTATGAAAATATAAGAAAGATTCAAAGACATTTCACATTCGTTTATGGTATAATCAAACAAGAGTATGACCAACGAAAAGGAGTATACGCGAATGAATATTTTGTTTTTTATCACACCGAAAAGTGAAACGGCTTATCTGTATGACGACTGCTCACTTCGGCAGGCCATCGAGAAGATCGAATATCATAAATACACGGCGGTTCCGGTACTGAACAAAAAGGGCTGCTACGTGGGAACACTGACGGAAGGAGATCTGCTCCGCATCATAAAAGAACGGTATCTGCTGAATTACCATGAAGCAGAGGATATCCCGCTCTGGCAGGTTCCGAAACGGTGGAATTATGAGTCCGTCAACATCAACAGCAACATCGAGGACCTGATCGAGATGTCCATGCGGCAGAATTTCGTTCCAGTTGTGGATGACGAGGGAATCTTCATCGGCATCATCCGAAGAAGAGATATCATCCAGTACTGTTATCAGAAAAGCGGCATTAAAGAAGAGGAAGAAGCCCGGCGCAGCGCGCGGAAACAAAACGCAGAACAGATGATTCTGCAGTAAAGAAGAAAATGAGGGAAACATTATGAAAAAACTGATCGATCTTATCCAGGAAGAGCTGGTAAAAGCCTTTACCGCTGCGGAGATGGACCCGTCCTATGCAAGGGTTTCCGTTTCCAACCGCCCGGATCTGTGCGAATACCAGTGCAACGGCGCAATGGCAGCTGCAAAAGCATACCACAAAGCACCGATCCAGCTGGCTGAAGCAGTTGTAGAAAAAGTGACCGATCACAGCGTGATCGGTGAAATTGAAGCCGTAAAACCGGGATTCATCAACCTGAAAATCAACCCGGAATTTCTGGCAGATTATCTTTCCAAAATGCAGAACGATGAAGATCTTTCTGTAGAAAAAGCAAAAAATCCGAAAACCATCATCGTAGATTACGGCGGAGCAAACGTGGCAAAACCGCTTCACGTCGGCCATCTCCGTTCCGCGATCATCGGCGAGAGCATCAAGCGTATGGGACGCTTCATGGGCCACAACATGATCGGTGACGTTCATCTTGGAGACTGGGGTCTGCAGATGGGACTGATCATCACCGAGCTGCAGGAGCGCCATCCGGAGCTTGTTTATTTTGATGAGTCCTTTACGGGAGAGTACCCGGAGGAAGCACCGTTTACGATCAGCGAGCTCGAGGAGATTTATCCTTGCGCAAGCGGCAAATCGAAAGAGGACGAGGACTATAAGAAACGTGCACTCGAGGCAACGAGAGAGCTGCAGCAGGGCAGAAGAGGATATCGTGCGATCTGGAAACACATTATGAACGTTTCTGTTGCCGATCTGAAAAAGAACTATGGAAACCTCGACGTTCATTTCGATCTGTGGATGGGTGAGTCCGATGCACAGGAGTACATTCCGGACATGGTAGATTACCTGAAAGACAATGGTTATGCACATTATGACCAGGGCGCACTCGTTGTTGATGTCAAAGAAGAGACAGACACAAAAGAGATCCCGCCGTGCATGATCTTAAAATCCGATGGAGCAGCTCTGTATGATACGACAGACCTGGCAACCATCATCCAGCGTATGAAACTGTACAAGCCGGACGAGATCTGCTATCTGGCAGACAAACGTCAGGAGCTTCACTTCGTACAGTGTTTCCGCTGTGCAAGAAAAGCAAAACTGGTGAATGATGATACCGTTCTTTCCTTTATCGGCTTTGGTACCATGAACGGAAAAGACGGAAAACCGTTCAAGACCCGTGAGGGCGGCGTTATGCGTCTGGAGCGTCTGATCGGCGAGATCAACGATGAGATGTATCAGAAGATCGTGGAGAACCGCAGCGTAAAAGATACGGATGCAAGAGGAACGGCACAGATTGTCGGACTGTCTGCTATTAAATACGGTGACCTGTCCAACCAGGCATCGAAAGATTATGTATTCGATGTTGAGAGATTTACTTCCTTCGAGGGAAACACCGGTCCGTACATCCTGTACACGATCGTTCGTACAAAATCCATCCTCGGAAAATATAAAGAAGAGGGAAATGAACTGAAGAAAGGCGCACTTCTGGCACCGAAGAGCGACAGCGAGAAAGCTCTGATGCTTTCCGTATCCCGTTTCAACGGCGTTGTGGAGAACGCATTCGAGGAGAAAGCACCGCATAAGATCTGTGCTTATATCTACGAGCTTGCAAACGAGTTCAACCATTTCTACCACGAGACCAAGGTCTTAAGTGAGCAGGATGAGGCAAGAAAAGCATCTTACCTGGCACTGCTGGATCTTGTCCGCGAGGTACTTGAGACCTGCATCGACCTGCTGGGATTCTCGGCACCGGAACGGATGTAAGATTCGCCAAGAGGGAAAAAATAGATAAAAAACAGGCGATTTTTTTGGCAGCCGTCGGCTTCTGTAGTTCTTGCAGAAACGGCGGCTGTTGTGTTATACTTACATCACGATTTTTCATCCGCTTGGACATTCGTCCTGAAAAATCGATTCTATATTACTCTATCGAAGAGCCATTCGGCTCAATTTATATCCATGTACAAAAACAGAATATCGGACTGACAAACACTTTGACGTAAAAAGAGGAGGCGGGATCATTGGAAAAGTAGAACTTCCGGGAGGGAAGTATCGCCTGCTGTCAGTGCTCGGAAGAGGGGCAACGTCTGTCGTTTATCTTGCAGAGAAAACTGGATCCGGAAAGCGGTATGCAGTCAAGGTAAGTATATGTGACAGGGAAAAACTGCGCCGGGAAGCGTTTCTTTTACAGAAGTTTTCATATCCCGGGATTCCCTGTGCGGTGGAACTTCTGGAAAGTAGGACAAAAAGCTTTCTGGTGATGGAAGCTGTAAACGGAAAATCTATCGGACAGCGTATGCGTAAGGGAGAACGGTTTTCCAGCCGGGAAATTCTGAAAACGGGAATTGCCCTGAGCGGGATTCTTTGTTATCTCCATGCACAGAACCCGCCGGTTTTCTACCGGGATCTGAAGCCGGACAACGTGATGATAACAGAGCGTGGTGAAATATACCTTGTGGATTTCGGTGCAGCCGGAACAGAAGAAACGGGTGTGGAAGTCCGTTATGGAACCCGCGGTTATGCAGCGCCGGAGCAGTATGACGGGAAGTGTGACGCCCGTTCCGATCTTTATGCACTCGGCGCACTGCTTGCGGCAATGGCGAAGCATGCGAAAAAGCGGCAGAAAAGAGGACTCTGGCGGGTGATGGAAAAGTGTATGCAGAAAAAGCCGGAGGAGCGGTATGCGTCTGCCGGAGAAGTCAAAAAGGCACTGCGGCGGCTGGAAAGAAAGCGAAAAGGCAGGAAGACTCTGCGGATCTTTGCAGTTTTTGCTTTTCTGACAGGAGGAGCGGCTGCGGTTGCCAGCAGGATGCCATGGGGGCAGTTTCCGGCGGCAGACGAATGGGAGGAGCAGGGAGATCTCTGGTTCTGCGGAAATCCGGTGGAAGAAGGCAGTCTGCCGAACTACCAGAAAGCGCGGGAAGCGTTCTTAAAGGCAGACCATCTCAGTCAGGCGGGGCGTGTGGAGCAGGAACTTGTGGAATACTGTCTGGCGGATGATGCGGCAAGGGAAAAAATGCAGATGGAGCCATTGCTGGCTGAATTTTATGATGACACGCAGCAGGAGCCGGAAAAAGAAAAACGCTGCCGCAGATATCTTGCTGTTGCAGGAATGTATTTCAGTTTTTCCGAAGAACTGGCGCGTGAAAATGACACAGATGCCATGCGGAAAGGAATCGAAGTGCTGGAAAAGGCCGCAGGCGAGAATATGGAGGGGCAGTGGGAGGCGGTTATCTGGCAGAGACTGGCGGATGCGTGCTATCTTGGCGGAAAATCCGGGGATGGGGAAAGAGAACAGGACTGGTGCCAGGAGAGCTTTCTCTATTACGAACGGCTTCTGTGCAGCAGACAGGATGGAAACCGGCGGAAAAATCTGCTCAGGGCTGCAGAGCTGGCACTTCAGTTCGACATGCAGGAAAAAGCAGAACAGTACCTCAACGAGGCAGCAGAAATTCTGGGAATGGAGGAGGACATTTTTTATCAGCAGATCAGAAAAAGATGGGAGGAAGCAGGATGAGAAAAAAGACCATATGCGCAATGATGACAGGATTCCTGGCAGTCCAGGGAATCGAAGTCCACGCGGAGACACAGCAGACGACAGGCGAGGCCGCAAGTGCGGTGGAAAGCGTGGAATTAGAAGCTGAAATCATCGAGAACAGTGATGTGACAGATGCGGACGGGAAAGCCGGACCGGAGGAACTGCTGCCGGACGAAAAGTCAGAAGAAGAACCGCCTATAGAAGAGAAACCAGAGCAGGAACCAGAGCCGCCGGAAGAGAAAACAGATCCGGCAGAGACCGGAAAGAAAGAGACAGAAGGAGAAGAAAAAATGCTTCCCCCGACGGTAATTCCGGATCCGGAGAAAGAACCAGCGGAAAGGTGGGAAGAAGAGGAGGAAGAAATTTCGGAAGATTCAGAATCGGGGAAGCCAGAAGAATTACCGGAGGCAGGAGATATGGGTTCCGGGGAATCGGAATCAGAGGAAGGATGTGAAGAAACAGATACAAAAGAATCAGAGACAGAAGAGTCAGATTCGGAGAGAACGGATTTTGGAGAAATGGACACAGAAAAACCAGATTATGAAGATACAGGTTCAGAAAAATCCGGAACGGAAAATTTGATGCCAGAAGATCCGGAACCGGAAAAGCCTGATATGGAAGAAACGAAGCAGGAATCTCCGTCAACCGAAAAAGAGTCAGAAAATCAAACCTCGGAAACAAAAGCACCAGAAAAAGAGGAGCCTACCGTAATGCCAGATGCCGGAAAGTCAAACACAGAAAAGCAGGAACAAACGGAGCCCGGGCAATCGTCTCCGGAGAAAGAAGAACTCAAAACAGACGAACAGCTGCCCGTTGCTGCAGCCACGCCCGAGGAGGTGACCCAAGATCCAGATGATATTCCACTACAAACAGAAGAAAGCAGTCCTCCGCCTGCCGAAACTCTATCTGAGAGTGCCGGGGAGGAGCCATCTCAAATACCGCCGCAGATCATCGCCGATTTCATATTATCACAGATGGCAGACGAAGAGTTCGAAGCGCCGAACCCCCTGATTATCCGCCCGGCCGACAACAGCGTCGAAATAGATCCCGGTTATACCCCGGAAATTCTGCTCGAGGGAGCCGCCGACACGGCTGAAATTCTTTCCTGCATGGTAAATGGCTCCGAAGCCGAATATGAATGGAAAGAAAACAAAATCTGTCTGAAAGCCGAGAGCCTTTCCGAAGGCTACAACCGCATCACTGTAAAAGTGCGTGGCGCAGACGGCATTGTTCGAACCATGAAACCGTGGGAAGTCAACGTGAAACCAAAAACTTCCACACTTGTCAGCCAAAGAACCAGCCAGAAACCAAAAGGAACCCGCCTCTGGCAGTCCCTGAGGCGCCTCTGGAACCTGATTCGTGCCATTGCCGAAATTCAGAATCAGACCACCCGCTATCTGCGTGCACTCTGCAGAAAATAGCCTGATCCGGTTTTGTTTGTATTTCTAATTTCGATATGCTAGAATAAAAGACATGTCATACGATAAAAAAAGTAAAAGAGGAAATAAGAGTATGTCAGATATGATATTATTTGATCTGGACGGAACCCTGACCGATTCCGGTCCTGGAATTACAAGATGCGTACAGTATGCGCTGGCATCCTTTGGCATCGAAGAGCCGGATCTGGAAAAACTGAACTGTTACGTGGGGCCGCCGCTTCTGGAATCTTTCATGAATTTTGCAGGCCTTGGCTGCGAAGAAGCACAGCAGGCCATCACAAAATACCGGGAGCGGTACGAGGCAGAGGGCATTTTTGAAAATGAAGTATACGGGGGAATCCCGGAGGTTCTGGCGTATCTGAAAGAGAAGGGAAAAATTCTGGCGGTAGCATCGTCCAAACCGGAAAAATACGTGGAGCAGATCCTGGAGCATTTCGAAATCAGAAAGTATTTTACCGTAGTAACCGGTTCAGAAATGAACGAAACCAGAACCGACAAAGGAGAAGTCATCGCAGAGACGCTGCGCCGACTCGGAGCAGAAGACAGCCGTTCCGACGTGGTGATGGTTGGTGACAGAAGCTATGACGTAATCGGGGCAAGAGAAAACGGACTGCTCTGTGTCGGCGTATCGTATGGGTACGGTGGAAGAGAAGAACTCGAGGCAGCAGGTGCCGCAAAGGTATGTGATACACCGGAAGAACTGAAACTGCTGGCGGAGGATCCGAAAGAAGAGAAGAAAAGACGCGACCGCATCAAAAAAATGAAGCCGGAGCGTATCCCGTGGCTGACAAGAGGAGAAAGTGGAACAGGAATCTTTGCGCCGAAAGAGAAAAAAGCAGAGAATATAAAAGAAAAAAGGACAGCGAAAACAGAGCCAAAAACGGAGGAAATCGTAATTCCTATCCAGCGGAAGCTATGGCGTCTTTTAAAACCGCTTCTGACGTACGAACTGTTTCTGATCGGAGCAACCGTACTTCTGGCGCTGATCCTGATGACGTTTACGACCGGCGGTTATCTGGAAGAGCGTATGCACGCGACATCCGTTCTTGCATCAGCAATCGGCAGTCTGGCGGCGATCCCGGTTCTCTGGAAACAGTACAAAAAAGATGAAGGCATGTTCCCGAAACCGGAAAAACGGTGGAGTGCTACAGAGGCAGCCGCCTGTATTCTGTTGGTTATGACCTTCGGCCATCTCCTGAACACTGTCATGAACGTGACCGGCTTTACCAGAATCTTTTCCGGCTATCAGGACATGGCATCAAAGATTTATGAAGGACAGAACCCGCTGCTTCTGATCCTGTCCGTCGGTGTGCTGAGCGCGGCCGCAGAGGAAATTGTTTTCCGCGGCATGATTTACCGCAGGGCAAAAGATTTCTGGGGAACCGGCTGGGGCATCGCAGCATCATGTCTGCTGTTCGGTGCATATCACGGCAATGTGACGCAGTTTGTCTATGCAGCCGTGGTAAGTGTGCTTCTGATCCTTATTTATGAGCGGTGTGGAACACTCCTTGCCCCGGTTCTTGCGCACATGGCAGAAAATATCTGGGGACTTTACCGGAGCCAGTTTATATCCTGGATGACAGAAAAAGCGCCGGCAGGAGCATGGATGTTCATCTTTTTCGAAGCCGTAATCTGCGCCGGAACGTTCTGGTATCTGTTTTTAACACCAGTAGACAAGAAGTCCCCCGCTTCTAAAGTGGAGGGATGAATTGTTAAAAGAAACATAACGGCAGTGGCGGGGGGGGGGG
>OKVP01000582.1_pt1 | contig 15870 bp, 23 predicted proteins | sample 1604821 | NCBI WGS metagenome assembly OKVP01 (sample SAMN01760946, study PRJEB22395) | human gut metagenome | reverse complement strand
TATACAAAGATGTATACAAAGATGGATACAAAGATGTATACAAAGATGGATACAAAGATGGATACAAGCGGAAAATCCGTTCATAAAATGTTTACATTGAAGGGGGGCGCAAAACCCTTGCAAAGAAGCTAGTTTAGGAGTACAATAAACCATGAAACACAACAGCGTTTCAAACACCGAATATCAACACTCACAAACAAAGGAGAAAAAAGACGACTATGAAATGCTCTATCAAGTATGTTCTGCTGACCGCTGTTAAGGCAAAGAAGGTGGTTGACCTTCTGTTTATCGAAGCGCACAATGTCCGCACCTGTACTGAGTGTGCCAAGCTGGACGGCTACAAAGTCGTGGCCAGCAAGGCCGGGACGAGAGTCTTTGAGATGGACGCTCTCGATGTTAACTATCCGAACATCCTTTCTGTGATGTGTGGTGTTGTCCCGGCAAACTTCGCATGGAACGACCTGCATAGCAAGCTGGAAGAGACGGGGGCAACACCGGACGACGACAAGCCGGATGACTCCCAGAAAGAAGAGGTAAGCAATGCCTGATAACTGCACTGCCGGTTGCTGTATTCCGGCAAACGTGTCCTATGTCCTGTTCTATGAGGACGCCGCCCAGAACATTTATGGGCTGGTGTACGACAAGGACGAAAACCTCTCGAATATTGTGTCTGGTGTGGGGCGGTTTGACCCCGTCCCAATTACGGCGTTCGAAGAGGGCGCAAGACACGGCTTTCCGTACAGCCCTGCGTGGAATCCCTGTTGTCATGAGAACAAGACCATGACTCAGATGGAAGCAGAGCTGAAAGCTCAGAACCATCTTATCGCCACTGTCTACAACGACCATCTCAAGCCCTCTGCGCTGTATCCTGCAAATGCTGACCCCGTCGGCAAGCAGTTCCTCAGCCGTTGGATTTTCGGTTGAAGGGGGTTCAGAACTATGCAGGACATTAACAACAAACTGGCCGCAATCGTTGAGCTTCTGACGAAGATGTTCAACGCACAGGCCAAAACAAACGAACTGCTGTATACCATCATCGACAAGCTGGACGTGATTCACGCCGCCCAGAAACTTTAATAAGGAGACTATGTTATGGCTACTTTCAAAAAGAATCGTTCGACCGTTGCCGCCCCTGAGTATGACGACAAGCCCAAGCTGAACATCGAGGGGGCGACCGTCAGCGGCTGTCGTATCCTCAGTGACAAGGTGATTGCATTCACCCTCAACCTTCCCGGCCTTGCTCTTTACAACATGAAGGTCATTGACGGCAAGAACGGCGCGTTTGTCGCACCCCCTCAGAACAAGAGCAACAAGAGCGACAAGTGGGTGGACGCCGTCGGGGTGTGGCTCAATAGCGACGACGAAGAGGCCATTGCACAGGCCGTTATCAACAACGCGACGCAGGCGGGCGACCCGGTGGACTGGAAGACCCGGCACGAGGTGTGATAATGGGAAAGCGTAACAAAGAAGTTACGCTTGACCTCTATACTAACGACGGCTGGGTAAACATCCCAGCCGTTTCTAGTTTAGGGGCATGGTGTAACATTATCATAGGTAAACGACAGGTGGGCAAAACCTACGGCACACTGTTGTATGAGCTGACGAACGACAAGCCATTTCTGTATCTGCGACGCACCACCACAGAGTTTGACGCAATCACATCTGACCCACAATTAAACCCCTTCTTGCCACTCAAGAATGAGGGGTTTGATGTGGACATTGTGAAGAGCGGAAAGGTGACATATACCATCGGACAGTATGAGTATGAGGATGGAAAGCCAAAAGACTGCATCAAGAAATATGGCATAGGGATGACCCTTCCCAGCATTGCGAACATTCGCGGTTTCAACGGCTCTGCTTTTTATGATGTCGTGTATGATGAGTTCATCCCGGAGAAAATCGTTGTGAAACGCAAGGCAGAGGGCGACGCTCTTTTGAATGCCTATGTCACGATAAACGGCAACAGGGAACTTGAAGGAAAACCCCCGCTGAGAATGTGGCTTCTTGCAAACGCCTTTGACATTACTTCCCCCGTGTTGGTTGAACTGGGTGTAGTTGATGAGATTGCGAAAATGGCAAGAACGGGCAAAGAATGGACGCTCACAGACAGCGGCGTTTTCCTCTGTATGCCGAAGTCTCAGCGAGTCAGTGAGAAACGCGCCCAAACAGCGTTCATGAAACACATGATGAAAAACAAGGATTCAAAGTTTTATCAGATGGCAATGGAAAACAAGTTTAGTTACAACAACCTTGAAGCCGTCCATCCGATGAGTCTGCGCGGCATGAAACCAGAGTTCAAAGTTGGTGAGCTGTATTGTTACAAATACGACGACAATCATTATTACCTGTGCAGTTCCCCGCACCAGTCCCACGAAGTATACCCCGACACGCAGGCCGGGCGAAACACCTTTAGACTCGCTCATCCTTACTTCGGTTTGATGTTTGTTTTGGGTCAAGTCTGGTGCGCCGATGTTCCGGCCCTTATCAAAATAAGAGAATATCTTGACATGAAGGAAGAGTGAGTGCTATTATAAAGGTGCGGGGGACTCCAAAAGATAAGCGCCCCGGAAGGGCGTGGAGTTGCATTCTTATCTTGCATACCCCCGTTATCATAGAAAGGAGCGAAGCGAATGCTTCTGTATTCATACAAGGCAGATGCAAACAAGTCTGTCTCCCCTCACTTCAAGGTGAGGGAGTTTCACAGCCGGAAAGACCCCTGTGATAATGTCATTATCGACCCCCGTTTGGTTGACCTCTTGGAGAACGTCCGACGCCTGACCGGCAAGCCGGTACACATCAATAGCGGGTATCGTTCCAAGGAGTACAACCGAACTATTAAAAACGCTTCTCCGAAGTCTCAGCATTGCGAAGGAAAGGCGGCTGATATTTGGATTGAAGGTATCAGTCCTGAGAAGGTAGCCCAGTATGCAGAGTGCTTCTTGGGAGCGTCTGGGGGTATCGGAATATATCATACGTTCACTCATGTGGACGTCAGAAACGGCGTGAGCCGTTGGAAAGGAGCTTATTAAATGAAACTCGATGATGTTCTCATGCTGGCCCGTGCAGGCTACTCCAAGGCCGACATTGCCGCCCTTCTGGGTAGCTATCCCGCACCCGCCCCCACTACTCCCAAGGCCGCACCGCTGACGGGTGCGCCCCCCTTGCCCGGTGACGTTGCAACAAATGTTACGGCTTCTGCAAGTTCGCCTGCCGCCCCGTCTGCACCGGACTGGGGCGCTATGGCCCAGAGTATCGCCGCTCTGACTGCGCGGCTGGACACTCTGGCGACCCCCACGGCGGGGAGTTTGGGCGGGGATACCGCCGATGCCGTGTCGGTCGATGACATTATCAGGGCGGCTATTACGCCCGCAACACCGGACGCCGCGCCGGACTTCTCGAAGGGGGTGTAAATCGTGGCAAAGTCCAAGAACAATATGCCGACTCTCGCTAAGGCCGATGTGTTCCGTCCGAAGGACGTGTATACCATTGTCAATGCCGTCTTGCAGGACGTTACCGGTCAGCGGGCGTTGACGGCGGTTGACACTTCGTCCTTTATCAACGTGGGTCAGATGTGTCTTTCCACCAGCAAAGAAGGGACTTTGCAGGCCCTTTCGAACATGGTGGCCCGCACCGTTATCACCAGCCGCGCGTATACGGGCCGCTTCACTTCTGTGGAAGTGAGTGAGCAGGACTGGGGGCTGTATATGCGGAAAATTGCCTTCTTTGCGGGCGAATTTGAGCAGTCCGACTTTATCAACACCCAGCAGAACCCCGACACTCTGGTGGACGGAAACAGCCTTGATATGTACAAAATCAAGAAGCGTTATCCGTTCGAGATGTGGTATGGCGACCAGAAAGTTCTGAACCAGACCTACACCCGCTTTCTCGACCAGCTCAACACGGCATTCCGGTCTGAGTCTGAGTTCTCCGCATTCATGCAGGGTTTGGCGGTCGAGATTCAGAACGACGTGGCCCGGTGGAAGGAGATGGAAAACCGGCTGTGCGTTATGAACTATATTGGCGCAATCTACAACACAGGCAAGCCGGGAAGCAAAGTCAATCTGACGGCGGCATTCAATGAGGCCCGGAATACCGCCTATACCACCCACGAACTTCTGACGTCTCATTTGCAGGAGTTTCTTTCCTTCTTCGTGAGTCGTCTGGAAACGGATACTGCACTTCTGGAAGAGTCTACTGAGCTGTTCCACCTGACGCCCCTTTGCACCGATGACAAGGGAAACACCCTGCATCTGTTCCGTCACACTCCCAAGAGTGAGCAGAAACTTCTTCTGTTCCAGCCTCTTATCAACGACGCCAAGGCGTGGGTATACCCCGCTATCTTCGGCCCGGGTTATCTGAGCTTTGGCAACTATGAGGGCGTCACCTTCTGGCAGAACATCAACGACCGCTCTGCAATCAGCGTCACGCCTGCTCAGTTCAACGTGAACACCGCCGAAGCGGAGCAGGGCAAGCCGGTACAGCTCGACTATGTGGTGGGCCTGCTGTACGATAAACGCGCAATGGCTACCACCTACTTCAAGGATAACGTGTGGACGACTCCGTTTAACACGCGGGGTGAGTACTGGAACATCGAACATCACTGGAAGATGAACTACACCCTCGACCCCACGGAGAACGCAATTCTTTATTATATGGCAGACCCGGTCACTCCCGGCCCGTAACCGTTGAACGCCCCGCCCCCTATGGGGCGGGGCTTATTTTATAGAAAGAGGTGATAGAATGGCAGGCACATTCAATGGAGCTGTCCCCGCGCCCAGTGTTGAGCATGGGTATCATTTCCACTTCGGAAACGTGGAAAAACGGCTGAATTCTACCAAGGCTTTTGACTATGGTGTGTTGAAGGATTTGGAGCGGTGCGATTTTAAAAAACCTACCAGCATGGAACACCCCGTTATTTACTGCACTATCAATTCCATCAATATTTCGCCGCAATGGAATTACTGCCACTGCGAAGAAACCAAGTCATTTTACTGGATAGATGACATTACCACCCTTCGGGCGAACATCTGGCAAATCAGTCTGAGTATTGACCCCCTTGCAACTTACCGTGAAGCAATTCTTAAAACCAAGACGTTTATTGAATACGGTTTTAACAGTGACGCAAGCGGGGCAACATTTCGTTTGCAGGACGCGCGGCAGAACGTCGCAAGACGTCCCACGGTCTCAACCGTCGCCGTTGATATTACCGACGGCAATTTAGACCCCGACACAGGCGTTTATATGCTGTCCTGTGTGGGCAAGGGCGGGCTTGCCACCTATGCCGTAAATCAGACGACCATGAACACCCTGTTAACGGCGCTTTCCACTTTATGGGCGGCAGAAACAAAAGCGATGGTCGACTGGAAACTTGCCCTTCCTGAGTTCATGAACAAGTTCGTTTTCGGCTCTTCGGCAGTCGAAAATATCCGCTCTTGTTACTGGCTACCGATAAACTTTGGACGGTACGGCGCGGGCCGTCAGACTCCTATCACCTTGGGCGGCTTTGATACGGCGGTTTCTGGGCGTATCGTTTCCATGAAGGATAATAGAAAGGTAACAACAGCCATTCCCATTCCGTGGCCCGCTGAGGACTGGAAACGGATGAATTGTCAGATTCAAGTTTACGTCCCGAATATCGGCGTTGTAGGTATCCCGGTAGACCAGTGCAACAATGCCTTGACTGTTGATATTGAATGGTGCTTGACTTTGATAGATGGGTCTGTTACTGTAAGAGTATCAGCAGGAGACTATACGGCATTTGTCGGCAGTACGAACATCTCTAGCCCCTACGGAATAGGCGCAAGTAACATTGACCCCATCAAGGCAATGGGCGGGGCGTCTACCATTGTGGGCGGTGCAATGGAGTTTGGCGGGGGAGTCGGTGCGGCTATCCTGACCCCGGGACTCATCGGCAAGGCAAGCGGCGTACAGGCGGCAATGCAGGGCGCGGCAACTGCCGCCGAAGGACTGCGGCAGACCATTACACCCATCACACAGAGCGTGGGTTTTACGGCAGGCGCGTCACAAACGCTGTTACCCACCGAAGCGCGGTTGACGCTTCTGTATTATCCCCCCATTGACGACGCAGGGTATCAGGGTTTGTATGGGTATCCCGTTATGAAGGTGGCAACACCGGTTTCGGGATACTGCAAGACCCGGGGTTTCTCCTGTCAGCCAGAAGGAGCAATGCCCGACGAAATAGCATATATCAACCGCGCAATGGATAGCGGCGTATTTATTGAGTGAGGTGAAGACAATGTATCAGTGTTATGATGGATTCTTTGACGGGGGTGTTCCATGTGGAACATTCATCAAGAGCTTTTCCACCGACGCCCTCAATTACTGGGAGCGTTCCTTCTTCCAGAGATGCAGGTCGATAATTGAGTTCGACGGCCTGCCCAAAGCCGCACCCGGACAAATCGGCTGGGACTATGATGCTTTCATGTACCAGCTTTTCAGAATGGGTTATGCCGTAGTGTTCAACACAAAGAAATACGGCATGGTGGTACAGCCCGGGTATCCTTCGGGATACGGCTTACAGTATCAGCCCCGGGCTATGACCGTTTCGACCCAGTTCTTCCAGTTCAACCGCCCCCTTGAAATAGGTACTGAGTGCGGCGTTATCAAGCTTACCCCCGACTATCGGGGTATCTGGGATATTATCACCAAGTATGCCGTTGAGATGCAACACGCAGAGGTTGCTATCAGGCAGAGCGCCTTGAACTCCCGGTTTGCGTATGGCGCGTTCGCTAAAGACGACAAACAGAGAAGAAGTCTTGAACTGATGTTCCAACGGCTGGCAAACGGTGAACCCGCAATCGTTCTCAATCCCGATTTGAAACGCCCCCTTGACGGTAAGACCGGAGAGGGCGGGGCTTATGAACTGCCCATCATGCAAATTGACCGTGATTTGTCAAAGAATTTTATCCTTCCCGAACTCATGGAGTTCAGACGGACGATTCTGATGGACTTCTACCGGGAACTTGGAATTAAAGTCCAGCCTGACAAGAAAGAGCGGATGAACGTCAACGAAAGCGAAAGCGCGGACGCAGAGACATTTAACCGTCGTGAAGTGTGGAGAATCTGTCTTGAAAAGTCCCTTGATGAAGTGAACAAAATGTACGGCCTGAACATTACTTTCAAAATCAATGAACCGAAGCAGGACACAGAAGGGAGTGGAGATAATGCCGATTTATTACGGAACACTGGTGAATGAGCTGGACAGCGGTGCAAACCTTGAAGCACTGCTCATGTACGACCATGACCTTTTTGCAAACATGGTGTTGCCCGTGGGGCTGGATAAAATGCAGGCTATTTCGGCAATACGCCGCCTGCATGGGCTTGCCCCGTTGTACCACCCCGACCCCTTCTATATGAAGAATGAGATTTTCTTCTGGTCAAAACAGCACTGCCCCATCTGGGAAAAGCTTTTTGCAACGACAAAGCTTGAATACAATCCCATTTGGAATACGGAAATGTCTGAACGAAGCAAGGATACCACGACCACAGACCGGGATACCAGCACTCAGAGCGACGCCCATAGCCACGGCGGGGCAACGGATACCGCTTCTGCCAACAGCACGAAAGGCGGGTGGAACACTGAGGACGGGGCATATCATGAAGACACTGCCGCTGACGGCTGGAAAACCGACGACGCCACCCAGCACAGTAAAACCGTGCATGACGGGTGGAACAAGGAAGACGGACATTATCACGACAAAAACCTTTCGACGGCAGAGGGTGAGAAGACCCGGGACTTCATCGAAGATATTAAAGGCACTCTTGATAGCCAAGTAGACACCACTTCTCATACGGGTGTTGTCGGGACGCGGGACACGACCCACGACGAAACCATGACGGACAAAATCGACACGACCAAAAACACCGTCAGCGATACCGAAAACAAACTGTCTGCCGAAAACGAAGCCACATACCAGCCGGACAATTCCAGTCATACAGTCACCGATGAGAAGGGCCATTCGGACGAAGAAAGGAAAACCAACTGGACGGAACACGAAGACACGACCCAGAACACCGACTTCAAGCAGGGCGTGAGGACTGACCAAGATACCACCCAGAACACCGAAAATCACGCCTTTGAAACTTCCCGTGATTTGTCCACTTCTGACACTCACGGTGATACCCATTCGGCGGCGTCTGACGGTACGGTCGATGATACCCGTGCAGAAAGCATCTCGAAAGACCAACACGCCGACAAAGGAACTACCAAGGGCGGGAGCGTCAAGAAAAACCAGTACGACGACCGCACCCGGGATGAGTCCTTGAAGGACAACAAACACAATGAACACGCCGTGTCGCTTGAGACGGGGAAAGAGAACACCACCGTCACCGTGACACATGAGTACAGTAAATCCGGCAACATCGGCGTTACGACCACCCAACAGATGATTGAAGCCGAAAGGGCCGTTGTTCTGTTCGATATTTACACGAAAATTGCTGACGACTTCCACCGCACTTTCTGCCTTGACTGTTATTGATGGGGGTGTTAGAATATGAATGAAGTGATAGCCGCCGTAATAACAGGAATCATCACCTTGACCGGTGTTCTCATCGCTAACAGTAAATCGCAGGCCGTCACAGATACCAAACTGGACGAACTGACAAGAGAAGTCAGGGAGCATAATACTTTGATTTCAAGAGTCCCAATTCTGGAAGAGCAACTGAAAGTTGCAAATCACCGGATAGAAGACCTTGAAAGTGAAGTCCAGTTTCTCAGAGAAGGGGGGTGTAAACGTGAATAAAATTAAGGTCGCAACGCTGACCCGTACCGCCGTGCTGATTCTGGCTCTCATGAATCAGATTCTCAGTGCTACCGGACACAGCCCCATTCCCGTGGATGATGCACAGCTTGAACAGCTTATCTCCACCGGTATGACCGTGGGCGCGGCTATCTGGGCATGGTGGGAGAACAACAGCTTCACCAAAGAAGCTATTGCCGCCGACAACTATCTGGAAAGCCTCATCGGCAGAAAGGAGAAATAATGAACTGCAATATGTATCCACCGTACACCACCCCGGGCGACCCTTTCCAGTATGACCTTCGGTGGATGGTGGGCCAGATTCAGAGCTTGCAGGCGTTCGTGGAACAGCTCTCAAAGGGGCTGGACGCAAACAGCGGCAATATCGCCGCTCTGAATCAGGCCACAAAAGCCCTGACCGATGCACAGCACTGTATCAACGACCGTCTCAACAGTGGGGACTTTGAAGACGGGCGTTTCATCGAGTGGGCAGACAAAAACCTTCCTGCAATGGTGAATGAGATGGTGCATTTTGTGTGGTTTGGGCTGACCGACTCCGGGCGCTTCTGCGCTTATGTCCCCGCTAACTGGAAGTGGCTCACCTTCGATACCGGTGCGGACATCACTGAGCCGGAGTACGGCCACCTCATTATCAAGTATTACTAAGGAAGGAGCTTTATCAATATGGCACATGAGAAAAATTGTCATCCGTTCCCCATCGAGCCTGCACCTTTCGCACCGGGCGGTGAGTGTCATCCCTGCCGTCCTGACCCGTGCTGTCCCCCGCGCCCGCCGCGTCCGACGCCGCCCCCGCCCCCGGGGTGCGGGCCGTCCATGTACGTTGGGGCGCGGTACGTCCCGAAATTCGCAGAGCCTATCGACTGGGACACTGAGCGGGGGTATGAGTCCCTGACTATCGTGACCTATAAGGGTGAGTCTTACACTTCCAAGTGTCCCGTGCCGCCCGGCATTGACATCAAGAATGAGCGGTACTGGGCGTTGACCGGTGCATATAATGCACAGGTCGAAGAGTACAAAAATCAGGTGAAAGACCTCTCTGAGCAGGTCACGGGGTTTGCATCTGATAACAAGGAGTTCCGGGATAAAATCACCCAGTATGACAAGGACAACGCAGAAATGAAAAACTCTGTCGCGTCCACTGTCGCCCGGGTGGACGCTCTCGCAGAGCGCGTGGACAACGCCGACGCGGCTATCTCTGACCTTCAGGCCGGGCAGTCTCAGACCGTGAAGGACATCGCCGCACTCGAAGCGAAGGACGCTGACCTTCAGCGGCAGATTTCTTCCAACGACACTGACATTTCTGCCATTCAGGCGAAAGACCGGGAGCAGGATGCACGGCTGGACGCAATCGAGACTGTCAACGATGCACAGGCCGCTACTCTCTCCCAGAACACGCAGGACATCGCCCGGAACACGGCGAACATTCAGGACAACGCCGCGAACATCGCCGTAAACTCCAAGGAGCTGGCGAAGCACGCGGAACAGCTCAAAGACCACGCCGCCCAGCTCACCGTTCTGCATAAGGAAGTCACCGATAACCATACGGCTATCGAACGGCTCACCTCTGTGACCGACGGACTCCGGGCAGACCTCACCGAAGATGAGGCCAAAATCGCCCAGAACGCGGACGCTATCGCCCACATCCAGCAGAAGGACGTTCAGCAGGACGGGCGGCTTGATGCACTGGAAAAGCGCACCACCGACGCCGAAGGGCGGCTGGATGCACTCGATACCAAGACCGACGCCACCAACGCCGCCCTGACGGCTGAGACGACCCGCGCCAAAGCGGCAGAGCTGGCAAACGGTGAGCTTATCGCCGCCAACGCGCAGGAGCTGGCAAAACACGCTGATGAGCTGTCCGACCATGAGCGCCGTATCACTGCTCTGGAAACTAAGACCGACGGCCACACGCAGGACATCGCAGACCTCAAAGCCAAGGACGCCGCCCTTGATACTGCCATTGCCGCCGTTGACGACAAGGTAGAGCACCTTGAACTCATCGACCCGAAGGAGTACGCAAAAACCATTGCGCGTCTCGACGCCAAGGACACGGCACAGGACGGCAAAATTCAGGCACTCGAAACTGCAAGCGCTGACCATGTGACCAAACAGGAGTTTGCCGCTGACCAGAAGCGGCAGGACGACATTGTGGGCGACTGGGCGACGGCGCACCCTGGGCAGACTATCGCGGAGTGCGTGACTTCTCAGGAGTCGGAGCTTGCCGAACACGCAGGGGACATCGCCAAACTGAACGCTGACAAGGCGAACAAGACCGACATCCCCAGTCTCGACGAGTACGCTACCAAGGTGTATGTTGACAAGCAGGACGCCACCCGCATTCCCCTTAAAACCGGCGACTATGATATTGCGGCTTCTTCCATTGCTCTGGGCGTTCCTACTCATACTCCCGACGCGCCGAACGTGTGGAGTATGTTTGGCCTCTTCCCCTATCCTGTCTTTTCTTACAAAGACAGGCCGGGCGTCAATGTCGATACGACGAAGGGCAAACTTCATCTGTACAAGGCCGACGGCACAGAAGTCACCGTGCCTAACTGGGTGACGACCGGCAACATCAACAACGCCTTCGGAGTTCTTGCCCGGCTTGGGCCGGACTTTACCCCCGACTCTCCTTTCTATGTGATAGTGTACCGGAACAATGCCGACAAGTATACCACTGCTGGTGACGTTCCTGCCACTGACGGCCCGACCGTCTGAGTGTTCCACATAGAACAATAACAAAGCCCCCACTTCGGTGGGGGCTTTTGTTATTATTAACCTAACCTTTCTATGTCAATATCAATGTCTTCGGGTGTTGCCCCGCCTATTGCGTAACTTTTTGTAGACATAACTATCCACGACGCCGATATGGTGGGCTTTGCAAAATCGGTGCGGACGTGGGCGGGAGCGTCGTGATAGGTGAGTAACTGCGCCCCAGTATCCGCAATTACAAGAAAATCATTCAAATTGTCAATATCATTTTTGAGGGCGGCAACGCCCTCTTTTTTGCCGACGCCTGCAATCGTGCTTTCTAGAACACCGTCACAGTTACGCGCGGCGTAACATTTGGCATGAAGAAAACGGAACTCCTGATAGCCATAATCAGCCTGTGGGTGTTCGTCTTCGGCTACCCCGATATAAACGCACTTGCCGTTGTCTTTCTGAACAACGCACTTTCGGGCGATGCACTGACGTTTGATTTCTTCATTGTACTCATCAACTGCCGGGACTTTCTCGCCTTCAAATTTGCAGGAGTCAGTATCCCAGTAAATGACCCTGTCCCAACCCACAATCTTTAACAGCCGCCACAGCTTTAACCGTGTCATGCTGGCAGTCCACAGACCCCAGAGAAAAGGAAAATTCTTGTTTGTTCCAAGTCCGTTCCGGGATTTGCCCAACTGTGCCGCTTTCACTTCGTCTTCGCTCATGCCGTCAAGGTTTTTTTCCCAGCTCAGTTTCTCGAACTCGATAGCATCCCCAATGTCTGCCGTGTATTCATCCCGGATTTGCTTCTGTGCTGTTGCACCGTATATGGTGTTCACACAGATTTTGGAAAACATATAATCGGGGCTTCCCTTCATAGTTTCTTTGATTTTGAACTTCTCGAAAATCGCTGTGCGGAAAGAATCGGGAAGGTAGTCAGTGCTAAAGGCGAACGACTCCAAAGCAATCATTGAAGAGTAATTGTATCCATCCCGGATTCTCTGCCAGTCGTTTGAATCACAATACAATGTCAATTCATCCGCCCACAACACCCGGCCATTATCAAGCATCGTTTCATTCAGACGCGGAACGCTGTTTTCACATTTACTAGCACTAATGCAAGGGTCTGGGCAGTCGTCCTTTATTTCGACCCCAGTTAAATATAACTTTGCTATCCACCCCACATCTGTGTCAATCAGCGCGTCTAAATCTGCTTCGCCGGTGTTGTCTGGTAAATCCATCGGCGTACTTGTCGGGAACTTCCACAGTAATTGTTGCGACGGGTGGGCGCTCTTGAAGTCATAGGAATTGCAGTTGGTGAACGTCTGCCCGGCTTTCCATCTTGCGCCGTGAGTGTCGCCGCCTGCCATTGCTTTATATGCAAGCCACGTTTGCCGTTTGTCAAGAGCTAACCGTTCTTTTAGCGCTGAAAAACCCTTATCTTTACCAACTGTTTTCAGCACTTCCAGTTTAACAAGCGCAGTGTTTGAAATGGGAATACTTGCGGCATTAAAGCCGCGCTCTTTCTTCATCCGCTCTATTGCTTCATACAGTCCCAAAACGTCATTGACGCAATAGGCAAACTCTTTATCATCAAGGGAAGTATCGGGAGTGCGGTATACGGTATAATCCAAATCGCCCTTTAACTTTTCGTGCTTGCACCCCTCTGTGGCTCTTTCAAGAGACTTCTGAAAGAGCTTGAGCGAATCCCTGAACTCAATACCGTTTGAAAACTCAAGGGTCAAGGGCTTTCTGCTCTTAGTGTAAAGGGCTTTGCAATCACCCCAGCGGAGCGTTAACAACTGAATAAGATATGTGAACTCATACCCTAGATTATGAACATAAATAACAAGCTTGCGCTTTTCTGTCACCCGCCACTTATCGCAGAGCGTTTCAATAATCTCTGCCCAGTCCTCAAAGTATCGGGGAACAACTACCACACCGTCAATACACGTTTGAAAACTGTATGCAAAACCGTCTATGTCACTGTTCGTTGTCTCAATGTCAAACGTGCAAGTTACATCCAGATAAGTTTTCTTCTGGCTGTGTACCTCATACGGCGTTGACAGCCGGGGCAAAAACTCCCCCAGCGTCTCGCACACTATGACATCTTGACTGACTCTCATTTTCTGCCCAACTTTCTCTTAGCTAACTCAATCAGCATTGCGCCGCGTTGCCTGTCTTTCTCAACTCGCCCTTGAAACTGTTGCGCTATCTTTTGAATATTCTGAGCCTGTCCTGCATATATCGCCTGTCGCAACACTTCTGACCCATAAAGTTTTTCATTTTCTTCTGTCCAGAAACGGTCAAACAGTTCACATAATTCTTCGGGCGTTCCGGTGAATCCCATTTCACGCGCTTTTTGTACTTTCTTCTCTACCGTGTCCCGGTAGCCGGTGACGGTCGAAGTCTTTTTAAGCATAAATTCCCGGAGCTTGAGAAATTCTTTATTCAATTCTGCCCGGGACATCTTCACCGTGGACTCTTTGAAGCGGGGGCGCTCCATGCCCAGTCCGTGTTTTTCCGATGCAATATACTGATAAGCCGGAGACTTCTGCGTTAACCCTTTCTTCTCAAGGGCGCGTATACGGCTATTTGCCGCTTTGGCGGCTTTCTTCACAATGCCCCTTAACTCTTCTTCGCTGTACTGCTGGGGGGCTTTGCTTCCCGGAGCGTATGCTGCCCACGGATGTGGCTGATACGGCCTGCCTTTGCCACCCTGTTTGCGTGGCTTCTTTGCCTCTGTCGTTTTGGCGTCCCTTGCTTCTGTCTTCTTTGCGTCCTTTGCTTTCGTCTTCCTTGCGCTCTGGGCTTTCGGCCCTGTCTTCTTGGATGCCCGCGCCCTTGCGTCAGGGGCTTTCTTGATAAGCCCCGTGTCAGTCTTTGCTTTCTTCATGGTGTTTACCTCTTACCCATATATGTGACACGGATACCATTCTTCGTAGGCGTCACCGTCGGAAAATAACCCATAACTCTGAGACTGTTATACAACGTGTATAATGCCCGGTCAAACTCCATACTGTCAGTTACTTGTCTTGCACACGCCGAAACAGGGCGCTTACACTGCCCCAGCTTTGACGGCCTATATTCATAAATGAACACCACCATTAGAACAGCCCCCCTAACGTCTCCATGAGCTGAATGAAGAAAACCAGACCGACGACGCCCCAGACCAGAGACAGGAGCAAGCCCAGAATCTCGACCCACTCCATGACGTGACGATGGAAGCGGTCGGTGTCGTCCTCTTCCTGTTCGTACAAATACCACTGATTCATCTTCATGTCAAAACCACCCCTTCCACTCTGCGTAACCCACGATAACTGCACCGATGAGCAGGAGCGCCGCAAACGGCGCGATGCATGAGAACTGGTATGCTGTCAGCATCTTAAAACTCCCCCTTCGCAAAATATGCGACAAGCTCATCTGCTTCATAGGTAGGCTCTTGGGACTGAGGGCAACGCCTGATTGCGGTGCATTCATAAACCCTATGAATGTAATAGCGATAAACGCCCCAGATGCACCGTTCCTTCGTCCCGTCCTTCCTTTTGAGGTCTGCCAGAATCCATGCCCAACAACTGGGTTTGATATACTGAATCATCTGATAAGCTCCTTTCTAAGGTCATCTAAAGCAAGCGTATTCCCCCGCACTTTATAGGTGTGCGGCCTGTTTGTCGCCTCAAACTCTTCCCGGGCTTTCTTTAAGACTGCCCATAACTCCAAATCCTCTTGCACTCTATCCCGAATGAGAAATGATAGTCCGTTTGTGTCGTCGTCTTCGTCGTAGAAATCGGGCGTCGGAAAACATCTATAAATCCACCCGTCTTTATAGATGTACAGCCAACGGGCTGATTTATAGTGCCGATGCACTAACAGTTCCTGTCGAATCGTGTCATTGAGTTTCATTCTTACACCTTCCTTTCTATGTATCATTATATCACGATAACTACACTTCGTCAACCTGTTTTCCGCTTTGTAACACTTTTGTAACCTTTACTTCATTATACTGAATTGTCAAGATTATTACAGGCTTGGGGTAAAATTGTAACCTTTTTGTAATTGGTTTTCCATCTTCACCCTGTTCATGAAAATAAAATGTATGAGAACCATAAGTTATATTTTCAAGTTTCGAATTTATTTCATCTAATCCTATAGTTCCATATCTCTCTGCTTCATATTTGGGTGTTTCTGGCATTGCAAAGTAAAATAATGGTTCAGATGTTTTAAAATTTGCAACTTTGTGGTGGTCTATTACTTTTAATATTTTTGCATTTTCTATTCCGTCTACACTTTGTCCAAACTCATTATGATCTACTAATATTACTTCTTCTCCTTCTTCTACCTTTTCTAAAAGTTTTGGTTCTTCTGTTTTAAAATATTTCAATGCATATGC
>OKVP01000581.1_pt1 | contig 15884 bp, 12 predicted proteins | sample 1604821 | NCBI WGS metagenome assembly OKVP01 (sample SAMN01760946, study PRJEB22395) | human gut metagenome | reverse complement strand
CGGCGGGACGCACGCCATCGGAGTTGCGCTTGAACTTACTGGGCACCCAAGACCAACCGTTATCTGCCTGCTTGGTGCCAAAGCTCCTTGAAAGACCGGCATTTCCCGCAGCGTCAGGAGAAGAGCCGTCGTTTTGCTTGTACTTCTTGCCCTCCTCGATTTGGAGGAACATGAGGTCAAGTGCGGACTTGAAGTTCTCATCGTTCTCACGCGCTTCCGCAAGGGAGAGGAGCGTGAGAAGCGAGGACATGTTGTAGTCCTTCGCCGGGAACCAGTCACGCAACAAGGCGATGAGCGCCGTGTAGAGCATCTTCTCCGCGTTCTCCCAGAACGGGTCACCGCTCGATTTCCCCTCGGGGTTCGTGTTCATAATGAAGCAGTTCACGAAGGAGAGGATATCGGTATCCGTCTTCACGTACTTTAACGGGTTGTAGTGCATGGACTCATCAAGGTTGATGGTATTGAAGCTCTTGAGCTTATAGCCGTTGTCCGTGAACAGGTATCCGGCATCCTTAAGAAGGGTACCTTTTGGGTCGGTGACAAAGTAGCTGGTGTTGAGCTGGCAGATGTTCGGGGTCACGTAGTTAAAGGTCTTACCGGAACCAGAGCCGCCGACCACGAGGACGTTTAGGTTGCGGTCATATTCCGGGTCGAACTTGGGACGGTGCAGGGCAAGGCCGAAGTTCTTGGTGAAGAGAAGATTGTTGTCTTCGGTTTGCAAGTCCTTGAACTTCTTTCCTTCCTTCAAAGTGCCCCACCTTGCGCTTCCCGACTCCTCACCGGAACGGTAGTTTCCAATGAATGCCACGTAGCGAAGCCAAATCATCCAGATAATGAGAAAGCAAGCCCCGCCAAACAGCAGGGAGTTACTGGTCATATCGAGGGCAAACGGTGCATCCTTTATGGTCTGCCACATGGAAAGGAATGCATCGCTCAAATGGTCGAAAATCTGCCCCGGATAGGTGACGAGGGTTTCGGCATAGCGGTCACCGAGATAGAAGAAGACCGTGGCGATGACGAGGGTGCCGAGCGCCGAGGTGGCAATCTTCTTATTGATTTCCGGGTTCGCGCTATTTGCCATATGCATCCTCCTTTTCCACTTCTTCCAGCACAAGCAAGAGCGTGGTCACAATACTCGTGCGCGTCTCTCGTGTGGCCGCGTGGCGGAATCCTTCATAGCAGGTGAGCGAAAAGTCCTCGGACACATCAATACCATTGGAATCGCGCGGAGTGAGACCGTCGCACCGGGAAAGGGCGGAAGGCTCCCAGAGGGTCGTGATGCCATCTTCCGATTTCACGCGCTTGCACCCGGACTTCATTTCATAGAAAAGGTTGTCGAGGGTGGTATGGGTTTCGTTGTCCTTTGGCAGGGCGGCATCAAGAAGGGAGATGAGGTTCCCGATGGTACGCTGGGAAGGCTCGCACCAGTCCCTTAAATATCCAAGACAGGCCATCAGAAGAAGTTTTTCCGTCTTCTTAAAGAAGTCCCCATCTGAATCGGAGAGGTTCACGATGGATTCCGCGATGGTCTCGATATCGCTGTCCGATTCCATGGTAAGAAGCGGGGAGCATTTCAGCCTGTCCGGCAATTTGTCTTTGAGGGTCATGGTCTATCTCCTTACAATGCATCTTCGTTCTTAAAGGGCAGGTCAGTCCTTCGTTCCTGCGAGATTTCCTGCGACTTCGTTTCCGTTTCAATTTGAGTTTTAGCGGCGGTCATGTCGCGGGCTTCTCCGGTGAGGGAATAGGACTCGGAATCATATTGCTGCTCCTCGCGAATATCGGAGGGGCGAATCTCGCTTCCGGTCTGCTCTGCATCCATGACGGCGGTGCGGGAATCGGTATCTGCGCCATCGTGGCTCTCAATACCGGAGTTCGGGTCGGGCGTGCGCCCGTCGTTATCCATGGCACCATCAGATGCAACCGGCTCAAGCAGCTGTTGTCCGTCACGCGTCTGCTCCTGCGCCAGACGCGCATTCTGCATGGCAAGGTCTCCATCCGGGAGGGTGCCAGCGTCCTTCGGGGTATTCTGCTCGAACCAGTTGTGGGTCACATCGAGGTCGTACCGGTTCTTTAACGTCTCCGCAGAGACCGGCCAGTCGCGACCGCGCTCATACGCCGGTACCGAACCGTCCTTATTCAGGCTTGCAGGCTCGTAGGCCATGACCTCACCCTTGCTGGTTTCAGTCACACCGAAGCCCTGCGCGTTCATCTTGCGCTCGAAGTCGGAAAAGTCCGTGCAGTCTTCCCTCGCCTTTTGGGCAGCGTTTCGGATGTTCTGGGTATGGATGGCGGTGTCCTCGGCACGGAGTGTAGAGACCTTATCACTGCGGGCAGGTGAATCCTTTCCCGGCGCGTCATAAGTCTTTTCCGGGGCATCCGTTTTCACCTGCGTCGCATGAACCTTATAGGGGTCGCTGACGGCAATCACATCGAAATCCTCATGGGTCTCACGACCAACCATCTCGGTAAGCTCCCTGTGGGAGTAACCGGAGAAGCAAATTGAATCGTCGATATTGAGGTTTTCGGTATCCTGCTCGCTAAAGAGCACATCGTAAGTTTCTTCTGGTGCATCCTTGTAACGGATGGTGACCGGAATGACCGTTACGTCTTCCGCCGGAAGGTCGGGATAGCTTGTCAGCTCCGTGAGGGAATCCATGGTCTTCTTATTCACGGGTTCCGCGTGATTCAGTGCGTCGGTGATACGCTGCTCATCGAGACGCGCCATCACGTCCTTAAATTGCGGGGCATACCCTGCGACGGTCTTAGCATCCTCCTTGGCAAAGGCAAGGAAACCATTTCCCTGTTTGTCCGTGTAGGCGGCGGCATAGGTACCATTCTCGCGGCATACCTGCGCATAGTAGGCGGCTTCCTCGGAAGTACCAAAGGGCACGACCACCTGCTCACGAGAGGATTGCTTCTCAGCCATTGCTTTTGCGGCTTCAGGAGTGTTCCCCTCCTTCTTATAATGGCGCTGCCACCAGTCGAAAGCACGTTCCCTGCCACGTCCGAACCGCAGATAGTTCTCCGTCTGCCTTGTGACGAAGTTTAGGAGGGCGTTTCCCATGTCATCGCCGAAATCCTGAGCCATGTGGCATCATCCTTTCTTTTCCGATTTCCTGCTTTTTGAAGCGGCAAGAATGCCGTCTCCTTGGGGACAGATTATAACGCAGGCTATTTTTCTATCCCTCTGCCCTATACACGAACATGCAGGTAGAAACTGCCAAATGCACGGATGCCGATGATAGAAAAAGACACCATTTGGCATCAAATGAACCCATTTGCGCCTATTTGCGAACGTTGACCCTTTTCTCGTCCGGGTAGAGGGATTCGCCCCTCAACCATCCCGCCCACAAATCTTTCATAAATCCGCAGGCGGATTGACGGAAACATTTGGAACGGAAAAGTTGACCGGCTCCCTCCCCCGCGCATTCGCCTTCGCTGCCGCGATGCGCCGGACGCAGGAAAAGCGAAGGGCTTTCCTGCCGGACACCGCGACCGCTCATTATATGCACGGAGATTGCTGAAATGGGGCGCTGCCCCAGACCCCGGCCACTCCGCGCGAGCCGCAGGATTTTGCCCTTTCGACGGGGAAATACAAGTCTTGAATGTTTACCGGCTTTCTTGTAAAATATATATATAGCAAGATGGTTGATACCTTCTTGTGAGTCGAACAGGAGGTGGTCTTCACCGATGAATCAGGAAGAAACGATGCTTAAGCATAAGGAGAGATACAAGAAAACGATTAAGAATCTGACCGTGATGAGCGATATTTTCGCGCGGAATGTATTCAAGGATAAGAAAGCCTGCGAGTACGTTCTTAGAATCATCATGGAGGACAAGGATTTGACCGTCATCGACAATGAGACGCAGGTGGATTTCAGAAACATGCATGGCAGAGGTGTCGTGCTGGACTGTGTGGCAAAGGATAGAAGCGGACGCGTCATAAACGTCGAGATACAGCAAGACGATGAGGGGGCGCACCCGAAACGTGCCAGATACAACCTCGGAATGATGGATTCCAACGTGCTGGATACGGGAAAGAACTTCGATAAGCTCCCGGAGACCTACGTGATATTCGTCACGTTGAAAGACGCACTGGGGCACGGACTCCCGATAGCCCATATCGACCGGATAATCCGCGAGAACGGCAAGGAGTTCGGGGACGAGGAACACTTCATCTACGTGGATTCCAGCAAGGACGATGGCGGCGAGCTTGGAAGACTGATGCACGATTTCCGTGTGAAGGAAGCAAAGGATATGCAGGCGGGAGCATTGAAAGACCGCGTGCATGAACTGAAAGAGACCGAGAAAGGGGTGGAGCATATGTGCAAGGAAATGGAACAGCTTTGCGATGAAGCAAGAATGGATGAAAAAAAAGAAACCGCAAGGAACCTTAACGATATGGGGTTGCCAATCGAGCAGATTGCACAAGCGTTAAAGGTGAATGCCCAGATGGTGCAGGAGTGGCTTGCAGGTAGCGTTTCTACGGCAAGATAGATAACCTCTTAGACGGCTTTACGGTTTCATGGCTCTGCGGGCTTTGGGTTCGCAGGGTTTTTGAAAACAGGTAAATAATTTTGTTAATGAAAAACTCGTTACCAATGGGGACATAACCCAGTTAATAACGAGTTTTTTGTTTTGAAAGACGATAGTTTTGATTGCACACTGATTGCACACCTGCGTATTTTTTTGTTGTTTTATAGGTTGCTATATTGCCTTATATTGCCGGAAAATCGCTTATTTTTCGGCATATGGAAGGTTGTCGAAATCGAAACCGAAGAAAATGCTGACGAAACAGTTACAGTTGAAGAATAGGCTTTATATGCTAAGAGAGGCAGATACGTTGAATGGCGTGTCTGCTTTTCTTGCTTTAAAGACACGAAAAACAAAAATATTTGAAAAATAATTCCGATTCTTTAACACTTTACAAAAATAAAGGGTTGCAAAATATGAAAAAATACAGTAGCATATAAATAATCAATCGAAAATCAGGGGGTGTGATATGCTGGATTTAGCTCATATTGGTGAACGGATCAGAGAATGCAGAAAAAAGAAAATGATGACAATCCGGGTTTTGGGAGAATATACAGGACTTTCAGCGGGCTATCTGAGTATGCTGGAACAGAATAAGACATCTCCGAATGTGGACAGTCTTGCGCGAATTTGTGAAGCACTGGATATTGATATACAGTATGCACTGGAAGGGGAAATGCCGGGAAAGACGGTTATACACAGAGAAGAAATGAGTAAGCATCTTTATCCGGAAGAAAATATGACGGTTGAGGTTGCAGACTTTGGTCAGGGAGAATCGATTTTTGAATATATTACGATTGAACCGGGAGAATCTGCGAAAAAAGAAGAATATCGTCATGTCTTTTCGGAAATGTGTATGGTGATAAAAGGAACTCTGAATGTAGAGGTGGAAGGAAAAATTTGCAGTTTACATCCGGGAGACAGTGTATATATAAAGAGCAGAGAGCGTCATAGTATTTCCAATCCCGGAAAAGAACCTTGTGTCAGTATATGGGTATATCACCGGGATGTACCAAGACGGTTTGAAAGGAATGAAAATAAAATTGTGAAATAAATAGCATTCCTCTTGACAATCTTAGAGTATGGTTCTATAATAAGGAAAATTACACATATGAATAAATATTCATCTAAGTGAATTTACAAAATTGAACTGTTAAAACGGAGTTTCTTCGAAATTCACGCAACTCTGAAGACAGTGTTATTTACGAAAGTGTATAAAGACTGATTTTATACATACAATACGGACAATCTAATAATTAAACATAGACGTCATAGCGTGAAACTATGACCTTTGAAAGAAGACAAGGACGTCATGATGCAAATCATGGCGTTCTTTTGTTTACACTACTAGACTGTGGTCTAGTAAAGTATTACATTGTCGCAGAGGGACGGACATATCTGGTAAATATACCGTATCAGAAGAACAAAAGTACATGAGAGGAGAACAAAAATGGACAGATTAACTCAATTGCGAGAGTACATGGAAAAAGAAAGACTGGATGCGTTTTATATTGCAAAGCCGGCGAATGTACGTTGTATCAGCGGATTTACGGGGGAAGACTCATTCCTTTTTATCACAAAGGCGAATCAGTATTTTATCACTGATGCAAGATACACAGAGCAGGCATCTTATGAATGTCCGGATTACGAACTTGTAAACTGGCGAATCAATTTTGGCTACAGCATGGGGAAAGCTGTTGCATATTGCGCAGACAAAGATGGAGTTAAAACAATTGGATTTGAACAGGATCATCTGACATTTGAAAAATGGAACTCTATGCAGGCTGAACTCAGTGCTGAGATGGTTCCGACGCTGAACGTAATCGAAGGCTTCCGCGCGATCAAGACGCCGGAAGAGATCAAGAACCTTACCGTTGCCTGCGATATCGCATCCAGAGCATTTGAAAAAATTATAAAAGACATCCGTCCGGGTGTGACAGAAAAAGAAATCGCATCCAGACTTGCACATTACATGGTAATGGAAGGTGCAGATACCAAACCGTACGGTGGAATCGTTATTTCAGGAGCAAAGAGCTCTCTGCTTCACGGGATTCCGGACAGTAAGCCAATCGAATACGGAGATTTCGTATTGATGGATTATGGATGCCAGTACAAAGGCTATCTTTCAGATATGACAAGAACAGTAGTTGTCGGCAAGGCAGACGCCAAACAGAGAGAAGTGTATGATCTCTGCCGTCGTATGACAGAAGATACAGAAGCATCTGTAAGAGCCGGTGTGACAGGAACTTCCTGCTATGAAGCTTCACTTGAAGCAATCAAAGATACAGAATACCTTCCGTATAATTATACAGGAATCGGTCATGGAGTTGGGCTGTTCGTCCATGAACTTCCGAATATCGGACTGAACTGTGAGAATATCTTACAGGAGAACAGCATAATGACAGTAGAACCAGGACTTTATATTCCGGGTTGGGGTGGTGTCAGACTTGAGGATCAGGGCATCATCACAAAAGACGGATATGAAAACCTGATCAGTGCTACACATGAGCTAATAGAATTATAAATGAAAAAGGAGGACAACATTTATGAAAAAGAAATTATTAGCAGCTTTACTTGCTACAGCAATGACAGTAACAATGTTTGCTGGCTGTGGTACACCGGGATCCAAAGATTCCAAGAAAGATGACAGCAGTGCTTCATCAGGAAAGAAGAGAATTACTTACACACTTCGTGAAGACCTTCCTTCTATGGATCCACAGAACAGTAACTCTATCTCATGTGCAACAGCAGAAATCTGCACCTATGCGATGCTGACACGTAACGTGGAAGGCGAAATCAAACCAGATGCAGCTGAAAGCTGGGATATTTCAGATGACGGACTTACTTACACATTCCACCTTCGTGATGGACTGAAATGGTCTGACGGAGAAGATGTAAAAGCAGGCGATTATGTTTATGGTATCCAGAGACTTATGGATCCAGAAATGGCAAGCGATTACGCATTCATCGGATATATCCTCAAAAACGGTGCAGAAGTAAATAGCGGTTCTGTGCCTGTCGATGAACTTGGCGTATCTGCACCAGATGACAAGACAGTTGTTATCGAACTTGCACATCCGGCTACATACTTCCTTAGTATGGCTGCTATGGCAACATTCGGTCCTGCAAGAAAAGATTATGTAGAAAAATACGGAAAAGAATATGCAGCTGATCCGGAAAAATCTGTTTATAACGGACCGTTCAAGATGACAGAGTGGAAACACGGCGATGAAATGATCCTTTCTAAGAATGAAAATTACTGGGATGCAGACAGCATCAAGCTTGATGAAATCTGCGTAAAGACAGTTGCAGATGCTAAGACAGCGGTTGCTATGTGGGAACAGGGCGAAGTTGATATCACAGTTGTACCTACTGAAATGACAGATCAGTATACAGAAAATACTGAATTCTACTATACAGGTGCAGATGATTACATCATGCTCAACATGTCAGAAGACAGACCGCTTGCTAACAAGAACCTGAGATTTGCTTTGAACTATGCAATCAACAGAACAGAATACAACAAGCTGGTTAACAATGACGTATATGACGTTGCACAGAGACTTGTACTTCCAAACGTGCAGGCGGCAGATGACCAGACATACGGAGAAGCTTATCCATATACACCATTCCCGGCAGAAAATGATAATGATAAAGCAAAAGAATATCTGGATGCAGCAATGAAAGAAATGGGCGTTTCTAATCCGGCAGACATCAAGATTACTCTTCTTACAACTGATACAGATGGTGCTAAGAAGCAGGCTGAAGTTCTTCAGGAACAGTATCAGAAGAACCTTGGTATTACAGTAGAAATCAACCAGGTAACTTACAAACAGAGACTTCAGATGGAAACTGAAAAAGACTACGATATGGTAGTAACAGGATGGGTTCCGGACTACTCTGACGCATACTCTTATCTGGAACTGTGGATCAGCGATGGTCAGTATAACCACTCTGGATATGCGAACGCTGAATACGACAAGCTTCTTAAAGATTCTCAGACAGAGACAGATGCTAAGACAAGACAGGATATGCTGTTCCAGGCAGAACAGATCTTCCTTGGAGAAGATTCCGCTCTTGTACCGCTTCAGTTACGTAGAGACCAGTATCTGATCAATCCGAAGATTTCTAACTTCAATGTATACTTTGTCGGATATGACTTCGATCTGGTATATGCAGACATCAGCGAATAATACAGTTGGATGGTAACATACCTTGCGGTCGGCGCGGACTTACTGGTCCGCACCGGCTGCTTATTTGAGGGTTTTGATTATTTCGAGGGGTAGATTTGGTATGTATCAGCCAATAGGAAGTATGTGAAATAATCAAAGCTATCAAATAAAGAAAAATGAAGGGAGACAAAAGAATGGCAAAATATATAGCTAAACGAGTTGCATTAGCCATCGTAACACTTTTGGTACTTACAAGTGTTGTATTCGTCCTGGTTCGTCTGATGCCGGGAGATCCGTTCTCAAGTGACAAGATGACACCGGAGATCAAAGCGAATCTGGAAGCTTACTATGGTTTGGATAAACCGCTTGCAGAGCAGTATATAACTTATATGAAGAATGTGCTTCATGGTGATCTGGGGTATTCTATGAAGTATGAGAGTCAGACAGTTAACCGTATTATTGCTGACTCATTCCCATACTCAGCAGACCTGGGAATCCGTTCACTGTGCTTTGCACTGTTCTTCGGACTGATCCTTGGAATTGTAGCAGCACTGAATCGAGGAAAGAAACTGGACTTCGTCTGTATTTTGATTGCGATCATTGGTACATCGATTCCTGACTTCATCATGGGATCTGTACTTCAGTATTTCTTTGGAATCAAATGGCAGATTCTTCCGGTTGCGCAGTACACAAGCTTTAAGCACACAATTTTACCGTCAATCGCGGTTGGATTCTATACACTGGCATCCATTTCCCGTCTGATGCGTTCCAGTATGCTGGAAGTTGTATCTTCAGATTATACAAAGACAGCACGTGCGAAAGGTTTATCGGATTTCCGAATTACAGTTAAACATCAGATCCGTAATGCGATCACACCGATCATTACCATTATGGGACCGACAGTTGCATCTGTATTAACAGGAACATTCGTAATCGAAGCCCTTTTCGCAATCCCTGGAATGGGAAAACATTATGTAGACAGTATTAACATGGCAGATTATACACTGGTTCTTGGTATGACGATCTTCTACGGAGCATTCCTGATCGTGTCAATCCTGATTGTAGATATCTTATACGGTATTGTAGATCCGAGAATCCGTCTGAGTGGTAAAAAAAGGTAGGTGACGAGAAATGGCAGAAATTACAAAAGAACAGTTTAAAGTTGTAGGAAAAAATACAAAGACAATGGAGTCTATTTCCCGTCCGAATATTGGTTACTGGCAGGATGCATGGAGACGAATCCGCAAGAATAAGATTGCATTCTTCTCATTGTGCCTGATTGGACTTTATGTACTTATGGCGATCTTTGTTCCAATGTTCAGCAAATATGACATTGCAACACAGAGTGTGGCAGAGATGAACCAGAGCTTTTCAAAAGCACATTGGTTTGGAACAGACTCTCTTGGACGTGATCTCTGGGTTCGTGCATGGTCTGGTGCGAGAGTATCTCTGACAATTGGTTTTGCAGCCAGCATCATCAATGCAATCGTTGGATCTATCATGGGTGGTATCTCAGGATTCTACGGTGGCAAGATCGATATGGTTATCCAGCGTGTCGTTGACGTATTATACGGAATCCCAAGTCTGATCGTTACCATTCTTCTTATGGTAGTTGTTGGTAACGGTGTACACTGTTTGATTCTTGCTATGTGTTGCGTCGGATGGATCGGTGGATGTCGTTTCGTTCGTGGTGAAGTATTAAAACTGAGAGAATCTGATTTCGTATCTGCAGCCAAGATCCTTGGTGTGCCGGATATCGTAATCATTGTAAAACATATTTTACCGAATATCATGGGACTTATCATTACAAACCTGACAATGGCTATTCCGGGAGCTATTTTCCAGGAGGCATTCCTGAGCTATATCGGTCTGGGTATCAAACCACCGAACTGCAGCTGGGGTGTACTTGCAAAAGACGGAATCGCACAGCTGAGAATTCATCCGTACCAGGTATTTGTACCGGCATTCCTGATTTGTACAACAATGCTTGCGCTGAATCTTCTTGGTGATGGACTTCGTGATGCATTTGACCCGAAACTTAGAGGAACCGAGTAGGAAGGAGTATAGAAGATGGAAAATTTATTGGAAGTAAAAAATCTGCAATTCTCTTTCCGTACATACGGTGGAGTTGTAAAAGCTGTTCGTGATGTCAGCTTTGAAGTCCGTCCGGGAGAAATTCTTGGTATAGTTGGAGAATCCGGATGTGGAAAGAGTGTTACCTCTCAGTGCCTGATGAGACTGAATCCGGAACCGCCTGGATTCTTTGAAGGCGGAGAGATTCTTTATAAAGGAAAAGATGTTCTGAAAATGAACAAAAAAGAACTTCGTCAGTTCCGTGGAAAAGAGATCAGTTATATTTTTCAGGATCCTATGACCTCATTGAACCCGACAATGCGTATCGGAAAACAGATTGAAGAAGTATTCGTCGGAAGAAAAGGTATGAGTGCAGCTGAGAAAAAAGCAAAAGCACTTGAAATCCTTAAAATGGTAGGTATCTCTGATGGAGAACGCCGTTACAAACAGTATCCACATGAACTTTCAGGTGGTATGAAACAGCGTGTTATGATTGCGATCGCTCTGGTAGGAAGCCCGAGCATCGTTATTGCCGATGAGCCGACTACTTCTTTGGATGTTACAATTGAAGCACAGATTCTTGATGTACTGAAAAATCTTCAGAAAACACTTGGGACATCTATTATCCTGATCACACATGACCTTGGTGTTATCGCAAAGCTTTGCGACCGTGTACTGGTTATGTATGGAGGAAAGATCGTAGAACGTGGATCTGTAGATGAGATTTTCTATGATACAGCACATCCTTACACAAAAGGACTTATGCATTCAATTGCCAAACTGGATACAGCAAGAGGCCACAAATTGCAGCCAATCGAAGGAACACCTCCGGATCTGTTTGCACCTCCGAAAGGATGTCCGTTCGCGGCAAGATGTGAATACTGCATGGAAATCTGTAAAGATATGCCGCCACAGACTTATGAGCTTTCAAAAGAACATGAAACCTGTTGCTGGCTGCAGCATGAATATGCACCGGATACAGACATGAGAAGAAAAGTAACTGAGAAAGGAGAGGTGTAAAATGGAAAATACAGAAAAAAAACAGCCTCTCGTACAGGTGAAAAACTTATGTAAATATTTTGAAATCAGCCGTAAAGAAACCTTAAAAGCGGTTGATGATCTTACATTTGATATTTATAAAGGTGAGACAGTCAGCCTGGTAGGTGAGTCCGGCTGTGGTAAATCTACAACAGGACGTACCATGATCAAGTTATACAATCCGACTTCGGGAAATGTATATTATGATGGAAAAGATATTTTCAAATACAATCATGCAGAGCAGAAAGAATTCTGTAAGAAGGTACAGATGATTTTCCAGAACCCGTATTCATCACTGAATCCACGTATGACTGTTAAGGATATCGTTGGAGAAGGTCTGAAACAGCATGGAATGTCAACAAAGGATGCAGATGCAAAAGTAGAGCAGCTGCTTGCTACAGTTGGCCTTAATAAAGATCATATGTCACGTTTCCCACACGAATTCTCAGGTGGACAGAGACAGCGTATCGGTATCGCACGTGCTCTTTCTGTTGATCCGGAATTCATCATCTGTGATGAGCCGATTTCAGCTCTTGATGTGTCTATCCAGGCACAGGTTATCAATATGCTGAAAGAACTGCAGGAAGAAAGAGGACTGACTTACCTGTTTATCGCGCATGACCTTAGTGTCGTAAAATATATTTCTGACCGTGTAGTTGTTATGTACCTCGGAACAATGGTCGAGACTGCTGAGACAGATGAACTTTATGCTCATCCGATGCATCCATATACACAGGCACTGCTTTCTGCAATCCCGGAAGCAGATCCGAATAAAGCAAAAGCGAACCAGCGTATTCCGATCAAGGGTGAGATCCCAAGCCCGATCAATCCGAAGAACTGCTGTCGTTTCGCTGAGAGATGTCAGCATGCGACAGAACGCTGCTTTAAGGAAATGCCGCAGATGAAAGAGATTGCTCCTGGACATAAGGTGGCATGCCATCTTGTAGAAGATAAATAAAAAGTAGTAATATAATAAAGAAGGCGAAGGACTTAAGAAGAGTTCTTCGTTTTCTTTTTGTTTTATGAGAAATTCCGATGGAACTTTCTGTGAAAAAACACTATATGCCTTGGCGGATTAAAAAATTTCCAGAAAAATTGTGCAGAATCACAAAATACGGATTGACACGAAAACATTGACAATATAAGGTAAAAACGATATTATATAGAGATGTAATTGTAATTAAAGCGTCATATCGTGTAATAGTTATGTAACAAATGAAAGTGAGTGTATATGGAACAGAGAAAATCAGCAAGGAGAAGATCGTCTGATGGAACTTCTAATAGAAATATGCGAAGTATCAATAACAGCAGAGAAGTAAGCAGACGGGCTAAGGGGAAGAACCGGTATGCTTATGAAGAAGACCGAAGATCTGCCCGATATTATGATGATGAGGAAGATTACTACAGAGAACGACCGAAAAAGAAATCATCTTCGAATGATAAGAAGAAAAGAAGACCGGAAGAAGACTATCAGAATATAAGAAAGATGTCTGACCCGGAGAATAATAAGAATCGTAAAAATAAACGGCGCAGAGGAAGAAAGAAAAATCGGGTAAGCAGAACGATTGGAATTATACTTGCAATTATCCAGTTTATCCTGTCTGTAGTACTTGCAGTGAATGTGATGCTGTTCAATGTACTTACTTCTACTTATTTCCTGGTACTGATCGGAGTGCTGCTGATCCTGCTTGGAATTACCTTGCTGACACAGATAGCGGCAAAAGGAAAAGGAATTGGCGGAAAGATATTCTGTATACTGATCTGCATCATTCTGGGAGTGGGTTCTTTCTATATAGGAAAAGTAAATAATGCATTCCAGAAGATTACCGGAAGCAATAAGAAAACAAGTTCCATGGTAGTTGCGGTAAAGGCGGATGATAATGCAGATACTTTATCAGCAGCAGCCGGATATACATTTGGTGTTCAGTATGCGACTGGTGGAGACCAGACGAAGTCGGCAGTCAAACAGATTGAAAAGGAACTGGGACAGAACATTACTCTTCAGGAATACAGTAATCTGGGAGAAGAAGCACAGGCATTATATGACGGAGAAGTAGATGCGATTATCTACAACTCAGCTTACAGTAATATTATCAAGGAACAGTATTCAACCTTTACAAAGGATACAAAGGTTATTTATAAGCACAATATTGTTGTTGAAATTGAAAGCGATACATCTGATGAAAGCGTTACAAAGCCATTTGCGGTTTATTTGAGTGGTATTGATACAAATGGTGATATCACAGAACAGGGACGAAGCGATGTCAATATCGTAGCGGTTGTCAATCCGACGAGCCATCAGGTATTACTGATTACGACCCCTAGAGATTATTATGTACCAATCCCGGGAGTATCCGGAGGACAGGACGACAAACTGACACATGCAGGAATCTATGGTGTGGATGTGTCTATGCAGACGCTGGAAGAACTTTATGATACAGATATCGAATTTTTCGGAAGAGTTAATTTTACATCTATGACCAGTGTGGTTGATGCACTTGGCGGACTGGATGTTGAATCAGATCTCGAATTTGATACAGGATGGGAGTCGGGTGCAGAGATTCATGTAAATGAAGGAATGAATCATTTTGATGGTATTAGTGCACTTGCTTTTTGCCGTGAACGTCAGGCACTGCCAGACGGGGACAACGGAAGAGGAGTCCATCAGCAGGCAGTTATCACTGCAATCATTAAAAAGATGATGTCACCGGCAATGCTCCGTGGGGCAAGCGATATTATTGAAAGCGTCAGCGATGGTGTGGATACGAACTTTACTTCCAGCCAGATCCAGTCGCTGATCAAGACTCAGCTCAGAACCAATGCAAAATGGAATATTTATTCCGTGGCAGCGGATGGAACCGGGGGAACAGATATCTGCTATTCTTCAGGAGATGAAGAGCTTTATGTAACGTATCCGGATGAAAATTCAGTGGCTGAGATCATTGGATTGATCAAAAAAGTAAAAGACGGAGAAATAATCGAAGGATCCGTAAGTACAGAATAAAAATGAAGAAAAAGTCAAGGTATGATTTGGAAAATATTTTTCAGAATACCTTGACTTTTTTTTTGCGATATACTACAATAAACAAGCGTGCGAAAAACGATGCACTGTTTTTCTGCGCATTTTAAACAGAACTTGTTTAAAATCGTAACCAATTATTACTTCATAGGAGGTGAAAGAGATGCCAACATTTAACCAGTTAGTAAGAAAAGGTCGTCAGACAGCTGTAAAGAAATCTACTGCACCGGCTCTCCAGAAAGGATACAATTCTTTGAAGAAAAGAGCTACAGACACATCTGCACCACAGAAGAGAGGTGTGTGTACAGCAGTTAAGACAGCTACACCGAAGAAACCGAACTCAGCTCTTAGAAAGATCGCCAGAGTACGTCTTTCAAACGGAATCGAAGTAACAAGCTACATCCCAGGAGAAGGTCACAACCTTCAGGAACATAGCGTTGTTCTTATCCGTGGAGGAAGAGTAAAGGACCTTCCGGGTACAAGATACCATATCGTTCGTGGAACACTTGATACAGCAGGTGTTGCAAAGAGACGTCAGGCTCGTTCTAAATACGGAGCAAAGAGACCAAAAGACGCAAAGAAATAAGCACTTGATTTTAGTGTAAAACGAAACTAAATCGTATCACAAACAGAACTATGAGAATAGTTGGTTGCGGGTTTAATTCAGATATCGCCTGCCACGTGGCAGGCATCGGAGATTGTCCCGCCAACGATACACATAGAAAGACACATGTGAGTACCGATGAATTATTCACGCAAAGCAAAGCTTTGCCAATATGTATAAGGAGGGAAGAACCGTGGCACGTAAAGGACATACTCAGAAAAGAGACGTATTAGCGGATCCGTTATACAACAACAAGGTAGTTACAAAGCTTATCAACAACATCATGCTTGACGGTAAGAAAGGTGTAGCTCAGAAAATTGTATACGGAGCATTTGACAAAGTCGCAGAGAAAGCTGAAAAACCAGCTATCGAAGTATTTGAAGAAGCAATGAACAACATCATGCCTGTACTTGAAGTAAAGGCAAGACGTCTCGGTGGAGCT
>OKVP01000566.1_pt1 | contig 16100 bp, 15 predicted proteins | sample 1604821 | NCBI WGS metagenome assembly OKVP01 (sample SAMN01760946, study PRJEB22395) | human gut metagenome | reverse complement strand
AGTTTCATGAATGTGTCTTTTGTCATCGTGTTGGTCTTCGTTTTGATTTCTCGTATAAGTTCTCAGGTTTACTTTGTCCCAATCATTACGAAGAAGATGGAAGTGGCGGACATGTAATTGCTCAGGACATTGCAAAACGTTTTAATGTCCCATATTACAATTGTAATCTAATTGAAGAAGTTGCAAAACAGAATAATTTTGATACAGATAATATTAAAGACTATGATGAGTCACCTAGAAAATATCTGTTCTCTCGTACCGTTCAGGGATACAGCAATTCTCCGGAAGAGATTCTTGCCGGTCTTCAGTTCGATTTTATAAAAGAAAAGGCAGCATCCGGAGAATCCTTTGTAATTGTTGGCAGTTTAGACGATTTATTTTTGCAGTTAAAGCCTTATGGCAATTTTTTACGGCCACATCGGTCATTTCTGGTAAATATGGATTATATACAGAATATTTCTTACCGTGCAATTAAACTGATAAGTCTTGCAGAAATACCAATCCCGCATGGGAAATGCTCGGAGATAAAGAATAAATATCTCGAGTATGCGTTTAACAGAAAGCAGGTATTTTTATCATGAATCTTCTTTATGTAACAAATGGTGCAGCAGTCGGGATATTCGGCATGGTTTTGTCCGGGGCTTTTTGTGATATTCACTGGACGAAAGAAAAACGGGAATTTCTTGTTGGAAGTATGTCAAGGCAGCGGATAAGATATCAGCTTACATCAAATGCATCGAAGAAGGCAGAATGGGTAACAGAGATTTTGAAAAAGCAGGAGAATCCATAAAAGACATAATTAATGATATGGGTATGGATGAAGTGGATTTTTTTATGGAAAAATTTATACCGGCATATATGATAACCCTTGATGAAACCAGATAAGGAGCAGAGTCTATGATTGGCAGAGAAGACCAGTTAAAAAGTCTTAACCAGAATTATGCGTCATCTAAAAGCAATCTGACGATACTTTACGGAAGACACGGAACGGGTAAGACAACTCTTATAAAAGAATTTATCAAAGACAAAAAGTCTTTTTACTATAAGGCTGTTCCTGCGGATGATTTTGAACAGAACGGAATGTTTGGCAGGGCAGCAGGAGTAGAATCAGACTCATATTATGAGATTATGAAGGCACTCCGTGATAGAGGCATAATGCTTTTTGTTGTGGAAGAATTTCATAATATTATAAAGACGGACAGTGATTTTATGTCAGATGTATCAAGACTTGTCAGGGATGAATCTAAAGTCATGGTTATCCTTAGCTGTTCCTCTGTAGCGTGGGTTGAAAATTCAATGGTAAAAGCAATGGGAAACTATGCTTTTAACATTAATGCTTTTATGAAATTAAAGGAATTCAGCTATTCTGATTTTATCAACAGATTTCATAATACTGAACCGCGGGAACTTTTATACATATATGCCATAACAGGCGGAAATCCGGGTTATGTTGACAGATGGAATGAAAATATCAGCATTAAAGAAAATATATGCAGGCTGTTCCTGACGGACAAAGGCGCATGGTATAAAGAAGCCCTGAATTATGTAAAAGATGAATTCAGGGAAATATCGGTATATAATACCATTTTGTCATGCCTTGCCATGGGCAAAAATAAATTAAATGACATACATGAGTATACAGGATATGGCAGGGATAAAATAAGTGTGTACCTTAAGAACCTGATTGCAAGGGAAATTGTTGAAAAAATATTTTCCTATGATGTATTTGGCAATGAAAATACAAGAAAAGGGCTGTACAGAATACAGGACAGCTTTATTGAATTCTGGTACAGATATATCTATCAGGACTGGAGCAGAATAGATGTAACAGAGCCTTATGAATTTTATGACAGTCACATTGAAGACCGGCTTGAAGAATTCGTAAAAAATGCATTTATCAGAATAGCGGGAGAAATGCTTGAAATTCTGGGCGATATGCATAAATTGCCTTTTGAAGCTGTCAGAAAGGGAAGCTGGTATGGCAAAAACGGTGACATCCACCTTATATTTGAGGACAAAGACGGCAATGGCATTATAGGTCAGGTATATGTGGATGACAGAAAAGTATGTATGGAAGATTTTGACAGGCTTCGTGAGAACGTGCAGCTTGCAGGAATTAACGGCAGGTTCTATTACCTGTTTTCAATTAACGGATTTTCCGATGATTTGAAAGCTGATAATATAGCGACAATCGGAATCGAAGAATTATAGGTGACAATATGAAAAGTTTATATATTGCAGAAAAACCGAGTGTGGCCCAGGAATTTATGAAAGCCCTCGGAGAGAATCCACAGCGCAGGGACGGTTATTCTGAATCGGATGATGCGGTATTTACATGGTGCGTGGGACATCTTGTAACAATGAGTTATCCTGCCGAATATGACGCCTCCCTAAAAAGGTGGAGCATGGATACCATTCCTTTTATACCGACGGAATGGAAATACGAAATTATCCCTGCAGTTGCAAAACAGTTTAATATAGTGGCAGGTCTTTTAAACAGGGAAGACGTGGATAAGATATATGTCTGCACCGACTCGGGACGTGAAGGAGAATACATATACCGCCTCGTTGAACAGATGGCAGGAGTTCACGGAAAAAAAAGACTTCGTGTGTGGATTGATTCCCAGACAGAGGAAGAGATAAAAAGAGGCGTAAGAGATGCAAAGGATTTGTCGGAATACGATAACCTGTCAGAAGCTGCTTATCTTAGAGCCAAGGAAGATTACCTGATGGGAATTAATTTTTCAAGAGTACTGACACTTAAATACGGTCAGTCAATATCTTCATTTTTCAGGCAGAATAACAGAACCGTTATTGCGGTAGGCCGTGTGATGACCTGTGTGCTTGGAATGGTGGTAAGAAGGGAAAGAGAGATAAGGAATTTTGTGAAAACACCGTTTTACAGGGTGGTTGCCACACTTCCACTGTCAGAAGACAAAAATTTCGATGCTGAGTGGAAAGCGGTGGAGGGTTCAAAATATTTTGAATCACCGAAACTCTATAAAGAAAACGGCTTTAAAGAAAGAAAAGACGCAGAAGAACTTATAAATATATTATCGGAAAACAAGCCGGTTACAATGGAAGTGATATCCATTGAACGTAAAACCGAAAATAAACAGCCACCGCTTCTATATAACCTTGCGGAATTACAGAATGACTGCTCAAAGTTTTTTAAACTGAGCCCGGATGAGACACTTAAGCACACACAGGAGTTATACGAAAAAAAACTTGTAACATATCCCAGAACCGATGCCAGAGTGCTTTCAACGGCGGTTGCGAAGGTGATTGACAAAAATATAACAGGTCTTAGGAATATACCTGAGTACAAAGAATTTGTGGAAGAAATCCTTGCAGCAAAGTCATACGAGGGAATCGCAAAGACAAGGTATGTCAACGATAAGCAGATAACAGACCATTATGCCATAGTTCCCACAGGACAGGGCTTTAACAATCTCAAAAATCTTTCAGCCACGTCAAAAGCCGTATATTATGCTATAGTCAGAAGATTTTTAAGCATATTTTATCCAGCGGCTGTATATAAAAAGATATCAATATCATTAAGACGCGATACGGAAAGTTTTTTTGCCTCATTTAAAGTTCTTGAAAAAGAAGGTTATCTGAAAGTTGTAAACAGCTTCAGAAAATCCAAGGCAGATGGCGAAGAAACAGAGGAAGAAAAGTATGACGAAGTCTTTCTTGATAAACTCAAAGGCCTGAAAAAAGGCAGTATTCTTGATGTCAGCGGCTTTAATGTAAAAGAAGGAGAGACATCACCGCCAAAGAGATATAATTCCGGTTCGATGATTCTGGCAATGGAAAATGCAGGACAGTTAATAGAAGATGAAGAACTCCGTGCCCAGATTAAAGGAAGCGGTATCGGAACCAGTGCAACAAGAGCTGAGATTCTCAAAAAACTTGTGGACAAAAAATACATTAACCTTAATAATAAGACGCAGATAATTACTCCGTCACAACTGGGAGAAATTGTATACGATGTGGTAGATAATTCAATTAAAAGACTCTTAGATCCAAGACTTACCGCAAGCTGGGAAAAAGGGTTGACAGGAGTGGCAGAAGGTAATATAAGTACAGATGAATATCTGTTAAAACTGGAAGCTTTTATTTCTAAGAATACAATGATGGTTAAAACGCTTAATAATGAATATTCTTTAAGACAGTATTTTAACCGGACTACAGAATATTATAAAAAATAGGAGGCCTATACAATGTGTGGAATAGTTGGTTACGTTGGAAAAAAACAATGTACGGATATATTAATCGGTGCATTATCAAAGCTCGAATACAGAGGCTATGATTCTGCGGGAATTGCCGTATTTGAGAATAATAAAATTAAAGTAGAAAAGTGTCAGGGCAAACTTGAGAACCTTATCAATAAAATTAAAGAAGAAGGTAAGCCTTCAGGAACCTGCGGGATAGGACATACAAGATGGGCAACCCATGGAGAACCATCCGATATTAATTCCCATCCACATGGTAACAAAAGGGTATCAATTGTACATAACGGAATAATTGAGAATTATATGAAGATAAAAGAATTTCTTATTGAACAGGGATATGGTTTTGAAAGTGAAACCGATACCGAGGCAGTAGCAAAGCTTCTTGATTATTACTATGACGGCAATCCTGTAGATACAATTATCAAAGTACTTGCAGAGATTGAAGGCTCATACGCACTGGGAATTATGTTCAGGGATTTCCCTGACAGGATATTTGCGGTACGCAAAGACAGTCCGCTTATAATCGGGCTTTCTGACGAAGAGAATTTCATAGCATCGGATATGACTGCCATACTTGAATTCACGAAGAAATATTATCTTCTTGAACAGAATGAAATAGCAACTATTACCAAGGATGGTGTTACGATATGTGATGTGCATAAAGAACCTGTAAAGAAGGAAATACAGGTGGCTGACTGGGATGCAGATGCTGCACAGAAAGGCGGATATGAGCATTTTATGCTTAAAGAAATACATGAGCAGCCAACAGCCATTAAGACTACAATCACACCGCGTATTAACGAAGGAATGGTAGATTTTTCCGAATGTGGTCTTACTGATGAAGTACTTGCGGAATATGACAATATCTTTGTTGTTGCCTGCGGTACCGCAATGTATGCCGGAATGGTGGGAAAATATATAATTGAAAAAGTGGCAAGAACAAGAGTAACCGTTGATATGGCATCAGAATTCAGGTACAGGGATCCAATAATCGGTAAAAAAGATCTTGTCATACTGATATCACAGTCAGGAGAAACAGCGGATACAAGGGAAGCAATGAATATTGCCAAGGCAAAAGGCGCAACAACACTTGCACTTGTTAATGTAAAAGGTTCTTCAATCGCAAGGGAAGCAGACCTTGTAATGTATACCCATGCCGGACCTGAAATTTCCGTTGCATCCACCAAAGCATTCACGGTACAGGTATCAATGATGTATCTTTTTGCATATAAATTAGCTTATGCCAAGAAAGTTATTGATAAAGAAACCTATATGAATTATATAAAAGAGCTTGTTGCAATACCTGATGTTATGGAAAAATTCCTTGCAGATAAGGATGAATGTCAGTACGCAGCCTCAAAAATAATGAATGCAGACAGTCTTTTATACATCGGACGAGGACTTGACTATGCACTTAGCATGGAGGGTGCTTTAAAGCTGAAAGAAATTTCTTACATTCATTCGGAGGCTTATGCGGCAGGCGAGTTAAAACACGGACCAATCGCCCTTATTTCAGACCAGACACCTGTTGTGGCAATTGCAACACAGTCAAGTCTGTATGAAAAAACTGTAAGCAATATACAGGAATGCAAGGCAAGGGGAGCCAAGGTCGTTCTTATGTGTGGTGAAAATGCCAAAGTTGATGAAAAGACGGCAGATATTATCATAAGAATTCCTGAAGTATCGGAGCTTGTAATGCCTGTTCTTGCGGCAGTACCTTTACAGCTTATCGCATATTATACTGCAGTTCTTAAGGGTAATGATGTAGATAAGCCAAGAAATCTTGCAAAATCGGTAACGGTTGAATAATTTATAACAGAAGGAAAGACAAATGGAAGAATTAAAAATAGCACAGTTATTTGATTTAACTGAAACAATAGCGGCGCCGCTTTTTATGAGACATACATATCCCTGGGAGGTGCTTCCTGAAATAGGAGAATATATACTGGAACTTGGCGGAACGCTTTCTTTTGATGAATATGAGCTTGTGAATGATAATATCTGGATTGCAAAGAGTGCCAAAGTTGCACTAACGGCAAGCATTACCGGACCTTGTATCATAGGCAAAAATGCAGAGGTAAGACATTGTGCATTCATAAGAGGCAATGCCATTGTAGGTGAAGGAGCAGTTGTAGGCAACTCAACAGAACTTAAGAACGTTGTTCTTTTTAACAAAGTACAGGTACCTCATTATAACTATGTGGGTGATTCAATCCTTGGCTACAGGTCACATATGGGAGCAGGTTCCATAACTTCCAATGTCAAATCCGATAAGACACTGGTTGAGATAAAAGATGGCGATACCATTATCAAAACAGGTCTTAAGAAAATGGGCGCAATTCTCGGCAATAATGTTGAGGTAGGATGTGGCTCTATTCTTAATCCGGGAAGCGTTATCGGTGCGGGAACCAATATATATCCGCTTTCAAGTGTAAGAGGATACGTTCCGGCGAAGAGCATATATAAAAACCAAAATGAAATAGTTGATAAAAGATAAAAATACTGCCGTAATATTGAGGCATATGGTGTTAAGGACGGGAATCGTAGAAAGCGTATCCCGTCCTTTGTTCATATTTTTATAAAAGAAGCATATAAATGTCTTATATAAAGTGTATTATACGGGGGAAAATAATGAAAAAAGCGGTGTTTTCAATTTTTAAGTCATTAATTATTGCATACATAGTTACAGGGGTTCTGCTTCTTTTAGCAGCACTTCTTATGCAGAAAATAGGACTTAAAGACAATCAGGTAAGGCTCTTTGTTATTCTTATTTACGGCGTTTCTAATATTGTGTCAGGTTTTATTTTCGGTAAAATGAGGAAAAACAGGAGGCTTCTTAACGGGATTATAATAGGAGTGGCATATTTTGTTATGTTAGTCCTGATTTCCGCAATAATAAATAAAGGTTTTGAAAATGAACTGGGTAAAAATATAATCTCCTTAGTAATATGTATACTCGGAGGGGCAATTGGCGGAATTATGAGTTGACCGCTTATTAAAATTTGAGTATACTTATAACAAATATTTTTACCTAAGGAGTGTAGTACGATGAGCAATAATGAAATAGAAGCATGTCAGAGAAAATATAAAGAGCTTGAAGCAGGAAAAAGCGGAATATATAACACAATAGGACGCCTTTATTTTGAAAAATATAAAGATTCTCCGGAGGGTGAATTTGCTGACAGTGTTAACCAGATTAACAAAATAAATGAGGAAATGAAGCAGATCGATCTTAGAATCAAATTTATAAACGGTATTGTGGTATGTACTAACTGCGGACTTGAAAACGGGGTTAAATCGTCTTTCTGTTCCGGATGCGGAACAAGACTTCCACATACATATTCAACAGATGGAATGAGATGCAGCAATTGCGGAGGACTTATTAATCCGGGTCAGAAATTCTGCGGAAGCTGCGGAGCTGCCATTCCACAGACAGAGACAGCTGCGGCAGCAGAACCCGTATCACAGGTTAAGACATGTCCTAACTGTGGATGTGAACTTGAAAATGATGCAGTATTCTGTTCAGAATGTGGTACTAAAATCGACTAGAATCCGGAGGTATACATAGATGGCTGGGTCATCTTTTGGAAATCAGTTTAGAATAACTACATGGGGAGAATCTCATGGTAAGGGATTAGGTGTGGTAATTGACGGATGTCCTGCAGGATTAAGCCTTTCAGAGGAAGATATCCAGAAATACCTTGACCGCAGAAAACCGGGAGTATCGCAGTACGTTACTAAGCGTAAGGAAAGTGATACGGCTAAGATAATGTCCGGCGTTTTTGAAGGCAGGACGACGGGAACACCTATCTCAATCATGGTTCTTAATGAGGATCAGAGATCAACAGATTATTCCGATATAGAGATGTTTTACAGACCGGGGCATGCTGACTATACCTTTGACAGCAAGTATGGCTTCAGGGATTACAGAGGCGGCGGACGTTCATCCGGTCGGGAGACGATTGCAAGGGTAGCTGCGGGTGCGGTTGCCGCAAAGATTCTTAAAGAACTCGGTATAGAAATTACTGCCTATACCCAATGCATCGGCGGAATTGGAATTGATTATTCAAGATTTGATATTGAAGAACGGGACAGAAATCCTTTTTCGGTTCCTGATAAGGAAGCTGCGGTTTCCATCGAGAATAAGGCAAAAGAAGCCATTGAGAATCTTGATTCTCTTGGAGGAATTATAGAATGTGTCGTAAAAGGTATGCCGGCTGGTATCGGTGAGCCTGTATTTGATAAGCTCGACGCACAGCTTTCAAAGGCTGTAATGTCAATCGGAGCGACTAAAGGCATTGAAATAGGTGACGGTTTTATGGTTGCCGAGACAATGGGAAGCGAAAATAATGATGAATTTTATAACGATAACGGCCATATAGCAAAGAGAACCAATCATTCGGGAGGAGTGCTTGGCGGAATAAGTGACGGCAGTGATATAATTTTCAGGACTGCCATCAAGCCTACGCCTTCCATATCATCATTACAAAGTACCGTAAGCCGTAACGGTGATGAGATGCAGGTATGTATAAAGGGCAGACATGACCCTGTTATCGTACCGAGAGCAGTTGTTGTGGTTGAGACAATGACAGCATGTACCATACTGGACCTGCTTATGGCTAATATGACATCCAGAATGGATTATTTAAAGAAAGTGTATGACAAATAATGGAATATAAAGTATTAAAAACAGACGGAAAAGCCAAGAGAGCCGAGATGAAAACAGTCCATGGCACGATACAGACTCCTGTATTTATGAATGTCGGTACCGTTGCCGCCATCAAAGGCGCTGTTTCGACGGACGATCTGCGTGAGATAGGCTGTCAGGTTGAACTTTCCAATACTTATCATCTGCATGTCCGCACAGGAGACAAGCTTATTAAGGAAATGGGAGGTATCCGTGAATTTATGAACTGGGACAGACCTGTTTTAACAGATTCAGGCGGATTTCAGGTTTTTTCACTTGCCAAGCTCCGTAAGATTAAGGAAGAGGGTGTTTCCTTTAATTCACATATTGACGGACATAAGATTTTTATGGGACCTGAGGAAAGTATGCAGATACAGTCGAACCTCGGTTCTACAATTGCAATGGCATTTGATGAATGTATAGAAAACCCTTCTCCGAGGGATTATGTTCAAAAATCAGTTGACAGAACTACAAGGTGGCTTGTAAGATGTAAGAATGAAATGGCGCGACTTAATTCATTGCCTGATACAGTCAATAAGGAACAGCTTTTATTTGGTATCAACCAGGGCGGAACTTATGACGACATCAGAATCAATCATGCCAAGGCAATAGCCGAACTTAATCTTGACGGTTATGCTATTGGCGGACTGGCTGTTGGAGAGACACATGAAGAGATGTACAGAATCATAGATGCTGTAGTTCCTCATCTTCCGGCAGACAAGCCGGTATATCTTATGGGTGTTGGTACTCCTGCGAATATACTTGAAGCAGTGGACAGAGGTGTCGATTTCTTTGACTGTGTATATCCTTCAAGAAACGGAAGACATGGTCATGTATATACAAGGTTTGGAAAGCTCAATCTTTTTAACGCACAATATGAGAAAGACGCCAGACCAATAGAAGAAGGCTGCGGATGTCCTGCATGCAGAAGTTACAGCAGAGCATATATAAGACACCTTCTTAAAGCAAAGGAAATGTTAGGAATGAGACTTTGCGTGCTTCATAATCTGTATTTTTATAATCATCTTATGGAGCAGATCAGAGAAGCTATAGATGAAGGCAGATATAGTGAATTCAAGAAAGAGACTTTAGAAAGTCTACAAGGAGGACAGACATCATGATTTTATTAAGTTCAAACGGAGCTGGCAGCATTTTACTTTTAGTAGGTTATATTGCAATTTTTGCAGCGATTATGTATTTTGCAGCAATCAGACCACAGAAGAAACAGCAGAAGAAACAGCAGGAAATGCTTAACTCAATGGAAAAGGGCGACAGCGTTCTTACTACAAGCGGTTTCTACGGAGTTGTTATTGATATAACAGATGATACAGTTATCGTTGAATTCGGAAGCAATAAGAATTGCAGAATTCCAATGCAGAAATCAGCAATCGTTCAGATTGAAAAAGCTGAAGCTTAAGCTATTAACAGAGCACGTTGGTTACACAAATGTGAACCGGCGTGTTTTTTTGTGCTTTTCTTCTCTTAAGTGATTATTTATGGTATCATATAAGAAACTTTTATTAATTTATGAGTTTATCAGGGAGGCGTAATATGGCTAAGTCATCAAACCAGAAATTAAAACTTATATATCTTATGAAAATTCTGTTGGAGAAAACCGATGAGACGCATAGCATTACCATGTCGGAGATTATTGAGTCTCTGAATGCATACAATATAAGTGCGGAGCGTAAAAGCCTGTATGATGATATAGAAAATCTTAGGTTGTACGGACTTGATATAATAGGTGAACAGCAGGACAGAACATTTTCCTATCATGTAGGCAACAGACAATTTGAACTGGCAGAATTAAAGCTGCTTGTAGATTCCATTCAATCCGCAAAATTCATTACAGCTAAGAAATCTAACGAGCTTATAAAAAAGATAGAGGGTTTTGCCAGTAAATACGAGGCATCCCAGTTAGACAGACAGGTATTTGTAGCAGGGCGTGTAAAAACAATGAATGAAAGTATTTATTATAATGTCGACAGGATTCATACAGCCATTGCGGAAAATTCAAGAATAACATTCCAATATTTCCAATGGAATGTTGACAAGGAGATGGAACTTCGCCATGATGGCGCATTATATGAAGTAAGTCCGTGGTCATTATCATGTAATGACGATAATTATTACTTAATAGCTTATGACGGAACATCAGATAAAATCAAGCATTTCCGTGTGGACAAAATGATACATATTAACCCAAACGGCAAAGGAAGGGAAGGCAGACAGGTATTTAAGTCACTTGATATGGCAGCATACCTTAGAAGAATGTTTGGAATGTATGACGGAAAACCGGAGAGAGTCAGGATAGAATGTGATAATTCCTGTGCCGGAATGATAATTGACCGCTTTGGCAAAGATGTATCCATGATTAAACTGGATGATAAAAAATTTGCCATAAATGTAGAAGTGGCAGTCAGCAGACAGTTTTTTGCATGGCTTATGAGCCTTGGCAAAGGTGTTACACTTACAGGCCCGGATTATGTTGTTTCCATGATGAAGGAAGAAATTAACAGATTAGTCGAACAATACGGAAAATAAGAACATAGATTCGATATGCAAGGTGTGTTTATGGGACAGCCGGTTAAGCTATAATAGGAATCAGATAAGAGAAATACTCTTACTGGTTCCTGTTTTAATATGGAAAAATTAAAAAAATATCAAATAGGAGGACAATATTATGTTAGGAACAGATGGAAGATTATATGATTCAGATTTTGATTTTGATGGAGACGGAAAGCTTAATGCATACGAGTATTCAGTTATGGATGATTTGGTTTTCGGACATGAAGACGCATGCACAAGTGATGAGACTGAACTAGAAGATGATTTATTATTGGCAGGATTAGATGAGACAGAACTTGAATGTATGGACGCGGACGAAAGAAGAGAAGCACTGGAGGACGCAGGACTGGATCCGGATGATTATGACTTTGACTAGGCCACAAAGAAAACAGAGTTATTGATATTTCAATGAAAGCAGGTGTTAATTATGAAACAAAAAAGTTCTTTTGCAGAAGTATTGGTTTCAATTCTTATATTTATTGCTGTGTTATATATTATCGGTTCGATTGGTAATAAGAAAGAAAGTGATACAGCAAGTTACAGCCACAGCCGGTATTCAAGCAGTTACAGTACTAAGTCAACAACCGGAAGTGGATCGTCCTATAACAGCAGTACGAAGAAAAATACAACCGGAACAAGTAGTTCAAAGAAAAACAATACCGGAACAAGCAGTTCAAAGAAAAACAATCCATACAATTCATACGATGATGGTTATGATGATATATACATGGATGACGATTATGATTATGACCGGTATTATAAGGACAGCGATTATGCTGACGGCGTAGATGATGCAATGGATGATCTTGACGAAGATTGGTAGGAGAAAGGGCAGGTGACAAGTATGGTAGATGCCAGAAGAATGAAAAAGATACTTATAAATAATGGGTATGAATATCAGAGACATGTAATAAATATTTTATTCAACAAAGTACATATGAAGATTTAAAACATAGAGGAATTATTTTGCACAGAATTATTACAAATGAAGAATTTCAATCAGGAAGCTATTTAAATATATCGTATGATGATGGATTAGCAGAAGAAAGCATTTTACATCAGATGGGATATAATGTTGGGAAGACAGACAACCTTTCAGATTCGCAAAGATGGATTATCCTAGAGTGTATGGTAGATAATAATATAGCTTCAAAGAGTATAATTGTAGCATACATAAATAGTTTTATTAGGCGCAATGGAAATAAAAGTAATATGGAGGATTCAGTTGAAAAATGGATATGTGATAGAAATCATATCCAAAACTATAAAATCGATTCTGATCGTTGGGTTAAGGTAGGAAATTTAAGTATCAGTAAGTATAAAAAAAATTCGATCCTACGAAGTAATGATTTATGACTATATTGATAGAATATTGAATTTATGCTAAAATAACTTCAATATGACTAAATTTTAAAGAAGTAGCATATGCCGATATCATATAACGGATTTTAAAAAATATGCGATGAATTAAACTGTGATTTTGGGGATATTATCCGCTATGAAAAGAAAAATGAGGTGACAATCATTGGAAACAATAGATAATGTAAATAAGACGCTTAAGGAAGATTTGGAAACTGAGATACATAAGGGAAGTAAAATCTCTATTGCTGCAGCCTGCTTTTCTATTTATGCATTTGCTGAATTAAAGAAAGAACTCAAAAATGTGGATGAGCTTCGTTTTATTTTTACATCACCAACATTCATTAAAGAAAAAGCAAAACGTGAGAAGAGAGAATTTTATATACCAAGACAGGAACGAGAAAAAAATTTGTTTGGTTCGGAGTTTGAAGTTAAACTTCGTAATGAGATGACACAGAAGGCAATTGCAAAAGAATGTGCGGAGTGGATTCGTAAAAAAGCAGTATTCAAGTCAAATGTGACAAATGAAAATATGATGGGATTCATTAATGTAGACGATAAGAATTATATGCCTTTAAGCGGATTTACAACAGTAGATTTAGGCTGTGAACGTGGAAATAATGCTTATTATATGGTTCAGAAATCAGAAGCTCCAATGAGCACAGCATACTTGCAATTATTTGAACAGATATGGAACGATGCGTCAAAACTTCAGGAAGTGACGGATGAAGTGATAGAGAATATTACAACTGTTTATAATGAAAATTCTCCGGATTATCTGTATTTTGTAACACTATACAATATTTTCAATGAATTTCTTGAAGATGTATCAGAGGATGTTCTGCCAAATGAGGCAACAGGCTTTAAAGAAAGCAAGATATGGGGAATGCTCTATAATTTCCAGAAGGATGCTGCGTTAGCAATTATCAATAAACTGGAGAAGTATAACGGATGCATCCTGGCAGACTCAGTAGGTTTAGGTAAAACATTCACTGCACTGTCTGTAATAAAATATTATGAGAACAGAAACAAATCTGTGCTTGTGTTATGTCCTAAGAAGCTAGCGAACAACTGGAATACATATAAGTATAATTACATTAACAATCCGATTGCAACCGATCGGATGCGTTATGATGTCCTGTTCCATACAGACTTAAGCAGAGAGTCAGGAAATTCCAACGGTATGGAACTGGATATGGTAAACTGGGGAAATTACGATTTGGTGGTTATTGATGAATCCCATAACTTTCGTAATGGTGGAAAAATATCAGGTGAGGATGAGAAAGAAAACAGATATCTGAAGCTTCTTAATAAGGTTATACGCAAGGGTGTTAAGACAAAGGTACTTATGTTGTCTGCCACACCGGTAAATAATCGCTTTGTAGATCTGAAGAATCAGATTGCCCTTGCTTATGAGGGAGAGAGCCGGTTATTGGATGAAAAGCTGAATACCAATAAGAATATTGATGATATTTTCAAACAGGCACAGACTGCCTTTAATACTTGGAGCAAATGGAAACCGGAAGATAGAACTACAAGTAAACTTTTAAGGATGCTTGATTTTGATTTTTTTGAATTGCTTGATAGTGTAACTATTGCACGTTCAAGAAAGCATATTCAGAAATATTATGATACATCAGATATAGGAACATTTCCAAAGAGAAATCCACCTATATCAAAAAGACCGGGATTGACAGATTTAAACAAAGCAATCAATTATAATGAGATATTTGAAGAGCTGAACCAACTTAGATTATGTATATATACACCAACTGACTATATCCTGCCAAGTAAATTAGCAAAATATAAAGATGTGTATGATTCAAACCATGTAAAGGGAGGACTTACACAGTCCGGTCGAGAGCAGGGAATAAGAAGATTGATGTCAATAAACCTTATGAAGCGAATGGAGAGTTCCGTATATTCCTTCAGTCTGACATTAAAACGTATCAACGATCTTATTACCGATACCATAAAGAGCATTGCAGATTTTGAACACGGTTATAATAAATCCTCGTTGAATTTGAATGACATTACAAATATGGATTTAGATGGAGATGATCAGAATGATGATGTGTTTGCAATCGGAAAGAAAGTAAGAATAGATATTGCAGATATGGATTATAAGTCATGGAGACGGGAACTTGAAGGGGATAAAGAAATACTGGATTTGCTTCTTACGATGGTTGCAGATATAACACCTGATCATGATAGCAAATTGCAGACATTATTCGATGTGATTGATGAAAAGCAAGAACATCCTATCAATCCCGGTAATAAGAAAATAATCATATTTACAGCATTTGCAGATACAGCTAATTATTTGTATGACACAGTAAGTGTATATGTTAAGAAAAAATATGGATTAGACACAGCTATTATTACAGGGTCAGTAGATGGAAAGACTACAATTAAAGGATTAAAAACAGACCTAAATACAGTATTAACATGCTTCTCTCCAATGTCTAAGGGGAAAAGTCTCTTATTACCGAACGAAAAAGCAGAAATAGATATTCTGATAGCAACGGATTGTATATCAGAAGGTCAGAACTTGCAGGACTGTGATTATCTGATTAATTATGATATACATTGGAATCCGGTGCGCATTATCCAGAGATTTGGACGAATAGACCGAATTGGAAGCAAGAATGAATGTATTCAGCTGGTAAACTTCTGGCCGGATATTACATTGGATGAATATATAAATCTGAAAGCCAGAGTAGAAACCAGAATGAAAATCGTGGATATGACAGCGACCGGTGATGATAATGTTCTGAGCCCGGAGGAAAAGGGTGATTTGGAGTATCGAAAACAGCAGCTTAAGAAATTACAGGAGGAAGTGGTAGATATTGAAGATATGTCATCCGGAATATCTATTATGGATCTTGGATTGAATGAGTTCAGACTGGACTTGCTTGATTATATTAAGACACATCCTGAGATTGAAAAGGCACCGCATGGAATGAATGCTGTGGTGAAAGCAACGGAAGAATTGCCGGCAGGAGTAATATTTGTACTTAGAAATATAAAGAATGAGGTAAATATCAACAGTCAGAACAGGCTGCATCCATTCTATATGGTGTATATGTCAGAAGAAGGAGAGGTAATCATAGACCATCTTTCACCGAAGGAAATGCTGGATTCATTCAGGCTTTTATGTAAAGGAAAAAAGGAACCGGATAAAGAATTATGCGCTAAATTCAATGATGAAACAGACGATGGTCGGAAAATGGAAAAATATTCGGATT
>OKVP01000564.1_pt1 | contig 16116 bp, 15 predicted proteins | sample 1604821 | NCBI WGS metagenome assembly OKVP01 (sample SAMN01760946, study PRJEB22395) | human gut metagenome | reverse complement strand
TCAACTTCATCAGCAAGTTCAGAAGTAGCTTCAACCGTGGATTCAACTTCAGAAGCGGTTTCAACTGGTAACTCAAGTTCGACTGTAACTTCTGAATCTTCTTCAGTAGCAACTTCAGAGACAGGTTCAACATCAGAAGCAAGTTCTGAAGCTCCTGAACTTGAAAAACCAGCATATGCGCCTGAAACAAACATTGACTATGATAGTTTGCCAAAACCAACATTGCCACCAACAGATTATCGCATGTACTCAGATCCACGATTTGTAGATGACAACGGTACTTATTACTACCGTGTTGCCATGACTGATGAGGAAAATGCGCGTGGTATCGATGGTTACTACAAATGGGTTGATGGAAAGTGGAAACTCTACAATGCTACTGCCAATGATGACCCTGAGCTTGACCCAGACTTCCACAAACCAGCAGGAAACGACGAATACATGTACGATGATAACGCTTCAAGTGTTAAATTGTATTCTGAAAATGTTGTTGGTACTGGTAAAGCAGGTGAAGCTTTGCCATTCCAAAATGTGGATGAATTCAAAGATTATGTTATCAAGAATCTTGCTCCAAAATTCATAGATAATGCTGGCTGGGATTGTAATGTCACTTGGGAAATTGAAGATGTCGATAACTTCAATGCTTCTAAAGGCAGTGCTTGGGCACGTGATTATGTGATTACAGCCAACCTTAAGAGTGGTGTTGATGACAAAGATTATAAAGATGTTGAATTTGGATATGTTAAATTTGTTTATCATGTAGAACCAACTGAAAATTCTGATTACGTTGAAGTGGACTCAGCTAAGGCTGCTTTTAATGAAATCAATGCACAGCGTACAGCTGCTGGTTTGCCAGCACTTACATGGTCTGATGATCTTTACAATAGCACAACCCTTCCACATGCCAAAGATATTTCACACACTTACAACAGTGATGGTATTGTTTACCGTCGTGAATCTGATGGTTCAGTTGTAGCCAATAAATGGTTGAGTAGTGGTATTCGTGAACTTCTCATGAGTCCAGATGCTACTCAAGCAGCAGTAGCTTGTGTTGTCGCTGGTGACGGTACTTACTACTGGACTTTAAATTATCAATAAGAAGAGTTTAAATTAATTGTCACAATAATGGAGGAGTCTGAGGTTAGTCTTGGACTCTTTTCCTTTATCTATTGAACGTTTAAGCTTTCAATATGGTATAATAGAGCCTAGAAAGAAGGCGAAAATATGCAGGTTAAGAGAGTTCAGGATTATATCTCTAAAGAGTGGTTCGATGAAACCGATGGCTCCTATTTCGAACGTCTAAATAGTCGTTTGCAAATACTTTTGAAAAAAGATTACCCTGATTTAAGAGGACATGATTTTATTAGTAATATCAGTCTTTTGGATTATAGGTTAGTTTTTCTTGATGAAGTTATTGCTAATGCTAATGAGAAAAACGAACATGTTCGGGAAACCGTTCACGATGTGACCAAGAGTTTATTGTACGAGGATCAAGACATCCAGGAACAGTTGGATAGTAGGATTACTTTTGGTCAAAAAGTGGCGGATGAAGTGGCCCGATTTGGTGGATCTTGGACTTTTATCTTGTCATTCGTTGCTTTTATGGCTATTTGGATGGGGCTTAATGTTGTTCAACCTTTTGGGATTGCCTTTGATAAGTATCCTTTTATTCTGTTGAATTTGGCCTTGTCAACTCTAGCTGCCGTTCAGGCACCATTGATTATGATGAGTCAGAATCGAGCATCGGATTATGACCGTTTACAAGCGCGTAACGACTATCACGTCAATACCCAGTCTAAGGAAGAAATTCGACTTCTGCATGAAAAAATTGACCACTTGGTTCAACAAGACCAATCAGATCTTCTGACAATTCAAAAATTGCAGACAGAAATGATTATGGGGGTTAGCCAACAAGTTGAGAAGATGTCAGACGATATTCGTGCCTTGAAAGAAGAAAGACTAGAAAGGGAGTCTCATGGGAACGAAAAAAATTAATTTAGTTGTTGTAACAGGGATGAGTGGTGCAGGTAAGACTGTGGCCATTCAATCCTTTGAGGATATTGGATACTTCACCATTGATAATATGCCACCTTCTTTGGTACCTAAGGTTATCGAATTGGTAAAACATAGTGAAGAGACAGATAAGATTGCTCTTGTCATTGATATGCGCAGTCGCTTGTTCTTCGATGAGATCAACGATATTCTGGATAAATTGGAAAGCAATGAGGAACTTAATTTCAAGATTCTATTCTTGGATGCCACGGATGGTGAATTGGTTTCTCGTTATAAAGAGACACGTCGTAGTCACCCACTGGCGGCAGATGGCCGTGTTTTGGATGGCATCAAGCTAGAGCGTGAGCTTTTGTCACCGCTTAAGAGTTTGAGTCAGAACGTGGTTGATACGACAGAATTAACTCCACGCCAGCTGCGTAAGGCTATTTCTGAACAGTTCTCATCTGAACAAGACCAATCTTCTTTCCGTATTGAAGTTGTGAGTTTTGGTTTTAAATATGGATTGCCATTGGATGCAGATTTGGTTTTTGATGTTCGTTTCTTGCCAAATCCTTATTATGATCCTGCACTTCGTAACCTCACAGGTTTGGATAAAGAGGTTTTTGATTATGTCATGAACCATAAGGAATCAGAAGAGTTTTACAATCATTTGACACAGCTTATTAAACCAATCTTGCCTGGCTACAAAAAAGAAGGTAAGTCTGTTCTTACTATTGCTGTTGGGTGTACGGGTGGTCAACACCGTAGTGTAGCTTTTGCACATCGTCTGGCCCAAGATTTAAAAAATGATTGGACAGTCAATGAAACACATCGTGATAAGGATCGACGTAAGGAGACAGTGAATCGTTCATGAGAAAACCAAGAATTACAGTAATAGGTGGGGGAACTGGTATCCCAGTCATTCTTCGTAGTTTGCGTTATAAGGATGTTGATATCACTGCTGTGGTAACTGTAGCTGATGATGGAGGTTCTTCAGGAGATTTGCGTGATATCATGCAACTGACACCTCCAGGGGATTTGCGTAATGTTTTGGTTGCTATGAGTGATATGCCTAAACTTTATGAAAGAGTTTTCCAATATCGTTTTGATAAAACCGATGGTGCTTTGGCTGGTCATCCACTCGGAAACCTAATCATCGCTGGAATTTCAGAGATGCAGGGCTCTACCTATAATGCCATGCAGCTTCTGACGAAGTTTTTCCACGTTACAGGCAAAATTTATCCTGCTAGTGAGACAGCCTTGACGCTTCATGCCGTTTTTCAAGATGGCCATGAAGTAGCAGGTGAGAGTAGTATTGCCCAGTACGATGGCATGATTGAACGCGTTTATGTGACCAATACCTATAATGATGAAGAGCCTAAGGCCAGTCGTAAGGTTGTTGATGCTATTATGAATAGTGATATGATTGTTTTAGGTCCTGGATCTCTTTATACATCGATTTTGCCCAACCTAGTTATACCAGAGATTCGTCAGGCTCTTATCGAGACCAAGGCTGATGTCACTTACATTTGTAATATTATGACTCAGTACGGAGAAACTGAACAATTCTCAGATGCCGACCATGTGGCTGTTCTTAATCGTCATCTTGGCTCTGATGTGATTGACAATGTCTTAGTTAACATCAAGAAAGTGCCTAAGGAATACATGGCTAGTAATAAATTTGATGAATACCTTGTTCAGGTTGAGCATGATTTTGAGGGCTTACGTCGTGAAGCTAAAACAGTTGTGTCTTCTAATTTTTTGCGACTTGAAAATGGTGGTGCCTTCCACCATGGTGACTTGGTAGTGGATGAGCTCATGCACCTAGTGAGGAACAAGTCATGAGTTTCACGATTAAGGTTAAGGAAGAGATAATTGCTGCTTCAAGCAAAGACAAGGCTGAATTGTCAGCATTGATTAAGATGTCTGGTTCGGTTGGATTGACTAATCAAGGCTTGACTCTTTCCATCTCAACAGAAAATGCAAAGATTGCACGACATATCTACCAATTAATGGAAAGTCGTTATCAGAGTAATCCTGAATTGAGACATCACAACAAGACCAATCTCAAGAAAAATCGTGTTTACACGGTTTTTGTAGCTGACCATGTCAATGATATTTTGTCCGATTTACAATTGGCGGATTCTTTCTTTGGCTTTGAAACAGGTATTGAAACATCAGTAATGGAAGATGACGAAGCTGGAAGATCCTATTTAAGAGGTGCTTTTTTGGCGACTGGAACAGTACGTGATCCTGAAAAAGGTCGTTATCAATTAGAAATTTTTTCCGTTTACCAAGACCACGCAGAGGATTTAGCTTCTCTCATGAAAAAATTTATGCTCGATGCCAAGGTTTTGAGTCATAAAAACGGTTTTGTGACCTATCTTCAAAAAGCTGAGGACATTATGGATTTTCTCCTTGTTATTGGCGCAATGAACTCTAAGGATACCTTCGAAGAGGTCAAAATTATGCGAGAAACCAGAAATGATCTGAATCGTGCCAATAATGCGGAAACAGCCAATATTGCTAGAACGATTAGTGCTAGCATGAAAACAATTAATAATATTATCAAGATTATGGATACGGTTGGCTTGGAGATTTTACCGGTGGAGCTGCGCCAAATTGCCCAACTCCGTATTGCCACCCCAGATTACTCTATCCAGCAGATTGCAGATAGTATAGAACCTCCTCTGACCAAGAGTGGTGTTAACCATCGTCTCAGAAAAATCAATAAGATTGCGGACGATTTGTAAGTAGAAAGGAAGCTTTTATGGCTTGTACAACGATTTTAGTAGGTAAGAAAGCCTCATATGATGGCTCTACCATGATTGCACGTACTGAGGATTCTCAATCTGGCGTTTTTACGCCCAAAGAATTTCTCGTCGTGACCCCTGAAGACCAACCGCGTCATTACCAGTCTGTGCTTAGCAATTTTTCAATTGATTTGCCAGATAATCCTCTACGTTATACCTCTGTCCCAGATGCGCTTGGGAAAGACGGTATTTGGGGTGAAGCTGGTATTAACTCAGCTAATGTTGCTATGAGTGCAACAGAAACAATCACGACCAATGCGCGTGTTCTCGGCGCTGATCCTCTTGTTAAAGATGGTTTTGGAGAAGAGGATATGTTGACTTTGGTCTTGCCATATATCAAGACGGCGCGTGAAGGTGTCCTTCGTTTGGGACAACTCCTTGAAACTTACGGAACTTATGAGTCAAATGGTATTGCTTTTTCAGACACTGAAGAAATTTGGTGGTTGGAAACAATTGGTGGTCACCATTGGATTGCAAGACGTGTTCCAGACGATGCCTATGTAACTAACCCAAACCAACTTGGTATCGATCACTATGAGTTTGAAAATCCAGACGACTATCTTGCCTCACCAGACATTCGAAACTTCATTAATAAACATCACCTAGATTTGACTTATTCTAATGAACACTTTAATCCACGTTATGCTTTTGGTAGCCAACGAGATAAGGATCGTCATTATAATACACCACGTGCCTGGGCTATGCAGAAATTTTTGAACCCAGAAAAAGACTATGATCCAAAATCATTCTTTATTCCATGGTGCCAAAAACCATACCGTAAAATTACAGTTGAAGATGTTAAATACGTTTTGAGTCTTCATTACCAAGATACACCTTATGACCCTTATGGACCTCAAGGAGATGCGGTAAGTCAACGCCAATTCCGTCCAATTGGTATTAACCGTACTAGTCAAACAGCTCTCTTGCAAATGCGTCCTAACAAACCATCAGAAACAACTGGTATTCAGTGGTTAGCCTATGGATCAATGCCATTTGGTACAATGGTGCCATTCTGGACTCAGGTCGGAACAACACCTGCTTATTTCCGTCAAACAACTGATAAAGTAGATACAGGCAATTTCTACTGGAGTAATCGCTTGATTGCTGCTATCTGTGATCCTCATTTCCAACAGCATGAAGCTGATTTGGATGCTTATGTAGAAACAACTATGGCTCTTGGCCATGCTATGATTAATCATGTAGATACTGCTTTAGCAAATGATGAGAGTATTGATTTTGAAGCTGAAAATCAAAAAATTAGTGATAAGATTCAGTCAGAAACAGATAAACTATTGGCAAAAGTCTTAGATGATGCAAGTAATTTGATGACCAATCGTTTTTCTATGAGTGATTAAAGTCATCAAAAAAACCTTTCCATAAAATGGGAAAGGTTTTTTCGTAGTCTAATCTTATTTGTTTTCTTCATCCAGTTTCGAGAGGAGCTGATAAAGCGTAATAAAGAAGAAAAGATTGAGTGAAATGAGAAGGCCTGATGCCCATGGCAAATCGCTTTCTAAATTTCGAAGAGGTGAATTCCAAGCAAAGTGTGCCGCAAAAGCACCGCAAGCATAAAGTATACCAATAAGACTGTATTTGGAATTAATGAGTTTTTGACGTGAACGCCATATAAGGACTAGCCCCATAGCAAGGAAGGACGTGTAAAGCCAGTGAGACGATACAGCACCAATAGTTCGACCAAGAATCCCTGAAACCGTATAAGAAAAACCATCAGGCAAATCTGAAAGGATATAGGAGAAGTCTTCACTAATCTGGAAGCCAAGACCTTCCGTAATAGCGACTAGCAAGAGTCCCTTGTAACTATTTGTTGGCACCATATAGATAGCAAAGAGAAAAGCAGCTAGTTTGAGGGGTTCTTCAACTAGGGGGGCCATAAGGGCATCCTCAAAGCGGTAGAAGAAACTCTTTGAAGAAAGATGAGCAGTCACCCAGTCGTGAGAAATGGTATTGGCATAACCAGCTATCCATCCTGTGATAAAGACTCCACCAATTAGAGCAAATACGAGAACAAGTGGTTTCACCTGCCATCTCTTGCCTAAGTATCGAACCAGAAATATTCCTGGTAGGATATAACATAAGGCAATCAGTGTTGATAGTCCAATAATACCGTATGCTGAACCAGACAAGGCACCTGAGGTGTATGATTGCGTATCATAAGTCAGGCCAATGGATGAAAGCAATAAAAAAAGATATAGGGTTAATTTACGAAACATGTATAACCTACTTTCCAAATGATATTTCCAGTATATCAAATAATTCTTTCTCGTCGAAATATTTCATTTTTTTTATTTTAGGACTTGCAAAATAAATGAAGTGTGATATACTTAACCAGTAAACTATTAACTGGTTAAGTATTTTGAAAGGAATATCATGAAAAAGAAACGCATTTTTGGCCTAGCAGGAATAGCAGCAGTTGTTTTAGCTGCTGGTGCAGGTATTTATTATACGACTAGTCACCACGGTTCAAAAGGAAATAGTGACTTGAAGGTTGTGACCAGCTTTTACCCTGTTTATGAATTTACAAAGCAGGTTGTTGGCGATGAGGGAGAGGTGTCTTATCTTATTCCCGCTGGTAGTGAAGCCCACGATTTTCAACCATCTACTAAGAATGTCGCTGACATTGAAAAAGCAGACACTTTCGTCTACCTAAATGAAAATATGGAAACCTGGGTTCCAAAAGTTGAAAAGTCTATCAACACTAAAAATACAAAAATCATTAAGGCAAGTCAAGGCATGGTTCTCTTACCTGGAATAGAGGAAGAAGATCATGATCACGGTGGAGAAGAGCATCACCACGAATATGATCCTCATGTTTGGCTCTCACCTAAACGTTCTCAAAAATTAGTTGAAACTATTAGGGACGGTTTGATTGCTCAACATCCAGATAAAAAAGCAGTCTTTACAACCAATGCTGAGAAATACCTTAAAAAATTAAAGACTTTGGATAAGGAGTATACTGAAGCCTTAAGTCAAGCGAAACAGAAAAGTTTTGTTACCCAGCACTCAGCTTTTGCCTACCTTGCTTTAGATTACGGTTTGACACAAGTACCAATTTCAGGTGTTTCAGCTGAATCTGATCCATCTGCAAAACGTATCGCTAGCCTTTCTAAGTATGTCAAAGAATATGATATTAACTATATCTACTTTGAGGAAAATGCTTCAAGTAGCGTTGCCAAAACCTTAGCTAACGAGGTAGGAGTTAAGACAGCAGTTTTAAATCCAATTGAATCACTAACTAAGGAACAGTTGAAAAAAGGTGAAGATTATGTCAGTGTTATGACTGAGAACCTAAAGAATCTTCGTTTAACAACAGATGTTGAAGGGAAAGCTATCCAACCTGAAACAGGAAGTGATGATAAGAAAACAGTCCAAAATGGTTACTTTGATGACAAAGATGTTAAAGATAGAGAACTTTCTGATTGGTCTGGTGAGTGGCAATCGGTCTATCCTTACCTCCAAGATGGTACTTTAGATCAAGTATTTGAATACAAAGCTCTATTGAATAAGGATAAAACCGCACAAGAGTATAAAGAGTACTACACTAAGGGCTATCAAACAGATGTTTCTAAAATTGCTATTGATGGTAAAAAGATGACCATGACTTTCACAAAAAATGATGGAAGTAGCGTGACACACACTTATCGTTATGATGGTTATAAGATTTTGACTTATGCTTCTGGTAAAAAAGGTGTCCGTTATCTCTTCACAGCAACTGACAGTCAAGCTGCTGACAATCCTTACCAATATGTCCAATTTTCAGATCATCAAATAGATCCAACAACTTCAGCACATTTCCATATTTTCTTCGGAAATAGTAGCCAAGATGAGATTCTAAAAGAGATGGACAATTGGCCAACTTACTATCCTGAAAAACTTAGTGGCTTGGAAATTGCACAAGAAATGGTTAGTCATTAATACTAGAATTGCACTCATTCGTGAGTGTTTTTCTTTTTTAAAAAAATCTTTCATTTCTTAAACTCTTAGAAAATCGCTAGTGTCATTATTTTTAAATAGAAATTTAAAGCATGGTATTTTTTCTAAAAAAATCCTGTAAAAAATTAAATAATTACTACATTTTTTCATTCTTTAGTGGTACAATAATAGTACGATTTTCAGATGATCAGGAGAGACCCATGAACCAGTATTTAGTAGCGATACATTATATTCAACTGCTTCAAGCAGAACTCGATATTCTAAATCATGATGCACGCTTGCTTTTTGATTTAAAGATTGAACCAAATCTTGCTAAAAGAGAGCTTGCTGACTTGAAAGTATCCCTATCTAAATTATCTGACAAAAACCTTTATATCGAAGGTACAATCTGGTATCAGCCAAGTTTGTTTGCAATCATTGATCAAAATTTAGGGGTTATTGATGACTGGCTCAAGGAATTAGATGACTTCTTTGAATTTACCTATAGTACAACAGTTTTCACTGTTTTGAAAGAAAATGAAAATCGAAGTTACGACTTATTACTTGGTCTCTATAGCCGTCTTGAATACGTTATTTCAGAAATAAAAAATTGCCGTTAGATGACTAACGGCTTTTAGTATATAGAAAAATTAGGTTCTATTTTAAATATCAAATAATTTGACAAAATATCCAAATGTGTGTAAAATAAAATTTGAAAATACTCTAATAAAAATAATGTTAAGTTAAAGGAAGATAATAACTAAGTGAGTAAGCAGGGGTTTAAATTGGGGGATTTTGTTAAATATTATTTGGTGAGCCTTGTGTCGCTGAGCCTTTTATGTCTTATTTTGTATGGGCTATATTCTTTAAACGGGCTCATTCCTTTTTCTCTAGATAGAGCTTCAGGTCTTGAAGTTAGGCATTATTCAGGACAGACCACCTCTTCTGTAAAAAAAGATGGTGATTATAAGGTTCAGGATATTAGTGGTGAAACTAAGAGCTACAATGTTGATTTGAAAGTAACAAACGATGGGGATAAGGTAATCCAAACCTATGTCTTTGAGTATAAAAAATGATTCTATAATAAAAACTCACAAACTTAGCAAGATTGTGAGTTTTTTAGATGTCTATTACCAAAGTCCTAATATCTTTTGCATGAGAAGAGAAGCAAGACTAATTAATAACCAACAGACTCCTCCCACTAGAAGTGCTGAGCCTCCTTTAGTGATTAGTTTTTTGAGATTTGTTTGGAAACCGATAGCTGTCATTGCCATAATAATCATAAATTTTGAAAGGTCTTTTAATGGTGAAAAGACGGCAGGTGTTACACCGAGTGACATTGCAACAGTTGTAATCAGTGAGGCCAAAAGGAACCAAAGGATAAAGTTAGGCACTGCTTTGCTTAGCGAGAATGCTTCCTTTGTATTATCCTTTCGTGACTGCCATACAGATAGACCAAGAGTTATAGGGATGATAGCAAGTGTTCGAGTCAATTTAACAATTGTTGCTTGCTCTAGGATAGATGTTCCATGTAAGCTATCCCAAGAACTAGCTGTAGCAGTTACAGAAGAAGTATCGTTGACAGCTGTTCCAGCAAATATGGCAAAGCCTTGATTACTAAGTCCCAACCAAGATCCCAAGTGAGGAAAGATTAAAGCCGCTAAGATGTTAAAAAAGAAAATTACCGAGATTGCTGTTGCAATAGATTCATCTTTAGCCTTGATTACAGGAGCAGTTGCAGCAATAGCAGATCCCCCACAAATAGAAGAACCAACACCTACTAAAGTAGCAATTTCACTATCTAGCTTGAACACACGATGGACGACATAAGCAGTAAGCAGTGCCGTAGTAATAGTCACTAGAATAATGGGAAGTGACGTTACGCCAACCTTAAAGACTTGAGAAAGATTTAGTCCAAATCCAAGAAGAATAACAGCGTATTGTAATACTTTTTTAGATGTGAATTGCATTCCTGCTTTAAGTTTCTGAGAATCTCTTAGAATAATTCCTAGCAGAAGTCCTATAAATAAACCAAGGACTGGCCCACCAATAATAGGAAATAAGTTTCCAAGGAACCATGCTAGGAGAGATATAAGTATTGCAATACTTAGTCCGGGTAAGAATTCTTTTATTTTCATTCATTTATCTCCTTAAAATTTGACTATATTATAGCTTATTATAAATATGATGTAAAGGTAACATTTGCTTTATTTATCAAGGAAGATAGGTCTAAAAGTTGCGACTTGTCAGTTTTTCTGATAGAATAGTATTGAAATATTATAATTGAAAATCTTATGAAGGAAGGGTTGTATGTATCGTCATTTAAAGAAGTATATGATTTTTATCGTGGGAGCTTTTGTTTGTTCGCTCTTTTTGGTTCTAGCTTTTACAACTGATAGAAAAAATGATAACAGTGTTAATGCTAAAGCTGAAGCTGCCTACAATCAAACTACGACGGCTTTTATTGATAGTATCGGAGAGACTGCGAGACAGATTGGTCAAGATTACAATATCTATGCTTCTGTTCTAATTGCTCAAGCTATTTTGGAATCAAATTCAGGTCAGTCAGGTCTGAGTCAAGCTCCTTATTACAACTTCTTTGGGATTAAGGGCTCTTATAATGGAAACTCCGTTACTATGCGTACTTGGGAAGACGATGGTACAGGGAAGACTTATGAGATTGATGAACCTTTCCGTTCTTATGGAAGTCTGAGTGATTCCCTAGCAGATTATGCTGCTTTGATGACGTCATCTACTTATGCAGGTACTTGGAAATCAAATACAAGTAGTTATGCAGATGCCACTCAGGCACTGACAGGGACTTATGCTACAGATAGTCTTTACGCTTCTAAATTAAATAGCATTATTGCATACTATGGTTTGACTGCCTACGATCAAGCTCCAGTTACCCAAGCAACTGGTTCAACAAGTGGCCTTGTTTGGAACAGCTATAGAGGCTCATACACAGATGCTGAGACCTTATCTATAGATGAGGCTTGGGCAAGCTATAAAAATTATAAATAACAATGAGAGTCGAAAGGCTCTTTTTTTGTGCACCAAATTGGATAGTTTGGGTGATAAAAAGTCCCCAACATTATGTGCTGGGGACTAACATCTATTAGTTGTCAAAAGTGACTTCTTTAACGAGGTTATCAAGGAATTTTTCCCCCATTTTAGAGAGGGTTGCCTTTTCATGCTTCAAGTAAACAATATCAATTTCATCATCAATATCAAGTGGGATAGAGACAATGTTATCACCATTCAAATTACTATTTAAAATACCTGTAGCAATGGTGTAACCATCCAAACCGATTAATAGGTTGAAGAGTGTCGCTCGGTCTGAAACCACGATAGACTTTTTATGGGGAATCTGAGAGAGAATCTCTTCAGAATAGTAGAAGGAATTATGAATCCCCTGATCATAGCTAAGGTATGGAAATTCTTCTAAATCTTCCAAAGAGACAACTTCATGCTTAGCCAATGGGTTTGACTTGCTGACAAAGATATGGGGTCTAGCTTTGAAGAGACTGGTATATGTGAGGCGGTTGTCATCAAACATCTTAGTCAAGACATCTCGATTATAGCTGTTAAGGAAGAGAACTCCGATCTCTGAACGGAAGTTCTTAACGTCCTCAATGATTTCATAAGTACGTGTTTCGCGTAAGAAGAGCTCGTAACGTGTCATGTCAGCTCTCTTGAGAAGTGAGACGAAGGCATTGACAACAAAAGCGTAGTGTTGAGAGGAAACACTAAACAATTCACGTGTTTCTGTGTGACTCTTGTAGCGTTCTTCCAACAGATTCGTTTGTTCCACTACCTGACGGGCATAAGAGAGAAATTCAACTCCATCCTTGGTTAAAGTGATTCCCTTGGGGTTACGGATAAAGATATCAATTCCCATTTCTCTTTCCAAGTCACGAACAGCATTTGAAAGACTTGGTTGCGTAATGAAAAGTTGTTTTGCAGCTTCATTCATTGAGCCGGTTTCGACGATTTTGATAATATAATGTAATTGTTGAATTCGCATAGCCTTATTATAGCATATTTTAAGGATTATTCCTTAGGATAAGAGGCAAGTAGAAGGTCTTTTTAGGACTATACCAATTTTTATGCTTGACAATGTCAAATATATCGAATATACTGTCCTCGTTAAGCTTTTTAAAGAGCTTATTGACTATACCAATTTTAAATAAAGGAGACATGACCTCTTTGATCTGAGGTTATTATTAAAAATATGTGTGGAATTGTTGGTGTTGTAGGTAACACAAATGCAACTGATATCTTGATTCAAGGACTTGAAAAGCTAGAATACCGTGGTTATGATTCAGCTGGTATCTTTGTAGCGGGCGATGCATCTAGTCAATTGGTTAAGGCTGTTGGCCGTATTGCGGAACTTGCTGCTAAAACTGAAGGAGTAGAAGGGACAGCAGGTATCGGACATACTCGTTGGGCAACTCACGGTAAACCAACAGAGGACAATGCTCACCCACACCGCTCAGAAACAGAACGTTTTGTTTTGGTTCACAATGGTGTTATTGAAAACTATCTTGAAATTAAGGAAGAATACCTTTCTGGTCATCATTTCAAAGGTCAAACCGATACTGAAATTGCAGTTCACTTGATTGGAAAATTTGTTGAAGAAGATGGTTTGTCAACTCTTGAAGCATTCAAGAAAGCTCTTCACATTATCCGTGGATCATATGCCTTCGCTCTCATGGATTCTGAAGATGCCTCAACAATTTACGTGGCAAAAAACAAATCACCACTTTTGATTGGTCTTGGTGATGGCTATAACATGGTCTGCTCAGATGCCATGGCTATGATTCGCGAAACTAATCAATACATGGAAATTCACGATCAAGAGTTAGTTATCGTGAAAGCTGATAGTGTTGAAGTTCAAGATTATGATGGCAATGTAAAAGAACGTGATAGCTATACAGCTGAACTTGACCTATCTGATATTGGTAAAGGTACTTACCCTTACTACATGCTCAAAGAAATCGATGAGCAACCAACAGTGATGCGTAAGCTTATCCAAGCCTACACAGATGACAAGGGGCAAGTGACTGTAGATGCTGATATTATCAAGGCTGTTCAAGAGGCTGATCGTATCTATATCCTTGCGGCAGGAACATCATATCATGCTGGTTTTGCTTCTAAGAAGATGCTCGAAGAGTTGACAGATACACCAGTTGAGCTTGGTATTTCTTCTGAGTGGGGTTATGGTATGCCACTCCTTAGCAAGAAACCTCTCTTTGTCTTTATTAGCCAATCAGGTGAAACAGCAGACAGTCTTGCAGCACTTCGTAAATGCAAGGAAAATGGTATTCGTACACTGGGAATCGTTAATGTAGTGGGATCTTCCATTGCACGTGAGGCTGATAATGTATTTTATACTCTGGCCGGACCGGAGATTTCTGTAGCTACTACCAAGGCGTACAGCACACAGCTGATCGCAGCTTATACACTTGCGATCCAGTTTGCAATGGTAAGAGGAACGATCACAGAAGAAGCCTACAGCAATTATATCAGTGAACTGCAGACACTTCCGGATAAGATCTGTAAGATCCTGGAAGATAAGGAGCGTATCCAGTGGTTTGCCAGCAAGTACGCAAATGCCAAGGACGCCTTCTTCATTGGCCGCGGCCTCGACTACGCCGTCGCGCTCGAGGGCAGTTTGAAATTTAAGGAGATCAGCTATATCCACTCCGAGGCCTACGCCTCCGGCGAACTGAAGCATGGCACCATTTCCCTCATTGAGGATGGCACGCTGGTCATTGCGCTGGGGACGTATACCCCGCTGTTTGACAAGGCCATGAGCAACGTCATCGAGGTCAAGGCCAGAGGCGCGAGCGTCCTCGCCCTGGCCACCGAGTCGCACCGCGCCGAGATGGAGAGCCGCGTCGACGGCATCCTGACCATCCCGGATACGGAGCTGATGTTCCTGCCGCTGCTGGGCGTCGTGCCGCTGCAGCTGTTCGCGTATTACGTCGCGCTGCAGCGCGGCTGCGACATCGATAAGCCCCGCAACCTCGCAAAGAGCGTCACAGTTGAATAATTCCCGCCAGCGCCCGCCGGATTCCCGGCGGGCGTCTTTTACGGAAGCACCAGATTTCGCCTGCCGGGCAGAATACGGTTTTCGTTGCGGATGCTGTCGGAATGTGGTATGATGAAAAAAACAGAAAAAGGAGTTTTTCTATGACCGCACTGCATGGATTTGAACAGACGCGGCAGCGCCGCATTGATGAGCTGGACGCTGTTCTGCATGAATATACCCACGCCGCCTCCGGTGCGCGGCTCTGCTGGCTCGAGCGGGAGGACGAAAACAAGTCCTTCTGCGCCGCCTTCCGGACGCTTCCGTATGACGACACGGGCGTTTTTCACATTCTGGAGCATTCCGTTCTGTGCGGCTCGAAGCAGTTCCCGGTCAAGGAGCCGTTTGTCGAGCTGATGAAGGGCTCCTTGAACACGTTCCTGAACGCGCTGACGTTCCCGGACAAAACCTGCTATCCCGTCGCAAGCCGCAACAGCCGCGATTTTCTCAACCTGATGCGCGTGTATCTCGACGCCGTGTTCTTCCCCAGCATCCACGAAAAGCCGGAGATCTTCCAGCAGGAGGGCTGGCATTATGAGCTGCACGACGGCGTTCTGACGCGCTCCGGCGTTGTGCTCAACGAGATGAAGGGTGCGTTTGCCGACGCGGACGAGCTGCTGATAAACGCCATGTCCCGTGCGCTGTTCCCGGACTCGCCCTACCGCTTCGTCTCCGGCGGCGATCCTGAGGCTATCCCGAGTCTCACCTATGAGGCCTTTACCGCCGCGCATAAGCGGTTCTATCATCCGGCCAACTCCTATCTGCTGCTCGACGGCAGCATCGATCAGGACGAGAGCTTCGCTCTGCTGGACGGCTATCTGTCACAGGGGAGCTTCAGCTGGATCGGTGCCGTAGAAGGCGAGAACTATCTGAGCAAGAAAGACGCCATCACTGCTTTCTCACGCCAGCGCGATCTGCAGGAGGTCCCGCTGCTTGAGGTGGGGAAAGGCCGCTACCGCGTGCAGTGGGTGAGCGACACCGTCATTCTGGTCCTTTCCATCATTTCTCTTTCGACGAAAAAGGAAACCGGGCTTCTTCTCTCGGAGAACCAGCGCAGCACCATGATCTTTCATATCGAGGACGATGCGCTTCGCATCGCGCATATCCATGTATCGAATCCGTGGGGCATGATGCCTGACAAGAAACGGTTCCCCTGCTCGCTGGGCAGCTCAAACTATGAGTATGTCCAACAGGTGCTCTCCGAACAGACGCTTTCCAGCTATCCCGACCTTTCGCCCCGGCAGAAGCTCATCTTAGAGCTTCTCTCTCCAGGAAAAACATAACAGG
>OKVP01000562.1_pt1 | contig 16134 bp, 10 predicted proteins | sample 1604821 | NCBI WGS metagenome assembly OKVP01 (sample SAMN01760946, study PRJEB22395) | human gut metagenome | reverse complement strand
GGAGAAACCGCGCCAGGGAGGGCGCGTTTCGACGGTTTTGTCAAGCCTAGAAAATCTAAAAAGCATAATTCGTACAGTATCTTAGCTGCGTAGCGTTAGCTCGTCGGGAGCACCTCTGCCGGGGGCAAATTCCCCGTGCGCCGATCGTCTTCACGTATTATTGAAAAATACCAAGCAATTCACACTTACTGCGCAGCATCAGGAGCCACATACGAGTATGCATTGGACATCTTTGCAGCATTGTTTGTCAGAGTGACAGCCTCTCTGTAGTAGGCAACAACAGGAGTGCCCTTATCCACAGCATTGAACAGCTGCTCTGCAAAAGCAGGAGGCACATTGATACATCCGTGTGAGCCCGAGGTTTTGTAAATGGTTCCTCCGAAGGTATCACGCCAGCTGGCATCATGGATACCTATATTGTAGGCAAACGGCATGAAATAGCTGACAGGAGAAGAGTATCCCTCGCCGACAAGAGTAGCATTTCTCTGCTTGTAAACAATCTTGTATACACCGTCTACAGAGCCATTCTGACGGGCGAGATTACCTGATACGAAATCAGACTCCATCTGGAGAGCACCATCTTTGTAATACCACATGTGCTGCTTTGTGTAGTCAATCTCTATGTATGTATTACCTATGTCGTCAGCACCGCGGTGAAGAGCAGTCTGCTCGTAAACAGGCTCTCTTTCTACAGGCTTGCCTCCCTCTAAATCTGAAAGGAGCTGGGCTTTCTCATTTTTCTTGCTGACTACCCATCCGTAGTCTCCACCACCTATTTCAATAGTGTCACCGGACGATGTCTTGAATGAGCGTTTGCGGCCGAAGGTATTGTACTTGGAAGCAAGCTGCTGGACATATTTAGTGACCTTGGCATCATCTATGCTCACGCTGCCATCATCTGAGATGCTTAGCATATCAAGGATTTTGGCTGAGTCAAGCTTCTCGTCGGCACCTTCAATTTTGTAAGTGATGGTTGAAGCAGTGTATTTGTCGAGGGCTTCTTTTTCATTTTTGATTGTATCACTGTTTTTTGTGATTTTTGGAGCTTCATAACAGTCATCACTTAAGGCAAGTTTTGGAAGCTCGTTGTCCAGGGCGTCCTTTACCTCGGTAAGGATGCTGTCATATATCGGCTTGCAGCCTTTTTTCTCTTCAATCACATCGTATTTGCCGTCTTTTATCTCGATGTGGGCATCCTCCGGATTTTCAATGTAGTCATCACTGAAAATATCAAGAGCCTTGAGCTTTTCCGCCAAAGCGGCATCGTCATATTTGGATGAACCCTTTAGAGTATAGTTTTGAGCTTTGAAAAGACTGACAGGCCATGTAAAAGCATTCTGACTTTTTAGGATTTGCTCCTCGTCACCGTTTGAGACATATTCATAGGAAAAATCAGGTCCCTTAAGTGAAAAGCTGTTGCCTTTTCTATCAGTGATTGTGAGCAGATAGTCGCGGCTTAGGGCTGTATTTTTTTCTAATGCCTCTTTTGCAGTTTTACCTGCGTATTTTACAGAGTTAATCTTTGTGTTGAACAGATAGTGGCTGCTAAAATAAAAGGCAAAGCCAAGATAAACAGCCGAAAGCACACCAAGCACAACGGCGCAGGTTATAAGCACTTTTTTCTTCATGTAAATCGACCTCCTTGGAGATATGCTGTTGCTGCCCACACCGGGGTGTAGGCGGCAGCTAAAATCAGTTACATTTGTGAAGATGTGACACATCCATATAGTCAGGCAGACCATTCTTGTAGGCTACAGCGGTTTCTCCCTGAATAAGTGGCTTTAAGTATTCGATAAGCTCAGGCTTCACATCATTGCCAGCATCATTGATCCACTCTCTTGGCACAGACTTGGCCTCGTTTGCGATATCCTTGATAGCAGAATATGTGTATTCCACCTGATAAGGATTATTTGAGATGCGCTTTAAGCATACCATTGATGCGGTCACACCCTCTGCTGCAATAGTGACACCCTTTTTACCCTGAGCAAAAGATTCCTCGATATCGGTTAATGATGCAAGATGTGAGGCACAGCGCTGGAGCACATTTACCTCTACAGAGCGCACCTTGACACCGATGTTTTCCTTTACGATGAACTCAAGAGCTTTTCCGGCACCGCTTAGCTGCTGGTGTCCGAACTGGTCACATGCGGCATTTGATGATGTAATGTATGAGCCGTCTGCGTCATGTATTCCTTCAGATACGGCAACTATTACATTGTTAGTGTGCTCGAGGGCTTCTTTTATATCGGCAACAAATTTGTCCTTGTCGAAATCCACCTCAGGCAGATAGATGAACTGAGGAGCTGTATTGTACTCATTACGTGCGAGAGCGGAAGCGGCAGTGAGCCATCCTGCGTCACGTCCCATGATTTCAACGATTGTCACACTCTTAACAGCATAGATAAAGGTATCATGGGCTATCTCAAGCATGCTTGATGCGATATATTTGGCGGCAGAGCCAAATCCCGGAGTATGGTCTGTCATGCACAGATCATTGTCGATGGTTTTTGGAATCCCTACAATTTTCACATCACTGTTGATTTTTTTTGCATAATCGGATAACTTTAATACGGTATCCATCGAATCATTTCCGCCGATGTAAAAGAAAGCTTTTATAGAAAGCTTATCGAACTGGTGGAAGATGTATACATATGGTGAATCATCATCCTTGTAATCAGGTAGCTTGTGGCGGCATGATCCAAGATACATGGCAGGTGTGGTCTTAAGCTTTTCAAGATTAGCATCATCTGCAAAAATATCTGATAGATTGAGATAATTCTCATTTAATATGCCGAGTATTCCGTTTACGGCGCCATAGCAGATATCGTATTTCTCAGAGCTTTTTACTCCTGCGATGACTCCTGCAAGGCTTGCGTTGATTGCAACAGTTGGGCCGCCTGACTGGGCGACGATACAGTTTGACTGATTCATTGTAATCTCCTTATTGTGTATTTTAACTATTCTCTTCTGTAAGAATAGTTATGATATAATTTGAAAATGACTACTGAAGGCGCATGGCATATGCACCGCATAATCATATAGATTGTAGTATCAAACATTATTTTTAGCAAGGGTTAAAATGAAAAATATGAATAAATACGAGAATTGCTTATTGTGTCCAAGAAAATGTGGCATAAACAGAAGCACCGGACAAACAGGCGTATGTGGCGTTTCATCTGAAATAAAGGTGGCGCGAGCAGCACTTCATTATTGGGAGGAACCATGCATATCAGGAAAAAGAGGAAGCGGGGCAGTTTTTTTCTCAGGCTGCAGCCTGCACTGCGTGTTCTGCCAGAACAGGGAGATTTCTGACGGAAAAGCGGGAAAGGTGATCAGTAAAGAGCGGCTGAGTGATATCTTTATGGAACTTGCTGACAAAGGCGCAAATAATATCAATCTGGTCACACCGGGGCAGTATATCCCTGATATAGTGTGGGCGGTAAACGATGCAAAAAGCCGCGGCATGAAGCTTCCTATTATATACAATACGAGCGGATATGAAAATGTGACAGAGCTAAAGCTGCTTGAGGGCATAGTGGATGTGTATCTTCCGGATTTTAAATATATGGACAGTACGCTTTCGGCAATGTATTCAAGGGCAAAAGATTATCCGTCTGTCGCAAAGCAGGCGCTTTCAGAGATGGTCAGGCAGCAGCCGGATGTCGTGATTGACGATGCGACAGGACTCATACAAAAGGGAGTTATTGTGCGACAGCTTCTACTGCCGGGACATGTGAATGATGCAAAGAATGTACTTAAGTACCTGTATGATACATATCATGATCACGTATATATAAGCATGATGAGCCAGTTTACGCCGATTGCACTAAAGGATTATCCTGAGATAAACCGCACAGTGACAAGGAGAGAGTATGAAAGGCTTGTTGACTATGCCCTAGAAATAGGAATCACGAATGCATTTATACAGGAGGGGGACGTGGCAAAGGACAGCTTCATTCCGGCATTTGACTGTGAGGGAGTATAATATTTACCGTTTTTCTTAATAAAATAGTAAGAATTGGCAGGGAAAAATGACTGGATTTTGTGACGTCGGTGTAGTACTATGGTTATGTGATATTTTTTAGCTGTGAAGGTACTGAACAGTTACGATATTTTGTTATTACTCACATCCCGGTGTGACAGACGATAATGTTTTTAATCACACAGGATACATCATTCAATAGAGGATACAGTGATGAAAAATATAGAAGAACAGCAGATAATAATTGAATGTCCGAATACTATCTTTCATCTATACATTGACAGTGAGGATGAGCTTTCAAAGGTTAAGGTGTTTATGAACAATATGAAGAATGTTGATTCGATAAGTCTGCATGATATATACAACTGGTGCAACAGACAGCATGTGCAGTACACGACGACATTTAATTATGACAGTAAAATGACCTTGACAGAAATGATAAAATCCTACATATTTTACTTCAGACAGAAGCTTAGATATGTAAATAATAGTGATAGGATGATAGAAACATGAGATACCCTGAATTTCTAAAGGATAGAGGAACAATAGGCTTTGTGGCGCCTTCGATGGGCTGTACAACAGAGCCGTACAGGAGTGCCTTTGACAATGCCATTAAAAGGTTTCACAGCATGGGTTATAAGACGATAGAGGGACCTAACTGCAGGTGCGACAGTGGCATAGGTATCAGCAATACACCTAAGAAGTGCGCAGAAGAGCTGAACGAGAGCTATGCTTCTGCTGATAGTGATGTGCTTATATCCTGTGGTGGTGGCGAGCTGATGTGCGAGGTAGTGCCTTATATTGATTTTGAGCGTGTGAAGCAGTCAAAGCCGAAATGGTACATGGGCTATTCCGACAACACGAATTTCACATTTTTGGAGGCTACTATTGCAGATACAGCAGGTATTTACGGGCCGTGTGCGGGCAGCTTTGGCATGGAGGTGTGGCATGAGTCACTTATCGATGCATTTAATCTGCTTTGTGGCAGGAAGCTTTCATTTACCAATTACCCTATGTGGGAGAAGGAATCGATAAAGGATGAGAATGCTCCGTTTGTGGGCTACAACCTGACTGAAAAGTCGTGCATCAGCTCTATTCCCACGGTGGCAAAGGAAAGCAGGCTTACCATGAGAGGCAGGCTGCTTGGTGGCTGCATGGATTGTCTTATCAATCTGCTTGGTACATCGTTTGACCATGTAAGGGAATTTAATGAGCGCTACAGTGATGATGGTATCATATGGTTCCTTGAGGCTTGTGACCTTAATGTGATGGGCATGAGAAGGGCTATGTGGCAGATGAAAAATGCAGGATGGTTTTCAAATGTAAAGGGCTTTCTTATCGGACGCCCGGCGCACTTCGGAGAGGAAATGTTTGGCATAGACCACAGACAGGCGCTTTCATCACTGCTTAGAGAGTTTAATGTGCCAATCATCATGGATCTGGATATAGGTCATATGTCGCCGATGATGCCTGTGGTATGCGGAAGCATGGCAGATGTCAGCTTCGACGGAAGCAACTTTACAATTTCGTATGATATAGAGCAGTAGATTGGAGGAAAAATGATTAGATTAATAAAGAAAAAAGCAAAGAGTATTGTATGTAGCGTGCTTGCTGCGGTTACACTGTTTACGATGAATCCGGCAGTATTTGCAACAGAGACAGCTACGCAGACTGATACAGTTTCAAGCGTTGATGTATCAGGCAGTGACGCAGCTGATAAGAGTAACACAGACAGTACTGCAGACAGTACAACGCCAGCCGGCAGTGAGGCAAACGACAAGGTGACAATCAGCAAAAATGATAAGCCATACTTAAGTCTTGGAGCAGACCTCACACCGGATCAGAGAGCGACAGTGCTTGGATTTATGGGAATCGAGCTCACTGATCTGGACAATTACGATGTGGTCTATGTAAATAATGATGAGGAGCACAAGTACCTCGATTCATACATCAGCAAGAGCGAGATTGGCACAAGGTCACTTTCCTCAGTACTCATTACAGAGGATAAAAAGGGTGCGGGTCTTAGTGTTTCCACACACAATATCAATTACTGTACAGTAGGAATGTACAAGAATGCGCTTGCCACAGCAGGCATAGCTGATGCTAAAATCATAGTCGCAGGGCCTTTCCCTATTTCCGGAACGGCAGCACTTGTAGGCACACTAAAGGCATACGAGGAGATGACAGGCAAGAAGCTTGACGACAAGGTGACAGACGCAGCGATGGATGAACTTGTCACAACAGGAGAGCTCAACAAGAGCATTGACGGCGATTCGCAGGATATCGAGGCAATGATTGCAGACCTAAAGAAGCAGCTTGCCGATGGAAGGCTCAAGGATGAGAGCCAGATAAAGGATGCGATAAAGGAGGCTGCAAAGGATTACGACCTGAAGCTTTCTGATGATGATATTGCAAAGCTGACATCGCTTCTTATGAAGCTTAAGGATGCTAATATCGACTGGGATTCAGTCATCAACCAGGCACAGGACTGGGCATCAAAGCTTGGCGATAAGATAAATGACCCGGGCTTCTGGGAAAAGATTGGTAACTTTTTCATGGATTTATGGGATAAGATAAAATCCCTGTTCAGCTAGAAAAGCTACAGGAGACAGTAAGAATAAGCAGAATATGAATCAGGCAACTCCCTGAAACGTAAGCATGGGCTGCACGTTTCAGGGAGTTTTTATATCATTAATAAAAAAATAATAAATTTCTGCCGAATACATTGATACAAAGGTCATATTCTATTATAATTAAATGGATAATGGATTAATGTAAACAATGCACATAAGAAAGATGGGATTTGATGATAAAGATAAATAAATTTCTGGCAGCCTCTGTCGTTACATTGTCATTAGCTGCATGTGACCTGGCACCATACAGCAGCATGGCAGTCTATGCGGATCAGGCGGCTAAGGTTGTGTGTGATGAGAGATACTGGGTAGCGGCGAGAAGCGGACCGGGCACAGAGTATGAGCTGGAGCACAAGCTTTCAAACGGCAAGGATATTACTATTCTTGAGCAGACTACAGGTGCAGACGGCAAGGTGTGGTACAAGGCAAAGTACAATCTGGCAGCAAATAACGAGGAGTGTGTAAGCTATATCAGGTCTGATTTTGTATCAGCAGGTACCGGCACAGCTGCATCAGACAATGCGCAGACAGGGGATGCTTCAGCAGACACCGGCAATGCGGATGCCATACAGCAGAATAATGAGGAACAGCTTGCCCTTGCAACCGCATCGGGAGCATATGCTACAGGTACGATTACAGGTGGCAATGTGTATGTCCGCAATGCAGCAGGCACATCCGGAACTACCAAGGTTGTCTCACTCAACTGGAACCATCAGGTTGACATAATTGGAGAGACCAGGGTAAACGGTGTGGTCTGGTATAATGTCAAGGGTACTTTAAACGGCAAGGCATTTACGGGCTGGACTATCAGTACATACATAAAGGTGACATACAATAATAGCGGAGACAATACTGATTTTGTCACGGCTATGAAGAATGCAGGCTTTCCTGACAGCTATATTCCAAACCTTACAGCTCTTCACAATAAGTATTCAAGCTGGACATTTGAGGCTGTAAATACAGGTTTGAATTGGGATACGGTGATTGAAAATGAAAGTGTAAACGGACTTAATCTGGTATCCAAATCAGCAGACAATGCCAAGAAATCCACAGCTGCCGGAGCATATAACTGGTCAACAAATACGTGGGTTGAGTACGAACCGGGATGGGTGTCAGCAAGCAGTGCCTATATTGCTTATCTCATGGATCCAAGGAATTTTCTTGATGAGACCAATATTTTTCAGTTTCAGAGTCTGGCATACAGTCCGAATGAGGCACTTGAAGGTGTCAAGTCCATAGTAAAAGGCACATTTATGGAGGGAACAAAGACCTATTCCAACAATGGTGAGAAAATCAATTATGCAAGCACATTCATGGATGTGGCAAAGAGCAGTGGAGTAAGTGCATACCATATAGCATCGCGTATAAAGCAGGAGCAGGGACAAAAGGGAACGAGCCCTCTTATTTCGGGTACATATTCCGGATACGAAGGATATTATAATTATTTTAATTTTAGTGCAACCGGAAACACGAAGGATAAGATTTATAAAAATGGTCTGTCTTTTGCCAAGAAGCAGGGCTGGAATACAAGAGTAAAGTCCATAAGCGGCGGAGCTGTAAAGGTGGGCAGCAATTATATAAATAAGGGTCAAAATACACTGTATTTTGAGAAGTTTAATGTAGTAAATACAAGCTCGCTGTATTTCCATCAGTACATGGGCAATGCCACAGCGGCTCTTACTGAGGGACAGAGTCTGGCTAAAGGATATTCAGACAGGAATCAGGCTTTTGTATTTAAAATACCTGTATACAACAATATGCCATCGTCAGCAGTGGGCTTCGATAAAGCTGGTGATACCAATAACTATCTGCAGTCGCTTGCGATAAGTGGTGTAACACTCACACCGGCCTTCAATGGAGCGACAACAAGCTATTCAGCAGTTGTTTCAAATGCTATAAGCTCAGTGACTGTTTCGGCAGATGCAGTTTCAGGAAACAGTGGTGTTTCAGGCACAGGAAGCTATTCGCTTGCTGTCGGAAATAATACAATTAAGGTAAAATGCAAGTCGCAAAGCGGTGATACAAGAACATACACTATCAATATAAACAGGCAGGCGGCATCTGCAAATAATGCAGGTGGCAATAATAATCAGAACAATAATAACCAAAATAATACAGATGTAAACATAACATCAGGTAAATACAGTATAGGTACTTATATTACAGGCATTGAGCCTGGAACCGGTGCAGCTGATTTTGTGAAGAATATAGCAGTATCAGCATCAGGTACTGTAAAGCTTTTGACAAGCTCAGGCTCAGAAAACAGCGGAAAGATTGCAACAGGCAATAAAGTGGCTGTTTATGATGCTTCAGGTAATCTGAAAAAGACATACGATATTGTTATATATGGAGATATCAATGGTGATGGTGCTGTAAATGCTCTTGATATGATTAAGCTCAACAGACATATTTTAGGAAAGGGAACACTCACAGGTGCTTATCTGGAGGCAGCTGATGCTAACAGAAAGCGTGATGGTGGAAATGCCCTTGATATGATAATCATGAACAGACACATACTGGGCAAATCAAAGATATCGCAGAATTAGAAATGTGAGGAAAGATATGAAGAAATTATTTGGATGTATATTATCACTTGTTATGGCGGTGATGCTTGTTTTCACACCTGCCGAGCATGTATATGCGCAGGGACTTGGTCTCAGTGTCAGCTCAAGCTCTGTAGCTGTTGGAAAAACAGTTAAGGTGACTGTTTCCATGCCGTCTGGATATTTTGGCACTGTAGTTATCTCAAGCTCTGATGAGGGAGTACTGAGTAACGGAGGGGATGGTGTGGCCAATATTGGTGACGCCGCAGGATATCCCACATCGCAGTCATTTTCATTTACGGCGAAGGCTGCAGGAAGCTGCACTATAAAGGCATATTGTACAGTTGTAGGAGATGCAGAGGGCAACGATGCCGGAGGTGTAATTACCGGTGCCAGCACGAAGGTGACGGTAACAAGTGCTTCATCAAACAACGATTCAAACAGCAACAAGGATAACAAGGACAATTCCGGCAGCAATACCGGCAATGACAGCAATGCAAATAAAGATAATGAAAACAAAGGGGAAAAGAAATCCTCAAACGCATCTCTTGGTTCGCTTGTTATCTCAGCAGGTACGCTTTCCCCTGAGTTTTCTGCTGCGACAAAGGATTACACAGCTACAGTAGATTACAGCTGTTCAAGCCTTGCGGTTACAGCAAATCCGGCTGATTCCAAGGCGAGTGTGACATCCGTCACAGGCAATGATTCACTTGAGGTTGGAGAGAATACGGTCAGCGTTGTTGTGACAGCAGAGGACGGCAGCACAAGCACATACAATATAGTTGTTACCAGAAGAGCCGAGGATGATCCGGAGAATGCAGATAAGCAGGATAACTGGAAGAAATTCGATATAAATGGCACAGAGTGGACTATGGTAAATGACATTCCAGAGGATGTTGTTCCTGAAGGTTTTGAGCACTCAAAGACAGTGATTGACGGACTTGAATACAATACCCTTCATGGAACCTTTGGTGATATCACGCTTGTGTATTTACAGTCGGAAAGCGGAAATGGGCTTTTTGTATATGATGCAGCACAGAATGCAGCATATGAGTTTGTCCGTATCAATTCAGAGTCACATTTTATAGTGGTTTTACTGCCTAAGGTGGATGATGTGCCTGAGGGATATAATGAGATATCGCTCTCTATAGAGGGCAAGGGTGTGGCAACAGCCTACCAGACCAAAGCCGAAAAAACCGATGATCAGACAAAGGATTTTTACCTCGTATATGCCATGAATGACAATGGTGAGAGTGGCTGGTACACATATGATAGCGTAGATGGCACATATATGAGGACCGAGCTCAGCACACCTACAGTGGCACAGGAGGAAAACGATGCGGTAAAGAGTGAGCTTGTTCCGGGAATTGCCAATAAATATCTTGTTTTAGCTGCAATACTGGTTCTTATTATCATTATTCTGTTACTGTTGCTTATTGTATCAGCTGTGAAAAACAGAAAATATAAGGCAATGGACTATCATGATGACGATGATGATGTAGATGATGCAGCAGAAGATGTATCAAATGAAGCTTTGGAAGAAACAACTGATGAAACTGCGGACGAGATAGCAGATGAGCCGGAAGAAGAGGTTACAGAAGAGTCGTTAGATGAAGTGGAAGAAGAAGCTGCAGAAGAAACAGCAGATGAAGCTGTAGAAGAGCCGGCAGATGAAGTCGCAGAAGAAACAGCGGAAGGTGTTGCAGATGAGCAAAAGATGGCTACGGATGAAAATATATCAAATGCATCCTATGTCGGAAGAACCGTAGAAATTACACCTGATTCTAAGAAAGCTGTTGAGAATGAAAACTCTGAGTTTGATTTAAAAGACGATTCAAGGCAGGAAAACGTTTCTGACACAGAAAACGATGCTGATGAGGATGCTTTAAAGAATCAGCTTCAAAGGGCACTTGATGGATTTGTCAATGAGGGAAATAAGCCGTCTGAGACTATAGACAGCAGTGCAAAGGATGATAATGAAGATGACAGCGAGGATGATGATTTGCAGTTCATCGACTTAAATTAGTGAATATGACTGGAGGATATGACTTGAAACCATATACAAGTAAGGCTAAAAAAGCAATAGATTTGGCTGCACGTATATCAAAGAAAATGAATTACAGCTATGTTGGAACAGAGCACATACTGGCTGGCCTTATAAAAGAGGGCACCGGTGTGGCAGCTGAGGTTCTAACAGCCTGCAATGTGGAATATGATAAGCTTATTTCGATGATTGAAGACCTGATTTCACCGGGGGATAACATCGAAGTGATGGACAGGGATGGCTATTCACCAAGGACACAGAGAGTATTGGAGCGTGCATCGGAGGAAGCCGATAGATTTGAGTGCAATGAGATAGGTACAGAACACTTGCTGATGGCTATAGTACTGCAGGGAGACTGTGCAGCTGCAAGACTTTTAAACACCATGGGTGTTAACAGTCAGAAGATGTTTATAGATATTCTTGGTGCGATGGGTGAGGATCCGTCTGCATACAGGGATCTGATGAAAAGCTACGGTACATCATACAATTCTGCGACTCCTGTATTAGATCAGTATTCCAGAGATTTGACAGATATGGCAGAGGCAGGACTTCTTGATCCTGTTATAGGCAGAAAAAAGGAGATGGAGCGCGTTATCCAGATACTTTGCCGCCGTGGCAAAAACAATCCATGTCTGATTGGAGAGCCGGGAGTGGGCAAGACCGCTATAGTAGAAGGACTTGCGCAGGATATAGTCAGTGGCAATGTTCCGGATATTCTTTTGGGAAAGAGACTGGTTTCCCTTGATATGTCCGGGCTTGTAGCCAAATCAAAGTATCGTGGTGAGTTTGAGGAGCGTATCAAGAAGGTGATAAGCGAAGTTTCAAATGCCAAAAATGTACTGCTTTTCATTGATGAGCTTCACACTATAATAGGTGCAGGAGGAGCAGAAGGCTCGTTAGATGCATCTAACATATTAAAGCCGGCACTTGCCAGAGGCGAGGTACAGGTAATCGGCGCCACTACCATAGAAGAGTACCGCAAATACGTGGAAAAGGATGCTGCGCTTGAGCGCCGTTTCCAGCCGGTGATGGTTGAGGAGCCGGGTGTGGATGAGACAATAGAGATACTCACAGGATTAAAGGGAATCTATGAAAAGCATCATGGTGTCATCATAACAGATGAGGGTGTGAAAGCAGCAGTAAACCTTTCTGCACGATATATAAATGACAGATTTTTACCTGATAAGGCGATAGACCTGATGGATGAAGCGGCAGCCAGGATAAGGCTTAAGAATCTGACATCATCTGACGAGTTGCTTGCTCTGAAAAAAGAGATAACAGATAAGCAGAACCGGGTGGAAAATGCTTTATCGAATGGAGATCTCGCAGCTGCCGGCGCGCTTATGTCAGAAAAGGAAGTACTTGAAAATAAACAGCAGAAGCTTATGAGAAAGAACTGTCGCACAGGAGCCAAAAATCAGCCTGTAGTCGGCGAAAATGAGATAGCGGATGTAGTATCGGGATGGACCAAAATACCTGTAAATAAGCTTACAGAGTCAGAGGCAGGACGACTTGCAAAGCTTGAACAGATACTTCACAAGCGTGTAATAGGACAGGAGGAGGCTGTTTCTGCTGTTGCAAAGGCAGTCAGGCGAGGCCGTGTTGGTTTAAAGGATCCTAAGAAGCCGATTGGCTCATTCCTGTTTTTGGGACCGACAGGAGTAGGTAAGACGGAGGTGTCAAAGGCGCTTGCTGAGGCTGTCTTTGGCAAAGAAGATGCCATGATACGTGTTGACATGTCAGAGTACATGGAAAAGCATAGTGTTTCAAAGATGATTGGTTCACCACCGGGATATGTGGGCCATGAGGAGGGTGGACAGCTCTCAGAGAAGGTCAGACGCAATCCTTTTTCTGTTATACTGTTTGATGAGATAGAAAAAGCACATCCTGATGTGTTCAATATACTTTTACAGGTGCTTGATGATGGTAGAATCACTGATTCACAGGGGCGCACGGTTGATTTCAAGAATACAATAATCATCATGACATCAAATGCAGGAGCTTCTTCTATTATAGAACCAAAGCGCCTTGGCTTTGGCGCTGGTGAGGATGAAAAGCAGGATCACGAGCGTATGAAGAACAGTGTCATGGAGGAGGTCCGCCGTATATTTAAACCTGAGTTTTTGAACCGAATCGACGAGACTATTGTATTTAGAGCTCTCAACAAGGATGACATGAAGCATATAGTGACACTTCTTGTAAAGGAGCTTAAGAAACGCTGTAAAGAACAGCTTGATATAGAGCTCACAGTGCGCGACAGTGCAAAATCCTTTATCGTGGACAAAGCCTATGACAGAAAATATGGCGCAAGACCTCTTAAACGAAAACTTCAGGAGGAGATTGAAGACCGTATGTCAGAGGATATTATTACCGGCAAAATTAAGCGCGGCGATAAGGTAATAATTTCTACGAAAAACAAACAAATTTCATTGACTGTTGAGTAGAATTGGATTTATAATTAATATATCAATATAGCTACGGGAGGATAAAAATGGCTGTAATAAGTGAATTAATCCGTACTGAGGAAAACGGAAAGCTCAGCTTCGGAGATTATACATTGGCTGCAAAGGCAAAGCTTGACAATTTTGAGAAGGATGGAGATATCTACAAGGTAAAGACCTTTAAGGAGATTACAAAGCTCGAAAGAAACGGACTCTTTGTATACGAGTCTGTTCCGGGAACAGCGGTTATGGATTTCGAGGAGACTGCTGATACAGTGACATTTACTGTGGAGGGACCTGAGGATGCTCAGATTACTCTTGGCCTTGAAGAGGAGACGGAGTACGAAATTGATATAGCTGGAGCTGTTGCAGGTACTATGAAGACAAATCTCGGCGGCAAGCTCAGCTTAAGCGTAGAGCTTGAGGGTGTTGATTCAGTCGATATCAAAGTATCAAGAAAATAGAGCATATTTTTAGCCCGGTGAAAGCCGGGCTTTTTGTATTTTTATAAAGGAGAACAATATGGCAAAAGGAAAGACCTCTGTATTTTTCTGCCAGGAATGTGGTTATGAATCGGCAAAATGGATGGGACAGTGCCCGGCCTGTAAGGAATGGAATACATTTGTAGAGGAGACCGTAGATAAAAAGTCGATAAGCTCGTCGGGAAAAGTAAAAAAAGAATCAAAGGCGTCACAGGTTCTGCCTCTTTCGGCAGTAAAAAGCGAGAAAGAGGAGCGTATAGTGACAGGTATAGCCGAGTTTGACAGAGTACTTGGTGGAGGAATTGTGAGGGGGTCACTTGTGCTTGTGGGAGGAGATCCGGGTATAGGAAAATCCACACTTCTACTTCAGGTATGCAGGGAACTTTCACAAAAAAAGGTGCCATTACTTTATGTGTCAGGTGAGGAATCTCTGCATCAGATAAAGATGCGTGCCGACAGACTTGGCGATTTTACGGATTCACTGGAGCTTTTATGTGAGACAAGTCTTGATATAGCAAAAGACGTGATTCAACGCAAAAAACCGGAGGTTGTTGTAATAGATTCCATCCAGACTATGTACAATGAGGAGATAGCGTCGGCACCGGGCAGTGTCTCACAGGTCAGGGAGACAACCGGAGTGCTTATGCAGCTTGCAAAGACTCTGGGTATTTCTGTTTTTATAGTAGGACATGTGACAAAGGATGGTGCGGTTGCGGGACCGAGGACGTTAGAGCATATGGTTGATACTGTGCTTTATTTTGAGGGTGACAGATATGAGTCGTACAGGATACTTAGAGGCGTTAAGAACAGATTTGGTTCGACCAATGAGATAGGCGTATTTGAAATGAAGGCGGAGGGACTTGTTGAGGTGGAAAATCCGTCGGAGTATATGCTTAGCGGTAAGCCCGAGGGTGCATCAGGATCAATTGTCACATGTTCCATAGAGGGAAGCCGCCCGATACTTCTCGAGATACAGGCTCTTGTATGTCACAGTTTTTTTAATAATCCAAGGCGTACAGCAAATGGTACAGATTATAATAAAGTAAATCTACTCATGGCGGTCCTTGAAAAAAGAGCCAACATGTCACTGTCAGACTGTGACGCTTATGTGAATATAGCAGGCGGTATAAGGATGAACGAACCGGCGATAGACCTTGGAATAGTGCTTGCAATCGCATCAAGCAAAAAGGATATTATAGTGCGTGAGGATACCATATGCTTTGGAGAGGTGGGCTTAAGCGGAGAGGTACGCGGAGTTACCATGTCCGAGCAGCGTGTGGCTGAGGCAAAGAAGCTTGGCTTTAAAAAGTGTATTGTTCCCAAAGTGTGTCTTGCAGGAGTGTCGCATATTAGTGGAATTGAGATTGTCGGTGTGGCAAATATCAAGGAAGCGATAGAGGCTGTCAGATAGTAATTGTGAGAATTGAATATAATAAACAGACAATTTAGAAAATTTGTGTTTTTTAAGATAGTTTTACTACTTTAATTAATTGCAGTAAATCCGTTGACATATGTGTGCCGGGATGATATTATATCAAAGCTGACTCGCGGGACACATTGAGTTGTAGAGCTTGTGAGTTACAATTTACAGACATGACTTTATAAATATTGCTTTGAAATAAGCTGATTAAAAAAGTTGTGAAAAAAGTTCTTGACAAATGAAAAACATTTTGATAGAATAAACAAGCTGTCGCAAGACAGAGAACTTAAAACAGAGTTCAAAAAAAATAAAAAAGTGCTTGACAAACGAACAGCGATTTGATAAAATAATCAAGCTGTCGCAAGAGAGCAAAACAAAGAACATTGATAACTGAACAGTGAGAAACCTTGAAAGATTTTGAGAATCAATCAGAACGCTTCAATGAAAATTGAAGACCTTTAAAACAGTAAATTCAGATTCTATCTGAATGAACGAATTAGCCAAGTTTAACTTGACTGAGATCAACTTTTTAACATGAGAGTTTGATCCTGGCTCAGGATGAACGCTGGCGGCGTGCTTAACACATGCA
>OKVP01000557.1_pt1 | contig 16206 bp, 8 predicted proteins | sample 1604821 | NCBI WGS metagenome assembly OKVP01 (sample SAMN01760946, study PRJEB22395) | human gut metagenome | reverse complement strand
AAGCCGATGCACTTGCGCAGACATACGATTACGATGGAGCCATTGAAAAGCTCCAGAGCGTAGAGGGCGCAGCAACCGACGCGGATATCATCACAAAAGTAGCAGAGTACACCAGCACGAGAGATGCCTGTGTGCGCGTCAACGTCAACGAAGTAACCCACATTTTCTATCATTCTCTTGTAGTCGATCCGCAGAAAGCTTTCTATCAGGACAACGCACAGACCGCAGGCTTCTGCCAGTGGATGACCACCGTGGATGAGTTCAACGCGATCACCCAGCAGATGTACGACAGAGGATATGTCATGGTTTCGATCAACGATCTCGTGAAAAAGACCGTAGATGATGACGGAACCGTTCATTACGAGGAAGGGGACATTTACCTGCCGGAGGGCAAGAAAGCATTCGTTCTTTCTCTGGATGACCTTTCCTATTACCACTCTTACGACGGACGCGGCATTGCCAGCAAGATGGTAGTCGGCGACGACGGAAAACCGACCTGCGAATACATTCAGGATGACGGAACTGTTGTGACCGGTGCTTACGACTGCATCCCGCTGATGGATCAGTTTATCGAAGCGCATCCGGATGCCGTATACCATAATGCGCGCGGAACCGTAGCACTGACCGGCTACGACGGAATCCTCGGATACCGCACCGACGGTGATTACAAGACAAGAGAAGATCTGACGGATGATCAGGTAGCATGGCTTGATGCACACCCGGATTTCGACTGGGATAAAGAGTGCGAGGAGGCGAAAAAAGTAGCCGATGCGATCAAAGCAGACGGCTGGACATTTGCAAGCCATACCTGGGGCCATATCCGTGTCGGCGACAAACCGATCGAGACGATCCAGGCGGATACCGAGAAATGGCTGACGTATGTTGCACCGCTCATCGGCGGAAGCGATATCATCATCTTTGCACATGGACAGGATCTTTCCGACTGGCACGATTACACGATGGACAATGAGAAGTTTGCTTACTTAAAGAGTCAGGGCTTCAACATCTACTGCAACGTAGATTCCTCCCAGTATTTCGTTCAGGTAAGAGACAATTACCTGCGTATGGGACGAAGAAACCTGGATGGATACCGTCTGTACCAGAACCTCTACGGAGGCGGCGAGGACAGAACAAGCGATCTGTTTGATTCTGCCTCTGTTATTGATCCGCAGCGGCCGACAGATCCATCTCTTTACAATTTAGGTTAAAGAATTTTGAAAATGAAAAAGATCTCACAGAACTTTCTATTATTTATAGAAGAAAGTCTGTGGGATCTTTTTTTCAGCAGGGCGAACCGTTTACAGATATTTTTCTACGAGCGGAAACGGCAGAGGCCCGAGACGGAGCAGTTTTTCATGGAAACCGATCAATGAGAATGAGTCACCTTCCTGTTTCTGCACTTCCGAGAGGAGCTGCGAAAACGAGAGCGATCCGACACAGTATTTCAGATAGTTCGCCGGTGTCTCGAGAATATACTGATATAAAGAGGCAGCGGCCGACGCATCCGTGATGCCGAACTGCGCCAGAAAGGCTGACGCATCCGAGAGGAGCCATCCCTGGCTGTGGATTCCGAGATCCAGCAGCGAGCAGAGGATAAGATACACCGAGCGGTTCAGATACCAGAGACGGCAGAGCGCCTGCGTGTTTGCATCGAGATTACGTGCGGCGTAGCGGCAGGCATATGATTCAACGTAGGTTGCCCATCCTTCCACATAACCCGACGGCGCGTAGAGATGGCGGATCAGAAGCGGGTCGGAGCGCGAGAACGAGACGGTCTGGTACAGATGGCCGGGAAAGCCCTCGTGGGCAAGTGTGGAATACAGCTCGATGCCGGTCATTTCATCCGCGGGATTCAGGTAAATGGAGTTGGGTGAATTGACATCGGCGGGCGGTGTGAGATAAAAGGCGGGGCTTAAAAAATCCTTGAGGGAGTCATCCACGGTCTTTACTTCGTATGCGATACCCGAAAGAACGGGAAAATCTTCAGAAACGGCATTCTGCAGATCGGCAAGCATTTCCTCCGGCGTGGAGAACGGCAGCACGAGCGCCTGCTCGGAGAGGGAGAGCGACGGATTCTGATCGAGAATGATCTGCATTTCGGCACACTGGTCCGCAAGCTGCTGTGTTAAAAGGCGGGTCAGCTCCTCTGGTGAAGCGTCAACACCGACGCGGCTGCGGAGAAGATACGCATAGTAGGAAAGTCCGCCTTCCTGCCGGGAAAGACCGCCGGCGTTCTGTGTTCCTTTGCCGCGGAGTGAAGAAAGAGCATCGGAAAGAGAGCGGTAGGCGGGAAAAACACAGGAGATAAGGAGTTTTTCATGCGTCTGCAGACAGAGATTCCTTTCCGCCTCAGAAAACAGTGAAGACGCCTGCAGTTTATTCTGAAAAACGGTGTGGAGCAGATGGCTTTCCGGTGTATCCGCGTCGGCGAGAAAAGCACTGCACTGGCGGATAATGCCATCGACCGCAAGGTCATTCTGAAACACGCCCTGCCGGGATTTTTCCTGCTCGAGTGCGATGAGATCGGAGAAATAGCGCGGGAGATCCTGCAGAAGATGGAGGTAGTCGGCGATATCCTGCTGTGTGCGGAACGGGTACTCCGCGAGCAGAATGGGAAGCTGTGCCTGAATCCCGAGCGACGGACCGAGCGGTTCCGCAAGAAGGCTGGTGCTGCCCGGCATTTTCTCGCAGTTCAGCTCGTAGAGCAGAAGATCGAGCGTGATCTGATTTTCCGCGGAGAGGCGGTTTCGATGAAAGGATGTGAGCGTTGTTTCCACACTCTGCAGCAGGGCATCATACGAGGTGCGGTCAGGGATGGAAACCGTGCCGAACGAGGCAGTGCCGGGGGCAATTCCGCGGGAAGCCGGATCGGCGAGGGTATAGTGGAGCGTGATGGCAGAAGAGGTTACCTCGGAGTGGAACCGTTCCTCCACATACGCGGAAAACCGGCGGTTCTCACCAGGGGAAAAGAACGGGGAAAAATACCAGAACAGCAGGGCGAAAAGAAGTCCGCCGCACAGAAGCAGAGGGAACAGGATGCGGCGGTGCAGAGAAGCTGGTTTCATAGAATAGGCTCCGGTGCGGACAGTTATCATAAAGTATGTAAAAAATGCTGATTTTATGCGCTTTTTCCGTGGCCTTTCATTTGACTTTCCAAAACGGCTTTGCTATAATCAGTAACGAATGAAATAAGGGACTTTTCAGTGCGGAACGGATTTGAAAAAGAATCCGCGAAGGTAAAAGGGAATCAGGTGGAAATCCTGAGCGATCCGGTCACTGTAAGCAGGGAGTGTTAGCTGCAGAAATGCCATTGTGCGAAATGCATGAGAAGGCGCGGCTGCCGTGAAGATCTGCGAGTCAGGAAACCTGCTGGAAAGGTTAGTGAATCGCTTCCGATAAAAGCATATATATTCATGGAAAGATGTACGAAGTAAAATCGGACATCTGCTTTTTTGTCGCCATGCGTCCGAAAAAGAGCTCCGGTGGAGAAACTCTTTTGCAGAAAAAGCAGATGTCTGTTTGTCTTTTCGCAGAAAAAATGTGTCCTCAAAAACAAGATTACTTGCAGGGAGACATCATTGACGGGGACAGGCACCGCCCAGCTGCCTGAAAAAGTCAGACGGAATCCGGAGCAGATGCGCGAAGGAGATCCGAAGAAAAGGAGAAGTTATGAAAGGAAATTCAAGCAAATTTCTGGCACTGCTGCTGTCGGCGTCCATGATCATGAGCCCGACTGCCAGCGTATTAGCAGATACGCAGGAAAAAGCAGCACAGACAGAAAGCAGCGCAGCCGCAGAGGAAGCGCCGCAGAGCGAAGAAACAGCAGAGACGGCAGAACCGGAAACAACACCGGCAGAAACCGAGAGCAGTGAAAGCACTGCAGAGACTCCGGCAGAAGAGCCGACGGAAACACCGGCCGCGCCTGCAGAGGATCAGACACCGGCAGGATCTGACGAGACCGAGACACCATCCGCAGATGAGGATGCTTCGGAAGATACTGCAGAGGACACTGCAAAAGACGGTGAAGAGACTGCCGATACCACAGAAAAAGAGCCGGAAGCAGCAGATGAGACTTCCCAAGATGCTGGAAAAGAAACACCGGCAAAAGAAGAAACCAAAGATGCTGTAAAAGAGAATACCAGTCCGGCGGCAGAACAGCCGAAAACGGAAGTAAAAGAAACAACCCAAAATGAGACATCCAATACAGCCGAGAAGAAAGAAACAAAAGCAGCGGAAGCAGCAAAACCGGCAGATGGTGAGTATGAGACTTCTGCAGAAGCAACCGGAAGCATGTTCCGTGTGATTTCTTCCAGACTCATCGTAAAAGATGGAAAACTGAAAGCATCCATTCTGCTGAGTGGAACCGGCTATGATTACCTGTATACGGGAACAGCAGCAGAAGCTGCCGCAGCAGATGAAAAGAGCTGGATTGCTCCGACAGGAAGCGAAACCTATACGGATACGAAGACCGGTGCAGAAAAGACCGGATATCGTTTTGAAATTCCGGTGGAAGAGCTTGACAAACAGATGGATGTTGCCGTTCGCTCAGCCAAGAAAAAAACATGGGCTGATAAAACCGTTACGATCCACAGCACCGATGCAATCCCGACGGTAACACCGGAACCAACCGAGACTCCAAGCGAAAATCCAGGTGAGGATTCCTCGAATAAGCCAGCCAGTGTAGAAGCACCGGTTACCAAAGAGGACGGCAGCGTATTCAAAATGTTCGTCATCTCCGAGGCAACAATGATCAACAAGGGTGATAAACTCGTTCTTACACTGAAAACAAACAACGTATCATTTGATAAACTGTATCTTGGAAAGAACGATGACCTTGCAAAAACACCGGCTATCCAGGGAATGCAGGAAGCAAACGGCGGTTATTCCTTTACATTTGAAGTAGATGCGGACAAAGCCGGCACAACCGTTCCGATCGTTCTTGGAAAGAAAGACGGAACCTGGTACACCAAACAGCAGCTTTATCTTGCAGTTCCGGGAAGTAAAACACCGGAAGTAACTCCGATACCGGAGCCGACCGAGACTCCGGTCCCGACTGCAACCCCGACTCCGAGTGAGACTCCGGTTCCAACCGCAACTCCAACTCCGGAACCGGCGAAAGTAGAAAACGGTATCTACAGCGGAACCGCGGAGACCGGCGCAGCTATGTTCAAAGTAGTCGGCGTAGAGCTGACCGTAAAAGACGGCGACATGAAAGCACGCATCACGTTAAGTGGTGTTGCCTACGATTATCTGTACATGGGAACACCGGAAGAGGCAGCTGCCGCAGACAAGAGTGCATGGATTGCAGGCGTCGGCACCGTTGATTACACAACAGCAGACGGCGAGACGAAAACAGGAATGCAGTATGATATTCCGGTAGCAGCACTCGATCAGGCACTTGTTGTTTCTTCTCATTCTGCAAAACGGGATAAATGGTATGCAAGAACCATTACTATTGCATCTTCCAGTCTGAAAAAGACCGCAGATCTTCCGGCAGATGAGACCAATAAAGTAGCAGATGGTATTTACAGTGCAGAGGCAACAACTAATGCAGCAATGTTCAAGGTAGTCGGCGTAAAACTGACCGCGAAAAACGGAAAAATGACAGCAGTTATCACCTTAAGCGGAAGCGGCTATGATTATCTGTATATGGGAACCGGAAAAGATGCGGCAGCAGAGAGCGGCGCATGGATCGCTTCCACCGGAAAAGTGGACTACACCTTAGACGGTGAAACCAAAACCGGAATGCAGTTTGAAATCCCGGTAGAAGCACTGGATCAGGAACTTGCTGTAGCAGCTCATGCAGTAAAGAGCGGCAAATGGTACGACAGAGCCATCACGATTGCATCTTCCAGCCTGAAAAAGACCGGAGACCTTCCGTCGGATGACAACAAGGGCGATACTCCGAAACCAACCCTCGTTCCGACCAATACCCCAACCGTATCTCCATCTGAGACACCGGTTGTAAAACCGACCAGCACCCCGACTCCGGCACCGACCCAGAAACCGGCCGATACCAAACCGGAGCAGGAATCCAAATATGAGTCTGACTTAAGCGGCGGCACATCCAAAGTAGACAGTGCAACCACACTGGCAGACGGCGTTTACACACCAGACGGATTCTCCTTCTCCGGCGGATCCGGAAAGGTAACCATCTCCTGCAGCAAGATTACTGTAACGAACGGACAGGCTTATGCAACGATCGCATTCAGCAGTCCGTACTACGGATATGTAAAAGCAAACGGAAATAAATACATGGCAAATGTCAGCGGCGGAAGCAGCATCTTCACCATTCCGGTTGAGCTGAACAAGAACAATACCATCATCGGTATGACCACCAGAATGTCCGTTGCCCATGAGATTTCCTACAACATCTTCATCTCCCTGGCAGCAGCAAAGAAGGGCGGCAGCACTTCTTCCAGCACAGGATTTGTAAAAGCAGACGGAACAATCTCCACGATCAGCACCGATAACTCCAAGCTGGATACCACCGCTCCAGAGATCATGGGACTGGAATACAAAGCAGAGACAAAACTTGCTTACGCAGAGTACTTCAAGATGTATCATTACGACGAAGGCATCACCCTGCTGGAGATCGATATGACAAAAGATACCGAGCGTGATCCGGAGAAACAGACCGAGGACGACAAGAAAGCAGAAGATACCGATACCGCAGCAGCAGAGGATACCGCAGCAGCAACCGACGAGGAAGAAGCGGCAGCAGCATCCGATTCCAAAAAGACCAGCACTGAGAAAGCGAAAGATCTGACCGAAAAGACAAAAGAGCTGTACGAAGGCAATGTTGTCAAATATCTGATCGTTCCGAAAGATGTTGAGATTCCGGCAGGACTGGACAAAGATATGATCGTGATCCAGCTTCCGGTTGAGAAAGCATACGTAGCATCTGAGGATGCCCTGAAACTTCTCGACGAGCAGTTAGACGCAGCAGAGAGCATCAAAGCAGTCGGCATGGAGCAGAAAGACTGCCAGATCGAAAACATTGCAAAAGCAATGGAAGACAAAAAAATCTCCTTCGACGGAGCATTCGATGATCTGGACTACAAAGCTCTGGTAAAAGACGAAATCGACTTTGCAATTCTTCCATCTGAGTTCCTTCCGGGAAATGCAAAAGATGAGGAAGATGCTGATGCAGCCGACGAGACCGCAGATACCAAAGCTGAGGATCAGAAGGACGATAAAGACGATAAGACAACGGATGAGAAAGCAGACGAAGACAAGACTCCGGAAGAACTTCTGAAAGAGGAAAATGAGCGTCTGTCCGACACCGCAGAGCGTCTGGCAACCCTGACCATTCCGATGCTGGTTGACCGTTCCGCAGACGAGAAGACCGATCTTGCGAAAGCAGAGTGGCTGAAAGTCTACGGCGTGATCTTCGGATGCGAGGATCAGGCAAACGAGCTGTTCCAGCAGATGGTAAAGGCAGAAGAGAATAAATAAGTACAATAATTTGCAGCAAAAAATGAGAAAGGGCTGCTGCCATATGGCAGCGGCTTTTTCTTTAAGAAAGGAATATCAAATGACAGGAAAAAACGAAAGAAAGCTGAAAAAATGGGCCGCACTTTTTCTTGCAGCAGCGATGTCACTGACGGCCTGCGGCAGCACCGCATCAACGGGAAGCAGCACATCGTCCGCGTCGGGCACTTCGGCAGTTTCTGAGAGCAGCACATCCACAGCATCCGCAGCAGACGTTTCCGAAAGCCAGACGGAGAGCACATCCGTCTCGGAAAGTACGGCTGAAAGTGAAAGCACCTCCGAAGCCACTGCTGCGAGCAGCAGCACCTCCGGGAGTGATACCGCATCCGCGGATGGTTTCGCAACGACAGACGATGTCAGCGACGCACCGGACATCACCGGAATCACCATCGAGAGCAAGATGGTCCTGAATTACGCCGAGTGCTTTAACGTATACTACTGCACAGACGGCTATAAACTGCTCGATGTCAAAGACGGCGCGCAGTATCTGCTCGTCCCGGACGGAAAAGAGGCGCCGGATGACCTCGATTCCGACGTAATTGTAATCCATCAGCCGCTGGAACGCATCTACATGGCAGCAACCTCTCCGATGGCGCTGTTCGATGCCATCGACTCCCTCGATACGATTCGTCTCTCCGGTGAAACCGCAGACAACTGGTACGTACAGGATGCCGTTGACGCGATGAATGCCGGAACGATGATCTTCGCCGGAAAATACAGTGAGCCGGATTACGAACTTCTGGTCAGTGAGAACTGTGATCTGGCCATTGAATCCACGATGATCCTCCATTCCCCGAAGGTACAGGAGATGATCGAGATGCTCGATATTCCGGTCTTCATCGACCGTTCCAGCTACGAATCCCAGCCTCTTGGCAGAACCGAATGGATCAAACTCTACGGTGCCATGCTGGACAAAGAGGAGGAGGCAGCCGACTTCTTTGCAAGTCAGGCAAGTGTTGTGGAAAATCTGAAGGATTTCCAGAATACCGAAAAAACGGTCGCTTTCTTCTATATTAATACGAGCGGAGCTGCCGTTGTGCGGAACCCGGAGGACTATATTTCCAACATGATCGAGCTTGGCGGTGCGCGCAACGCCTTCCGTGATCTCCAGGACGACAGCGGAAAAACATCCGTGCCGATCACGATGGAGCAGTTCTACGATACGGCCGAAGATGCGGACTACCTGATCTACAACGCAAGCATCGATTCCACCGTCAAAACCCTGGACGACCTGCTGGCAAAGGATTCCATGTTTGCCGATTACAAAGCAGTCAAAGAGGGCAACGTCTGGACAACCGAGAAATCGATGTATCAGGCAACCGATAAAATTGCACAGTTTACCAACGACATTAACCTTCTGGTAACGGGCGGCGATCCGGATCAGATGGTATTCTTAAGAAAATTATCCTGATGGAGGAACGTATGTCAGAGAAAAAAAATATGACAGGAAAAGAGAACAGTTTCCATATGGAAAACTTCCGGCGCCGTTCGCGGTATGCCGCTGTGTTCCTGGTGCTGATTCTGGCGTTCGCCGCCATCACCGTGCTGAATATCAATTCCGGAAACGTAAATATTTCGATTCCGGAAATTTTCCGGATTCTGCTGCGGCGGACCGGAGAGGGGAAAGAGTACAATATTATCTGGAAAATCCGCCTTCCGCGTATTCTGATGGCGGCAATCCTGGGCGGTGCTCTGTCCCTGTCGGGCTTCCTTTTACAGACTTTTTTTGAAAACCCGATTGCCGGTCCGTTTGTTCTTGGAATTTCCTCGGGAGCCAAAATGGTCGTGGCGCTGACCATGATCTTTTATCTGGAGTGGGCGCGCAATATCACATCTTACACGATGATTGTTGCAGCATTCTTAGGATCCCTTCTCTCCGTCGGCTTCATTCTGCTGATGTCCCGACGGATCAAAAATATGGCAGGACTTCTCGTCGGCGGTATTATGATCGGTTACATCTGCTCGGCGGTCACGGATTTTGTTGTCACCTTCGCGGAGGATTCCGATATCGTCAACCTCCACGGCTGGTCACAGGGAAGCTTTTCCGGCATGAGCTGGAGCAACGTAGCGATCTCTGCGGCTGTGATCGGCATCACCTTTGTCATCACGTTCCTGATGGCAAAACCGATCGGTGCATACCAGCTCGGTGAGGCGTATGCGCAGAGCATGGGTGTCAACATCAAAGTATTCCGCATCGCGCTGATTCTGCTTTCGAGTATTCTCTCCGCATGTGTCACCGCATTTGCCGGTCCGATTTCGTTTGTCGGCATTGCCGTCCCGTTCCTCGTCAAACAGAGCCTCGGCACATCGCGTCCGCTCGTCGTAATCCCGGGAACGTTCCTCGGCGGAGCCGTCTTCTGTATGATGTGCGACCTGATTGCGCGTATGGCGTTTGCACCGCTGGAGCTGTCCATCAGTACGGTCACATCGATCTTTGGTGCGCCGGTCGTCATTTTCATGATGCTGCGCCGGAAAAGGGGGTAAGAGAATATGAATGAATATTATTTTCATCTGGACCACCTGACGGTCGGCTATGATAAGAAGCCGCTGATCAAAGATATCTGCATCGGCATCGAAAAAGGCGAGATCGTTACGCTGATCGGACCGAACGGTTCCGGTAAATCAACGATTCTGAAAAGCATCACCCGCCAGTTAAAGCTGGTCGGCGGAAATGTGGAGTTTGACGGGAAAAACCTGCATGAGCTTTCGTTCCGTGAGTTGTCCACGAAGATGGCCGTTGTGCTGACGGAGCGCATGAAGCCGGAGCTGATGACCTGCCACGATATCGTGGCAACGGGCCGCTATCCGTACACCGGACGGCTCGGCATGCTGACCCGCGAGGATGAGGAGAAGGTCGAGAAGGCGATGCGCGCCGTTCATGCCGAAGAGCTCGGCGGCCGCGATTTCAACGCTATCAGCGACGGCCAGCGCCAGAGAGTGCTTCTTGCGCGTGCGATCTGTCAGGAGCCGGAGGTCATCATCCTCGACGAGCCGACTTCTTTCCTCGATATCCGCCACAAGCTGGAACTGCTCGCGATTCTGCGCCGCATGGCAAAGGAGAAGGGCATCACCGTCATCATGTCGCTGCATGAGATCGATCTGGCACAGAAAATTTCAGATAAGATCATCTGCGTCAAGGGCGATGCTATTTCCCATTTCGGCGCACCGGAGACAATTTTCCGCGAGGATATCATCCGCGAACTGTACGAGATTGACAATGGTTCGTTTGACCCGTGCTTCGGAAGCATCGAGCTGCCGCGGCCGGAGGGAACACCGCGCGTCTTTGTCCTCGCAGGCGGCGGAACGGGAATCCCGGTGTTCCGGAAACTGCAGAAGGAAAATGTCCCGTTTGCGGCAGGCGTCCTGTATACGAACGATATCGATTACCAGCTCGCCCGCATTCTGGCGATGGAGACGGTAACCGAAGCACCGTTCCAGGAGATCAGCGACGAGGCATTTGCCCGCGCCTGCGAGCTGATGAAGAGCTGTGAACGTGTCATCGACACCGGCGTCCCGGTGGGCATGTGCAACCGCCGGATCGAAGAGCTGAGGGCAGAAGCAAAGCGGCTTGGAAAGCTGGCAGAGTAAAACAAAGAAAAATCCAATCAAAATCTCCTGTCTGGGAACGAAACAATCGTTTTCCGAACAGGAGATTTTCTTTTTGCAGCCATTGTAAAAACAGCAAAAGAACACGAAAAATGTAATATTAAATTGTACGAAAAATTCACACAATTCAAGTCAAAAACCAACAGAGATTGACACTTAAAAAGTCAAGTGCTTTGTAAAATCTTTTGGCGAAATAACGGTTTTCTCTGTTATGACCAAAACACGCGTTCTGATTTCGCGAGATTTAAACACATGATTTCCACACCGTTTTTCGTGGATAATGTGGATAACTCGGTGTATAACTTGTTTTTAGGCATGTTTTCGGTGGTTAACTATGTGGATAACTTGTGGACGGTATGTTTATAAAATTGGCCCGTGTGGAAAAACCCCGGTTTCTTTGTGCAATTTCGACAAAAGAGGTTTTAAAGTTTTATACGACTGACATGAAAGGTTTTTCAGATTTCAGAAACTACGGAAAAACAGAAAAAAGCAGGCAGTTCTCCGTACAATACGAAGAATGCCTGCTTTTGCTGTATTCTATTCGAAAGAAGCCATCAGTGGCTGATCAGATATTTCTCTACCGAAGTCACACAGTTCGCGCCGTCGGCGGCTGCCGTGATGATCTGACGGAGCTGCTTCGTGCGGACATCGCCTGCGGCGAACACGCCCGGCACGCTCGTCACACCGTCTTCGCCGGCTTTGATGTAGCCAGCCTCATCGGTTTCTACGGTGCCTGCGATCAGTGCGGAGACCGGAACGATGCCGACGGCAATAAACACGCCGTCCACCGCGATCTCACCGGCTTCCCCTGCCTTTTTGTTCGTTACCTTCACGCCGGACACCATCTCGTTTCCCTCGATGGAATCCACAACCGTATCCCACACCATTTCCACATTCGGCAGTGCCAGCAGTGCATCCTGGAGAACACCGGCTGCCCGCAGTTCATCGCGGCGGTGGATCACGTAAACCTTTTTGCACGTTCTGGCAAGGAAAATCGCATCCTCCACGGCGACATCGCCGCCGCCGATAACGGCAACGGTTTTGTCTTTGAAAAATGCGCCGTCACACGTTGCACAGTAAGAGACGCCCATGCCGGAGAGTTCCTTTTCACCAGGTACATTTAACGCGCGGTGCTCCGCACCGGTTGCAAGAATGACCGTTCTGGCATGATACTCATTTTTTCTCGTGCGGACAATCTTGATCTCTTCGTCAAGAACAAGCTCCTTCACACGCTCGCGGGAAAATTCCGCGCCCATTTTTTCAGCGTGTGCGCGCAGCGTGCTTCCGAGATCCATGCCGCTGATGCCCGGAAGGCCGGGATAGTTGTCTACTTCATAGGTATTCAGCACCTGGCCGCCGCTTGCAAAGTTTGCCTCAATCGTAAGAGAGGAGAGCTTTGCGCGTTTCGCATAAATCGCGGCAGAAAGACCCGCCGGGCCGGAGCCGATGATGATAACGTCGTATAAGTTTTCCATAAAAATCCTCGTTTTCGTCTGTAGTAAGCTGCCATGCAGCCATTTTTCTGAAAGTATCGTTACGGAGCCGGTGTTTCGGACGGTTCCTGACTGTCGGAAACGGAAGATGAATCTTCCGCGGAAGTTTTTTTGGCTTCTTCTTCCGGCGCTTCCGGCTGGTTGTGAACCACCTTGATGCTGCGTACCAGCTTCAGATCGTTGTCGATGCCGACTTCCGTGTAGTCCAGCTTTTCGTCATCACTATAGAATGTGTAGAGTGTCAGGTTACTATCCTCTTTTTCCGTTTTTTCTGATTTGGCATCCCCTGCCTTCGCCAGAAAATCGCTCTCGGAAGTGCCGAGCGTGATGCCGTTTGTGATTGAAATCGGAATCTTTGTCGTATCGAGATCGCCGTACAGCGAAGTAACGAAACAGTTGCGCACTGTCGTCGCCTCCGCGCCGTAATTATGTACGGTGCAGTAAAGCTTCTGACCGCCCTTTTCCAGCGTGACGTAGCCGTATTTTCCGTTTAAAACGGCCGTATCGGACTCTTTCGTATTGACGGTCCAGTCGTGGTCCAGAAGTTCACTGACCGGAACGGGAAGATGATAGAGTACATCGTCAAAGCGGACGGTCCAGTCGTTGATTTCACTGCTGTCGGCTTCCGGTGCCTGGTAGGCCTCCACTTCCGGTGTTGTGGCATCGCTGACACCATCGAGCGCTTCTGCATCAGCCGTGGTCGTAAAGTTCTGCATATCGAGGGAATACAGAATTCCCGTTTCGTTATCGAAGCCGAGCGTGATCGTCTGGTACAGCCCGTACTCATACGTGAACTGCACAGAGGTATCGGCCTCATAACGGTCCTTTGGCACACCGTAGATGCTTTCCACATCCTCCATCAGCGACTGCTGCAGGGTGACGCCGTTCGGCAGGCCGACATAGATATTCTGGCCCTCAGCGGTCGAGGTATCGATGTGAATGCCTCCGATCAGGCATTCCGCCACTGGCTTTGCCGTGGTGTCCGGATTGGCAATATCGACGGTAATCTGGTTTCCGTCCTTTTCAAAGATTTCGCCCTCTGAGAAGGATTCCGGCTGGATTTCCTTTGCGTCGTCGCCGCTGTAGACCCAGCCAAGCGCTGTAAAATCCGCGTAGGATTCCGGAATTTCGTATGTATCGCCCCAGATGGCAAGCTGAAAACTGTTCAGGTTCTTCGAGAGATCCACATCGTATTCCGGAATCTCGTCGGAATCGCCGGAGGCCGCCAGATTGTCTTCGGGGTCGTCATCGTCGGTACTCTGACTGATGGTTGTGATCGGAATCGTTTCTGTTTTCTTTCCGCAGCCGCTCGTTCCTACGAGAAAAGCGGCAAATACTGCTGTTAAAACCCAACGGTATTTTTTCATCAAAACCTCCTCATAATAAATGGTTAAAAATATTTGAAAGTTACTTCATGTAAGTAACGATATCAGTTCCCCCTATTCTATCACATTCCGCTTCGTTTTCCAATGTCTGAAGCGGATTTGAGAAAAATGGTTTTTCAAAAGCGCGGTACGGAATACATATTTAGTAAGGAACTGGAAAGGGCAGAAGTCTGGGAGGAGGCTGTGTATGCGTTTTACAAAAATGCAGGGCTGCGGAAATGATTATATCTATGTAAATGCCATGGAGGAGCGGGTGGAGAGTCCGGGACGGCTGGCAAAAGCGGTAAGTGACCGCCATTTCGGCATCGGCGCGGACGGGCTGATTCTGATCGGGGCATCCAAAACAGCAGATTTTTCGATGGAAATGTACAACGCCGACGGCTCGAAGGGCGCGATGTGCGGCAACGGCATCCGCTGTGTGGGAAAATACGTGTACGAGCATGGGCTGACGAGAAAAACGACGCTGACTATCGAAACCGGCAGCGGAAACCGTGTGATTCATCTGCAGACGGGGGAGAATCTGAATGAGATCTGTCAGGTGACAGTGGAGATGGGAACGCCGGAATTCCGCGCCGCACAGATCCCCGTTGTTTCTCTGGGGGAATATGTGCTGGAGCATAAAATTACCGTGTGCGGGGAAAATTATACGATGACCTGCCTTTCGATGGGAAATCCGCATGCGGTGATTCCGGTGGAAGATGTGGAAAAAATATCCATTGCAAAGACCGGTTCCGCTTTTGAACACCTTTCCTGCTTCCCGGACCGTATCAATACAGAGTTTATCCAGACTTTAGATCAACACACAATAAAAATGAGAGTCTGGGAACGTGGGAGCGGTGAAACGCTGTCCTGCGGAACGGGAGCGTGTGCGGCAGCCGTCGCGGCGATGCTTTCCGGCTGTGTTTCGGAGGGAGAAACTGCCGTAGAACTGCGCGGCGGCAGGCTTTTCGTTACATGGGACCGGACGAAAAATAAGGTCCTTCTGACCGGTCCGGCCGAGACCGTTTTTGAAGGAACGCTTGCAGAACGAATTTGAAAAATGCAGATTTCTGTCTGCACGAAAGAGCAGTATGCAATATTCTGAAAATAAAAACTTACAGGAAATGCCTTTTCTTTTCAAAAGAAACATGCTACAATATGTGGTACCCGCTACAAGAAAAGGGTGGGGGACACACAAGATATAGTGTTTGATTTGGAGGACACCACAATGGTTTATATTATCAAAAAGGACGGAACCAAAGAAGAATTCGACGCGCAGAAGATCGTCCGTGCCGTAAATAAATCCGCACAGAGAATCCTGTATACCTTCTCACAGCAGGAGATTGACTTTATCTGTAAGTTCGCAACCGAGCACGTATATTCTCTTGGAAAGACCGAAATTCCGATCAGCGATATGCACAATATCGTGGAGGGAGCACTCGAAAAAGTAAACCCGGCTGTGGCAAAAAGCTACCGCGATTACCGCAATTACAAAACTGATTTTATCCATATGATGGACGAGGTCTACACGAAGAGCCAGTCCATCCGCTACATCGGCGACAAGAGCAATGCCAACACCGACAGCGCCCTCGTTGCAACGAAGCGAAGCCTGATTTTCAACGAGCTGAACAAAGAGCTGTACCGCAAGTTCTTCATGAACCGCAACGAGCTGCAGGCCTGTAAGGACGGCTACATCTACATCCACGACCAGTCCGCACGTCTCGATACCATGAACTGCTGTCTGTTCGATGTCGGAAACGTTTTAAAAGGCGGCTTCGAGATGGGAAATGTCTGGTACAACGAGCCGAAGACACTCGACACCGCATTTGATGTCATGGGCGATATCGTCCTCAGCACCGCTGCACAGCAGTACGGCGGCTTTACCGTGCCGGAGGTGGACAAGATCCTTGCTCCGTACGCACAGAAGAGCTACGATTACTACGTAAAAGAGTTCCTGAAATATACCGACGCATCCTGGGAGGGTGCACAGGAGAAAGCCATCGAGTATGCGATCGACAAAGTAAGAAGAGAGTGCGATCAGGGATGGCAGGGAATTGAGTATAAACTGAACACTGTCGGCTCTTCCCGCGGTGATTATCCGTTCGTTACCGTGACCCTCGGCCTTGGAACGAGCATGTTCGAGAAGATGATTTCCATCTCCCTTCTCGAGGTCCACAAAAACGGACAGGGCAAGAAAGGCCACAAAAAGCCGGTGCTCTTCCCGCAAATTGCCTTCTTATATGACAAGG
>OKVP01000554.1_pt1 | contig 16239 bp, 10 predicted proteins | sample 1604821 | NCBI WGS metagenome assembly OKVP01 (sample SAMN01760946, study PRJEB22395) | human gut metagenome | reverse complement strand
AGCAAAGATCGCTCTTGGATATACACTGGACGAGATCAAGAACGCAGTAACAAAGAAGACATACGCAAGTTTCGAGCCTATGCTTGACTACTGTGTTGTAAAGATCCCGAGACTTCCATTTGATAAGTTCATCAGTGCAAAACGTACACTGACAACACAGATGAAAGCGACCGGAGAAGTTATGAGTATCTGTGATAACTTCGAGGGAGCACTTATGAAAGCCATCCGTTCTCTGGAACAGCATGTAGACAGCCTTATGTCTTATGACTTCTCTTATTTAAAAGGAGAAGAACTGTTAGAAGAACTGAAAGTTGTAGATGACCGTCGTATCTGGAAGATCGCAGAAGCAATCCGTCAGGGCATCAGCTACGAAGACATTCACAGAATTACAAAGATTGACAACTGGTTCATTGACAAGATCGCAATTCTCGTAGAGATGGAACAGAAATTAAAGACAGAAGAATTAACAGCAGAGACATTAAAAGAAGCAAAACGCTTAGAGTTCCCGGATAATGTGATCGCAGAACTGACAGGAAAGACAGAGCGTGAGATCCATGACCTTCGTCATGATAATGGCATCACAGCTTCTTATAAGATGGTTGATACCTGTGCGGCTGAGTTCGCAGCAGAGACACCATATTACTACTCTGTATTCGGAAGTGAGAATGAAGTAGTTGAAACTTCCGGCAAGAAGAAAGTACTGGTACTTGGTTCCGGACCGATCCGTATCGGACAGGGTATCGAGTTCGACTTCTGTTCTGTACATTGTACATGGGCGTTTGCCAAAGAAGGATATGAGACGATTATTGTAAATAACAACCCTGAGACAGTAAGTACAGACTTCGATATCGCTGACAAGCTGTATTTCGAGCCATTGACTCCAGAGGACGTTGAGAATGTCGTAAATATCGAGAAGCCGGACGGCGCTGTTGTACAGTTCGGTGGACAGACAGCAATCAAATTAACAGAAAGCCTGATGAAGATGGGTGTACCTATCCTTGGAACCAAGGCAGAGGACGTTGATGCTGCAGAGGATAGAGAACTTTTTGATGAGATTCTTGAGCAGACACAGATTCCACGTGCAGCAGGTGGTACTGTATTTACAGCAGAAGAGGCAAAGGAAGTTGCCAACAGATTAGGATATCCTGTTCTGGTAAGACCTTCCTATGTACTTGGTGGACAGGGTATGCAGATTGCAAGCTGTGATGAAGAAATCGAAGAATTCATGGCTATCATCAACCGAATTGCACAGGATCACCCGATTCTGGTTGATAAATATTTGGTCGGTAAAGAAATTGAGGTCGATGCAGTATGTGATGGAACAGACATTCTGATCCCTGGTATTATGGAACATATTGAGCGTGCCGGAATCCATTCTGGTGACAGTATTTCTGTATATCCTGCGCAGAGCATTTCTGAAGTGACAAAGCGTAAAATTGAAGAATATACAAAGCGTCTTGCAAAAGCCCTTCACGTAATTGGTATGATCAACATCCAGTTCATCGTATGTGGCGAAGATGTTTATGTCATCGAAGTAAACCCACGTTCAAGTCGTACCGTTCCTTATATCAGTAAGGTAACAGGTATCCCGATCGTTCCGCTTGCTACAAGAGCGATCATCGGACATAAGATCAGAGAAATGGGTTACACACCGGGACTTCAGAAAGAAGCTGATTATATTGCAATCAAGATGCCGGTATTCTCATTTGAGAAGATCCGTGGTGCAGATATCAGCCTTGGACCGGAAATGAAGTCTACAGGTGAGTGTCTGGGAATTGCAACTACATTTAACGAGGCACTTTACAAAGCGTTCCTTGGAGCTGGAATCAACCTTCCAAAATATAAGAACATGATCATGACTGTTCGTGATGAGGATAAGGGAGAAGCTGTCGAGATCGGACGCAGATTTGAGGCACTTGGCTACCGCATCTTTGCAACACGCGGTACAGCTGATGCATTAAAAGAAGGTGGCGTAAAAGCAATTCCGGTCAATAAGATTGAGCAGGAATCACCGAACCTGATGGATCTGATCCTTGGACACGAGATCGACCTTGTAATTGATACTCCTCCACAGGGAGCAGATCATGCACGAGATGGATTTGTAATCCGTCGTAATGCAATCGAGACAGGTGTTAATGTACTGACAGCTATGGATACGGCAAGAGCACTTGTGACAAGTCTGGAAAATACAGATATCCGTCAGCTTACACTGATTGATATTGCGAAAGTTGAATAAGATGTTATGAATACGGACAGGCAGGGATTGGATTCTCTGCCTGTTTGTGTTATGGAAAATGCAGGGACGAGACGGACGCTACAGTGGCAAAAGAATGTGAAGCTGTGTAGAGGATTTCGGATATTGGCTGGAATTGCGGGGAAGGAGTTTTATAGTGTGAAAACTATTGTATGTGTGGATAACCGGATGGGGATATGTTTTAATGGCAGGAGAGTGAGCCGGGAGCGGATGGTGTCAGAGGATATTCTTGAGATGACGAGAGGGAATGTGCTCTGGATGGCGCCGGAGGCAGATAAGCTTTTTAAAGAAGTCTTTAAAGCAAAAGAAGAGGTATGCCGGGAAATTGGGACTGGGAAGAAAATACAGGACGCAGGGCGACTGGAGGATGAAAAAATGTGGAAGGTTGACCGGAATTTTCTGGAAAAGGCAGAAGAAGAGGATTTCTGTTTTGTTGAGGGGGAGAATCTGGCTGGATATGAGGGGAAGATTACAGAGATTGTTCTGTATAAATGGAACCGGGATTATCCGGCAGATGTATTTTTTGAGGTAGATTTAAGCAAGTGGAGACTGGAAGAGAGAAAAGATTTTTCCGGTTACTCCCATGAGAAGATTACAAAAGAAATTTACAACAGGCAGGGATTGCTATGAAGAAGAAAATTGGGAAAATGAGAGGTGTGCTGCTTCTGACGTTTGCATTGTTTCTGACAGCGTGTGGCACAGGTGGAGCAGATGCGCAAAGTGCATCATATGGAAACAGTCAGGCAGCAGTAGTTGAAAGGCAGTCGGGTAGCGGAGAAAATGAACCGACAGCAGGTGGCAGCCAGGATCCGGTGAGCGCTACATTGGATAATATTCCGGCATACAGCGGAACACCGTATGTAGTGATTGACGATAATGAACCGGATTTTACCGAAGATGAGCTGACAGATCAGTCTTATGAAAGCTACAGTGATCTGGATGAGCTGGGACGATGCGGCGTTGCCGCGTCCAACATTGGGACAGATCTGATGCCGACCGGGAAAAGAGGAAAGATTGGACAGGTGAAACCGTCCGGGTGGCAGACAATAAAATTTGACAATGTGGATGGAAAATATCTTTACAACCGTTGTCATCTGATAGGCTATCAGCTGACGGCAGAAAATGCAAACGAAAAGAATCTGATTACAGGAACCCGCTATATGAATGTGGATGGGATGCTGCTATTTGAAAATATGGTTGCCGACTACATCAAAGAGACAGATAATCATGTAATGTATCGTGTCACACCGGTATTTGAAGGGGAGAATCTGGTTGCATCCGGAGTTTTAATGGAAGCAGAATCAGTGGAGGATCATGGAGAAGGTGTGAAATTTAATGTGTATGTCTATAATGTACAGCCGGGAATTACGATTGATTATTCAACGGGAAAGGCAGTGCTTTCCGATACGGATGCGTCAGCGGGTACGGGAAAAACCAGTGGAAATACAGAGAAAAAGATGTATGTGTTGAATGAAAATACAAAGAAGTTCCATACGCCGGAGTGCTCAGGAGTAAAAGATATCAAAGAAGGAAATAAAAAAACATTTACAGGTTCAAGAGAAGAACTGATTAAAGAGGGGTATATCCCGTGTGGGAGATGTAAACCGTAAGAGGAAAATAAAAGAAAAACTGCATATTCTGCAAAAAATATAAAACAAACGGGAGATTTTTAAACAAAATCTCCCGTTTTCTGCTATAATAGAAAACATACTTAATGAATATACATTAGAGGAAATGTGTAAAAGAAAAAGGAGGAACTTTCTCATGAATACTTATCATATGGGAACAAAATGCGTGCAGGGAGGATATACACCTGGAAATGGAGAGCCGAGACAGGTTCCGATCATTCAGTCTACGACATTCAAATACAATACAAGTGAAGATATGGGAAAATTATTTGATCTGGAGGCATCCGGATATTTCTACACCCGTCTGCAGAATCCGACTAACGACCACGTAGCGGCAAAGATCGCGGCGATGGAAGGCGGAACAGCTGCAATGTTGACTTCTTCCGGACAGGCAGCGAATTTCTTTGCTATGTTCAATATCTGTGAAGCAGGAGATCATATTGTGGCTTCCTCTTCGATTTATGGTGGAACCTTCAATCTGATCAGTGTGACAATGAAGAAAATGGGAATTGACGCAACATTTGTTTCTCCGGATGCAACAGAAGAAGAATTAAATGCGGCATTCCAGCCAAATACAAAGCTGATGTTTGGTGAGACGATTGCCAATCCGGCACTTACTGTTCTGGATATTGAGCTTTTTGCAAAGGTTGCGCATGCGCATAGTGTACCGCTGATCGTGGATAATACCTTCCCGACACCGGTCAACTGTCGTCCGATCGAATGGGGAGCAGATATTGTGACACATTCGACTACAAAATATATGGACGGACATGGAGCAGCAGTCGGTGGAGCAATCGTAGACAGTGGTAAATTTGACTGGATGGCTCATGCAGATAAATATCCCGGACTTTGCACACCGGATGAAAGCTATCATGGAATTACCTATGCTGAGAAATTCGGAAAAGAAGGCGCATTTATCACAAAATGTACTTCTCAGTTGATGCGTGATCTCGGATCGATCCAGGCACCACAGAATGCATTTATCCTGAATCTCGGACTGGAATCTCTTCATGTGCGTATGCCAAGGCACGTGGAGAACGGACAGGCTGTGGCAGAATTTCTGGAGCAGCACCCAAAGGTTGCTTATGTCAATTATCCGGGACTTCCATCTAACAAATACTATGAAAGAGCAAAGAAATACATGCCAGACGGGGGCTGTGGAGTGGTATCTTTCGGATTGAAAGGTGGAAGAGAAGCTGCTTCCGTATTCATGCAGAATCTGAAGCTTGGAGCGATTGAAACCCATGTGGCAGATGCGAGAACCTGTTGCCTGAACCCGGCAACATCCACACATCGCCAGATGAATGATGAGCAGTTAAAAGAAGCAGGGGTTCCGGCAGAACTGATTCGCATCAGTCTGGGACTTGAAGATAAAGAGGATCTGATCGCAGATATTTCTGCGGCACTTGACGCAATTCAATAATCGTGTCACAATGACAGATAAAGAAATCTGATCAGACAGGAGGAAAAGAGTCATGACAAAGAAATCAGAAAGACAACCAATCAAAGCAGAAAATGTAGCGGGTGGCGCAGGCTATATCCTGAAGGAAGAACTGATCAAAGGTGAACAGCTCGGTGCGTACTGCAAGATGTTCAATGAAGTAACGTTAAAACCTGGATGTGAGATCGGATATCATGAGCATCATGGAGAGACTGAGACTTACTATCTGACAAAAGGGGCAGGCATTTACAATGATAATGGCAAAGAATATCCGGTAGAAGTTGGTGATGTGACTTTCTGTGCAGACGGAAATGGACATGGCATCAAGAATGCGGGGGAAGAAGATCTTGTGTTTGTGGCGCTTATTTTGAAAGAATAGTGTGAAGAGGGACGGATCCTGGCGCAAATGATATTGATCGTCACCTATGAAACTATCACTGGCAGTTTCATACGGATGCATGGCAACTCCGAAGCTTGTACAAAAAAGGGGATGATGTTCGTGTGAACACGGACACCACCCCTATTTTTGTGCGCTCTTAGCCGCAACGATTCAATATCATTTGCGCCGGGATCCTGTGCTGCTCAAAATTTTTAGAAATAAGAGTTGGCGATTTAGTGAATGGTCTTCTTGTGGGGATAGGAAACATTATGCAAAGAAATCCTGTATTCCTTGAAGCAGTCTCTTATTATCTTCCGGAGCCATAATGCAGAACCGGAAGTATTCCCCGCCCAGTTCTTTGAAGCTGGAGCAGTCTCTCACCATCAGACCCTGCTTGATCAGAAATTCAAACACATCCGCAGAAGTAACTCCCTCTTTTTCAATCTTTACTAGTACAAAATTCGCATAAGCAGGATACACAGTCAGCACATTGATTTTGGAGATTTCAGTGCACATTTTGTCTCGCTCGGAGAGGATCAGATCCCGTGTTTTCCGGATATACTCCTGATCCTGGAGCATTTTCTCACCAGCGTAAGCGCCGAGGCTGTTCAGACTCCATGGGTTCTGCATCAGCAGAAGATCCTGAAGAAACTGGCTGTTACTGGTTGCACCGTAGCCGAGGCGGAGACCAGGTGCGGCATAAAATTTGGATACGCCACGGAGAATCATCAGATTATCAAAACTGCTGATCAGAGACATGGAAGAAATTTCATTAATATCCGGTGCAAATTCAACGTAAGTCTCATCGATCATCAAGAAAGAGCCAGCCTCCCGGCAGCAGTCCAGAATGGTCTGGATCTCAGGCATTTTGAGAGCGGACGAAGTCGGATTGTTCGGGTTACATAATATCACCAGATCATAGCCCTTCCTGATTTCTTCGCAGAAGGCATGGATATCAAGATGGAACAGATCTGACTCTTTTAACAGGTAAGTATGGATGGAACTTCCCACCAGATCCAGTTCACGTCCATACTCGGAATAAGTTGGTCCAAGAACCAGCGTTTTTTGTGGTTTCCGTGTCTGGATCAGGAGAGAGATCAGCTCGGTAGAACCATTTCCGACGATTACATGTTCCGGTAAAATCTGGCAGTAATCGGCAATCACTTTCTTCAAAGTAGTGTAATTTCGGTCCGGATAACTACTGAGAAGATCCAGATGTGCAGCAAGATCTTTTTTCAGGTTTTTGGATAATCCAAGTGGGTTGACATTGGCTCCAAAGCAGACGATCTCGTCCACCGGTACATGATAAAATGCGGCGACAGCAGCGGTGTCACTTCCATGAAACTGCGGTTTTGCTTCCATAAATAGTATTCTCCTTTGTGTATAACAAAAATCTGTGAATTAAAAAAATCGGGTATTCCGCATTGCCTGATATGCAGAATAATGTTATAATTTATTATAATGTCTTTTTGAAAAAATGCAATGCAGAAGTAGGTGGCAAGCTTGAAGAATAAAATAAAAAAATTTTCCAAAGGAGATTTTCGAACTGTTCATCCGGAGATTGTACTGCCGGTAACGAATCTTGAGATGACGATCGGGGAAGGAGAGTCCTGCCAGGGAAGTTTCATTTTGAAGAACAGGAAAGAAGGAGATATCAGAGGACTTGTATATTCTTCTTCTTTTCGTATACATTTAGAAGAACAGGGATTTGAGGGCAACCCGGTGGAACTCCGTTTTACTTATGATGGAAGTGGACTTGCTCCCGGGCATGTTGAACAGGGAAAGTTTACGATTGTATGTAATGGTGGAGAATTTGAGGTAAACTTTACTGCGATCATTGAAAAACCATCAGTCGAGACTTCCTGTGGAAGAGTACAGAATATCCGTGATTTTAAAAGGCTGGCGATGGAGAACTTTATTGAGGCACACCGTCTTTTCAGATCACGCGATTTTTATGACGTGATAAAGTATGAAGAGCCAAGGATAAAGGCACTTTATGATAATATTAGGAAATGGTCTCTCGGTGAGCAGGCGATGGAAGAATTTCTGGTCGGAATCAAACAGAAAGAATGTATTTTCCTGACAATGGGACGGAATCAGAGAACCTTCCGCAATTTAAAAGAAGCAACCCGTGAGATTATTCATTTTACAAAGAATACTTGGGGATTTATGCCGGTGAAGGTGCATGTGAGCGGTGATTTTATCCAGATTGGAAGGGATAACTTTACAACGGACGATTTTGTGGGAAATCTGTTTGATTTCAGTTATATCATTCATCCGGAAAAGGCTCATGCGGGAAATAATTATGGACAGATTGTTTTTGAAAGTCCGTATGAATCGCTGACCTATGAGGTAATGTTGGCCAATCACAAAGATCATGCAGAGAACAGACGTGTGGCAGATAAGACGATTGCATCAATCATAAAGGATTTCCTTGCGTGCAATGCGGAAGGAAAGGATCTGACAGCCTGGGCGGATGCAACAAGAGAAAAACTGAAGGGACTGGATATATATTCAGAAGACGGAGATGTTTATCCATTGTTTGATGCACATCTTAACCTGCTCTGTAAGGAGCCGGACAAGGCCAGTGGTATTCTGGATGATTACAATTACAGCCGTTTCTCAGTGAATAAGGATTCGGTCATTTCATCGTATTATCTGTATCTGACTGCGCTTTTGAGAAAATCAGGCAGCCAGGTTAACAAAGCAATTGAAGAACTGAATAAGGCATATATGAAAGAACCAACTTCATGGGAGCTTGTGTGTATGCTGATTGACATTGATCCGGAATATAAAAACTACAGCAAAAAATTACAGGTTCTGGAACGCCACTGCAGCAACGGTGCGAACCAGGTAATTCTGTATTGGCAGGCATACCGGTGTTTTCTGGAGAAGCCAACCTGTCTGAAAAAGCTCTCGGCATTTGAAGTACAGATTCTCAATTTTGCGCAGAAGCACGGAGTCCTGACGAAGGAAATTGCGCTTTATATGGCGAACCTTGCATCCCAACAGCGGACTTATGATAAGAATCTGGATGTTGTGATGCAGAAGGTTTATCGGATTTTCCCGGATCCACAGATTCTGACAGCAATTTGTACCCATCTGATCCGTGGCAATCGGACAACACCGGAATGCTTTAAGTGGTATGCCTTGGCAGTAAAAGAAGATCTGAAGATTGCGCAGCTTTTTGAATATTATATGATGACTGTGGATGACAAATATCTGGACAGACAGTTTCCAAAATCCGTATTACTTTACTTCCGGCATGGAAACACACTGGAATATAAAAAAGCAGCGGTGTTGTATGCAAATCTGATTAACTGTGAGGAAGAAAGCAGTGAGCTTTACAGTGCTTACAGAGAGCAGATGGAGCGGTTTGCCTGGATGCAGCTTGAGAATCGAAGGATCAATGATATTCTGCATATTATTTACAAACGCTGCTGTACTGAGCGGGATATGACACCGGAAAGAATCCGAGCAGTTTATGATATCTGCCATGCTTATGAGATTAAGACAACGGTAAAGAACATGGCGTTTGTCATGGTAATCGAGCCTGACGGAACGATCAGTCAGAAAGTACAGTACAGTGCGGATGGAGTGATTGTATATTTATACAATAAAGACGCACGGATTGTCTGGGAATCAAAAGACGGCCGCCATTACATTGATTCCATTCCATATGAGACTATGAGGATGTTCTATGAGAACCGGTATATGGAAATCTGCAAAAAATATCAGGAAGAGCATGAGGAAGAGGAACGAAAGAAAGAGAAAAAAGAACTGACCTGGGATATGCTTAGAGAGCACGGGCTGGAGATGGCAGATGAAAAAGAAGTGTTTAAAATGTGCAGTATGCGCCTGCGTGAAGAAGGTACGGAGGAGGATGATTTTCTTCTGGCATTATGCTTTGAACTGTTTCTGAAAGATCAGTATGATAAGCAGACGCTGTCTTATCTTGCTGAGTATTATTGTGGATCGACCCGTAATATGAAGAAACTCTGGCATGTGGCAAGAGATTATGATATTACAACCTACAAGCTTTCAGAAAGAATCATTACGCAGATGCTTTTCTCGGAAACTATGTTTGGTGAGGAAGAAATTTTTGCGGATTATTATGAAGGAAGAACGTATTTCCGTTTAAAGAGAGCATATCTTGCTTATGTTTCAAGAGAATATGTGGTGAACGGACGCCAGGTAAAAGGATGTATTTTTGTAATCATCGCAAATGAATACCGCAAAGAGGAAGATCTTCCGGATATCTGTAAGATCGCCCTGCTAAAATATTATTCCAGCAGGGAAGTGCATCAGGAACTGGAACCGATGCTACGGGAATTCCTGCGCGAAATGTGTGAAAAACAGCTGTATTTTTCTTTCTATTTGAAGTATCCGGAGAACTGGCTCAGAGAAGTGCAGCTTTATGATAAGACGATGATCGAATATCACGCAAAACCTGGAAGCAAAGTGGCAATTTCCTACCAGATACGGAAAGGCGAAAGTGATAATATGAATTATCAGGAAGAAATACTGCTTCCGGCATATGAAGACACTTATATCAAGAGCTTTATTTTGTTTGGTGATGAATCTCTGCGTTATTATTTTACAGAGACGAATAAGGATAAGGTGACGGTTACGGAAAAAAGTGACTATAAGCCGCGTGAGGTGAGACCAATCGGAAAATTTGGAAGACTGAATGATATGACATCACTGAAGAATGAAGCACTGGCAATCGCGATGAAGGAATTTGCAACAGAAAAACAGCTTGCTGAGGATATTTTTGTTGCTTACTAAAGGAGGAAATACTTCATGACACATGGAAGTATTATAGGATATGACATCAATGCAAAGATGTGTCAGATCAGTTATTATAATGAAAAAACACAGGAACCGGAGACGGTGGATACCGGAATTGAAAAAGAGAACAATCAGATTCCTCTGGTGATGAACTATTATAAAGAGACCTGGACTTACGGAAGACAGGCAAGAAGGATGTCTACGGTAAGGGACAGTATCTGCGTGGAAGGGATCTGGGAGTGTGCGCTTGGCAATAGGAAAATTGAGGTAGACGGACAGGAATATGAAGGCGTCCAGCTGCTGGCGGATTTTGTAAAGTACACGTTGAACGGATTTGAAGAAATTGAAAGCATCACGTTTACAGTCCCGGAGAAAAACGAAGACATCCGCGTCTTGCTGAAGGGAATCGGACAGAAACTCGGAGTGGCAAAGGAAAATATTTATGTTCAGGACTACAAGGAAAGCTTCTGTCATTATATGTTTAACCAGCCGAAAGAATTATGGCAGTATGAAGCGGCACTTTTTTACTGTGACGAGGATGTGATCCGGGCATATATGTTGCGGGAACTGAAGAACAGTTCGCAGAAAAGCAGAGAAAGCTTTGTGACGGTGGACAAGGTGGCAGATGCACGTATGGAAGAACTGGAAGCAGTTTATCCGGTGCTGCATGTTGAGAAGGCAAAAGCGGCAGATGAGCATTTTAAACGTTTTATCCAGAGTGTATTCAACAAGAAGATGATCTCTTCTGTCTTTTTGACAGGAGATGGATTTGAAAATAACTGGTATCCGAATTCTCTGCGCGTTCTCTGTAACGGACGCCGTGCGTTTATGGGAAATAATCTGTACAGTAAAGGAGCGTGTTATACAGCGCAGCGCAGAAAAGAGGAACAGTCAGATGCACCAGTCTACCTGGATGAGACAAAACTGACCGAGCAGATTTCCGTGCGGATGCGCGTGAATGGAGAAGAAGGCTGGTACCCACTGGTATCCTGGGGCAATCACTGGTACGAATCAGACAGACAGTTCGAGGTGCTTCTTGGTGATACAGAGGATATTGAGATCCATGTAGATTCTCTGGTGACCGGCAGGCATCTTGTGGAGTCGGTTTCTCTGAAAGGTATGCCGGACCGGAAAAACTATGCGCTTCGTCTGAAAATTAGTACATTCTTCTCGGATGAAAAGACCTGTCATATTATTTTTGAAGATATGGGATTTGGCGAATTTTTTGCGCCATCAGGATTCCGGTTGGAGAAGATCATTGAATTAGGAGGCAGCAATGGGCAGTTTAATTCTTTGTCATAAGAAAAAGGCAAAACATCCCTATGAAATTTCGAGGATCCATACAAGGATCAGTACACTGGAAGAGCTGTGTTATTATCTGTGCAACAATCTGTATCTGATCGATTATACGATCATGAATGAGCAGCTCTGCAGATGGATCGCAGATGAACTGGAAATGCAGGATCTTGCAGTAAAGCTGGTGGAACTGATCCGGAATCATGGTTCCGTGGAGAAATTTGTGGTTCTTGTGCTACATGAATCCAGAATCTACACACCGGGTGAAATGGCACACATCCAGAATGTTCTGGAGAAACTCAAGAACCAGAAAGAAGTAGAACGTCAGAAATACAAAGCAGATAAGCTGATGGAAAGTGGAGAACTGGAATCGGCAATCCTGGTTTACATGTCGATCGTCAACGGAGAAAAGGATGATTCGGTAGATAAGCGTTTTTATGGTCGCGTGTCTGCGTGTCTTGCCGGAGCATATGGGAGAGCATTTCTGTATGAAGAGTCGGCGAGAATGTATGAGAAGGCGTATAAGATCTGTGAAGATAATAAAATGCTCGAAGGTTACCTGTATGCAAGTTCCAGATACATGCCGCAGGATGAATATCAGAAGATGGTCATGGGCAATGAAATCCTTTTGGAAATTGACAACAAACTTACAGAAAAGATAGAAAAAGTGAGAGAAAATATCAACATCGAACCGTCAAAGGAACTGTTTGAAGAATGGAAAAAAGAGTACAGAAGAGCATAGTGTACGGGAGAAAGTTCAAGGCTGTGTATTGATTTTCGGAAAATCATGTATTATACTCTCTATGTAAAAATTAAGCGGATACAACAAATAGGAGAAGACAAAACGATGAGCGAACTTGAAAGAGTAGAGACTGGTTTAGGTGAAGAATGTGGTGTATTCGGTGCCTATGATATGGATGGTGGCGATGTTGCGCCGTCAGTGTACTATGGTTTGTTTGCCCTTCAGCACAGAGGGCAGGAAAGCTGCGGAATTGCAGTGACAGATACCTATGGCAAGCGGAAAGTTCATTTCAGAAAGGGACTAGGACTAGTCAATGAAGTATTCGATGAGGAAGAACTTGGCAAATTAAAGGGAAACCTTGGCGTCGGACATGTGCGGTATTCGACAGCAGGGGGAACTCGTGCGGAAAATGCACAGCCACTGGTTCTGAATTATGTGAAAGGTACATTGGTGATTGCCCATAATGGTAATCTGACGAATGCGATCGAGCTTCGTCATGAACTGGAATATACCGGAGCAATCTTCCAGACAACGATTGATTCGGAAGTGATTGCCTATCATATTGCAAGAGAGCGTCTGAAGGTTTCAAAGGCAGAGGATGCGGTCAGGAATGCAATGAAGAAAATTGAAGGCGCATATGCACTGGTTGTATCAAGCCCGCGTAAGATGATCGGAGCGAGAGATCCATTTGGTCTCAAACCACTCTGTATCGGCAAGAGAGATAATACTTGGTTCCTGGCATCGGAAAGCTGTGCCCTTGCAGCAGTTGGTGCAGACTTTATCCGTGACGTGGAACCGGGAGAGATTGTCAGCTTTACAAAGCATGGAGTATCTTCGGACAAAAGTATGCAGATTCCACCTGAAAAGCAGGCACGTTGTATTTTTGAGTACATTTATTTTGCACGTATGGACAGCGTAATCGACAACATCAATGTATATCATGCAAGGATTGTTGCAGGAAAGGCTCTTGCACAGTCTTATCCGGTAGAGGCTGATCTGGTTGTCGGTGTGCCGGATTCCGGACTGGTTGCGGCAAAAGGATATTCGGAATATTCCGGAATCCCTTACGGTATGGCATTCCACAAGAACAGTTATGTAGGAAGAACCTTTATCAAGCCGAAACAGAGTCAGAGAGAGTCCAGTGTGAAGATCAAACTGAATGTTATTGAAGAGGTTGTACGGGGCAAGCGTATTGTTATGGTAGATGATTCCATCGTCCGTGGAACGACCTGTGCAAATATCATCAAGATGCTCAAAAAAGCAGGAGCAAAAGAAGTTCATGTAAGAATCAGTTCGCCACCGTTTTTACATCCTTGTTATTTTGGTACAGATGTACCGTCGAATGATCAGCTCATTGCTCATTCACATACAACGGAGCAGATCCGTGAAATGATCGGAGCAGATTCTCTTGGATATATGGAAATAGATAAGCTGAAAGACATGGTTGGAGATCTTGGATACTGCGATGCATGTTTTACAGGAAATTACCCGATGCGCGTTCCGGGAAAAGATATTTCCCACGCGTTTGAGTCAGAAGAATAGGGAGGATAAGACTATGGGATACGACAAGTATGTAAGTCCGCTTTCAGAGCGGTATGCCAGCAAGGAGATGCAGTATATTTTTTCTCCGGACATGAAATTTAAGACATGGAGAAAACTCTGGATCGCACTTGCAGAGACAGAAAAAGAGCTGGGGCTCAATATTACAGATGAACAGATCGCAGAACTGAAAGAGCATGCAGAGGATATCAATTACGATGTCGCAAAAGCACGTGAAAAAGTAGTGCGCCATGATGTGATGTCTCATGTATATGCATATGGACAGCAGTGCCCGAAAGCAAAAGGGATCATTCATCTGGGAGCAACTTCCTGTTATGTAGGTGATAATACCGATATCATTATCATGGCAGAGGCTCTGAAACTTGTTAAGAAAAAGCTGGTTAATGTTCTGGATGAACTTTCAAAGTTCGCAGATCAGTATAAAGATCTTCCGACACTTGCATTTACTCATTTCCAGCCAGCACAGCCGACAACGGTTGGGAAGAGAGCAACTCTGTGGATGCAGGAATTTTCTATGGATCTTGCAGATCTTGATTATGTGCTTGGAAGCCTGAAACTTCTTGGATCAAAAGGAACAACCGGTACACAGGCAAGCTTCCTGGAACTGTTTGAGGGAGATCAGGAAACCATTGATAAGATCGATCCAATGATTGCTAAGAAGATGGGATTTGAAGCATGCTATCCGGTATCCGGACAGACCTATTCCCGTAAAGTGGATACAAGAGTTGTGAATGTTCTTGCCGGAATTGCAGCAAGTGCACACAAATTCTCCAATGACATCCGTCTTCTCCAGCATCTGAAAGAAGTGGAAGAGCCGTTTGAAAAGACACAGATCGGATCTTCTGCAATGGCATATAAGAGAAATCCAATGAGAAGTGAGCGTATTGCTTCTCTTTCAAGATACGTGATGGTAGATGTTCTGAATCCTGCAATTACAGCGGCAACCCAGTGGTTTGAGAGAACCCTTGATGACTCTGCAAATAAAAGAATATCAATACCTGAGGCATTCCTTGCAATAGACGGAATTCTTGATCTCTACTTAAATGTTGTTGACGGACTTGTTGTATATGACAAGGTTATCTATCAGGCGTTCATGAAGGAGATCCCATTCATGGCAACTGAGAATATAATGATGGACGCTGTTAAGAGAGGCGGAAATCGTCAGGAGCTTCATGAGCTGCCCTCATGCGGCGAAAAGCTGATGAAGCTTGCCGAGGTGCTCGCTTCTGAGGCTGATATTGTACGTCTGGAAGCTCAGGTGCACGCTAAGGTGCATGAGTCGATAAATCAGGGTCAGCGCGATTATTATATCCGTGAGCAGATACGCGTGCTGAAAGAAGAGCTTGGCGAGGACGACGATTATCAGTCGGACAGCGAGGAGTGCGCCGCTTACCGCGAAAAGCTCGCCGCTGTTCACAATATCTCTGATGACGCCCGCGCGCGACTTGCGGAGGAGATCGAGCGCCTTGCCAAAACGCCCTCATATTCGCAGGAGGCGGCTCTGCTGCGCTCTTATCTCGATGTATGCCTTTCGTTGCCTTGTGATACCACTACCGAGGACGTTACCGATATAGATTCGGCGGCGAAAATTCTCGATGAAGACCACTACGGTATCCGCAAAGTCAAGGATAGGATTCTTGAAAACATAGCCGTTCGCGAGCTTACGCCCGATGTTAAGGGACAGATAAGTGCGCTTTTTTACTGTACTAAAATATGTACTGCTGATTATAATTGTACATATATTTGTACTTATACAAAAGTTGAGATCATCTGCTTTCGGCAGTTTTCGGGCGAGTATTCCCACCTTTGCAGATTGCCCGCGCTGAGGAAATACCGCAGCTTTCGCGCCGTCGGCGGCGAGCTGAGTACGTCCACTATGCCGAGCTTTATCTTCATTTTTTCGGGTATCATCGCCTTGTCCAGCGTTTTCTTAGCGCCGCATCTCTTGCAGAAATTGCTCTTGAAGAGATTTTCTTCGCCGCATTCGCATACCCAAGTGTCGTTTTCGTCAGGCTCGGGCATAGGCGCGGGAGCAGGCTCGAAAGGCATCGGCGCAGGCTGAGGGTTCTGAAAAGGCTGCATATTCGGCATATTTTGCTGGAAGACGCTGCGTACCTCGACGGCTGCGGACCTTTTGAGACCTACGTC
>OKVP01000549.1_pt1 | contig 16291 bp, 17 predicted proteins | sample 1604821 | NCBI WGS metagenome assembly OKVP01 (sample SAMN01760946, study PRJEB22395) | human gut metagenome | reverse complement strand
AGGTAGCCATAGACGGGCTGGCTGGTAATGGGCTTGCCGCTTAATCCCTTGCTTCTGAAAACTGCCTTGATTTTCCTGCTCGTATCTCTCCCCATCCATTCGTTGAACATACGTCGTTCGGGAAGGTGAAGCGCAAACAGCAAAAATCCAGTATTCATGCGGGTTTGCGGCGAGATGGCTCTCGATCAGATAGCTCTCTTTCAGACGGTCAAGGGGCTGAAATCACAATCGCATAGTTGTTTTCATGGGAGAATGGCGGTAACTTCAGTCATTCTCCCTTTTTTCGTTCCTGCCGCTTTCAACGAGGAGGAACACGAACATGGAAGAACCGAAAAGCAAAGCGAAGCGCGGGGCAAAGACCGCTGCGGCTGCACAAGAGGATAAAATCACGCTGCTCCCGCTGTCGGAGCTGCACGACTTCCCAAATCACCCCTTCAAGGTGCGGGACGACGAGGCCATGCAGGAAACGGCGGAGAGCATCCGGCAGTACGGCGTTCTCGTCCCCGCCATCGTCCGTCCCCGCGAGGACGGCGGCTATGAGATCATCGCCGGACACCGGCGCAGGCACGGCAGCGAGTTGGCGGGGCTTTCCGCCATGCCCTGCATCGTGCGGCAGATGGACGACGACACCGCCACCATCCTCATGGTGGACAGCAACATCCAGCGCGAGAACATCCTTCCCTCCGAACGGGCGCAGGCGTACAAAATGAAGCTGGAGGCCATAAAGCGGCAAGGCGCACGAACGGATCTGACTTCGCCGAAAATTTCGGCGAAGTTCCGCAGCGATGATGAAGTTGGTCAGGATGCCGGTGTGAGCGGAGATACCATCCGCAACTACATCGCCCTGACGCAGTTAGTCCCGGAGCTTCAGCAGATGGTGGACGAGAAGAAAATCGCCCTCAGTCCCGCCTATCAGCTTGCGGCGCTGACACCCAAGGAACAAGGGCTGCTTCTGGAAACCATCGACAGCGAACAGACCACCCCCTCGCTCTCGCAGGCGCAGCGGATGAAAAAGCTCAGTCAGAGCGGCGAGCTGAACGAGGACACCATGCTCTCCATTATGATGGAGCAGAAGAAACCGGAGAAAAACGACATCACCCTTTCCGGTGAAAAGCTCCGCAAATACTTCCCGCGTTCCTATACCCCGTTCCAGATTGAGAACACCATCTTCAAATTACTGGACGCATGGCAGAAAAAGCGCCAGCGCGACCAGAGCCGTTGAGCGGACAAGCAGTTTGTTTGTCCGCTATTTTCATGCCAAAAGGAGGACGCCATGTATATCAACACATTCAAATATACCCCCAAAGATGTGAGCTGCCAGCTCTGTACCGAGTATGTGAAAAAGCTGGGCTGTACCGCCCTGCGCTGCCCGTGGCTGGCCGAGCGCATCGAGGCCGGTGTGGTCGGCTACCGCGAGGCAGTCTTAGAGACATTTCCCCATGAACGCCGCCTGTTCCAGCGCCTGAACCTGCTGATCAAGCACTATCCCGGAAGCCTTTGGAGCAACGAGCAGCATGAGCGCCGAATGCAGTATCAATGTGCCGTGCAGGGCTACCGCCGCCGCAGGGATACCAACGCCTATTATGCGGCCATGTACCTGCTGACCTCTAATGACGACATTTACCGCCGCACGGCAAATTGCTTCTGCAAGGACGGGATTGAGTTCGGCTATGCGGTGTTGAAAAACACCTCGCCGCACAACTACGCACTGTTCATGGCAGCGCGCGACCTCTGCGACAAGACGGAGGCCGTCACGATGGCGGACTTGGCGGAACCGGAGGTCATTGACCCGGAGGCGCTGCGCCTGATCGTCAACGCCACTCTGATCGCCCGCTATGGGCTTGCCGCCTTTCAGATCAGAGCGCGAGGTGCCGAATATGAACGCTGATGATTTTGTCGGCGGTCACAGCATCCTTGCGCTGGAGCGCTTTATGGACGAAACCCGCCACATGATTATTTTTGATGTCCTGTCGTGGAAATCCCCTGTGGGTGAAAAGGGCGAACGGCTGCGGCTGTTCCTCTCCGACGTGGGATATGCCAAGGCGCAGGCATCCGAGAAACGCGGAGAAATCAAAATCCGCAAACACGCCGCCGTCATTGAGGGGCATATCCTCCCTGACCGGAAAAAGCGGCGTCACTAAAATGATTGGAGGAATTACCATGAGCAGAGTAACAGAGCTGGAAAAAGCGCTGACCACGCTGTTCCGCAAGGGTACGGAGGTCGGCTACACGGAAACGGAGATCGACGAGTTTCTGGAAAACATCGACTATCACGCCCTGCTGCAAGCCGTTTGGAACAAGGCTGAAACGGTCTATGCCTACCGCGCAGACGGCAAAAATGCGCTGAGCTTGGACTATCGCAGCTCGGAGCTGTTCAAGCAGCGAGCGACGCTTCTCTATGAGGACGTGGGCGACAGCTATATCGGCGCGGTGTTTGCTGCCCACTCGATGGAGCTGTGGCTGCTGGAGGATATGGGCTTTGCCGTCGTTGCCAAATTCAGCGTGAACGCCGGAGAAGGCGAATACGTCACCGAGTACCGCGTCTACAAGGGCAGCGATTGGGCAGACAGCGAGATTTCTCTGGATTTGGAGGACTTGGTGGCCGAGCTTGCCGCCCTGTGCGATCCCTACTACGAACACGAGCAGCCCATCTATGAGCTGTGATGTGGGAAAGGAGTGAAAACGGAGCGGCTTCCCCATGCGGGAAACCATTCAGAACGCAAACGGCAAGCAGTTTCACGCCGTCAGCCTGTCCGGTGGCAAGGACAGTACCGCCATGCTGCTTTTGATGATCGAACGGGATATGCCCATCAATATGGTGCTGTCAGCGGACACCGGCATGGAGTTCCCGGAAATGTACGAACACCTTGCCAAACTGGACGAGCATCTTTTCCGGGAGCGCGGCATCCATATCACCACGCTGCGGCATCCCAAGGGCTTTGAATACCTGATGTTCGACGAACCCAAGCAGAAGCCCCGCAGTCTGGAAAACCGTGCAAAGCTGGGCATCCCGCCCTACGGCAACGGCTGGCCGGGAATCCGCGTCCGCTGGTGTACCGGGCAGCTCAAAACGCACCTCATCACCAAGGAGGTCAACCGGCTCAAAGGCGAGCTGGGCGCGATCCACTATGTCGGTATCGCCGCCGATGAAGCGTGGCGCTGCAAGGATGAGCGGTATCCCCTCGTGGAATGGGGCATCACGGAGGCGCAGGCGCTCCAAGCCTGTTACGACCGTGGCTTTGACTTCGGCGGGCTGTATGAGATTTACCACCGTGCGTCCTGCTGGTGCTGCCCGTTCCAGCGTATCGACGAGCTGCGGAAGCTGCGAAAGCATCACCCGGAGCTGTGGGAAAAGCTGCTGGAGCTGGATCGCCGTGCGCTGGCGCAGTTCGGCACCGGCCCGCTGGGACAGTTCAAGCAGAACTGGAGCGTGGAGCGGCTGGATACGCGGTTTGCCGAGGAGGACGGCCAAACAGGTTGACTGCCCTGCGGAAAGGATTGAAGCAATATGGCTGTATTTCGCGTTGAACGGACGCGGGATTACACGGTGATGTGCAACCATCACCTGAAAGACAGCAATCTTTCCCTGAAAGCCAAGGGGCTGCTCTCCATGATGCTCTCCCTCCCCGACGAGTGGAATTACACCACGCGGGGGCTGGCTGCGATCTGCAAGGAGGGCGTGGACGCCATCGGGAAAACGCTCAAGGAGCTGGAGCTGGCGGGCTACATCATCCGCCGTCAGCTTCGCGGCAAGGACGGGCGCATTTCCGACACGGAGTACACCATCTTCGAGAAGCCCCGAAAGCCCTCTCCACCGGATACGACTTTACCAGATACGGAAAACCCGTATCTGGATAACCCGGATACGGAGGCACCGGATACGGATAATCCCGCGCAATTAAATACTAAGAAATCTAATACTCAAAAATCAAATACTGATCTATCAAGCACTCATTCATTCTTTCTGCCTGCGGCGGACGGAATGACGGACGGATTTGAGAAAAAAGCGGAGATCAGAGAGCAAATCGAATACGACATTCTCTGTCAGCAGTATGACCGGATGCAGCTTGATGAGCTGGTGGAGATTATGCTGGAGGTTGCTATGAACCGCAGCCCCACAGTCAAGATCGGGCGGGATGCGGAGTATCCCACCGGCTTCGTGCAACAGCGCTTTGAAAAGATCACCTCCATGCACATCGAAAAGGTCATGGACGGTATCCGCGAGAACACCACTCGCGTTTGGAATACGAAAGCCTATCTCATGGCGGCGCTGTTCAATTCCGTTTCCACCATCGACAACCACTATGCCATGCTGGTCAATCACGATTTTCACGGCGGCCCCTAAAGGCCGCTTTTTCATGCCCGATTCCGGGAGAAAGGATTTGATACCGATGAAACGCCCCCTTGCCTACATCACCGCTCCGTGGAGCGAGAATGAGTTTGAGAACACCGAAAACGCCGCCAAGTATTGCAGGGCGGTCTATGACGCGGGCTTTTCGCCCGTCTGCCCCGCGCTGTTTCTGCCGCTGTTCCTGCGCGATGAGATTCCGCAGGAGCATAAGGACGGCATCGACATGGCACGGGAATATCTGCGCCGCGCTCGTGTGCTGGTGGTTTGCGGCGGCACCGTGAATGAAAGCGTGAAAAACGACATCGCCGTGGCCGAGCGCCTGCGGATCACCGCCACCACGCTGGACGGCATCCTGACCGTCAAGGGACAGGGGCGCAGAAATGAATGAGCATCTTCTGCACCGGCTGGTGGTACCGCCTTAGTGTCCCGGCATTCTCCCTGCAAATCCAAGGAAAGGAGCGTGATAAGTCATGCAGGAAGAAGTTGAACAGAGAATCGTATCCCTGATGATCTCCTGCGGAAAGCTGGGTGAACAGGAATTTCGTAAGGCCGTTGCCAAGCTGCTGGAGCAGCTAAAAAACGACCATCAGAAATATCAGCACGGCAAGGCCAACCCCCACGGGAAAATGACCGTCAAGCAGCTTGCCGCCAAGGATAAGGGATTGCAGAGCATTGAAGTCACCGATCAGAATATCGGCTCATTCAACCGGATCGCCCGGAAGTATGGCATTGACTTCGCTCCATTCAAGGTCAAGGGCGAAAAGCGGTACATGGTGTTCTTCAAAGCGCCGGACGCCGACGCCATGACCGCCGCGTTCAAGGAATACACTGCCAAACAGGTCAGGAAGGCGGAACGCCCCTCGGTGCTGGAAAAGCTGCAACACTTCAAGTCGCTCATTCAGGCGGCTGTGGTGGACAGGACAAAGCGGAAGGAGCTGGAACGATGAAGCAAGTCAACGTCAAAAAGCTCATCCTTCCCAATATTCCGTATGTGTTCATCGCGCTGCTGGCCACCAAGGTCAGCGAGGCGGTGCGGCTGGCTCCCGGTTCGGACGCTTCCACGAAGCTGCTGAACATTATGACCGGCCTGAACACGGCGTTCCACTCCCTTGTCCCCAGCTTTCATCCCATTGACCTGTGCGTGGGCGTTGCCGCCGCCATCGCCATTCGGCTGGCGGTCTATATCAAGGGCAAAAACGCCAAGAAATTTCGCAAAAATCTGGAGTACGGCAGCGCCCGTTGGGGAACCGCCGAGGACATCAAGCCCTACGTCGATCCCGCATTTGAGAACAACATCATTCTCACGCAGACGGAGCGGCTGACGATGAACAGCCGCCCCAAAGACCCAAAAACGGCGCGGAACAAAAATGTCCTGATCGTCGGCGGCAGCGGTTCGGGCAAGACCCGCTTTTGGTTGAAGCCCAATCTGCTCCAATGCACATCAAAAACCTATCCCACCAGCTTCGTCGTCACCGATCCCAAAGGGGACATCGTGGTTTCCTGCGGCCATGCGCTGCAAAAGAACGGGTATCAGATCAAGATTCTCAATTCCCTGAACTTCAAGAAGTCCATGCACTACAACCCGTTCGCCTACATCCACTCGGAAAAGGACATTTTGAAGCTGGTCACGACGCTGATCGCCAACACCAAGGGCGAGGGCAAAGCCGGTGACGATTTCTGGGTGAAAGCGGAAACGCTGCTCTACACCGCCCTCATTGGGTACATCCACTATGAAGCGCCGGTGGAGGAACAGAACTTCTCCACGCTCATTGAATTTATCAATGCGATGGAGGTGCGTGAGGACGATGAGGACTTCAAAAATCCGGTGGACTTGATGTTCGACGAGCTGAAAAAGCGCAAGCCAGACCACTTCGCCGTCCGCCAATATGCCAAATTCAAGCTAAGTGCCGGCAAGACCGCGAAAAGCATACTTATTTCCTGCGGCGCACGGCTTGCGCCCTTTGACATTCAGGAGCTTCGGGAACTGACGGCCTATGACGAGCTGCAACTGGACACGCTGGGCGACCGGAAAACCGCCCTGTTCATCATCATGTCCGACACGGATGATACCTTTAACTTTCTCATTTCCATGTGCTATACCCAGCTTTTCAACCTGTTGTGTGAAAAAGCCGACGATGTGTACGGCGGACGCTTGCCGGTTCATGTCCGCTGCCTGATCGACGAGGCCGCGAATATCGGGCAGATACCGAGGCTTGAGAAGCTGGTAGCGACAATCCGTTCCAGAGAAATCTCCTGCTGCCTTGTCTTACAGGCACAGAGCCAGCTCAAAGCCCTGTATAAAGACAGCGCGGATACGATCATCGGCAACATGGACTGTTCCATCTTTTTGGGTGGAAAGGAACCCGGTACGCTGAAAGAGCTGGCGGCGGCGCTGGGTAAGGAAACCATCGACAGCTATAACACCGGCGAGAGCCGTGGCCGCGAGGTTTCCCATTCGCTGAACTATCAGAAATTGGGCAAGGAGCTGATGAGCGTGGATGAGCTTGCCGTGCTGGATGGCGGCAAGTGCATCTTGCAGCTTCGCGGCGTCCGCCCGTTTCTGTCCAACAAATATGATCTCACCAAGCATCCCCTCTACCGCTACACAGCGGATTATGACAAGAAATACGCCTTTGACATAGAGCGTTTTCTGTCCCATCGCCTCAAGCTCAAGCCGGATGATGCAGTTGAGGTGTATCAGGCAGACCTTTCCGGTGAACCTGTCGCCTGACGGCGGCAGCCTGCTTTGACAACGACTCGATGAAACTTCGTGGAAGAAATGTACCCTCCAAAATCTAAAAACATATTTTTCGGAGGTACTATTTATGGCTTTCTTTAATTCTGCTGTTGGTGTTCTTCAGACCCTCGTTGTGGCGCTGGGCGCTGGCCTCGGCATTTGGGGTGCGATCAATCTGCTGGAGGGCTACGGCAACGACAACCGTGCGATGCGTTCCTGACTGAAAAGGTCAGGCACAGGTCGAAGGACGAATGAAGTCCAAAACCTTGGAGAACTGATATTTCGATGGATGAAATGAGGGGGGTAACGCCCCGAAGCGTCCACACTAATACTCCGACTGGCATAGGTGCGCAACCGCCGATTGTCAGAAGCTCGGTGAAGTCGGCAGAGAGATGCCGTAGTTTTGGCTGCAAGGCTGAAATCGAAAGCTGTCCAGAGGTGGATAGCGCATCCTATATGCCGGGTGTCAGCCGCACATGGTTAGTATGTATGGAAATACTGACGAACTTCTGAATGTACAAGTCTAAACGTTGATACCATCGAAATGGTGGTACTCCTTATATGGAGGTATTCGTGGATGAGTAAGAATGGTTGTTATGAAAGTCCATGTGCCGTTACAGGCGGCACGATTCGGAAAGAATTGAATACAGGCTTAGAGGAAGAACCTAAATGCGGCCCATGATAGAAATATCGGAACGCAGGAAGCTGAAAACATTTAGCCTGTTGCAAGGCTGCGAGATGGTGGATGGGAATACCTTCGTGAGAAGGCAATAACCATTCTTTGTTTCAGTGAAAGTAGTGGCGTAGTACCTGTGAAACCGTGAAAAAGTAAGCGGTGGAGGGAAGGCCACAAGTCGAATTCAGTGAAAGTAACATCAAGATACAACAAACACAGCTTCGAGTAAGACTAAGAAAATCCAACCCGAAAGGAGAGGATGCCTGTGTTGACTTCGGAGCGGCGAGAAAAGAAGCAAGGAAAAATCCGAAACTCGGAATACTACGGCATGGAATCCATCTTTGATACGTTGTATGCGGAAAGCAGGAATGGCAAAACATTCAATCACCTCATGGCAATCATTGAGAGTGAAGAAAACATTAAACTGGCATACCGAACTATCAAAAGGAACCATGGAAGTAAAACGCCGGGTGTAGATAAGAAGACAATACGAAATCTCGCAAAATTAAGCGAGGATGAGTATGTCCGCCTTGTAAAGAAGAAATTCAGTAATTACCATCCTCGCCCAGTAAGGCGTGAGGAAATACCAAAGGATAATGGGAAAACCAGACCACTGGGGATTCCGGCAATCTCAGACCGTATCGTGCAGCAATGTATATTGCAAGTCATGGAGCCAATCTGCGAAGCGAAGTTCAGTGAAAATTCTAACGGATTTCGCCCAAATCGCTCCGCCGAAACTGCCATTGCACAGTGTTGCAGGTTGATTCAGGTACAACACCTGTACCATGTAGTAGACCTTGACATTAAAGGCTTCTTCGACAATATCAATCACACAAAGCTGATACGGCAAATATGGTCACTTGGTATTCGGGATAAGAAACTGCTGTGCATTATAAAACAGATGCTAAAAGCCTCTGTTATCCTGCCGAATGGTGAAAAGATTTACCCAACCAAGGGTACGCCGCAGGGCGGAATTCTTTCTCCACTGCTGGCTAATATCGTGCTGAACGAACTGGACTGGTGGATTGCATCCCAATGGGAAAATATGCCGACCAGAACGGAATTCACGATACGGCAGAATCGTTCAGGTGCAGAAATAAAAAGCCACGTCTATCGGGCATTGCGGCGCAGTAATCTGAAAGAAATGCACTCGGTTCGGTATGCGGACGATTTCAAGATTTTTTGCTCATCCCATGAGGATGCAGTAAAGGCATATCATGCAACAGCCAAATGGTTGAAAGATCGGTTGGGGCTGGATGTTAGCCCGGAGAAATCGAGAATTGTTAATCTGAAACGGCAGTATTCAGAATTCCTTGGTTTTAAGCTGAAAGTGCAAAAGCGCAGCAACAAGTACGTTGTAAAATCGCATATGTGCGACAAAGCGTACAAGAAGGTTCAAAAGAAGCTCACGGAAGAAGTGAAAAAGCTGGAACACTCGGCAGATGATAAGGCTCAGTTCATGCAACTGATGACCTACAATGCTGTGGTGGCAGGAATACACCAGTATTACTGCATTGCAACGGCTGTTTCTGAGGACTTCGGAAAGCTGGCTTATGGGGTCAAAAAGCAGATGCACAATCGTCTGCGGAACGACCTGACACGCAAAGGTGAACTGAAAAAAGGCTATATAAAAGAAAAGTATGGAAAAAGCAGTCAACTGCGATTTCTGCATGGACGGCCAGTAGTTCCTATTGGATATGTTCAGAGCAGAAATGCCCAGCACAAAAGGAAATCGGTCAACAAGTATACGCCAGAAGGTCGGGAACTGATTCACAAGAATCTGAACATCGACACTAAGACGATGCTTTGGCTGATGCGAAACCCTGTGCAGGGTAGGTCGATAGAATACGCAGATAATCGCATATCTCTGTATGCAGCGCAGCATGGAAAATGTGCAGTGACAGGTTCAATCATGGAAGCCCATGAAATCCACTGTCACCACAGGAAACCTATTGCGAAAGGCGGCACAGATGAATACGGAAACCTCGTTCTTATATCGGCTCCAGTCCACAAACTTATCCATGCTTCTGACATGGCTACCATAAAGTTTTACCTGAATCTTCTCAATCTCGATAGTACGCAAATTTTAAAGCTGAATAAGTTTCGTGAGATGGCAGAAATGCCTTTGATTGATTAAAAATCTTTTCTTGTTCAAGCTACGAAGTGTGTAAGTTGTATTGCAAGCCCTGTGCAACTGAATTCGATGGAACGCCGTGTGCGGTGAAAGCTGCACGCACGGTGTGGAGCCGGGGAAAAGCTGGAGATCATATCAAATGCTTACCTATGGCTATCTGGTGCTAAATCTCAGGGCATGAAGCAGCTGATGGCCGGTGGCGGGGTGGCTTTGATTGGCATTACCCTCGTGCCGCTGCTGTCCGGTCTGTTCGGCTAATCGGCAGCTCGTTTGCTTCCCGTAAATCCACGGAGGGTGCCGCTTTCGGGCGGCATCCTCCTGAAAGGAGGGCAACCCTATGGATTTCTTATGGGATAAGATCACGGAATGGCTGAAAGAAATGCTCATCGGCGGTATCGTGAGCAATCTGTCCGGGATGTTCGATGCGACCAATCAAAAGGTTGCCGAGATCTCCGGTCAGGTGGGCTTATCGCCGCAGGCATGGAACGGCAGCATTTTCAGCATGATACAAAACCTGTCGGAAACCGTGATCGTCCCCATCGCAGGCGCAATTCTCGCCTTTGTCATGACGCTGGAACTGATCCAGCTCATTACCGACAAAAATAACCTCAACGACATGGACACATGGATATTTTTCAAGTGGGCATTCAAGTCCGCTGCCGCTGTCCTGATCGTGACAAACACATGGACGATTGTGATGGGCGTGTTTGATGCCGCCCAAAGCGTCGTTGCCAGCGCCTCCGGGCTGATTATCGGCGACACCAGCATCAACATTTCAAGCGTCATGGTGGGTATCGAGGATCGGCTGATGGAAATGGAGTTGGGGCCGCTGTTCGGCCTGTGGTTCCAGTCGCTGTTCGTTGGCATTACCATGTGGGCGCTGACCATCTGCATTTTCATTATCACATTCGGAAGAATGATTGAAATATATCTCGTCACCTCTGTTGCCCCCATCCCAATGGCGACCATGATGGGCAAGGAATGGGGCGGCATGGGACAGAATTACATCCGTTCCCTGCTGGCGCTGGGCTTCCAAGCATTTCTCATCATCGTCTGCGTTGCCATCTACGCGGTTTTGGTGCAGAACATCGCGCTTGTGGATGACATCATCTACGCCATCTGGACTTGCATGGGCTACACGGTGCTGCTGTGCTTCTGCCTGTTCAAAACGAGCAGCCTTGCCAAGTCCGTGTTCAATGCGCATTAACGGGGGTGATACCATGCTGACGCTCACGCCCGTTACCCTTGCAACAGCGAACGCATTTGTCAATGCGCATCACCGGCACCATAAGGCAACTGCGGGGCATAAGTTTTCCATCGGCTATGCCAAGGATGGAGAGCTTGTCGGCGTTGCAATCGTAGGCCGTCCGGTGAGCCGGTATCTGGATGATGGCTGGACATTGGAGGTCAATCGCCTTTGCACCACCGGTGAGAAGAACGCTTGCAGCATCCTTTATGCCGCATCCGCGCGGGCGGCAAAGGCAATGGGGTACCGCAAGATCATCACCTATACGCTGGATAGCGAGAGCGGCAGCAGCCTCCGTGCTGTTGGCTGGAGCTGTGCAGGATTAGCTGGTGGGAAATGCTGGACAGGCAGCCGCAAGCCAGCCTCCGCTTTGTACCCGGCGCAGATGAAACTTCGATATGAAAAGCTCTTGTAAAGGGGGGATTTCTATGGCCTATGTCAATGTCCCAAAGGACTTAACCAAAGTAAAGACCAAGGTGCTGTTCAATCTCACGAAACGGCAGCTCATTTGCTTCGGAAGCGGCGCGCTCATCGGCGTACCGCTTTTCTTCTTGCTCAAGGGCAGCATCGGCACCAGCCCCGCCGCAATGGTGATGATGGTGGTGATGATCCCGGCCATGCTGTTCGCCATGTATGAAAAGAACGGTCAGCCGCTGGAGGTCGTCATCCGCAACATCTACCGTGTGTGCTTCCAGCGGCCGAAGCAGCGCCCGTATAAGACCAACAATTTTTATGCCGTTCTGGAGCGGCAAAACCAGTTAGACCGGGAGGTGTATCAAATTGTCCGAAAAGAAAAAGCTGACCCGCGCCGAACGAAAACAGATCGAAGCCGCCATCGCAAGAGCGAACCGAACGGATAAGAAAGAAAAATCGGCGCAGGATAGCATCCCGTATCAGCGTATGTGGCCAGACGGCATCTGCCGTGTGACCGACACGCGCTACACCAAAACGATCCAGTATCAGGACATCAACTACCAGCTCTCGCAGAATGAGGACAAGACCGCCATCTTTGAGGCGTGGTGCGATTTCCTGAACTACTTTGACAGCTCCGTGCAATTCCAGCTTTCCTTTGTGAACCTCTCGGCTTCGCAGGAAACCTTTGCACGGAGCATTTCCATTCCGCCCTGCGGGGACGAGTTTGACGGCATCCGCGCCGAGTACGCCGGTATGCTGCAAAATCAGCTTGCCCGCGGCAACAACGGCCTCATTAAGACCAAGTATCTCACATTCGGCATTGAGGCCGACAACCTCCGCGCCGCCAAGCCCCGTTTGGAGCGCATCGAAACCGACCTTCTGAACAACTTCAAGCGGCTGGGCGTTGTGGCTGCGCCGCTGAACGGCTTTGAGCGCCTGCACGTCATGCACGACATTCTGCGGATGGACGAGCAGGAGCCGTTCCGCTTTTCGTGGGACTGGCTGGCTCCCTCCGGGCTGTCCACCAAGGACTTTATCGCGCCCAGCTCCTTTGAGTTCAAGACCGGCAGGATGTTCCGCATGGGCAAAAAGCTGGGTGCGATCAGCTTCGTGCAGATTCTGGCACCGGAGCTGAATGACCGGATGCTGGCGGACTTTCTGGATATGGAGAGCAGCGTCCTTGTCAATCTCCATGTGCAGTCTGTGGATCAGGTCAACGCCATCAAGACCGTCAAGCGCAAGATCACCGATCTGGACAAATCCAAAATCGAAGAACAGAAAAAAGCCGTCCGCGCCGGGTACGACATGGACATTATCCCGTCCGACCTTGCCACCTACGGCGCAGAGGCTAAGAAGCTGTTGCAGGATTTGCAGTCCCGCAACGAGCGAATGTTCCTGCTGACCTTCCTCATTCTCAACACGGCGGACACACCCCGGCAGCTTGACAACAACATCTTCCAGACCTCCAGCATTGCGCAGAAGTATAACTGTGCGCTGACCCGGCTGGACTTCCAGCAGGAGGAAGGACTGATGAGCAGTCTCCCGCTGGGGCTGAATCAGATCGAGATTCAGCGGGGCTTGACCACCTCCAGCGTAGCGATCTTCGTCCCCTTTACCACGCAGGAGCTGTTCCAGAACGGTTCGGAGGCGCTGTACTACGGCATCAACGCTCTTTCCAACAACCTTATCATGGTAGACCGGAAGCTGCTGAAAAATCCCAACGGCCTGATTTTAGGCACTCCCGGCAGCGGCAAGTCATTTTCGGCAAAACGTGAGATCACCAATGCGTTTCTCATCTGCCCCAAGGATGACATCATCATCTGTGACCCGGAGGGCGAATATACGCCGCTGGTGGAGCGTTTGCACGGTCAGGTCATTAAGCTGTCGCCCACCGGCAAGGGCTACGACGGTTCGCCCTGCTATATCAATCCGATGGACTTGAATCTGGATTACAGCGACGATGATAACCCGCTGAGCCTGAAATCCGACTTCATTCTGTCGCTGTGTGAGCTGATCGTCGGCGGCAAGGATGGGCTTGCCCCTGTGGAAAAGACCATCATCGACCGCTGCGTTCGCATCGTCTACCGGGACTACCTCAATGACCCGAAACCGGAGAATATGCCGCTGCTGGAGGACTTGTATAACGCCCTCCGTGCGCAGGATGAAAAGGAAGCGCAGTACATCGCCACTGCTTTGGAAATCTACGTCACCGGTTCTCTGAATGTGTTCAACCATCACACGAACGTGGATGTGAATAGCCGCATCGTCTGCTACGACATCAAGGAGCTGGGCAAGCAGCTCAAGAAAATCGGGATGCTGGTGGTGCAGGATCAGGTCTGGAACCGTGTGACCATCAACCGCGCTGCCCACAAAACGACCCGCTACTATCTTGACGAGTTCCATCTTCTCTTGAAAGAGGAACAGACGGCTTCGTACAGTGTCGAAATCTGGAAGCGCTATCGCAAATGGGGCGGCATCCCCACCGGGATCACGCAAAATGTCAAAGACCTGTTGTCCAGCCGGGAGGTTGAGAACATCTTTGAGAACAGCGATTTCATCTATATGCTCAATCAGGCCGCTGGCGACCGGCAGATTCTCGCAAAGCAGCTCAACATTTCGCCGCATCAGCTTTCTTATGTGACCCACTCCGGCGAGGGCGAGGGGCTGCTGTTCTACGGCAACACGATCCTGCCCTTCATTGACCACTTCCCGAAGGACACCGAGCTGTACCGCGTCATGACCACCAAACCGCAAGAGGTGGCGTCGGCATGAAAAGAGAACCGCGTTTGCAGTTTTCCGACGCCGATCTTGCCGAGCCGAAGCTGGAAAAGCCCATCAAGCGGGTGAAAAAAGCGGAGGCCAAGGCGGATAAGGCGCAGGCCAAAATTCCCAAGAAAACCGTGGTCAAAAAGGAACGCGGCTTTGATCCTGCCACCGGCAAGGTCAAAACGCAGCTCCGTTTTGAGGAAGTGGATAAGAAAAAGCCGCCCTCAAAGCTGACCCATGCCGTGCAGGATGCCCCCGCCAACTTTGTTCTCTCTCAGGTTCACCGGGAGGTGCGGCAGAGCGAGGATGACAATGTAGGCGTAGAGGCAGCGCACAAGGTAGAGCAACCCGTGGAGAGCGGCGGGCGGCTGGTGCAGTCTGCCCACCGCGCCCATCAGCTCAAGCCTTATCGTGCTGCCATCCGTGCAGAGAAAAAGCTGGAACGAGCCAATCTTGACGCGCTCCAGAAGAAAGCAGAGATCGACAGCCCCACCAGCAATCCCGTTTCCAAATGGCAGCAGAAGCAGGCCATTAAGAAGCAGTATGCCGCTGCCAAGCACAATCAGGCGGCGCAGACTACGGCAAAGGCGGCAGAGAATACCGCCAAGGCCGCGAAAAAAGCCGCTGAAAAGGCTGAGAAAGCTGGCAAATATGTGTGGGAGCACCGGCGCGGCTTTGCCATTGCCGCCGCGATTCTGCTGATGCTGGCGTTTCTGCTCAACGGTCTGTCCTCCTGCTCGGTGCTGATGGATGGCGTCGGCTCCGGGATCGCGGCCAGCACCTATCCATCGCAGGATGCCGATATGCTGGGCGCGGAAGCGCAGTATTGCGCGATGGAAGCAGAGCTTCAGCGCTACCTCGACACCTACGAAAGCACCCATGACTACGATGAGTACCACTTTGATCTGGACACCATTGAGCATGACCCCTATGTACTCATTTCCATTATCACGGCGCTGCATCAAGGGGAATGGACACTGGATGAGGTGCATGGTACGCTCCAAATGCTCTTTGACCGCCAGTATATTTTGACCGAGGATGTGGTGGTGGAAACCCGCTACCGCACAGAAACCGACACATGGACGGACGCGGACGGCAACACCCATACGGACACCTATCAGGTGCCGTATGACTACTACATCTGCACGGTCACGCTGGAAAACTTCAATCTCTCCCATGTTCCCGTTTACATTATGAGCGAAGAACAGCTCGGAATGTACGCCACCTATATGGCCACCCTCGGCAACCGTCCCGACCTGTTCCCCGGTTCAGGCTACATCGGCAAGTATGTGGAGGGCAGCTATACCGACTACGACATTCCCCCGGAGGCGCTGGACGATGAGGTATTTGCCGCCATCATCAAGGAAGCGGAAAAGTATCTCGGCTACCCCTACGTTTGGGGCGGCAGCAGTCCCTCCACCTCGTTTGACTGTTCGGGCTTCGTCAGTTGGGTCATCAATCATTCCGGTTGGGATGTGGGCAGACTGGGCGCGCAGGGACTTTGCAATATCTGTACGCCCGTATCCTCTGCCAACGTCAAGCCGGGCGATCTGGTGTTTTTCACCGGAACCTACGACACCCCCGGTGTCAGCCATGTGGGTATCTATGTCGGCAACAATATGATGATCCACTGTGGCGACGTGCGCCCAGAAGGGCGAAAGTAGAAGTAGAGAGAGGAGGGAGGAAACAAGGCACTACCCCGGAGGATAACCCGGGAACTCGCCTGCCTAACCGATGAGCCGAAAGGCGTAACGGGACCAAAGCATGGAAGGAAAGCGGTAAGTCACCTAAAGGTAATCGGGTGCGACTGAACCGCAAGAGTAAGTGAATATGAGGATGAAGCTGTGTCTGCTGAATGCTAATTCCGAGTTTCTGTTCAGTGCGGACATAGGAAATTTACCTGTAACCTATGGTGCGGAATATACAGGAGAGGGTTGCCCTCCTGTATGTTATCAAATATTAACGAG
>OKVP01000544.1_pt1 | contig 16349 bp, 9 predicted proteins | sample 1604821 | NCBI WGS metagenome assembly OKVP01 (sample SAMN01760946, study PRJEB22395) | human gut metagenome | reverse complement strand
TTACCCCGACCTGCCGGTGATCTTAGGCGGTCTGGAAGCCAGCCTGCGCCGGTTTGCCCACTACGATTACTGGCTGGACACCGTGCTGCCCAGCATCGCCGAGGACTCCGGCGCGGATCTCATCAGCTTTGGCATGGGCGAGCACCAGACCGTGGAGATCGCCCGCCGTCTGGCCGCCGGGGAGCCGGTGGAGACCATCACGGACGTGAACGGCACCTGCTACCTGACCGATTTCGACCACCTGCCCCAGCGGTATGTGGAGTGCGCCGGTTTTAAAAAGGTGGCCAGCGATAAGACCGCCTACGCCAAGGCCTGCCGCATCCAGATGGACAATCAGGACGTGGTCAGCGGCCAGATCATCGTGCAGAAGCAGAGCGAAAAGTATCTGGTGCAGAACATCCCCGCAAAGCCGCTGGTGCGCGGAGAGCTGGACAAGGTGTACGCCCTGCCCTACACCCGCCGGTACCACCCCATCTACGAGAGCATGGGCGGCGTGCCCGCCATCCGCGAGGTGCAGTTCTCCATCATCCAGAACCGCGGCTGCTTCGGCGGCTGCAACTTCTGCGCCATCCAGCTGCATCAGGGCCGCCGGGTCACCAGCCGCAGTGCCGACAGCATTGTGGCCGAGGCTGAGCGGATGACCCACGAGCCTGATTTCAAGGGCTACATCCACGATATCGGCGGCCCCACCGCCAACTTCCGGTTCCCGTCCTGCCGGGAGCAGATGCTGCGGGGCATGTGCAATGGCGGCAAGCACTGCCTGGCCCCCACCACCTGCTCCCACATGATCGTGGATCACAGCGATTACCTCAAGATCCTGCGCCGTGTCAGGGAACTGCCCGGCGTGAAAAAGGTGTTCATCCGCAGCGGCATCCGGTTCGATTACCTGATGGCTGACCCGGACGACACCTTCTTCAAGGAGCTGGTGGAGTATCACGTCTCCGGCCAGCTGAAGGTGGCCCCGGAGCACTGCGCCCCCAATACACTGGCCTACATGGGCAAGCCGCCCATCCAGACCTTCAACAAGTTCAAGGATAAGTTCTACGAGCTGAGCAAGAAGGCGGGCAAAAAGCAGTACCTCGTGCCCTACCTGATGTCCAGCCACCCGGGCAGCACCCTGAGCGATGCCGTCTATCTGGCCGAGTATCTCTACAAAAACCACATGCGCCCCGAGCAGGTGCAGGATTTCTATCCCACCCCCGGCACGGTGAGCACCTGCATGTTCTACACCGGCCTTGACCCATACACCCTCAAGCCTGTGTTCGTGGAAAAGACCGCGGAGGGAAAAGCGCTTCAGCGCGCTCTGCTCCAGTATTACGAGCCCCGCAATGCCGAAAAGGTCATCAAGGCGCTGAAAATGACCCACAGGGAGGACCTGATCCCGCTGCTGGTGCCCGCCGAGGGCCGCCGCGCGGTCCAGCGCTCTGCCCGCCGGGCCGAGCCTGCCGAGGTGACCATCCACAACGACGGCACTTATACTGTCCGCCCCAACAAGGGCAGGGGAGGCAGGGATCAGAGCCGCGGAACCGCCCCGGCCCGCACCGCAGGCGGCCGCCAGCCCAGCCCCGGCGCACGCTTTGCGCCCAACGGCACGGCACCCCGTAAGCCGAAGAATGATCAACAGAAAGAGAATACAGCGTGGAAAACTTCAAAAAAGAAAAAGTAAGCTTCTGGCGGCGCATTGCCGCTCTGGCCCTTGCGGCGGCGCTGGCCCTTGGCCTTGCCGCCTGTGATGCCTCGGCGGTGGTGCCGGGCAGCAGCACCCCTACGGTCAGCACTGCCCAGCCTGCCGGAGACGACCAGACCGCCAACTTCGAGATGCACTTCCTGGATGTGGGGCAGGCCCTGAGTGTGCTGGTGGAATGTGACGGCCAGTATATGCTCTACGACGGCGGCAACGTGGACGATGGCAGCTATGTCGTCTCTTACCTGCAGAATCTCGGTGTGGAGGAGCTGCAGTATGTGTTCTGCTCCCACGCCCACGAGGATCATGTGGGCGGCCTGTCCGCTGCGCTGGCCTATTTCCCGGCAGACCATGTGTACAGCCCCGTGACGGAAGCCTCCACCAAGTGCTTTCAGGATTTCGTCAAGTACACCGGGCAGCAGGGCCTGCAGGTGGAGGTGCCCGCTGCGGGCACAGTCTGGCCGCTGGGCAGTGCCACTGTGACCATGCTGGGCCCTGTGGCGCAGTATGACAATACCAACGATACCTCCATCGTCCTGCGGGTGGACTACGGCTCCACCAGCTTTCTGCTCACCGGCGATATGGAATCGGATGCGGAGCGCGACCTTGTGAACAGCGGGGCCAACCTGAAGGCAGATGTTCTGCAGGTGGGCCACCACGGCTCCAGCACCAGCACGAGCTACATCTTCCTGAACGCCGTCCTGCCCGAGATGGGCATCATCTCCTGTGGTGTGAACAACAAGTACGGCCACCCCCACGAGGAGACCCTGAGCATCCTGCGGGATGCGGGCGTGAATGTTTACCGCACGGACCTGCTGGGGGCCATCGTGATCGGTTCCGATGGACAGAACTATACCGTCCGCACCGAGAAAACGGCCACCGATGCCGAGCTCAACCCCACCGACCCGGCGGCATCGTCCACCGTGCAGCAGGGGTATATCGGCAACGTGAACAGCAAAAAGTTCCACCTGCCCAGCTGTGCCAACCTCCCTGCGGAGAAGAACCAAATCCTCTTCTCCAGCTACGAGGAGGCCATTGCGGCAGGGTACAGCCCGTGCTCGAGCTGCATCAAGTAAAAAGCATATCAAACAAGCAACGCCCTGCCGGGACAAACCGGCAGGGCGCTGCTGTTTTCTGGAATCATTTTTTTCGCTTCTTGAAATCGACCGGCAGCGTTGTCCACCGCTCCCGGAAGAGGTACGCCGCATCCTTGGGCTGGCGCTGGCGGGTAAAGATGCCTTTTTTGTTGCCGTCCACCCGCAGGATGCCCTCGGTGGTCTGGAAATCGGCAAAATTCCACACCAGCTCACCCTGTACGAAATCGTAGTGGTCGAACACGGCGTGGGTCATCTCCAGATATTCATTCTGGTACTCGGCACTCCACATCACGCTGGGGAGCTTGTGCGCACCGCTCAGGTTGTCGGTGCCATACTCAGTGAAGATGAGCGGGCGGCCATGCAGGACTTTTGCCCAGCCGTCCATCTCATGGTGGAAGGCGGCTTCGGCATCTGCCAGCCCAGCCCCGCCCAGTACATACCAGCCATAGTAGCGGTTCAGGCTGACGAAATCGGCAAAGCGCTGGCCCTTGCTGGTGTCGGGCAGGCTGGTCATCAGGACCGTATAAGTACGGGGGCGCTTCTGGGGGTCGAGGCGGCGGGCCAGCTCGAACAGGGGCTTGAAGTATTCCTCGGTGCCCGCGCTGGTGCACTGAGGCTCGTTGAGCAGGCTCCATGCGATGACCGAGGGATGGTTTTTGTCCCGGTCGATCATATCGGTCAGGGCTGCCTTGTGGTTCTTGAGCAGCGCAGGCGTGGTCTCCTTCTCAAAAAAGCCCTGCTGCCTGCCGTTGCCCTGATTGGCGGCCAGGAAGTTGGCCGTGCTCTGCATAAAGCCCACGGCGGGGACTTCGTCAATGATAAGGAAGCCCTCCTCATCGGCCATCTGGTAGATCTCCTCAGCGTAGGGGTAGTGGCTGGTGCGGAAGCAGTCTGCGCCGATCCACTTCATCAGCTCGAAATCCCGCTTGACGGTGGGCAGGTCGAGCCCGCGGCCCCGGATGTCGGCATCCTCGTGCCGGCCGAAGCCCCGCAGATAGACCGGGCTGCCGTTGAGCAGGAAACGCCCGTGCCGGATCTCAAAGGTGCGGATGCCGATCCGGTCCAGATACTCGTCCACCACCGCGCTGCCCTCGTGGATGCGGATGACCAGATCGTAGAGATAGGCGGCGTGGACATTCCACAGCTTGGCGTTTTTGACCACCAGCGTACCGGTGGTGCCGGAGCTTTCGGCCACCCGGGTGGTGCCGTCGTAAAGCTCCACAGTCACGGGGTGGGGGCCGTTGGTGGACACGGTATAGTCGATCTCGGCCCCGGTCTCGGTCAGGCGGTATCGGGTGGAATAGTCCAGCACCCGCTCCTTGGGCAGGGCCATCAGCCAGACGGGCCGGTGGATGCCGGCGTAGTTGTAAAAATCAAAGTAGGGTGCGGCGATCTTTCTGCCATCCGCAAGGGTGCGGGTGGTGCCTGCGGGCAGCATCGTCTCGCTGAGCTCGTTGTTCGCCAGAACACTGAGCTTGTTGAACTGGTTGTAGCGCACGATATTGGTCACGGTGGCATCAAAGGGCAGGAAGCCGCCCTCGTGCTGGGCCACCTCCACGCCATTGACAAAGACCCGGGCCCGGTGGGTGACCGAGCCAAACCGGAGAACGATGTCCCAGCCGCTCCATTCCGCAGGGACAAAAAAGCTGGTCTCGTACCAGAAATCACCGCAGTATTCGCGGGAGGCCTTGTCGGTGAACAGGTCGCAGAAGGAGGCAGGCACCGGCATGGAGATAGAGGCGGGCAGGTCCAGCGCCCATCCGTCCTCCACACCCTTGCTCTCGGGGTCGAAGCTGAAACGCCACATCCCGTCCAGGCCGATGAGACGGCGGGTGGTGGTAGCGCGGGGATACAGCAGGGAGCGGTTCATCAGGATGACCTCACATTCATCAGCCCGGCGGCATTTTGCGTGCCACAGGGGCGTTTATTGTCTTTGTACCCAGTATGACAGAAATTTTATAAAAGGGATAGAAAGATTTTTGAATAAATCCAGACTTTTTTCAGGAAAACAGGCGCTGCTCTGGGCAGAATACCTATTATCTCCGGCCTGGTTTAAAAACTTCCGTAAAGAGTGCCACAAAAAGTGAATGCTGGGGAAAAGAGGAAAAAACAGAATGTGAACGAACTGTGAAAATGTTCAAAAACAATACCTTAAAATTGTACGAATTCACCTAAAAAATATTCTAACATTTTTTGATAAAAGTTTGTCATAATATTGGAGTACAAACTTGGATACAGCAGAAGAGACGCTGTACCGTTTGAATTGACCACCGAAGGAGAATACAATGGCAAATGAAATGCAAAAGACCACCCCGTTTGGGATGCGGGACAAGGTCGGCTATATGTTCGGCGATTTCGCCAACGATTTTACTTTTATCCTGTCGTCCAGCTTCCTGATGAAGTTCTATACCGACGTGATGGGCGTGAGCGCCGGTGTTGTGGGCATGATCATGATGATCGCCCGCTTTGTGGATGCCTTTACCGATGTGACCATGGGCCAGATCGTGGACCGCTCCAAGCCCACCAAGGACGGCAAGTTCCGCCCCTGGCTCAAGCGGATGTGCGGCCCTGTGGCCATCGCATCCTTCCTCATCTTCCAGTCCGGTCTGGCCGGGATGTCCTACGGCTTCAAGGTGGCATGGCTCTTTGTGACCTATATCCTGTGGGGCTCCATCTTCTACACCTCCGTCAACATCCCTTACGGCTCCATGGCTTCCGCCATCTCTGCTGACCCCAAGGATCGCGCAGAGCTGTCCACCTGGCGTACCATCGGCAGCACCCTGGCCAGCCTTGTGATCGGCGTTGGCACCCCCATGGTGGCTTACGTCACCGTCAATGGTCAGACGGTCCTCTCCGGCAGCCGCATGACCATCATTGCAGGCGTTTTCTCTGTCTGCGCCATCCTCTGCTACCTGCTCTGCTTTAACCTGGTGCGTGAGCGTGTGGACGTGCCCGCCAACAACAGCAAGATGGACATTGGCAAGATGCTCAAGAGCGTGTTCACCAACCGTGCCCTGCTGGGCATCATTGCTGCCGCCCTCTTCCTGCTGCTGGCCATGCTGACCATGCAGGGCATGGCTGGCTATGTGTTCCCCAACTTCTACGGCAGCGCCGCCGCCCAGTCTACCGCTTCTCTGCTGAGCAGCGTGCTGATCCTGCTCGTCTGCGCACCCTTTGCCTCCAGGCTGGCCAGCCGGTTCGGTAAAAAAGAGCTGGCCACCGTATCCTGCATCGTGGCCACGGTGCTGGAGGTCATCTGCTTTGTTCTCAAGCCCACCAATGTCTGGGTCTATGTCGGCTTCTTCTGCGCCGCCTTCATCTGCCTGGGCTTCTTCAACACCATCATCTGGGCAATGATCACCGATGTCATCGATGATTCCGAGGTCCGCAACGGCATCCGTGAGGACGGCACCATCTATGCGGTCTACTCCTTTGCCCGCAAGCTGGGTCAGGCGTTCTCTTCCGGCCTGACCGGCGGCCTGCTGACCATGATCGGTTACAGCGCTGCCACTGCCTTTGACCCGGAGGTCACCATGGGCATCTTCAACATCTCCTGTATTGCCCCCGCCATCGGCTTTGTGGCCGTGGCCCTGAGCCTGTTCTTCATCTACCCCCTGACCAAACAGAAGGTGGAGGAGAACGTGGCCGCACTGGCACAGCGCCATAATAAGTAAGGAAACGGATCAAGCCGCCCACGGGAAATTCCTGTGGGCGGCTTGTTTCTGCTTCAAAATTGATGTATACTAATATATCAGGAATGACACAATGGCACGAGCGGAACAACAGGAAAAAGGAGCGGTGTACGATGCGGGTGGATCCCTTGCAGATCCTTACAAAGCTGGCAGCGGTGCAGAATATCCCGACCCGGCGGGTCACCCCGCCCTTTGAGGGGTTGGAAGAGTTTGACTACGGCCTGCGGCGATCGCTGGACCCCCAGTTCGACTGGCAGGAGTTCGGCCAGCTGCTGCTGGACAGCACCCCTGAGAATACCCTGCTGCTGGTGGAGGGCACCTTTGAGCTGCACTTTGCCCTGTTCCGCATCCCCGATGAAAAAAACACGGTCTTTCTCATTGGACCCTGGACGGTGGGCCCCCGCACCCAGAGCGCCCGCAAATGGGTCAGGCGCTATCTGGGGGAAGCCGGAGAGGCCGCTGTGCAGGAGTACTACAACGGCGTGAAGATCCTGGAGGCCAGCGATTTCTATGGAGCCTTGCGGGTTGTGGTGGATACGATGTTCGGCTGCACTGTCCCGGTGCAGGAGCTGAAGGAATTCCTGCCCTTCCAGTTCCACCCGGATACCCGCTATTTCCACGAGCCGGAGTTCCAGAAGGAAATCCCGGTCACCATGCTGGAGCAGCGGTATGAATCAGAGAACCGCATTCTGGACGCGGTGGCCCGGGGCGATGAGGAAGCCGCCATCGAGGCCATGCACCAGCATTCCCGCTTTACCTACGGCGGCCGGTTCGAGGGGACGCTCTACCAGCAGAAGAACAAGATGATTGTGCTGAACACCCTACTGCGCAAGGCCATTGAGCCCAGCAAGGTGCATCCCTATTATATCGATGCCATTTCCAGCAAGTACAGCCGCATCATTGAGGAAGCCAACGAGGTGCCCAACGAGATGATGTGGCAGATGACGCGGGATTACTGTGCCTATGTCCGCCGCTACTCGCTGAAGGAGTATTCGCCCGCGGTGCAGAAGGTGATGAACTACGTCAACCTGAACGTGGCCGAGCCGCTGACGCTGAAAAGTCTGGCCGCAATGTGCTTCATCAGCCCATCGTACCTGTCGGCATTGTTCAAGCAGGAGACCGGCAGCACTCTGATCGATTATATCAACACCCAGCGCGTCAACCGCGCGGCCCAGCTGCTGGTGCAGAACAACCACACCATTGCCGCCGTGGCCGAGGAAGTGGGCATTCTGGACGTGAATTATTTTACAAAGATCTTCAAAAAGACGCTGGGAGTCACCCCCACCCGCTACCGCCGCGAACACAAAGAAAAGTGAAAAATGAAAAAAATGCCCGGTTTTTCCCGGAAATGTACGTTTTGTGCAAAACTCCCGGAAAAAACGGGCATTTTCTGTACAGAGAAATTTGTTGCATGAACAGAACGATGTTGTAACCGTTTTGAAAGGATTTATGGATTTTTGGCATGGAATTTGGATGTATGTTGCATTTTTGACCGATTTTGTGCTTGATATCAAAAAGAATGTTGTACACAACAATATCAACTGTGAAGAATGCACAAAGAAACGGCCGGAATCTTGTGAACTTGTCCCATTGCGAATGATTTTCCAGACGGCTATAATACAAACAGAAACCATGGAACGTACATGTAAGTATATTCCATGAAATGCTGTGATATGCGAATGAAGGAGAACAAGATTATGAAAATGATTTCCCGTCGTGACTTTATGAAGGCTTCTGCTGTTGTAGGTGCTGCCGGCGTTCTGACCGCCTGCGGCGGCTCCTCCAGCTCCACTGCTGCTTCCTCTGCCGCTGCTTCTTCTGCAGCTTCTTCTGCAGCTGCTTCTGAGGCTGCAACCGGCAGCGCAAACGTCGGTGTCTGCATCTATCAGTTCGCTGATAACTTTATGACCCTGTACCGCACCGACCTGGAAGAGTACCTGAAGGATAAGGGCTACGCCGTGACCATCGTTGACGGCAAGAACGACCAGAACACCCAGACCGAGCAGATCAACACCTTCCTGCAGCAGGGTGTTGACGTTCTGATCATCAACCCTGTTCAGACCACTTCTGCACAGACCATCGTGGATACCATTTCTCCCTCCGGCACTCCCATCGTCTTCATCAACCGTGAGCCCGAAAAGGCTGTTCTGGATTCCTACGCAGGCAAGTGCTGCTACGTTGGCGCTGACGCACGTCAGTCCGGTACTTACCAGGGCGAGCTGATCCTGGAGACCGAGACCCAGGGCGATATCAACGGCGACGGCAAGATCACTTACATCATGTGCAAGGGCGACCCCGAGAACATCGATGCTCAGTACCGCACCGAGTACTCCATCAAGGCTCTGACCGATGCCGACAAGGAAGTGGAGTGCCTGTACGAGTACCTGGACAACTGGGATCAGACCACCGCACAGCAGGACGTTGCAAACGCTTTGGCACAGTACGGCGAGAAGATCGAGGTTGTGTTCTGCAACAACGACGCAATGGCTCTGGGCGCTCTGCAGTCCATCGAGCAGGCTGGCCGTACCGTTGGCAAGGACATCTACCTGGTCGGTGTTGACGCACTGAAAGAGGCTGTCCAGAACGTTGTTGACGGCAAGATGACCGGTACCGTTCTGAACGACGACGTGGGCCAGGCTACCAAGGCTGCCGAGGCTACTCAGCTGTTTGTTGAGGGCAAGGACGTTGAGGAGTACTACTGGGTCGACTACGTCAAGGTCACTGCCGAGAACGCAGCACAGTACCTCTAATTCCTGTAGCACAAAACTCACGTTTGCAAGGTACGCAGTGAGTCCTATGGCTTGGTAAAAGCTTAAAAGCGCGTGCGTGCGAGATTTCTCTCGGGCGCACGCGCCTTCTTTTAGAAAGGACGCACCGCGCGGCCTGCAAATTGCAAGATAAGGAGGCTCTGCGGAATGTCAGAATACCGTCTGGTAATGAAAGGCGTGGTCAAGACCTTCCCCGGCGTAAAAGCGCTGGACCACGCGCAGTTGGAGCTCCGCCCCGGTAAAGTTATGGCCCTGATGGGCGAAAACGGTGCCGGTAAGTCCACCCTGATGAAGTGCATGTTCGGCATTTACAAGATGGACGAGGGCGAGATCGAATACGAGGGAGAAAAGGTCGTTATTGCGAACCCGTTGGAAGCACTGGGCCGCGGCATTGCCATGGTGCATCAGGAGCTGCAGCCCATCCCGGCCCGTACCGTGGCTGAGAATATCTGGCTGGGCCGCTACCCCACCAAAAAGATTGGCCCCATCACCATTGTGGACCACAGCAAAATGTATGCCGATACCGATGCACTGCTGAAGAAGCTGAAGCTGCAGATCAATTCCCACGCAAAGCTGGGCAGCCTGAGCATTGCCCAGATGCAGATGGTGGAAATTGCAAAGGCTGTTTCCGCAAACTGCAAGGTGCTGATCCTGGACGAGCCCACCTCCTCCCTGACCGCCAACGAAGTGGAATCGCTGTTCCGCATCATGCGTGAGCTGAAGGAGCAGGGCGTTGCACTGGTTTACATCAGCCACAAGATGGACGAGATCAAGGTCATTGCTGACGAAGTGACCATCATGCGTGACGGCCATTACATCGGCAAGTGGGACGTTGCCAACATGACCAAGGAGCAGATCATCGCCAAGATGGTCGGCCGTGAGCTGTCCAATCTGTTCCCGCCGCTGGAGAACCACCCCTCCGAGGAAGTGATGATGAAGGTGGAGGACTTCACCTCCATCCATCCGCGCTCCTTCCGCCATTGCAGCTTTGAGCTGAAAAAGGGCGAGATCCTGGGCGTGGCTGGTCTGGTGGGCGCACAGCGCACCGAGCTGATGGAAGGCATCTTTGGTCTGCGTGCACACACCTCCGGCAGGGTGTGGATCAAGGGCGAAGAGGTCAACATCAAGCAGCCCCGCGATGCCATCCGGAAGAGCGTGGCTCTGCTGACCGAGGACCGCCGCGCAACCGGCATCATGGGTGTGCTGAGCGTGGCCGACAACATCTCCATTGCATCGCTGGACGCTCTGCGCAAGGGCCCCATCATGCTGGATGACAAGAAGATTTTGGATCTGGTGGCGACCAATAAGGAAAAGATGGCCATCAAGGTGCCCAGCCCCAAGACCCAGATCAAGAGCCTGTCCGGCGGCAACCAGCAGAAGGTGCTGATCGCCCGCTGGCTGGCAAATAACCCCGATGTCCTGATCCTGGACGAGCCCACCCGCGGCATCGACGTTGGTGCAAAGTACGAGATCTACTGCATCATTGCCGATCTGGCCAAGCAGGGCAAGAGCATCATTATGATCTCCTCTGAAATGAGCGAGATCATTGGCATGTCCAACCGCGTCATGGTCATGTGCGATGGCCGCGTCACCGGCTTCATCGACGGCAAGGACGCGACCCAGGAGAACATCATGGAGCTGGCTACCCAGTTTGAGACCGCGCCCGAAACGGCAGCGGCCAATCAGTAAACAAGGAGGCTGTCTATTGTGGAAGCTACCAAGAAATTAACGGGTAAATCCGTAAAGAAATGGCTGGGCAACAATGCCATTATCGTTCTGATGCTGCTCGTCTCTCTGTTCGTCGGCATCATCCATCCGAACTTTTTTGCACCTGCAAACCTGATCAACCTGTTCAAGAACGTGTCCATCCGCTACATCATCGCGCTGGGCATCTCCGGCTGTCTGATCACCACCGGCAACGACCTGTCCGCAGGCCGTCTGGCTGGTTTTGCTGCCTGCCTGGCCTGCATCTTTGCGCAGACCGAGGGCGCTGCCGGTAAGTTCTACCCCAACATGCCCACTCTGCCCACCCCTGTGGTGTTCATTCTGGTCATTGCCATCTGCGCCATTGTGGGTCTGTGCAACGGTCTGGTCGTTTCTTACCTGAAGGTCCAGCCCTTTATCGCAACTCTGGGTATGCAGCAGGTCGTCTACGGTATCTGCCTGGTCTACACCGGCGGTACCCCCATCGGCTCCCTGAACAAGAACTTTACCTCTCTGGCCTCCAACACCATCCTGAAGGTCCCCGTGCTGATCTGGATCGCCCTGGTCGTGGCTGTGTGCTTCTGGTTCCTGTACAACAAGACCCGTCACGGCAAGTACATGTACGCCATCGGCGGCAACGAGGCTGCTGCTGAGGTTGCCGGTGTCAACGTTTACGCCACCAAGATCCGCATCTACATCCTGGCCTCCTGCATGTTCGGTCTGGCAGGCTGCCTGCTGGCTGCAAAGTCCGGCGGCGCATCCGTCAACACTGCAATGGGCTATGAGCTGGATGCCATTGCGGCTTCTACCATCGGCGGCGTTTCTACCACCGGCGGTGTCGGCACTGTGCCCGGCATTCTGGTCGGCGTTCTGGTCTTTGAGCTGATGAAGGTCGCTCTGCAGTTTATGAACGTCAACTCCTCTTACACCTATATCGTCCAGGGCCTTGTCATCATCGTGGCTGTGGCCATCGATATCCGTAAGTACCTGGCAAAGAAGTAATTCCTCATTCGCATACAGAGAAGCCCCCCGCCGGTTCTCCCGGCGGGGGGCTTCTGCTGTTATTTTCCCAGCTGCCGCTGCTGCAGGCGGTATTGGCGGGGTGTCAGCCCCTCCTGCTGCTTGAACAGGCTTCCAAATAGCCCTCCGCGTTTTCTCGCCCACTCTCCGAAAAAAGTTGGAGAACTTTTTCTTTTTCGTTGAATTGCACAAGAACGTGCCTCCTTGTTTGGCGGTTGCGTTGAATTTATGAACGTTCTTTGAATTTTGATATTTTCCTTCGATTTATTATAACACAGCTCCCGGAAGAGTGGTATACTACAAGCCAGGAACAGTGCTGTTAAGTTCGGAAAACAAAGATCGGTGAATGAGGTGTATCTTATGAGCGTTTACGAAAAAATTTCCGGTTTTGCGGATGAGATCAGTCAGGACTTTGACCAGCAGCTCAAAACTGTGACGGATCTGGGGATGAAGTATATCTGCATCCGCAGCGCCGAGCACAAGGGCATTGCCGATTACACCCCCGAGGAAGTGCGCACCGTTCTTCTGCCAAAGCTGCGGGCCGCAGGTGTGGGCGTTTCCAGCCTGGGTACGGCCATCGGCAAGGTGGAGGTGGACGATGAAGAGGGCTTTGCCAAGCAGCTGGAGCAGCTGGAAACACTCTGCGAAACGGCCAGGCTGCTGGACTGCTCCTTCATCCGGATGTTCAGCTTCCTCATCCCCAAGGATGCCGATGCAGACAGCTATACCGATGTGGTGCTGGATAAGCTGCGTCAGTTTATCCGGATCGCGGAAAAGCATGACATTGTCCTGCTCCATGAAAATGAGAAGGGCATCTACGGAGACACCGGTGCCCGCTGCAAATTGCTGTTCGACCGGCTGGCCTGCCCCCACTTCAAGGCGGCGTTTGATTTTGCCAACTTTGTCCAGTGTGAGCAGGACACCGCGGAGTGCTGGGAACTGCTCCATGACCAGATCGCTTATATCCACATCAAGGATGCTCTGCCCGGCTGCCTGCTGAATGTGCCCGCAGGCACCGGCCTTGGCAAGATCCCTGAGCTGCTTCGCCGTGCTTTCTGCGAGGAGGGCTACCACGGCTTCCTGACGCTGGAGCCCCATCTGGCAATGTTTGATTTCTTTGCACCAGGAGCCAAAGGCGGAAAGAGCCAGAAGCTCCAATTTGAGAATAACCCGATCGTCGAGAAGATGAAGTCCGAGATGGCCGAGCCGGGCCGCCCCAAGGACGGCGCAGAAGCTTACGCCACCCAGTATCATGCGCTGGTCGAGATCCTGAATCCCATTCTCAATTGATATCCACTCTCCGTTTACCATAAGCTGCCACAAGAGAAGCCCCCTGCCGGTTCTCCCGGCGGGGGGCTTCTGCTGTTTGCGGCAAAAAAGCTGGGCCCCATGCTGTCAGCAATTTTTCATTTGGAATATGGCAATATTTTGGCGGCTTGTCAGTCACTGGCAGGCCGCTTTTTTCTTTGTCAAAGGCAGTTTCGTGGAAATGACCAAAAGAGGATACCTGATTTGTGAATATCAACAAAAGTTTTCGAAATACTTGATTTTAATTTAGGGGGGGTATAATGAAATGACAAAAATTCCTTTGAGAACAAAGCACTCAGCAACCTGGCTGAGACCTGCAATGCGGAGAATGGAACCTACAGGGGAGGTGACAGTGCGGTAGGAATCTGGAGGGTTCCTTGCGGGGAATCCGTTGCAAAAATGCAAATAGTGATGAAAGGAATGAAGAAAGTTGAAACAGAAAAGTCAAAACCGGTTTTTTGCGGCCCTGCTGGCAGTGGCAATGATGCTTCAGATGCTTCCCATGCTGGCTTTTGCGGAGGACGCACTCGGCACCGGAAAAGTACGGAACAAAAGAACGGGTACGATATATACGTCTTTGAAGGAGGCTGTGCAACAGGCATGGAGTGGTGATACCATCGAGCTGGGCGAGGGCAATTATACACTGTTTGAGAAGAATAATAATCATGCCAAGGCAGGGAATAAAGACCTGACCTTTGTGGGGCAGGGGCCTGACAAAACGGCCTGGAATATCGGTGATGAGGTGCCGGACCCGAGCAAGTACGGCACAGAGTATAACGGCGATTACAGCTTTGATGGTGCTGGAAAAATTACCTTCAAAAATATGACGCTTCGCTCCGGTAATGTAGATTATCTGGGTTTCATCCGTCCGGATCAGACTGTGGTGGATCACTGCATCATCAACGGCAAGACCTTCTACTGGGGTTATACCAGTGCAGTGTTCACTGATACGACCTTCAATGCTCCAAGTAAAGATTATGCGATCTGGACGTATAGCTCCCCGACCATGATATTTGATAACTGCACCTTTAATACAACGGGAAAAGCAATCAATGTTTACGCGGATCACGAGGCAGGAAGCCATGACATTAGGGTTTACTTTAACAACTGCACCGTGAATTCCTCCATCCTCAATAAACAAGCGCTGAATATCAACGACAGCAACATGCGTCCCTATAAGTACATCATTCATATCGACAATCCCCAGACCATTGATGCAGCCCTGAGTAATACGACCTGCTCGCAGCTGTTCGGCTTTAAAGAGGACAAAACCACTGGCTTTACGGGCAACACTGGCTATACGGACGTGTATCTGGGCGGCGATCTGGTCTGGACAGACGGCAAGATGAAGACGCACTCCTATACCGTTGGTGAGAAGGAGGATGCCTATGAAATTACCGGCCGTTCGGATTGGACACCGAGCGTTGAGCGTGTTGATGAGTGTGAAGTGACAAAAACCTGCAAGTACTGTGGCTGGACGAAAAAAGAATTGGAACATGCCAGCGTGTACCGCCTCCAGTACAACCTGAATGAAGGCGTTGGCGACGCAACTGCCGACTACAACGATGCTTATTCCCGTGAAAAGGAGAGCGTGACGCTTGCAGCGGCTCCCACACGAGAAGGCTACCAGTTTGCTGGATGGCTGAGCCTTAACGGTAAGCTCTATAAAGCCGGGAGTGAGCTTGTCCTGACGGGTGATGAGGTGTTTACGGCATACTGGAAGAAGGATGAGCCTGTCGTCAATCATACCCTGACCGTGACCGGCGGCACCTTTGCTGTGAAAGACGGCGACATTGATGTGACCGATACGCTGGAAACCAGCACCGACGAGGCCAGCGGCAAGCAGACCTGCCTTGTGCCGGATGGTGCAGAAGTCACTGTGACGCTGGACCAGACGAAGGTTCCCGAGGGTATGGTGTTTGATCTCTGGTCTACCGGCGAACTGCCGCTGGATCAGGATTACAAAGCAGAGTCCATTGCCTTTACCATGAATGGTGATGTGGATGTGGCCGCACAGTACCGCAGCGCTGACATTGAGGATGGTTCTGATGTTGTTGGCCCCATCATTGTCGGTACGGCTGTTGTGGCTGGCGGCGCACTGGTCGGCTACACGCTGGGCACCGATCTGGTGGGCCAGATGTGGGGTCTGCCTTACTTCCCCAGCAACCGCAGTGCTCTTGCAATGATGCTGTGGGAGGATGCAGGCAAGCCTATGCCGGAATCTGAGATCCTCTACCCCGATGTTGGCCAGGAAGAACAGGATATGGATCTGCAGCATGCTGCCCGCTGGGCCATGGAGCACGACCTCATGCCTGACCTGAACGATCAGGATGCAGAGCTGCCCCCTGAACAGGTGAAGTTCTATCCGGACAACATGGTTACCAAGATCAGCGTGTTGCGTGCTTGGAAGAAGGCACAGGACCTCAAGCAGAACGCGCAGTAAAATTTGACATCCCCTAATATATCCCAAACACAGCAGGAGCGCCCCACCGGGTCATACCGGCAGAGCGCTCCTGCTGTGTTTCTGTTAAGCTTCAGGAAAGGGGAACACACTCCACTCAGCGGCCCACGATGAGGTCGCGGCGGCAGCGCAGGCCGACCGTCAGGAAAGCGCTGTCGCCCAGCTGCCGCAGCACCACCCGCTGGGTGTCGGTCTGGCCCTCGCACAGCAGGGAAAGGTTCAGGGTGATGGAACCCTTCTCCGTGGTGAGCACCAGCGTGGACACGCCCTGATTCATCAGGGCCTTCATATCCTGAATGGTGGTGCGGAAGGTGGCGGCGCAGTCCGGCACGTCCAGCGTCAGGACACGGCCCTCCTGCCGGGCGGTGTAAAGGACCTGACGGCCCAGCAGGCCCTTGACGGTGTACCGGGCTTCGGTGGTTTTTGCCTCGTCAGCGGAGATCAGCATGATGTCGCCCTGAATGGGGTCACCCTCCGGTGCGCCGTAGCCGCCGTAGGCGGGGTCGGTCTCGCCCACGGCAACGTCACCGCTGTGCAGCGCGATCTCGCCCTGAAGCATTACGCTTTCGTCCTGCGGGGGCAGGTAGCCTGCAACAACGGTGTCATCGGCGGCAG
>OKVP01000528.1_pt1 | contig 16585 bp, 13 predicted proteins | sample 1604821 | NCBI WGS metagenome assembly OKVP01 (sample SAMN01760946, study PRJEB22395) | human gut metagenome | reverse complement strand
CCAAGCGGGAGCAGGTGGCAAAGCCCACCGGCGAGGGCTTTGTGCCCGGCAACGGCGCACCCGGCGTCAAGGGCAGCCCCAAGGGTCAGCCGGTGCGTGTGGTCAAAATTGGCCGCAACGACCCCTGCCCCTGCGGCAGCGGCCTGAAGTTCAAAAAGTGCACCTGCGCCCAGTACCACCCGACTGGCAATAACGGCGGGGAAGAATAACCGTAAGGCGAAGCCCTCCCGTCATGGTTCTGCTGTGGCCGAGAGGGCTTTCCGCATAAATTCAGAGGGAGTTGATTTTACAATGATCGCACCGGAAAAACTGTTGGAAGCCGCCAAGGCGCTGGAACCCCAGCTGCAGGAATGGCGGCGCACACTGCACCGTCACCCGGAGGTGGGCTTTGACCTGCCCCAGACCAAGGCACTGGTCAAAAAAGCGCTGACCGAGATGGGCTACACCCCCCAGGACTGCGGCAAGTGCGGCGTCATTGCGCTTGCAGGCGGCAAGCGTCCCGGCAAGGTGATCCTGCTGCGCGGCGATATGGACGCGCTGCCCTTGCAGGAGGAATCAGGCGAGGAGTTTTCCTCTGAGCTGCCCGGTAAGATGCACGGCTGCGGCCACGATATGCACACTGCCATGGTTCTTGGTGCAGCCAAGCTGCTCAAGGAACACGAGGACGAGATCGAGGGCACGGTAAAGCTGGAGTTCCAGCCCGCAGAGGAGATCTTTCAGGGCTCGCTGGATATGATAAACAGCGGCCTGCTGGAGAACCCCAAGGTAGACGCAGCGGTCATGTTCCATGTGCTGGCCGGCATGCCCCTGCCCGCCGGTATGGTGCTGGTGCCGGGCGGCGGCATCACCATGGCCAGCTGCGAGCAGTATCACATCGTTGTGCACGGCAAAGGCGGCCACGGCTCCATGCCCAACGCCTGCATCGACCCCATCACCGCAGCGGCGCACATCCACATTGCCCTGCAGGAGATCAACAGCCGCGAGCTGGACCCCGCAGGCTTTGGCGTGTTCACCACCGGCCGGTTCGAGGCAGGCAAGGCTTCCAACGTCATCCCGGATACTGCCGATATGTGGGGCACCATCCGCACCGTGGACCCGGAGCAGAAGGTCAGTGCCCTTATCCATCAGCGCATGACCGAAATTGCGCAGGGCGTGGCCACCGCCTACCGCTGCACCGCCGAGGTGGAGTTCAGCGATTACTGCCCCTGCATGGTGGTGGACACCCCGCTGGCGGGTAACGCCCTGACCTATATGACCGAGTTGCTGGGCAAGGGCGCTATGGATATGACCCCGCTCACCGGCGGCAAGCCCGGCGGCGGCAGCGAGGACTTCGCCTTTGTCAGCCACGAGGTGCCCACCGTGAGTATGTTCTTAGCTGCTGGCAACGCCAAGGAGGGCTACACCTACGGCCAGCACCACCCCAAGGTGCGCTTTGATGACAGCATCCTGTACCGCGGCACGGCAGCCTACACCTATATGGCGCTGCGCTGGCTGGCAGAGCACCAGTAAAATTGCCCCACAGAACGCCGGGCAGGAGGAAAAGCATGAAACAGGAGCTGATGGATGCCATTCAGGAAACGCCGGTCATTGCGGCCGTCAAGGACGATGCCGGGCTTTGCAATGCGCTGACCAACGAGAACATCCGGGTGGTATTCGTATTATACGGAGATATCTGCAATATTGCCTCCATTGTGCGCCGCATCCACGAAGCCGGGCGCTTTGCCGCGGTGCATGTAGACCTTATCGCAGGGCTTGCCGGTAAGGAGGTGGCGGTGGACTTTATCCGCAGCACCACCGAGGCCGACGGCATCATCTCCACCCGGCAGTCCTTCATCCGCCGTGCCAAGGAGCTTGGGCTGGCCGCCATTCTGCGGGTATTCCTGCTGGATTCCATCGCACTGGAAAGCTTGGATAAGATTCCTCCAAATCTGCCGGACTGTCTGGACCTGCTGCCCGGCACCATGCCCAAGATCCTGCGCCGGGTGTGCGCTACCGCCAAAGTGCCGGTGCTCGCCGGCGGCCTTATTGCTGATAAAGAGGACGTGATGGCCGCGCTGGAAGCCGGAATCACTGCCATTTCCACCACCAATCAGGCGGTATGGGATATGTGACCTGCATTCTGCGCAAAAGCAACCGGTGTTTTTTGTAAGGGTTTCACAAAAAGTGCAAAACACCTTGCTTTTTGTGCAGGGACAGGGTATCATAAGAGTAAACAAGTGCTGTTTGTTTCAGGAGATATGAGCGAAACGGACAAGGGCAGTTGCCTTTGTTTCGGTTCGCTCTTTTTTTGTACCATCAACAGCTGCCCAGCTCCCGACGGGCCAAGGCAGAATGGACAGGAGGAAAAGAACAATGTATGATGTAGCAATCATCGGCTGTGGCGTCATCGGTGCCGCTGCCGCCTACGCACTGTCGCGCTACGACAACAAGGTGGTCATCCTTGAGGCCGAGAACGATGTGGCAGACTGCACCACCAAGGCCAACAGCGCTATTCTCCACGCAGGCTACGACCCCGCCCCCGGCACCCGCATGGCACGGCTGAACGTGCGCGGCGTAGCACTGGCCAAGGAGATCTGCGCAAAGCTGGATGTCTCCTATAAGCAGTGCGGCTCTCTGGTGCTGGCACTGGACGAGAAGGAACTGCCCCATTTGCAGCATCTGTTTGAGAACGGCACCGTCAACGGCGTGCCCGACATGAAGATTCTTTCCCGGGAAGAGACCCTTGCCATGGAGCCGAACCTTTCTGAAAAGGTCTGCGGTGCACTGTGGGCACCCAGCGCCGCCATCGTGAACCCGTGGGAGTATGCACTGGCCATGACCGAGGTGGCGGTACGCAACGGCGTGGAGCTGCGCCGCAACTGCAAGGTGACCGATGCCGAAGCCATTGAGGGCGGCTACCGCCTGACCGTGCCCGGCGGCACGGTGGAGACCCGCTGCGTCATCAACGCTGCCGGTATCTGGGCAGACAAAGTACACTCCATGGTGGAGCCCGCCAACTTCCACATCATCCCCACCCGGGGCGAGTACTATCTGCTGGACAAGAGCGAGGGCACCCGCGTGAGCCACGTCATCTTCCAGTGCCCCAACGAGCTGGGCAAGGGCGTTCGGGTGGCACCCACCGTGCACGGCAACCTGCTCGTCGGCCCCAACGCAGAGCCTGTGAAGGGCAACGACACCTCCTGCACCAGCAGCGGTCTGGAATTTGTCAAGGCCACTGCCCAGCGCAGCGTGCCCAGTATCAACTTTGGCGAGTCCATCCGCAGCTTTGCGGGCGTGCGCGCCAATCTGGACGTGGACGATTTTATCATTGGCGAAGAGCCGGAAGCACCCGGCTGGATCGACTTGGCCGGCATGAAGAGCCCCGGCCTGTCCGCTGCCCCGGCGGTTGCGGAGGAAGCTGTTGCCATCCTGCAGCAGCGCGGTGTGCTGGGCGCAGAAAAGGCCGACTACAAGGACGGCCGCCGCCACATCCGCTTCAAGGAGCTTTCCGCAGAGGAAAAGGCAGCGCTGGTCAAGGAGCAGCCCGCCTACGGCCGCGTGATCTGCCGCTGCGAGACCATTACCGAGGGCGAAATTCTCGACGCTATACACGCTCCCGTAGGCGCGAGAGACGTTGACGGGGTTAAGCGTCGCACAAGAGCAGGTATGGGCAGGTGCCAAGGCGGCTTCTGCGGCTCAAAGGTAGTCGAGATACTTTCGAAGGAACTCGGCGTTCCGATGAACGAGATAACAAAATTCGGCGGCGAGTCAAAGATTATCTTTGACAGGACGAAATGAGGTGGAATAATGGAAACGTGTTATGATTTAGTAGTTGTAGGCGGCGGCCCTGCCGGAATGGCGGCTGCGCTTGAGGCCTATGACAAGGGAGTTAAAAAAATCCTTATTTTGGAACGTGCCGCTACTCTCGGCGGGATACTTGAGCAGTGCATACACACCGGCTTCGGCTTGCATTACTTCGGCGAGGAGCTCTCCGGCCCCGAGTATGCCGGCAGATTCATAAAGCAGGTTAAGGAAACCGACATTGACGTTAAAGTCGATACAATGGTTCTTGATATTTCAGACGACAACGTGGTAACTGCCGTTAACAATAAGGACGGGCTTCTCACAATAAAGGCAAAGGCTGTTGTGCTTGCAATGGGCTGCCGTGAAAGACCGAGAGGAGCGCTTTCAATAGCAGGCTGCCGTGCGTCGGGTATTATGACCGCCGGAACCGCTCAGAAATACGTTAATATTGACGGATATATGCCGGGTAAAACTGTTGTAATCTTAGGCTCGGGCGATATAGGTCTTATTATGGCAAGACGTATGACCTTAGAGGGCGCGAAGGTTAAGGCTGTTTGCGAGCTTATGCCGTATTCGGGCGGACTTACGAGGAATATCGTTCAGTGCCTTGAGGACTTCGGTATTCCGCTTCGCCTTTCCTGCACGGTTGTCAGTACTCACGGCAAGGACCGTCTTGAGGGTGTTACCGTTGCCAATGTAGATGAGCATCTGAAGCCAATTCCCGGCACGGAGGAATATATACCCTGTGACACGCTTATGCTGTCGGTAGGACTCATTCCCGAAAATGAGCTTTCAAAGAATGCCGGTATCGAGCTTGACCGTATAACAAACGGCCCGATAGTTGACGAGTACCGTGAGACAAAGCACAAGGGCGTGTTTGCGTGCGGAAATGTTTTGCAGGTGCACGATCTTGTTGACTATGTAACAGAGGGCGACTTCCCACGCTACGGTAACGATGATGACAGAGCTGATGAAATCGCTATCTGGCTTCTCAGAACATTCCTCGATAAGATTAAGAAGCATCACACATATCGTAACTCTGAGCCTACAACTTCTATCCTTACTATTACATCTAATGTTGTTTATGGTAAGGCAACAGGCTCTATGCCTGACGGAAGAAAGGCTGGCGAGCCACTTTCTCCTGGTGCTAACCCAAGCTACGGTGCAGAAAAGAGCGGTCTTCTTGCTTCTCTTAACTCTGTTGCAAAGCTTCCATATCACTGGGCACTTGATGGTATTTCTAATACTCAGACAATCAACCCAGACGCTCTCGGTCATTCAGATGACGAGCGTGTAGTTAACCTCGTACAGGTTATGGACGGATACTTTGACCAAGGTGCACATCACCTCAATGTTAATGTATTCGGCAAAGAGAAGCTCATCGACGCTATGGAGCATCCTGAGAAGGAAGAGTATGCTAACTTCACAATCCGTGTTTCTGGTTATGCAGTTAAATTCATCTCTCTGACAAAAGAACAGCAGTTAGATGTAATTGCCAGAACATGCCATGACAGAATGTAATAAAAATGCGATGGCTCTTGTTCATTCTACGGAGAGTTTTGGTTCGGTGGATGGGCCGGGAGTTCGTTTTATTGTTTTTTTACAGGGTTGTCCTTTGCGATGTCAGTTCTGTCACAATCCAGATACATGGAAGATGACAGAGGAAAATGGTGCGGTGTGGAGAAGTGCGGATGAGCTGTTAAATCAGGCACTCCGTTATCGTACTTACTGGAAAAATAGCGGCGGTATTACCGTAAGTGGTGGTGAGCCTCTTTTACAGATTGATTTTATGCTAGAGTTTTTTAAAAAGGCAAAAGAAAAAGGAATCCACACTGTTATTGATACTGCTGGAGGACCTTTTACAAGAGAGGAACCTTTCTTTTCTAAATTTCAGGAATTGATGAAATATACAGACCTGTTATTAGTGGATATCAAACACATTGATAACAAATACCACAAAGTTTTAACTGGTCGTAGCAATGAGAATATTCTTGATATGATTCGCTATCTTTCCGATATCAAAAAACCGATTTGGATTCGCCATGTCCTTGTCCCGGAACGAAGCGATAAAGATGAATATTTGACTAGATTAGCTGATTTCATTCACTCTCTTGATAATGTGGAAAAGGTGGAAATCCTGCCTTATCATACGATGGGTATTTATAAATGGAAAGAACTTGGATTAGAATATCCTTTAGAAGGAATTGACCCTCCAACGAAAGAACGAGTGGAGAACGCCAAGAAAATTCTTGCTATTTGATTTGCCGACAAACAGAATCCTAAAACCCCCCATATTTGTGACTTTGAAGATAGATTGCGTTGAATACTTATTCATCTTCAATCTATCCTTGAAGTCACAATATGGGGTGCTCTTTAGATATAAACTTCAGTTAAAATTCGCTCAAATTAAATTCTAATTTTTCAAATGATCTATGGAATTTACTTTATTCTTATTTTCTTTACTTTGCTCCATGGACCAAAATATTTCTTATTGCCTATTGTTTTATAAGCACGTGCCTTTACATAGTAAATTTTCCTAGAATTTAATTTTGTTATTGTATATGTTACCTGTCTTGTTCCTTTCTTTGTTAATACCTTCTTGCCCTTGCTAAATCTTGAGTTCTTAGCTGCAACAATCTGATATCCTGTAGCTTTTACATCTTTCTTTATATTCACTTTTACTTTTCTCTTAGCTGTAGAAACCTTTTTGATGGTCTGCTTTTTCGGAACTGCATAAATAGTAACTATTCTACTGGTCTGTTTATAATCTGCTGTTGCACCGGCTGTTATTTTAATCTTTACTTTTCCTGGCTTCTTTACAACAAGTTTTTTACCCTGCTTTTCAACAGAAACAATATTCGTATTATTTGAAGTAAATGTTAAACTTCCAACTGCTTTTACTTCGTTCTTAAGATTAAACTTTGTTCCATAAGGAATCGTATAGGATGCTTTTTTCACAGTAATTGTCTGTTTTTTTATATCCTTATTATAAACTACAGATACCTTAGATATCTTATCATTTGTTCCTAAAATTTTAATTGTATCTTTTTCTTTCGTATATCCTTTAATTTCCGGTAATGTATAAGTCATACTCTTTCCTGAAATAACTTTTACTACCCTGTATTCAAGTACATTATTTTCCTTATCACATAATGCAATAACCACTCTGGAATATTTCTCGTTAGATGACACTGCATCTTTATAGAAGCGAAGAGAATCTAATGGGTATCCTTTATCATCAAAAAGCGTTTGATTATCCCAAGAATCTCCTCCCCAAACAGGATTCCCATTATAATACAATTTACTCTTTGGATAGTATCCTCCTGCATTTTCTGTCGCCCATCCTGTTCCAAATTCATTGGCCATTTCTTTGTTATATTTCCAATTCACCCAACCAGCTTTGACAGGTATCCATGCCCCTTCCCAATAAAAAGCACCCAATCCATTATCATTTGATAAAATTGCATCATATAAATCTGACAACATATCTGCCTGTCCCTGAGGACCAACTTTATAAACTGCATCTTTAGTATTATTAACCATATTTACAGTACCATCTGCATCTTTCTGAGAGTTAAGCCATGATGTCTCCAATACTGCAAATAATTTACCTCTGGATGCAACATAATTTCCAGCTTTCCGAACATTCCCAAGCATATTTTTTCCAGCCCAAAAGGCATAGCTAGAAGATCCTAAAACATCATAATCCACTTTATCTCTTTCCCATGCATTCATAGCATCTTTATATATACTTAAATTAAGAGTATCTAAATGTATCGCAACCAAAGCATCTGGCACACATTCTCTTACTGCCCTGGCACCTGCATTTAAATAACTGTCAATAAGCACAGACTTTTCTTCTTCCTGCCAGACATTGGCTTTAGTTCTATGCATAATCCCCATCATTCCCTGAGATATTTCATTTCCAACTTGTACCATACCAATGTCAGCACCAGCATCTTTAAATTGTTCTAAGGTTTCTTTAGTAAATTCATATACATTAGAACACATTTTTTCCTGATTATTTCTATCTTTTTCCCATGCTTTTGGAAGCAACTGTACTGCTGGATCTGCCCAAAAATCAGAATAATGGAATCCCAATAAAACTTTAATATTATATTTGGCTGCCTCTTTCGCTATTTCTAACCCAGCCTTAACATCATTGGATCCACCACCATAAGTCTCTCCTTTTTCATTATACGGATCATTCCATATACGAATACGAATGTAATTTACACCATTATCACTTAAAACTTTTAGTAATGAGGCTTCTTTTCCTTCATTATCATAATATTTTACCCCAGCCTTTTTTAAAGCAGTATACGATGAAATGTCTATGCCTCGAATAGTAGAATCTGACATATTCTTCACTTTTTTAATGGTTACTTTCTGCTGTTTTAAACCAGTATCATCTCCGTATTTATAAGGATCTCTGCTTGTATCTGTCTCATTACCCTGTGCATATGCAAAAATAGCCATGGAAACCTGTGCATCTCCCTCATCATCAAAGAAAGACTTCCAACTTCCAACATATGCAGCTTCATTATAAATCAAACCACCAGCATTCTTCTCATCAATTGTGGCTTCTAACAAGTTATAAATGCTGTCAGCCTGTGTATATACATTGGCTGTATTCGCCTCATTTACACGTTCATATTCTACGTTAGAAACTATCAGTTGTTTATCCGGTGCACAACTTTCTACTTCGTTTTTTAAACTTTTAATATAACTGTTTGTATTATTATCTGGATAAACATTTACCCCAATATAATCATAATCTACAGACGCATAGCCCAGTTTCTGAACAATATATTTTACAGAAGCAGCATCAGGTTGAGCAGCTATGCTGACAGCATTCTTTACACCTTCTTTTTTCAGCAATGCTGAAATATCGCCCATTGCTTTCCAGCCTTCCCAGCCTTCTCCGTCAGTAATTCCAAGGAAATTCCAATTCACCTCATTACCAATCGTTACAATATCAGGAAGGACATTCGCCTGCTTTAACTTTGCAATTGTCTCTCTTGTATAAGTTTTTGCACTTTCTACTCGAGTTACCGATTGCTCTTCTTTCTCTGCTTTCTCCCAGTCTGCCGGAAGATTCTGTGTACCCGCATAAGTTATTTCGTCTGAATAAAGTAAGACAAGATTTGTCTTAAGATTTGTATTAGATGCTTTTACAGCTTTTAATGTTTTTATTGCATTTTCCAAAGAAAGATATGCATTTTCCCCTGTTGGATTTACAGCAACCTTTAAAGATATGGTATTGATACCCTGACTTTTTACATAGTCGAAAATATTGTCTACGGACTGACTCATATAATTTTTATATGATTTCCCCCACTCCAGACACTGCTGATAATAAGTAAAATCCGCTCCTAAAATAGTATTCGCTCCAATTCCAGAAATCTTTTTGTACTTCTTAAAAGCATCCTTGCTTATTTCTGGAATTTCAATCTTATCTGCTGACGAACTTACTTCTTGCGCCTTAACCGGATGTGTATCCAAACTAAATCCAGTTGTTGCAAATAACATGGATGCCATTGCTATTGCTACACATCTTTTGATAGCCCCGCTAAATTTTTCAAGATTCTTCATTTTCATTAGTAGATTATGATTGTTTTTCATAAGTTTCCCCTTTCTTATAAATAATAATATATATTTTAACATATTATAATCTTTTTTCAAGCATACACTATAGTAAAATTGGTAAATTTTTGATATTTTTTAAACATACTCTAATTTCTTTATCAAATCTTCCCCTCGCTTTCCGAATTCATCCTATCCGAAAACTTCTATTTCAATTGCAGAAAATAGATTCTGAGTTTTCCTCCTCAGTTAAAGACAGCCTTCTGGAAATAAAAGACTCTATATTTGTGGCTTTACAGAGAGCTGGTGTTCTGAAAGATTGACACTGGAACTATTTGTGAAAAATATTTTTTAAACTGATTTGAGATTTTATCTGTTTTTTATAAAATGCTAGAAAGGATATTTTTATGTCACTGATTGTATTAAAAAAGATTATTGAGATGTTCATCATATTACTTGTAGGTGTAATCATCTATAAAGCAAAGATTATTAATGATGTCAGTACAAAACATCTCTCGAATGTATTATTATTGCTGGTTTCTCCGTTGTTGATTATCCAGTCGTATCAAATTGATTTTAACAGAGAACTTTTGCAAGGTTTAATATGGGCGTTTGCTGCATCATTTCTTACGTTTTTGTTTATGATTGTTGCATCGGAGTTTCTATGCCACGGGGATAGGAATCGAAGTTCAGTGGAGAAGATTGCAGTGTCCTATTCGAATTCTGGATTTATTGGTATTCCTTTAATTAGTGGAGTCCTTGGAGATAAGGGCGTTTTTTATATGACGGCATATATCACAGTTTTTAATCTTTTACTTTGGACACATGGTATTATTTTAATGGGAGATAACGATGGATTAAAGGGAGCATGGAAAAACTTTTTAAGTCCGGCGATTCTTTCAATTGTGATAGGAATCATACTATTTTTATTTCAACTTCGCCTGCCGCAGTTCATTGAAAATCCATTAGAAATGATTGCTTCAATGAATACGCCCCTTGGAATGATTGTCGCGGGAGCAAATCTCGCACAGGGAAATATTTTAAAGAGCCTAAAGAGCAAAAGATTATACTATTTGAGCTTTATAAAGCTTATTGTATATCCATTGGCAGGACTCGTTGTTTTATGGCTGCTGCCACTTGAGTTTGAGGTGGCATTTACAGTATTTATTGCATTGGCATGTCCGGCGGGGGCATCCGTGATTATGTTTGCACAACGATATGACAGAGATGCATACTATGCATCGGAGATATTTGTTATTACAACCTTGCTGTCAGCGGTGACGATACCATTATTATCAGTAGTGGCAGTGAGCTTGTTAAGTTAAACAGATTTTTCACTTTAAGAGAGAATAGCGGCCTTGAAAAGTTTTGATAATTTTGATAAGTAAGTTGAAAATATTTTTTGAAAGTGATGCATAAAAATGCAGAAAAACGTATACATATTGCATAAAATGTGCTAGAGCGTGTTTGAAAAATCATTCCTACAATCTGCACGCCCCAATTTGCGGTATATTTTGCCTTCATTCAGTTGACGTAGCCCACTACGCCGCCCTCATTCAGGCGAAATCTCCCGCAAATTGCGCCGCACATCTTGCAGAAAGCATTTTTCAAACAGGCTTTAGATTTTAAGATGAATTAATTAAAGAACATTTTTTGGTGAGACTTTTTCCAGAGCCAAATCATATTCTGCGTTGGTATAGTCCAGCTTTAAAATATCTTCCTTGCTGTATCCAAGTTCAATCATTTTACAAATTTTTGAAATAGCAATTTCATTACATTTTTTCTGGAGTTCTTTTTGGAGTTCTTTCTGAACTTCTTTCTGTAATTCTTTTTTTACTTCTTTTTGAACTTCTTTTTCTAAAAGTTCTGCTAAAAATCCACTCATTTTTTCAACACCTCTTCTTTCATTTTTTAAATATTTTACTCCCTCAGTAAGATGGGGAAACTTTGGATTATCTATAGCTGTTTTCTTTAAAAGCTGTAAATATTCTGCGATAGTACTTTTGTCATTAACGATAGTGTTAGCATATATTTCAAGAGTGCCATCATCAACAGTCTGGTCAGTTTCGATAACAGATTTTCGAATGTGGTAAATGGTTTTTCCTTTTTTGAATATATCAAAATCAGAAATATATAAACTGTATACTGTTGGTATATTTTCAAAATCAGTGCCAGGATCTGTTGCTTGTGTAGTTACGCAGGCTTCATTGTAACGAACACGTTTTAAAAGATTACGGATGCTATGCTGTGCGTGAATGTCTAAGACGATTAAATCAGGACAATCAAGTAAAACACGAAGCATCTCTTCGCATACGCCAGGTTGTTGTATTAGCACTTCAAAAAAGACATCATCCATAGGACGTAATGCCTGAATCTGGTCATGGTATTGTTGTAAATCAAGACTCATAATAATAAAATATTCTCCTTTATTAAAAAAATAATAACTATAGAATGAGTACCCATGTCCTTGCAACATAATCCGGATAAAGGTAATTGCCCTTTTTATATCTTTTGTTATAACCATTGTATCATGTTTTTAAAAGAAATCAACTAAAAAATGGAAAAAATGTAATTCTATTTAATTCATTGGACACGCTACAGTCGAAGCCATTGCCCCTTTCCATCTAATCCCTACAAATTCATTAACCAACTAACAAACGAAGCCAATCAACAAAATCATCTATATTTGTGACTTTCGTCGCAGCGTCTTGAATATTCGCTCACTCGCTCACATCCAACGCTTGTTCCCAGGCCACCAATATAGATGATTTTGTTGATTGGTTTCTGTGCTGTGGCTATAGAAGATGAATTAAATAGTAAAATAGTGTATTATAGGAGATAGAATATTTTATTTTAAGAAAGAAGGACGAATCATGAAATACATAATCCTCGTCTGTGTTAAAAAATATTCTCTCGATTCCTGTATTCCATTTATCCAAAATATTTCCCATAAAAATACGATAGTTGTTCCGATATTAAATGTTTATGGAACGGGTGCGTATCTTCAGGAGAAACTCTCAGAACTTCTTGTGACAGATGGCTGTATTTATTACAATAAATCGGTATTATTACTTATGGGATCTGGTAGAATTAGAGTTATAATTATGTAGAGAGAAATATCAAGGAGCAATTGTTAGATGAAAAATAATCTTATAACAGAAATGAAGAACGGATTTGAAACAGCCTACATTAATAGTTCAGCAGCTTCAAATCTGGCATATCGCCCAGAATTTATTTCGAATAACTATAAAAGAGGCAAAAAAGTATTATCATCGATCGAAGACGAGTTGTTGAAATGCGATCAATTTCAAATTAGTGTAGCATTTATTACTTTAGGTGGAATTACACCATTGCTACAGACATTAAGAGAGTTAGAGGATAGAGGAATAAAAGGTGAAATTCTTACAACAAATTATTTGACGTTTACTGAGCCGAAAGCTTTAAAAAAGCTAAATGATTTTTCCAATATTACATTAAAAATGTATAATGTGGATGTTACGATAGAAGATTTTCATACGAAAGGATATATTTTTAAAAAAGAAGAGATATATCGGATTATTATAGGAAGCTCGAATATAACAAAAACAGCACTTACTACTAATCGAGAGTGGAATACCAGACTAATTTCCACAGAAGAAGGAGAAGTGACTCAAAATATCATAGAAGAGTTTAATGAATTATGGAATAGTGAATATGCTTTAAATTTTGATGAGTTTTATGAGCAATATAAAGAAAAATATAGGATTATAAAAAAGCAGAGGAAAATTGCACTTGGAGAAGAAATCCCTTCTATTGAAAAATATCGTTTAGAGCCCAATTCTATGCAAGTTGGATTTATTATCAATCTCAAGAAGATAATAGAATCAGGGGAGAAAAAAGCATTACTAATTTCGGCTACAGGAACGGGGAAAACTTATGCGTCTGCTTTTGCTTTACGTGAATTAAAATTTAAAAGGATGTTATTTTTGGTACATAGAGGACAGATTGCGAAGCAGTCTCTAAAATCTTATAGAAAAGTATTTGGTAATGACATATCTATGGGATTAGTAACGGGAAAGCATCAAGATTATGATGTGGATTTTATTTTTGCAACAATACAGACTTTAAGTAAAGATGAAGTGTTGAAGAAATATGATAGACAGGCTTTTGATGCGATTGTAATTGATGAAGCGCATCATAGCTCAGCTAGTAGTTACAAAAAAGTAATGGATTATTTTACTCCTGAGTTGTGGCTTGGTATGACGGCAACGCCGGATAAAAGAGATGATAATCTGGAAGGGCGAAATATTTATGAGATTTTTAATCACCAGATTGCATATGAGATTCGTCTACAAGATGCAATGGAAGAAGATTTACTTTGTCCATTTCACTATTTTGGAATTACAGATTTAGAGGTTATTTCGGATGTTGGAAAAACTGTTCAAGAAAAGGAAGAAAATTTTAGGTATCTTACGTCAGATGAACGTGTTTACAATATTATGAAGCAGGCACAGTTTTTCGGATATTCAGGAGAAAGAGTAAAAGGATTAATTTTTTGTAGTCGCATTGATGAGGCAAAAGAATTATCTGAAAAGATGAATGAAAAAGGTTGGAGAACTTTGGTGCTCAGTGGTAGTGATTCAGAAAGTGTAAGAACGAATGCGATTGAACGTCTTGCTGGAGAAGAGTCAGAAGAAGCCTTAGATTATATATTATCAGTAGATATTTTTTCAGAAGGTGTAGACGTTCCAGAGATTAATCAGGTTATTATGCTTAGACCAACGGAATCGCCAATTATATTTATTCAGCAATTAGGACGTGGATTAAGAAAAGCAGAGGGGAAAGAATTCGTAGTAATCATAGATTTCATTGGAAATTATAGAAAGAATTTTATGATACCAATTGCGCTTTCAGGAGATCGCAGTTATAACAAAGATAATATTCGGCGTTATGTTACAGAAGGGGGAAGGATAATTCCAGGTGCAAGCACAGTGCATTTTGATAAGATTTCAAGGCAGAAAATATTTCAGTCGATTGATAATGCTAATTTTAGCGATATTAAATTAATTCGCGAGAATTACAGGAATCTTAAAGATAAATTGGGACATATACCGGCTTTAGTAGATTTTGATAAATATGGGGAAATGGATGTTTTAAGAATTTTCGATAATAATAGTTTGGGTTCATATTACAAATTTCTTGTGAAATATGAAAAAGGGTACACAATTCGTTTATCAGAAGACGAAGAAAAAGTAATTGAATTTATTTCAAAAAAATTAGCTAGTGGTAAGCGGATTCATGAATTAGAATTATTAAGAAGATTAATGAAATATCGTCATGGGTTGATGAACATTTTAAAAAAATCACTGCAGGAAAATTATGATTGTTTTATGGATGGAAATTGTGAGGAAAATGTAGTTAATGTGATGACAAATGAATTTCCTACCAGTGCAGCGAAAAGAACATATACGCAGTGTGTTTTCATAGAAAAAGAAGAGGAGGATTACGGAATATCCAAGTCATTTGAGGCGATGCTTCAGAATCCAGATTTTTATCAAGTATTAAAAGAAGTGGTAAATTTTGGAATTGCGAGATATCAAAAAAATTACAGTGGGCATTATCAAGATACAGAGTTAGTTTTATATGAGAAATATACATATGAGGATGTTTGTCGTTTGCTTAAATGGGAAAGAAACGAAGTACCATTGAATATTGGTGGTTATAAATATAATAAGAAAACGAAAACATTTCCTGTATTTATTAATTATGATAAGCAGGAGAACATTAGTGATACAACAAAATATGAGGATCATTTTATTAGTTCAAATCATTTAATCGCAATCTCTAAAAGTGGAAGAAGTTTAGAATCAGAAGATGTGCAGAATTTTCTTAAAGCAACAGAACGAGGAATAGATGTGCAGTTGTTTGTAAGAAAAAATAAAGATGATAAAATATCAAAAGAATTTTATTATCTTGGAAGAATGACAGCGACAGGGCAGGCAAGGGAGTTTATCATGCAGAATACAGACAAAACAGCAGTAGAAATTGAGTGGATATTGAATACACCTGTTAGGGAAGATATTTACGAATATATAATTAATGAATAAGCAAACGAGATATTCAATAGAAATACATGGAATGGAGAAAAAATGAAAACAATAAAAGTAGTAGCGGCAGTAATTAAAAAGCAGAACAAAGTTTTTGTAACACAGAGAGGTTACGGAGAATTTAAAGATGGATGGGAATTTCCTGGAGGAAAAATTGAGCAGGGAGAAACACCGCAGGAAGCGTTAAAAAGAGAGATTAAGGAAGAATTAGATGCAGAAATAGAAGTAGGTAAACTTATAGATATAGTTGAATATGATTATCCTACTTTTCATTTATCAATGCAGTGTTTTTGGTGTGAATTAAAGCAAGATAAGATAGAATTAAAAGAACATGAAGCAGCAAAATGGTTAAACCTTAATGAGAAAGAGATGCTGAGTGTAGAATGGTTGCCAGCAGATAGAGGATTAATAAAAAAGATTTTGTTGTAAAGTAAATGGAAAAGAGAGTGTAGATGTTATTATTAAATTATTTATAGTAGAGGTAGATATAAATGTCCAAATGAATGTCTGAATTATAGGAAATAAAGGTATAGATGATTTTTAATTACTAAGGAAACTCTAAGTTGCTTTCCCGCCATCTCCATTTCTGCTATCATATCCCCAAGGGAGGTGCACGAGATGGAAACAAAAGACATTATTTTAGAACTCCACAAAAAAAGAGGTTTATCCCAAGACGAATTAGACACCAAGGTCATGGTCACAAGACAGGCGGTATCTCGTTGGGAAAACGGAGAAACGATTCCCAATATGGAGACATTAAAACTGTTATCTAAAGAATTTAATGTGTCGATTAACAAACTTTTGGGGGAACCAAGATAGCTCATTTGTCAGTGCTGCGGAATGCCGATGGAGGATGACTTGATTATTGGGCGGGATAGTGATGGAACATTAAATGAGAAGTATTGTAAATGGTGTTATGATGATGGAGTTTATACTTACAACAATATGAATGAATTAATCGATGTCTGTGCCAAGAATATGGCGAATGAAAATTTTACAGAGGAGAAGGCTTGTTCGTAATTCAGGCGAAATCTCTCGCAAATTGCGCCGCACATCTTGCAGAAAGCATTTTTCAAACACGCTCTAGAAAAATATTCTGTCATGTAAAGAAAATAACATAATATAATAGT
>OKVP01000518.1_pt1 | contig 16713 bp, 14 predicted proteins | sample 1604821 | NCBI WGS metagenome assembly OKVP01 (sample SAMN01760946, study PRJEB22395) | human gut metagenome | reverse complement strand
TCGGAGGATGTTTTTACAGTTATAAGGACTAATTTCAAAAATATAGACGAAGTCAGTGGGACAGCCGGTAAATTTGATTTCCTGATGGCAGACCTTGGAGTATCTTCCATGCAGATTGATAACCCGGAGAGAGGTTTTTCATACAAAAACGAAGGCCCGCTTGATTTACGCCTTGACCCGTCAAAGGGAGAACCGGCTTCGGAAAGATTAAAGAAACTTACAAAAGACGAATTTATGGGTATGTTAATAGAAAATTCCGATGAGCCTTATGCAAAAGAAATTGCAACCGAGGTATTTAACGAATTCAGAAAGAAAAAAGAGATAAATACCACCACAGACTTATATAAGGCAATAGAAAAGGCACTTTCTTTTATACCTGAAAAAGAACGTAAAGATGCGGTTAAAAAATCCAGCCAGAGAACTTTTCAGGCACTGAGGATAGACGTAAACAGCGAATTTGAAGTGCTGGAAGAATTTTTACAAAAGCTGCCGGATGTAATGAAAGAGGGCGGAAGAATAGCAATCCTTACATTTCACTCAGGAGAAGACCGCCTTGTTAAGCAGTATTTTAAAATGTACAAAAGAGACGGTGTTTTATCGGAAATATCAGATGTTATAAGACCGTCAGCAGCAGAATGTGCCAGAAACGGAAGGGCCAGGTCCACAAAATTAAGGTGGGCGGTCCGCTAAGCGAGGAGAAATCTAAATTGAAGGAAACAGTATTAGGGATTGTCGCCCATGTAGATGCGGGAAAGACGACTTTGTCGGAGAATTTTCTGTATTTTGGCGGCAGTATAAGAAAACTTGGACGAGTAGATAAAAGAGACACTTTTTTTGATACGGAAAATCTGGAGAGAGAGCGTGGAATTACTATTTTTTCAAAACAGGGAAGTTTTGTTACAGGCAATACAAAAGTTACCCTGTTAGACACTCCCGGACATACGGATTTTTCGGCAGAAATGGAAAGAACATTACAGGTACTTGATTATGCCGTTTTAATTATATCGGCACCGGATAAAGTAACTGCTTATACGGTTACTTTATGGAAATTACTGGAAAGATACGGAATCCCTGTATTTATATTTGTCAATAAAACAGACAGACAGGGAATAGTTAAAGAGGATATATTAAAGGACATAAAAGAAAAACTGTCACGCAATGCCGTTGATTTTACAACAGCAGATGATGAGGAAATAGCTTCCGTGAAGGAAAGTTTTATAAGTAAATATTTTGAAGGCGAAAAGATAACCGATGAAGAAATAGGGGATGCAATAGCAAAAAGAGAACTTTTTCCCGTATATTTCGGCTCGGCACTAAGAAACGAGGGCGTAAGGGAACTTATGGACGGAATTGATGTTTTTTCCGTTGCAAAAGATTATAAAGAAGAATTTTCTGCCACTGTATACAAAATATCCCGTGACAGTGACGGAAACAGGCTGACCCATATGAAAATTACGGGTGGAAGCCTTAAAGTCAGGACAAGCATCCCGGATTATGGCAAAGTAAACCAGATCCGTGTATATAACGGAACTTCTTTTGAGACCAAAGATGAAGTGGAAGCGGGCTGTATATGTGCGGTAACGGGACTAAATGATACCAGGGCAGGACTTGTTATGGGAAATGGTGAAGAACTGTTACCGGTCCTTACTCCTGTACTCAGGTATAAAGTTATTTTTCCTCCTGCGGTTTCAATACAGACCATGCTTTTTAAATTAAAAGAACTTACCGAGGAAATCCCGGAACTGAATGTCAGTTATGACGAGGAAGTTAAAGAAATCAACATTGAACTTATGGGACAGGTGCAGATAGAGGTAATAAAGCACCTTATTGAAGAACGTACAGGCATAAATGTGTCCTTTGGAACAGGAAAGATACTGTATAAAGAGACAATATGCAATAGTGTAGAGGGTGTGGGACATTTTGAGCCGCTAAGACATTATGCGGAGGTGCACCTTCTCCTGGAACCTCTTGAAAGAGGAATGGGACTTGTATTTGAGACCGACTGCAGCGAAGAGATACTTGCAAAGAACTGGCAGAGGCTCGTGCTTACCCATCTTGAAGAGAAGATTCATCGTGGTGTTCTTACCGGTGCACCTGTTACAGATATGAAAATAACGCTGGTTTCCGGAAAAGCTCATATAAAGCATACTGAGGGCGGCGATTTCAGGCAGGCAACATACAGGGCGGTAAGAAACGGACTTATGTATGCTGACAGTATGCTTCTTGAACCATTTTATGATTTTGTTATGGATATTCCGGAGAATGCCGTGGGGCATGCAATGATGGATATGGAAAAAATGTCGGGGGTAATTAATCCTCCATTAATTGAAAATGGCAGGGCAGTGCTTACAGGTTATGCACCGGTTGCACTTATAGGTTCATATCAGACGGAACTCACTTCCTATACCGGAGGAAAAGGCAGAATAACTCTACGTTTTCATGGTTATGAAAAATGCCATAATCAGGATGAGGTGGTTGAAAAAAGCGGATATATGCCTGAGAAAGATTTGAGAAACACACCGGATTCCGTATTTTGTGCCAACGGTGCAGGATACATTGTGCCATGGAACGAGGTCAGAAATAAAATGCATATGCCATCCGTTTTAAAAGGCAGCAAAGATGAGGTTTACGTACAGCCTGAAATCACATTGCGGGACAGTCTTGATTTATCCCTGGGAACAGAGGAGATAGACGATATAATAAGAAATGCAAGCCATGCCAATGAAAAATCAAATGGCAATCAGTGGAACAGGAAAAAACAGAATATTTCCCCTGTTGTAAGAACTTATAAAAGCAGTGAAAAAAGGGAAAAATATCTGCTTGTGGACGGATATAATGCTATTTTTGCGTGGAAGGAACTTAGTGAGCTTGCAAAGGTTAATCTTGACGGGGCAAGGCTTAAACTTCTGGATATTCTCTGTAATTACCAAGGGATAACGGGAGTTAATCTCATTGCAGTTTTTGACGCATACAAAATAGCGGGGCATGATACCGAATATTCGGATTATCATAATATCCATGTTGTCTACACCAAAGAGGCAGAGACTGCGGACAGGTATATAGAGCGTTTTGCCCACAATAACGGAACCAGGTATGATATAAGAGTTGTAACCTCTGACGGCCTTGAGCAGGTTATAATAAGAGGCGCAGGGTGTACACTTGTGTCATCAAGGGAGTTTGAAAAAGAGGTAGAGCTTTTTTCAAAACAGTGTATGGAGAATTATATAAACTCCTTGAATAAGTAAGAAAATATGATAAAATAATGTAAGTTATTTAAAACGATATCGGAGGAAATTATGGATTACAATAAATTAGCAGAACTCTTATTCCCGGATGTGGTAAACGGTCCGGATTATTATGAAAAGAAATTCCCTGAAAGAGATCTTCCTAAGGGGGCAGAGGTTACAAGAATGGCACCAAGCCCTACAGGATTTATACATCTTGGCAACCTTTACAGTGCCCTTGCTGATGAAAGAATTGCCCACAGAAACGGCGGTGTATTTTACTTAAGAATAGAAGATACTGACGAGAAACGTAAAGTTGACGGAGCCGTTGAGACAATTATCAATGTATTAAGATATTTTGATATTGAATTTGACGAGGGTGCAGGATTTACGGATGCCGATCCACAGAATGTATACGGACCTTATTTCCAGAGACAGAGAGTAGAGATTTATCACGCCTATGCAAAGGACCTTGTAAAGAGAGGACTTGCATATCCATGTTTCTGCACAGAAGAAGAACTTGAAGAAGTAAGAAAAGAACAGGAAGAAGATAAGGCAATGACCGGCTACTACGGTAAATATGCCGTATGCCGCAACCTTACACTTGAAGATATAGAAGCAAAACTTAAAGCGGGACTTACTTATGTATTAAGACTCCGCTCAGCAGGAAGTCCTGACAAGGAAATCCTGTTCCACGACAGAATAATGGGAGAAATTAAGCTTCCCGAAAATATCCATGATATTGTACTTCTTAAGAGGGACGGTGTTCCTACATACCATTTTGCCCACGCCATAGATGATCATCTCATGAGAACAACAATGGTAATAAGAGGCGGTGAATGGTTAGCTTCCGTACCTACACATTATGAACTTTTCCATGTTCTCGGATTCAAGATGCCTTCTTACGGTCACACAGCCCATCTTATGAAATTTGATGAAGAGACAGGCGGAAAAAGAAAACTTTCAAAGAGAAAAGACCCTGAACTTTCCCTTGATTACTATCGCAAAGACGGTTATCATCCAATGGCGATGAAGGTATACCTTCTTACACTTCTTAATTCTAATTTTGAGGAGTGGTACGAGAAATTCCCTGATAAGGATATTAAAGAATTTCCGTTCAGCGTTGAGAAGATGAGCCAGTCAGGAGCACTTTTTGACAAGGACAAACTTCATAATATCTGTAAAAACGAACTTGCAAAACTTTCCGAAGAAGAAATGTATGATTTTCTTTATGACTGGGCAGCCGGGAATGAACCTGAAAAGGCGAAAGTATGGTTTGCCGATAGAGAAAAGATGCTTGCAATTTTAAGACTCTATATGGGTATTGGAATGAAGAGAAGAAGAAAAGACTTCATATACGCAAAGCAGATTTTTGAACTTATAGGATATTTCTTTGAAGAAAATAATGACGCAGAAGAATTTAAGTTTGACAAAGATACAGTCAAGGAAATCCTTAAAGAGTACCTTGCAGGCTATGATCATAATGATGATAATTCCGCATGGTTTGATAAATTAAAGAAAGTAGCGGATAATCTTTCTTTTGCATCTGATATGAAAGCATATAAGGCTAATCCTGAGAACTACAAAGGAAGTATTTCCGATATTGCGGAAGTTGTACGAATTGCGGTTACGGGCAGAGCCAATACCCCTGATTTATGGACAATCATCCATATAATCGGAGAAGATGCGATGAAAGCCAAAATTGAAAGATTATGCTGAAAAAAATTTTATGGTGGGTTCCTTCTCTTGTAATGATGGCAGTCATTTTCAGGCTGTCAACGGATACAGGAGAGGAATCTTCCTCTTTAAGCGGTATATTTACGGGATTTTTGGAAATGTCCGAATTTTTTATACGGAAACTGGCACACGTTACAGAATATTTTATACTTACGCTAACCTTATTTTTAGGTCTGCGTAAAGGTATTGGTACAGGTACAAAAAATACACTTATTTTTATGTTTGTAATAGCGGTAATATATGCATGCAGCGATGAATTACACCAGACTTTTGTAGGTGGGAGAAGTGGAAGGCCTTTGGATGTGCTTATTGACAGTATAGGAATTGTACTTGCTGTGCTAATCTGCGGAATTGCTATGAAAAAAACAGGAAAGAAGGAATCTTATGGACAGTAATAAACAATACATAGAGCTTACGGGAAGTAATAAACAGTATCTTGAAGTTGTGGAGAATGCGTTTCAGAATAATGAACTGGCAAAATACGGTCATCTTATGATGCAGTATCAGTGTGCCATGCTGGAGGTTAAGACAAAACTTGATGTACTTAATACCGAGCTGTCTTATCAGACAAGCCGAAATCCTTTTGAATCCATTAAATGCAGGATTAAGAGTCCGAAGAGCATTATCGACAAATTAAAGAGGAATAATTATCCTCTTACGGTTGACAGTATCGAAGCCAACCTTAATGATGTTGCAGGCATAAGGGTTATATGTTCATTTCCGGATGATATTTATAAACTGGTAGACTGTCTTCTTGCACAGGATGATATTACCCTGATTGAAAAGAAAGACTATATAACCAACCCTAAGAAGAGTGGGTACAGAAGCTATCATCTTATTATTGAAGTACCTATTTTTCTTACAACGGAGAAAAAACCCATGAGAGTTGAGGTTCAGTTCAGAACCATAGCAATGGATTTCTGGGCAAGCCTTGAACATAAGTTGAAATACAAAAAGAACATTAAGAATGCCGAAAACATATCGGAAGAATTGTATTTTTGTGCAGACTTAATCAGCCAGCTTGACAGAAGAATGCAGCAGATAAGGGAAAGAATAGAGGAAGATGACAAAAACGCAGAATTTGACTAAGTATATAATGGCACTTGACCAAGGGACAACAAGCAGCAGATGCATTATTTTTGATAAATATGGGAATATCATATCCGTTGCCCAGAAAGAGTTTAACCAGATATATCCAAAGCCCGGCTATATAGAGCATGACCCAATGGAAATATGGTCCTCCGAGCTTAGTGTGGCAATGGAAGCCATGGTTAAAGCAGGTCTTACTTATGAAAATATATCAGGCATAGGAATAACCAACCAGCGTGAGACAACCATTGTGTGGGACAAGGAAACAGGCAGACCTGTATATCCGGCAATCGTATGGCAGTGCAGAAGAACGGCACCTATGATTGATGCCGTCATAAAAGACGGAATGGCAGATAAAATAACGGACATAACAGGGCTTATTCCTGACGCATATTTTAGCGCCACCAAAATAAAATGGATACTTGATAATGTCCATGGTGCAAGAGAAGCTGCAAAAGACGGCAAGTTACTTTTCGGCACAGTTGATACATGGCTTATATGGAATCTTACAAAGGGTAAGGTACATGCAACTGATTATACCAATGCGTCACGAACCATGATTTTTGATATTCACAAGCTTGAATGGAGTAAGGAGCTTTTGGAATATTTTGATATTCCGTCAGCCATGCTTCCGAAGGTTTTACCTTCCAGTGCCGTTTACGGATATACAGATTCCACGGTTTTAGGCGGAAAAATATGCATTTCCGGAGTTGCCGGGGATCAGCAGGCAGCCCTTTTCGGACAATGCTGTTTTGAAGAAGGCGAAGCAAAAAATACCTATGGTACAGGCTGTTTCCTGCTTATGAATACGGGCAGTAATGCGATTAAATCAGAACACGGACTTATTACAACCATTGCGGCATCAACGGATAAGGTGCAGTATGCCCTTGAAGGCAGTGTTTTTATAGCAGGAGCGGAGATACAGTGGCTTCGTGACAGTATGAGAATGTTAAGAAATGCCGCCCAGTCTGAGGAATACGCCAGAACCGTTGAAAGCACTGACGGCGTATATATTGTTCCTGCTTTTACAGGATTGGGAGCTCCTTACTGGAATCCTTATGCAAGAGGTACGGTTGTGGGAATAACAAGAGGCTGCACAAAGGAGCATTTTATAAGAGCAGCCCTTGAAGCTATAGATTATCAGGTATGTGATGTAATAACCGCCATGGAGGAGGATTCGGGGATACATCTAAAATCCCTGAAAGTTGACGGTGGCGCAAGTGCCAATGATTTTCTTATGCAGTTTCAGTCAGATATACTTAATACAGAGGTTAAAAGACCCCGCATCATTGAGACAACGGCTCTCGGAGCTGCTTATCTTGCGGGACTTGCAACCGGTTACTGGAAATCCGGTACTGAAATCAGGGAGAACTGGGTGCTTGGCAAATCTTTTATGCCGGATATGCCAAAGGACAGACGTAAAGAGCTTTTGAAAGGCTGGAAAAGAGCTGTAAGATGTGCTAAAGTTTATGCAATGGAAGAGGATTAATGAACAGATATATTGATTTTGATGAAGAGACAGATGGAAAAAGATATTCCGGTAAGGATATGGCAAGACTTGGTTGCAATGACTGTAACGGCTGCCACAAATGCTGTACGGGCATGGGTAAATCCATTGTTCTTGACCCCTATGACATTTATATGTTAAAAAAGTGCCTTAAAAGGAATTTTGATGAGCTTATTAATTCGGTTATTGAGCTTTCGGTTACGGATAATCTCATTCTTCCAAACCTCCTGCTTACGGGAGAGGATGAGCATTGCACACTTCTTGATGATAACGGAAGATGCAGCATACATGAGTCAAGACCAGGATTCTGCCGGATGTTTCCTCTTGGAAGAATATATGAAAACGGCACTTTTAATTATTTTTTACAGACTAAAGAATGCCGGAATAACAAGACCAAAGTTAAAATTGACAAGTGGATTGGGATAAAAGATTTTGCAAAATACGAGAAATTTGTTAATGACTGGCACTATTTTCTTAAGGATATGGACAAAATAATAAGCAAAGATGAGTCCATGAAGAAAAATGCGGTGATAGTTGTATTAAAAATATTCTATTGGGAACTTCCGGTAGAGAAAGACTTTTACGAAGAGTTTTATGCAAGATTAGATAAAATTAACAACATAATTAACGGAGATGATTCTATTTGAAGAGACTGTTTTCACCTAAAAAATTAAGAATACTTTTTCTGGCACTGGCAGTAATTACCCAGGCAGCAGTTATTGTTATTCCCTATGTTTTTCTGAAACATTATATAGTGCATTTTAACGGCGTGTTCCGTCTGGTGTCGGTATTTGTGGTTCTTTATATCCTTAAATCGGACATAAATCCCGTATACAAAATCCCGTGGATTGTGCTGCTTTTAGCACTGCCTGTATTTGGCGGAGTACTATATATCATATACGGACGCCTTCATTTCAGCAAAAAAGATATAATGACATTTGTGGATATTAATAATAAATGCAAAGAGGCATTGGCATTGCGCCCGTCCGCCAACGACAGCCTTGAAAAAGAAGCACCTTTAATATATCCGCAGGCAAAGTATCTTCTTGACTATGCCATTGCGCCCGCATATAACAATACCGAGACAACATATTTTCCGCTTGGTGATGATATGTTTCCTGTGATGCTTAGTGAGCTTAATAAGGCAGAAAAGTTCATCTTTATGGAATATTTTATAATAGAAGACGGACTTATGCTAAACAGTATTCTTGATATTCTTAAGGAGAAAGCGTCAAGAGGAGTGGACGTAAGATTTATGTATGACAGTCTCGGAAGCATTGCCAAAGCACCTGTGGATATTGTGAGAGATTTAAGAAAAGCCGGTATAAGATGTTTTGAATTTAATACTTTCAGAAGCATACTTGACAACAGATACAATAACAGGGACCACAGAAAAATATGTGTAATTGACGGTAGTGTCGGTTTTACCGGCGGTGTCAATCTTGCAGATGAATATATCAATGTAAAAACTGTATACGGACATTGGAAAGATACCGCGATAATGATTAAAGGTGATGCAGTATGGAGCCTCACCAATATGTTCCTCGCTTTCTGGGACGGCATTAATAAATGTGACGAAGACTATAGAAAGTATCTGCCTGATATTGATGTGAAAGTCGATAATGGATATGTCATTCCTTACACCGATTTCCCAATAGACAACGAAACAGTTGGGAAAAGCGTATATCTTAATATGATTAACAGAGCCAACAGGTATATATATATTATGACACCATATCTTATTCTTGATAATACGATGGCAACTTCTTTATGTGATGCGGCCAAATCCGGAATAGACGTAAGGCTTATAACACCGGGAATTGCGGATAAGAAGCTTGTCAATCTTCTTACTAAATCATACTATGACAGATTAATCGAAGCAGGGGTAAAAATATACGAATATACTCCGGGTTTTGTGCATGCGAAAATATTTGTATCCGATGACGAAACGGCGGTTGTGGGAACAATTAACCTTGACTACAGAAGTCTTGCACATCATTTTGAAAACGCAATATGGATGTATAAGACGGATATTGTAGCAGATATCAAAAAGGATTTTCTTGATACACAGGAAAAATGTGAGCGTATAACCCTCGAAAAATGTATGAAAAAGAGTTTTGCAAAAATAATCTTTCTGCCGATTTTAAGATTATTTTCACCAATGCTTTAACTAGGTATTGACAACTAATATTGGTTAGTATATACTAACTAATGCAAAGGGAAAGAAAGGCAGGCGTTTATTATGATGAAAATAATAAGCTCAGTTATAGTAGGTATTATTCTTTTAGCATTAGTTTTTCTTGTAATCAGGAGTATGATCAAGGATAAGAAGGCAGGTAAGGGTATTTGCGGCGGTAATTGCAGTGCATGTAAGGGCTGCCATTGTAAATAATGTGTTTATAAGACGAGATTCGTATGCCATAAACAGAAAGTAATGCAAGCTTTCTAAGAAGTTCCGGATATCTGATGTCCGGAACTTTTTTTGTATAATTGTAAATAATATGATAAAATACATATAATTGTGGAGGTGCAATATGTTTGACGAATTGACTGAAAATGATATTAAAAAAATGCAGGAAGAGATTGAATACAGAAAAGTTGTTTTAAGAAAAGAACTGCTTGAACATGTAAAAGAGGCGAGGGCACACGGCGATTTAAGCGAAAACTTTGAATATCATGCTGCTAAAAAAGAAAAAAACCGTAATGAAAGCAGAATAAGATATCTTGAAAAAATGATTAAGACGGCAAATGTCATAAGTGATGAATCCGCAGATGACGAAGTTGGACTTAATAATAAAGTAGAGCTCTATTTTGAGGATGATGACGAAACGGAGACCTTTAAGATTGTAACAACGGTAAGAGGAAATTCCCTTAACGGACTTATAAGTAATGAATCACCTATAGGAAAGGCTGTTCTTTCCCATAAAGCAGGTGACAGGGTGTTTGTGGAAGTTTCACCGGGTAATGGTTATTATGTGGTTATTAAGTCCATTGACAAAGACACTGACGATAACGACACCCTTAGGAGTTTCTGATTAATGAATAAATTTTTACTTGTAGCCATTAATTCCAAATATATACATTCCAATCTGGCAGTTTACTGCTTAAAAGCAGCCACAGCTTATTCAGATAAAGTATATATCAGGGAGTTTACAATCAATAATCAGCTTGAGGATATTCTGAAAAATATATATCTGGAAAAACCGGATGTTATCGGAATATCATGTTATATCTGGAATATAAATTATGTCAAAGAACTTTTACCTGAACTTAATAAGGTGCTTCCGGGTGTTAAAATCTGGCTTGGAGGCCCGGAAGTCAGTTATAATACAGAAGAATATGCCGGCAGGTATGAAAATGTTGCCGGTGTAATAAAAGGCGAAGGTGAAGCTGTTTTTAAGGAACTGATGGATTGCTATATGGAAGGCAGGGAAAAGGACATTCCTTCTATTCCTGGAATAACAACTGTTTCTGACGGAAAAATTATCGATAATCCATGCACGCTTGTATATGATATGAGTGATTCTGTTATGCCTTATTATGCGGCAGGATATAAGGAAGATGATTATAAAAATAAAATTATATATTATGAAAGCTCAAGGGGCTGCCCGTTTTCCTGCAGTTATTGCCTTTCATCCGTAGACAAACATCTGCGCTTCAGGAATACGGAACTGGTTCTTACGGATTTGAAAGTGTTCCTTGATAACAAGGTCGCACTTGTCAAATTTGTTGACAGGACATTTAACTGTAACAGGGAGCATTCAAGGAAGATATTAAGGTTTATAAGAGATAATGATAATGGGATAACCTCGTTCCACTTTGAGATAGCGGCAGATATTCTTGAAGACGAAGATATAAGGATTATGAACAGCTTAAGACCGGGACTCATCCAGCTTGAAATAGGTGTGCAGTCCACTAATCAGGACACAATTAAAGCAATTCACAGGGTAATGAACCTTGATAAGTTAAGGAATAACGTAACTGCGATAAGAAAATGCCGGAATATCCATATGCATCTTGATTTAATAGCGGGACTTCCTTACGAGGACATAAATAGTTTCAGAAAATCTTTTAATGATATATATGATATGAAGCCCGATAATTTACAGCTTGGTTTTTTGAAACTTTTACATGGTTCACTTATGCGTGAAGAAAAAGATAAATATGGTATAGTTGCGAGAGATATACCGCCTTACGAGGTGCTTTATACAAAATATCTTTCTTATGATGATATTTTAAAGTTAAAACAGGTGGAAAAAGTTCTTGATATGTATTATAATAGCAATATGTTTGTGTTGTCGGTCAGATATCTGTCTGGCAGTTTTGATGACAGCTTTGCCATGTATGAATTGCTTTCGGAATGTTTTGAAAGAAGATACAGTGACGGAAGCCTTCCGTCAAGAAACGGTAAATTTGAACTACTTTATGATTTCGCCGGGGATTATCTTAATGAACACGATATGATGGTATTTGGCGAGCTGTTAAGATTTGACATGTATTTAAGAGATAATGTGAAATCGCTGCCGGAATGTTTTGCTTTTAACAAAGATGAATCGTTAAGGGCTAAGAAATATTCGGGAGAACATAAGCTTACCAAGGCAGAACATATAGAGATTTTTAAAATTAACCCTGTTGAATACCGGGATAATGGCAATGTGGTATGTGGCGATACCGTAATTTATTTTGATTATCTCATAAGAGATTATGACAACAACGCCACAATTAAGATTTTGGAGGAAATAAAATGAAAAACGTAACAGTAACTATTAATCCAACAGAGATAAGATCGCTTTCTTATACTAACAATTTTACTATGAAGCCGGGAGAGAAGATAGCACTTAATGTAAAATCAGAAGCTGCGATTAAGCCTAATACAACCAATCCGGTAGCTGCACTTGTTGCAGTTAAGGTTGAAGTAACGGACCCTAATCAGTGTATACATATGGTAATTGAGACGATTACAGGTGTTACCGTAAGTACGTTTATTGATGATATTGAAAAGTACATTAAGGATAATTATATGTCCGTTATTCTTATGTCAGCCAACGAAAAAATTCGTTCGGTAAGTGCTCTTATCGGAGTACCTATAAGAATTCCTAATCCTAGATTCGGAATTTCACCTATGGTAGAGAAAGATGAATCTGACATCCTGCCACAGTAAGGGAGAATTTATATGATAAGTTTTTTATCCAGATTGTTTATTAAGGATAGAACTAATTACAATGATTCCACAGTCAGAAAGAAGTATGGTACATTGACCGGTATAACAGGCATATTCCTTAATATATGCCTGTTTGCCGGTAAATTTATAGCCGGAATTGTAACGGGAGCAATTTCCATAACGGCAGATGCCTTCAATAACCTGTCGGATGCAGGCTCATCCTTTGTTACCCTTATGGGTTTCAGACTTGCTTATAAAGAGCCTGACAGTGGGCATCCGTACGGACATGGAAGAATGGAATATATTTCAGGTTTTATTGTTTCCATAATGATAATTCTTATGGGATTTGAGCTTGGAAAGTCATCTTTTGAAAGAATTATTAATCCCAAAGACATTGAGACCGGGACATTATCCATAGTTGTCCTGACTGTTTCCATTGTGGTTAAGGTATACATGAATTTTTATAACAGGCACTATGGGAAACTCCTGAATTCTGCCTCGATGAAAGCAACTGCCACAGATTCTTTAAGTGACAGTGTTGCGACATCAGTGGTACTTATTTCGGTAATTATTGCAAGAATTACAGGGGTAAGTGTGGACGGCTATGTAGGTATGGCTGTTTCATTATTTATTCTTTTTGCGGGTATTAAGTCGGTCAAAGACACGATTGACCCATTGTTAGGACAGCCACCGGAACAGGATTTTGTTAACAAAATATATAAAATTGCCAATTCTTATGACCAGATAGTGGGAATTCATGACCTTGTAGTACATGATTATGGTCCGGCAAGAAGAATGATATCCTTTCACGGCGAGGTGCCGGAGAACGGTAATATCAATGAACTTCATGAAGTCATTGACAGGTGTGAAAGGCAGATAAGAAAAGAACTTGGTTGTGAGACCATAATACATATGGACCCTATTGCAGTTAATGATGAAAAGGTTAATAAACTTAAATCAATCCTTGTTAAGAAGATAAAGGATTATAATCCTGATATTACAATACATGATTTCAGGGTAGTTGATGGACCTAACAGGCAGAATGTTATTTTTGATGCCGTTGTTCCTATTGAATGTAAGGATAAATCGGCAGATGTGGAAAAGAAACTTGGAGAACTTGTAAGGGAACTGCCCGGCAACTGTTACGGAGTTATCGATATTGACAGGCAGTTCATTAATTTCAATGGTGTCAATCAATAAAAAGTTTCTCACGGGAAATATATTTTGTAATTTCATATTCGGCGAAATCAAGCATTTCGCCGGATTTTTTTGGCTCATACTGGCATACGCCCTCTAAGCAGGTGTAGGGATAGGCGGATATTTCAGTAAGTCTTTTTTTCTTCATTGATTTAATATAGGAAGATGATATCCGAAACAGACCAAGGCTGGCATCTGTGATTTTATTACCGTCAATCTGTGAAAATACATATTCATAAAAATCTTTGTAAATTTCCTTATAGTCTTTTACATATATCATGGGGTCAAAACATAACCTTACCATATAATCGCCGTCAATCGCCTTTTTTACTGCATTAATGCGGCTGTCAAGGGATGGTGTAAAATGTTCAAAACGTTCAATGATGTATTCAGGAGACAGAGTCCATGCAAATATGACACGGTCACATTTGGGAAAACATGATGTATCAAAGGCTGATTTAGTGCGTATTTCTATTTTAAGGGACGGATGGGACAACGTAAATTTAATCCACCTGTCAACGAAGCCTGTTAAGTTCTCCATTGCAAGTAAATCCGTATCATAGGAAATACATATATACATATCGTGTTTTGCAAGAATTTTTTCTATTTCTGAAAAATAATCGTCATAATTTACGAATATTACAATATTACCGGAGGGGTACATACCTTGAAGATAACAGTATTCACAGTCAAATACGCAATTCATTATGTTGGAGGTGTAGTAAAAGTTATCGTTTCCAAAACTCTGGCACACTCTGGCTCCCGGATATATCTTTTCATTACGGTTTACGGATAAAATAAGTGACCTGGATTGTTTTTGAAGCAGAAAATCCTGACCTGCCCTGTTAAAAATATCTTTGTAATGTTTTATTTTAATAATGTGGCTGCTTTTAAGCCTTCCAAGAATCTCTTTGGACAAAGGGTAGTTGAAGGCATCATCTTCCACATATATGTGGGAAAATGGCTTAGCCAAGGATTTGGTTTCTGATAAGTTCATAGATCATTTTACCTTCCTTTTTGGACTTTACAGGGAGAGCGTACTCCTTGATAAATGGTGTTAAAAGGTCATGTGGATTGCCTCCTGTTTCCTTATAATACTGCATAAGTTTTTTGAAATTTAAAGCCATTGTCTCAGATAATAAAATATTTTTACAAAAATTGTCTATATATCCGGAGGATTCTTTTGCATTTCCGGGATAAAGACAGGACATTGTTTTTAAAATGTAATCAAGGTCATTGTCATCTGCGACTTTGGCAATAATTACTTTGCCGTTTCCGTATTGTCTGATTGCATCATCTGCAATATGAAATAGTGTGTCGTCGGCTATTTCGTCTTCGGCAAAAGGGTGATTTATCAGTATATCAGGGTATACGGTATCGTTACTGCCTGTGATTTTGTTATAAATAACTGTTTTGTTTCCTTTTATGGTGTGAATAAAGTAATTCATGTTATTTCCTCTTTAACCGGTGATACTGTGGATTGATTGTTATGTCATTAACGGAAAAACCTTCCGGTGATTTCAATACATTAAGGACGGTCTCTGCGATAAGTGACGATGTTAATGAACAGCCGAATTCCGTGTCGGCTTCAAAATCAGCATTTCTGTATAAGTCTGTATCAGTCATTTCCGGGTGGATATTGGTTACACGGACACCATATTTTCTGGCTTCTGCAAATATGCTGCTGCCAAAAGATGTAAGTCCTGCTTTGGTGGCTCCGTATGCTGCTCCATGGGGGTTGATTTCTTTTGCTGTCACACTTGAAATATTAATAATCTGTCCTTTGTTTTTCTTAAAATCCCTCAGAAAAATCGAGGTTAAAAGCATGGGAACCTCCAGATTAACGGTAACCATTTCGTGAATCATCGAGGCATTTAATTCCTCATGAAGACCGTAATAGCCACATCCCGCATTATTGACTATAACGGAGATTTCCTTTTCTTTTTTAATCTCCCGTATAAGCTTTTCAAAGGCTTTAAGATCCGTTAAATCAATCAGATATTCTTTAAAAAGAGGATTTTGTATTTCAGAAGGCGTTCTTGAAAAACCGATTACCTCAATGTTATTCTCTATAAGTAATAAAGCGGTTGATTTGCCGATACCGCTTGATGTTCCTGTAATTACAGCTGTCATAAAATTCTCCGGTTCCTGCCATATCTAACTCATACAAATTCTGTATCACGGCATTTACAATGTTTTTTGCATATTCTTTGTCAATAGGTCTACATTATACATCTACCGGGAAGATGTTGCAAATGATGATATACATATGTTAAAAACTACATTGACAGCCGGTATAAAAAGCAATAAAATTTTAAAAGACAGACGGAGGAATGAAAGCATGGAAGATAATAAGTTAAAAAGAAAAAAAACAGAGCTGGTTATAATCGCTGTTTTGCTGGTTATAGTTGTTGCAGCAATAGTTGTCCTGCTTGTGACGGGTAAGAAAGACACGGATAAAAAGGAAGAGCCTGTAAGCATGAGCTTTGATGACTATGTAAATGATGCCAAAGAGTATGAATCTGAGGGTGATAAGGACAAAGCCTACAATTCATACCTTGAAGCTTACAAGCTTAATAAGTCATCCGAGGAGGTTTTGGATTACCTTATAGATAACACAGAGGATGTAACGCTGAAATTAAATTATGTGTATGAATATCTTGATTTAACGGCTGAAAGTTCAAAGGGCAGTGACAGAAGACGTGAGTTATTTGATTATCTTTTTGACTCAGGTGTTAAAGAGGGTGATGACAATGAAGCGTTATATGAGATGGCTGAATATGCGGATAAGGAATTTG
>OKVP01000502.1_pt1 | contig 17057 bp, 14 predicted proteins | sample 1604821 | NCBI WGS metagenome assembly OKVP01 (sample SAMN01760946, study PRJEB22395) | human gut metagenome | reverse complement strand
CTGCCAGCTTTGAAAAAATCTTATAAATATTTTTTCCGTTGATCTGATCTGCAAAAACATATGCTACTTTTGACGCTTCCAGATTCAGTTCTTTACAGATTGCCGGAATCAGGCCTGAGATCAGTCTGGTCTTTCCGCATTCCTTACCGCCCATCACAATAATATTTCCAGTTTTAGAAGTCTTGTCTGCTGCAGCCATCTGTACATCATATAAAGTATCCACAAGCTGCTCTTTCATACCCGGAACCTTTACAAAATATGTAAATAACTGCTTCTCATTATCTGTAAGTTCTTTTTCTCTTGGTACGATATCCCTTGGATCTGCTCCATTTTCCGGCTGGATAGATTCTATAAAACGTTCCAGCTCCTCTTCTTCTGTCAGGGGTTGGGCTTCTTCCGTTCCCTCTGTATCATCTTCCGGATTCAGATCTGTATTCCCAATCGGTCCATGGAGAAATTCCTCTTCAGCTCTTCTGAGATCTTCTTCTGTAACCTCATCTTCTTCTTCAGCTTCTTCTATTTCCGGCTGCACCGGTATTTCCTTTTTCGGTTCTTCATCCGGCTTTGGATCAGCAACCTTTATATCTTTTATATCTCCGCTGAGGAAATCCGGTTCTTCCAGTTCCTCTGAAATATCATGGGCTTTTATTTCTTTATCATCAACATCAGTTTCTGAACTTTCTTCCTGTACTTCTTCTGTTTTTGACTCTTCTTCCTTCGGAATCTCAATTCCCTGCGCACTGGCAGCAGCAAGGATCGTATCCTCCAGATTCAACTCTTTCCCTTCCAGATCAAAAGAATCCATATTCAGTTTCGTCTCAGCAACTTCCTCAACTTTCGGCGGTTTGCTCAGTTCCATATTTTTCATGGATTCCGGAATATTTAATTCAGGCATCTTAATTGCAGCCATGGGTTCTGCCCCCGGTTTTTCAGGTTCTGCCTCCAATTCCGGAACATTTTCAGGTTCTTTCTGTGACGCATCACTCTTTATGATTTCTTCCGGAATCTCATCTTCCCTGGTGATACCGGCCTCGTTAACCATATCCATGGATTCTTCCGGAAACTCTTCTTTCTCTTCCTGAGTCTTACCTCCAAAGACATCCCTGATCCCCTTTGAAATCTTTTCCTGAATGCCTTCCATGCTGACCTGAACTTCCGGCTCATTGTTTTCTGTCGTTTCTTCCACTTCTTCAGCTTCAGGCTCTTCCTGCGCTTTTACTTCTGTTTCCGTTTTTTTCTTCTCCAGTTCTTTCGCCTGCTCTGGTGTAAGAAGTTTCGGAACAAACTGTTTCTCAAATTTTGCTTTCTCAGCACCTGTCAGCTCACCCATTCTCATTTTTAGATCATAGGCTTTCATAACATATTTGCCTTCACTGAACCAGAGAATGATTTCATTGCATAAATCCAGACATTTCTGTTTTTCTCCTGCTTTGTAATACAGGGCTGCCAGTTCATATGACCATTTCTCTGTAAATTCCTGTTCTTTATACTCTTCCAGGATTCTGATCTGCTCATTTAATGAAGAATTTTTTGCCCTTGCAATCTTGTACTGCAGAATATATTGTGTACTGTCATTCGAAGCCACCTGCTTATACTCTTCAAAAAATTCTTCTGCTTCATTGATATCATCCATTCGCAGAGAGATCTCAATCAGACGGTAAAGAATATTTTTTCCAATAGATGCCTTATGATATGCAAGAAGGAAAATCTCCTTACTGTCCTCATATCTTCCGTTTGCTGCATATATTTCACCGACAACACATAAGGTGCGGACATTTTTGACGCGTCTCCAGTCTATGCTGTCTACAATGTTCATGGCACCTTTATAATCTTTGTCCTGAACCAGCTTATTAATCTCTTCAAGTTTTATCCGAAATTCTTCTTTATCCAATGCATTCACCAACTTTCCATAATTACGCTCAGTGTATCATAAGCCCGTACCCTTGTCAAAAGATTGTTTCTTCTTACACAGGCTGTGATACTGTTCCCTGAACTACCTGAAATACCTTATTTATCTGAAACTGATGACTGATAAAATCATCCAGCCCTGTACATGTTATCAATGTCTGGATATCACTGATACTGTCCAGAAGATAATTCTGCCTGCTGCTGTCCAGCTCGGACAGAACATCATCCAAAAGCAGAACCGGTGTGTCTTTTATTTTTCTCTTTACTATATATATTTCTGATAATTTAAGTGAAAGTGCCGCTGTCCTCTGCTGTCCCTGAGAACCGTATTTCCTGATATCAATCCCATTTGCCATTACACACAGGTCATCTCTGTGTGGGCCTGCGGATGTCAGTCTCATCCTCATATCTCTTTCTCTGTTGGCACAAATGGTACTTTCCAGTTTCTCTGCTGTACAGTCCGGTTCATAAATAACGTTCAGTTCTTCCAATCCCCCTGTAAGATTACCATGTATTTTTCGAACCGTTTCATTTAGTTCTTTAATAAATTCACTGCGCTTGTCAATAATCTTCCGTCCATATTCAGCCATCTGTATATCCCAGATATCCAGTGTATCTTTAAGTGAAGGCTGAACACTGAGATCCTTCAGCAATTTATTTCTCTGATTTACAATATGGTTATATGAAGCCAGATCTGTAAGATATATTTTATCTAACTGGCACAGTTCCAGATCAAGAAATCTCCTTCTCTCACCCGGACCATTTTTTATAATATTCAGATCCTCAGGAGAAAAAAACACCAGATTAACTACTCCGAAAAGCTCACTGGCCTTCCGGATAGGAAGACCATTGATCGCAACGCCTTTTGCTTTATTCTTTTTAAGATGCATATCAATCCTGTAGGAAAGCTCATCTCTTTTTACCATCATCCTGATATGAGATTCATCCTTTCCAAACTGAATCATATCCTTATCTCTGCTTCCTTTATGCGATTTTGTAGTTCCGCAAAGATAAAGTGCCTCCAGGATATTGGTCTTTCCCTGAGCGTTATTGCCGTAAAATATATTCGTCCCCTGTGCCAGATCGAGTTCCAGAGAATCATAATTTCTGAAATTTTTTAACTGAACAGATTCAATATACATTTATTCACCTGATCACTTTAATTTCTTTTCCATCATAAGAAACGATGTCACCTTCATAAACCTTTCGGCCACGACGGTCATCTACCTCTCCGTTTACTTTTACCAGTCCGTCAGTGATCACATATTTCGCTTCAACCCCGTCCTGAACCATATCTGCAAGTTTCAGTAACTGCCCCAGTTTTATAAATTCATCTCTGATTTTAATTTCTTCCATTTTCATTTACTCCCTATCTTGCCTGATTCTGGTTGATATTTACAGGCAGAATCAAATATGTGTAATTTTCCTCGTCATCCCTGATAAAACATGGTGCTTTTGGATTTACGAGGTAGATACTGATTGTTTCATCATCGATTACTTTGAGTGCATCGATCAGAAATCTTGGATTAAAGCCAATAAGGATATCTTTGCCCTCTTTATCAATATCAATATTTTCATTCATGGAACCCATTGCAGAATCAATACGTAATTCCATAGAATTATCTGTAATTTCAATAATGATCGGTTTCTTTTCTCCCTCTCTTACCAACAGAGTGGCTCTGTCGATACAGTCCAGAAATTCTTTTTTATTAATTTTAATTTTAGTTTCGTAATCGCTGGAAAGCATCTGATCAATACGGAAATATTCTCCATCGATTAATCTGGAAACAACAATAGTCTGGTCAAACTCAAATAAAATATGATTTTTTGAGAAATAAATATTTACAATATCATCAATTTCACCGGATAAAATCTTACTGATCTCATTAAGTGTTTTGCCAGGTACCACCACTTTGCGGTCAGCATAATCTTTTTTCAGTTCCATACGTCTAATCGCAATACGATGTCCATCGAGAGATACTATTTTCAGGTAGTTATTTTTGATTTCAAAAAGTTCACCGGTCATCAGCTTATTGGTTTCATTGGAGGCAATTGAGAAAATAGTCTGTCTAATCATCTCTTTTAATGTGAATTGAGAGATAGTAAGACTTTCTTCTTTCTCAATCAGTGGGAGATATGCAAAATCTTCTCCGGATTTACCAGGTATCGTGAATTTTGCTTTCTCACAGGTAATGGTGGCAGTAAGTTTCTCATCTGTTTTAATAGTTACCGTATTGTCTGGCAGTCGACGAATGATTTCATAGAAAATTTTTGCATCCAGCGCAATGATTCCTTTTTCTTCAATGATTCCATCAACAATTGTTTCTATACCGAGTTCCATATCATTAGTAGTAAATTTGATCTGGTTTGTAGTAGCATCAATCAGAATACATTCCAGAATTGGCATTGTTGTTTTAGAGGGAACTGCTTTCAGTGAGATGTTTACACTTTTGAGCAAGTTGATTTTCTGGCAAATGATTTTCATAATGTGTATAACTTCCTTTCTTGGGTGATGTGGTTTTTTATAGATAAATATATAAAAGGAATTCGTCGTCTCCGCCGTAGGGGATGTGAATATGTGAAAAACTCCATTGAAGGTTGATTTTTCAAGGAGTTCGGATATGGATAACTTCGTGTAAAGGTGTGCTTAAAGTATGTGTATAACTTGTGTATAACCGAAGCGCCCAAAAAGTGGCGAAAAGTTATACACACTTATACACATTCAATCAACATCTTATACACATGTTATACAGTCAGTTATCCTCATCCCTGTGGATTAATTTTTTTCTTTAAAGTTTCAATGGTGTTTTTAAGGTTTTCATCGTTGTTGATTTCTTTTTCAATTTTGTCGATACCGTGCATAATGGTAGTATGATCACGATTTCCAAGACATTTTCCGATAGATTTCAGCGGAGTTGAGATGATTTCTCTGCATAAATACATGGCAATCTGGCGGGGGGTTACAATTTTGGAGTTACGCTTATTTCCACAAAGGTCATCCACTGTAACATCAAAATGTTCAGCAACCATGGAAATAATATAATCCGGCGTGATGACTTTCTTTTCATCAGGGGAAATAATGTCTTTTAACGCCTGTTCGGCAAGTTCAAGTGTAACTTCCTTTTTTTCAAGTTTGGCAAAAGCCATCACCTTGTTGATCGCGCCTTCCAGTTCGCGGATATTGGATTTAATATTGTTTGCAATGTATTTGATTACTTCCTCGTTAATATCATATCCATCCATTTCTTCCTTCTTATGAAGAATTGCCATTCGGGTTTCGTAATCCGGCAGTGTGATATCTGCGATCAGGCCCCATTCAAATCGTGAACGGAAACGTTCTTCCAGGATTTCCATATCTTTTGGAGGTTTATCTGACGAAATAATAATCTGTTTTTTGGCACTGTGCAGGCTGTTAAAGGTATGGAAAAATTCTTCCTGTGTAGATTCCTTTCCTATAATAAACTGAATATCATCGACAAGAAGAACATCAATGTTTCTGTATTTTTCACGAAACTTGGTCATTGCCGAGTTATTTCCATTACGGATTGTTTCGATCAGTTCGTTGGTAAACTCTTCACTGGTAACGTAAAGTACTTTGCTGTTTTCATCATGATCAATAATGAAATGAGCAATAGAATGCATCAGATGAGTTTTTCCCAGACCTGCACCGCCATAGATAAAGAGCGGATTGTAGGTATCACCCGGGGATTCGGCAACTGCAAGAGCTGCTGCCTGGGCAAATTTATTATTGCTTCCGACTACAAAGGTATCAAAAGTGTATTTTGGATTCAAATGAGCTTCCTCGCAGCGTGCGTCCTGAGACTGCGCTTTTGGAGAAACTTCCTCTTTTTTTGGAACATCTTCCGGCAATATGAAATTGATGTCACAGTTTTCCATTCCGGTAACTTCACTGATCGTTACCTGAAGTGGAAGTTTATATTTTTTACTTATATAATTGAGACCTACCTGCTCTGAAGGCACGATAATAGTGACAACATTGTCAACTACTTCGTAAACAGTAAGTGGTTTTAGCCAGGTATTAAAAGAAACGTCGGACAGATCATGTTCTGTCTTGACGATTTGCAGGATTTCGTCCCATTTTTCCACAACTTTGTTCATTTTCTGGTTCTCCCGGTTCGTATTACTTCTATATTAAGTGTGTATTGATAATATTGAGTTTTCCACAAACTCTGACCGTATTCTTAAAAAAGACATAAATATCCTTATATATATTATAATAAAATGCCTGTTTTCGCAATGTATATTTGAGGGAAATGTGGAAAAAAGTTATCCCCACTTTTTATGTGGATTAGTGTGGATAACAGTGGAAAAGCCAATTCCGGTTACCATAATGTGACGTTATTCTTTTAAAAACGATAAAAAATGGGGATAATTTTATGCACAGTAAGAAAAGTAGAAATAAAAGCATTTTTTTGAAGATATGTGTAAAATAGACAGGAGAAAGTGGAAAGATATATAGGTATTCCACAAGTTATCCACAAGTTATCCACAAAATGTGGATAATATTACGTAAACCAATTATGTAATCCACAATGGCATAAAAAACCATTTAAATCTTTGTGTAAATAATACTTGACGAATCCACCCTTTATGAATATAATTGAAATGATGTTCTAATAAGTAAAGTTGGCGGGCAGGAGAGCTGTAGAATCCGGTGTCTGTCATACTTAAAAAGTTACAAAATTTAACATGGATAATAGATAAAGGAGGTGCTTTACCTATGAAAATGACATTTCAGCCAAAAAAGAGATCTAGAGCAAAAGTTCATGGTTTCAGAGCTCGTATGAGCACAAAGGGTGGTCGTAAAGTATTAGCTGCCAGAAGATTAAAAGGAAGAAAGCATTTATCAGCCTAAGAATAAGACCGCAATTATGTGGTCTTTTCTTCTCTTAAAAAAGAGATCAGGAAAGGGGATTCTATGCAAAGATCAGAGTCCTTAAAAAAAAATCAAGATTTTCAAAAAGTATACAGAAATGGAACATCAAAAGGTAATCGGTATCTGGTGATGTACGTACTGAAAAATCAGTACATGAAGAATCGTCTGGGAATATCAGTAAGTAAAAAAGTAGGGAATAGTGTGGTTCGCCACAGACTCACCAGATTGATAAGAGAGAGTTATCGGTTGAATGAAGCGGAATTTGAAAACAGTTTGGACATTGTAGTAGTTGCACGCCCACAGGCAAAGGACAGAACCTATCAAGAGATAGAGAGTGCGCTGATGCATCTGGCGGGAAAGCACTGCATAGCAGGTAAGAACAATGATAAAGAAGTTTCTGATCAGAATAATTAAACTCTATCAAAAGTATATATCACCGATGAAGAGAACAAAATGTCCTTATATTCCCACATGTTCTCAATATGGTTTAGAAGCAATCGAAAAATATGGTGCATTAAAGGGCGGTCTTCTTGCGGTATGGAGGATACTTCGCTGTAATCCTTTTTCCCACGGAGGCTATGACCCTGTACCGTAAAGACAGGAATGTACTTGAAAATTGAATATTGATCGATCGAAGGAACCTCCTGTCATTTATGGATTCTAGGAGGAAATGAACTTGGAAATGATTTTAGCGACAAAGAGCAGCACTCCTATCATTGGTCAGCTTGCGACCGTTATGGGATGGATCATGGATGGTATTTACAGATTGCTGAATATCTTTGGAATTCAGAATATCGGTATTTGTATTGTCATCTTCAGTATCCTTATTTATGCTCTTATGACCCCACTGCAGATTAAACAGCAGAAATTCTCTAAGCTGAGTGCGATCATGCAGCCGGAACTTCAGAAAATTCAAAAGAAGTACAAGGGAAAAAACAACGATACTGCTGCAATGCAGAAAATGCAGGAGGAAACACAGGCTGTATATCAGAAATACGGCGTATCTCCTACAGGAAGCTGTGTACAGCTTGCAATCCAGTTCCCTATTTTGATGGCCTTATATCAGGTAATTTATAAAATTCCGGCATATGTAGGAAGTGTAAGGGATATCCTTGCATCTGCAGTTACCAGTATTACAGGTGTAAACGGATATACAGATATTCTTCAGCAGTTTATCACAGATAATAAGATGACAAGAGTTCAGCTTATTATGGATGGAAGTAAAGCTACAAGTAATTCAGTCACAGACTTTTTGTATGCATTATCACCTTCTCAGTGGAAAACACTTGCTGAGACAAGCCAGTTTGCAGGATTTACTGATACACTGAATAGCACTGCAAAAGAGATTTCACATGTGCAGAATTTCTTTGGTCTGAATATCGCTGATCAGCCACTGACTTATATGAAAGCAGTTTTTGCAGGAGGATCTGTTCTTCTGGCGATCATTGCGATTCTTATTCCGATACTTGCATGGGCTACACAGATGATCAACTTAAAGCTGATGCCTCAGGCAGCACAGCAGAGCGGCGATTCACAGCAGGATGCAATGATGAACTCCATGAAGACAATGAATATGGTAATGCCGTTGATGTCAGCAGTATTCTGTTTCACATTCCCTGTAGGTCTTGGTATTTACTGGGTAGCAAGTGCAGCAGTAAGAAGTGTGCAGCAGGTTGTTATCAATAAAAAGATGGATAAGATCCAGATTGAAGACCTGATCAGTGAGAATATGAAGAAGATGGAAAAGAAGCGTGAGAAAGCGGGACTTCCACCTCAGAAGATTACAAATCAGGCCCATCAGAGCGCCAAGAATATCAATAAGATTGAAAAAGGCAGCAGCAATACAAATGTTGAGACAAGAGCCAAGAAGGTTGAAGAAGCTTACAAAGACGCTGCGAATGCAAAACCTGGCAGCATTACTGCAAAGGCCAATCTGGTAAAAGCATTTGATGAGCGTAATAAGAAGAAGTAGTCAGGAACGGAGGGGTTGGCATGGAGGATTATATCCAGTTTTCAGCGAAAACAAAGAGTGAAGCAATTACAAAAGCATGTATCGAGCTTGGCGTATCCAGTGACCAGCTTGAGATTCAGGTAATAAGTGAAGGCAGCAACGGATTTTTCGGAATCGGAAGCAAGCCTGCAGTAATTAAGGTTCGTAAGATTGAGCCGGTTTCTGAGGAAGAAGAAATGAAGGAGATCGTAGAGACAGTGAAACTCGATTCCTTCAAAGAGGAAGCCCCGGTTCAGGAAGAAAAGAAAACGGAAGCTATAAAACCGGTAAAGAAAGAAATCAAAGAGCCGAAAGCTGTTTCTGAGAAACCAAGACAGCCAAAACCTGTAAAGGAAAGGGATGTAAAAGAAAAACAGCCGAGAGAATTCAGAGAGCCAAAAGAGAAACAAGTCAGAGAAAAGACGGCTAAACCGGTAAAACCGGCAAAGCCTGTTGAGATCCTTACAGATCCGGAAGAGATTAAAGAAGTAGAAAACAGAGCAAAGGTATTCCTTCGTGATGTATTTGCGTCCATGAATCTTGGAGAAGTAGAGATTACATCTGAATATAACACAACGGACGGAAGTCTGGAAGTTGACTTTGAAGGCGAAGATATGGGAATCCTTATCGGCAAGAGAGGCCAGACTCTGGATTCTCTTCAGTATCTGACGAGTCTTGTGGTAAATAAAGGTAAATCAAATTACATTCGTGTAAAACTTGATACAGAAGATTACCGCAAGCGCCGTAAAGAAACTCTTGAGAACCTTGCAAGAGGTATTGCTTATAAAGTAAGAAAAACCCGCAAGCCGGTTATTCTTGAGCCAATGAATCCTTATGAGAGAAGAATTATCCATTCTGCTCTTCAGGGAAATAAATTCGTTGAGACAGTCAGTGAGGGTGAAGAGCCTTACCGTCATGTAGTGGTAAAATTAAAAAGAAATTAATAATATGACTGCTTCATTGCAGATATGAAAAAAGAATGTTATTCTAGGTGAAAGCGTGAATAACACGTAACTTTGCGTGTGTACTTTTGCCTGGAGTAACATTTTTATTTTACGGAAAGTCTTGTATATATACCAGAGAGATTACACACTTGCAGAAAAAAATAACAGTAGTCAGTGTGATTTTCCTGTTATGTACATAAGATGACAGAATTATTGTAACAGTCTACTGTTCCGCAGGGGCAGAACTATTATAGAACAGGCAAGTGAGGAGAAAAAAATGGAAACAACAATCGCAGCAATTTCCACAGCCATGAGTGCGTCCGGAATCGGAATCATCCGTATCAGCGGCGAGAATGCCATGGATGTGATTTCCCGTATCTACAGATCAAAAGGCGGGAAGAAAAAAATAAAAGAAGTTCCGACTCATACCATTCATTATGGATATATTTATGATGGAGAGGAACTGATTGATGAGGTTCTGGTAATGATCATGCATGCACCGAGGACTTTTACAGGAGAAGATACAGTAGAAATAGACTGTCATGGTGGTGTATATGCTATGCAGAGGGTTTTGGATACAGTGCTGAAAAATGGTGCCGAAATTGCAGAACCAGGAGAATTTACCAAACGTGCCTTCCTGAACGGACGGATGGATCTGTCCCAGGCAGAGGCTGTTATGGATGTTATACAGGCGAAAAATGAATATGCGCTTCGCAGTTCCATGGATCAGTTAAGAGGTTCTGTGCAGAAAGCAATCCGAGATATCAGAGAAAAGCTGATTTATCACATTGCATATATAGAATCGGCACTGGATGATCCGGAACATATCAGTCTGGATGGATATCCCCAGGAACTTCTGGAAGTTGTGGATAATGAACAGAAAGAAGTGAAGCGCCTGTTGAAAACTTCTTCTGACGGAAAGATGATCCAGGAGGGAATCCAGACAGTTATCCTCGGAAAACCAAATGCCGGAAAATCCTCACTGTTAAATCTTCTGATCGGAGAAAACAGGGCTATTGTGACAGATATTGCAGGAACGACCAGAGACATTCTGGAGGAATATATCACACTTCATGGAATATCTCTGAAGATTATTGATACAGCCGGAATCCGGGAAACAAAGGATATTGTGGAAAAAATAGGGGTAGACAGAGCCAGAGAAATGGCACAGAAAGCAGATCTGATTCTTTATGTAGTGGATTCTTCTGTTCCGCTTGACGAAAATGATGAAGAAATCATGGAAATGCTTACTGGAAAAAAGGCGATTATCCTGTATAATAAAACTGATCTTCAGCCGGAAATCCAGCCGGAAATCCTGAAAGAAAAAACAGGACATCCTGTAATTCCGATTTCTGCAAAAGAAGAAAAAGGCATTACAGAACTGGAAGAACAGATTAAAGATATGTTTTTTGGAGGAGAGATTTCCTTTAATGATGAGGTATATATTACAAATGCCCGTCATAAAGCAGCATTGGAAGAGGCTGACAGAAGCCTTGATCTGGTCAGAAACAGTATCGAAATGGGAATGCCGGAAGATTTCTTTTCTATAGATCTTATGAATGCATATGAAAATCTGGGTAAAATCCTCGGAGAGTCTGTTGGTGAAGACCTGGTAAATGAGATATTCAGCAAGTTTTGCATGGGTAAATAAAAATCAAAAAATCGCCTTCGGCGATTTTTGAAAGAATAGAATGAGCAGTTGTAAAATAAAAGGAGACAAAATGAGAACGTTAGTAGAAGATTATGATATTGTTGTAGTCGGTGCCGGTCATGCCGGATGTGAAGCAGCACTTGCGGGCGCGCGCCTGGGCCTGAATACAGTGATGTTTACTGTAAGTGTAGACAGTATCGCATTAATGCCATGTAACCCGAACGTAGGTGGCAGTTCCAAAGGCCATCTGGTAAGAGAGCTTGATGCCCTGGGCGGTGAAATGGGAAAAAATATTGACAAGACCTTTATCCAGTCCAAAATGCTTAACTGTTCCAAAGGACCTGCAGTGCACTCCTTACGTGCGCAGGCTGACAAACAGGCATACAGCAATGAAATGAGAAAAACGCTTGAAAATACACCTAATCTGACTATTAAACAGGGAGAAGTAACAAAACTTCTGGTCGAGGACGGAAAGATTACAGGGGTAAAAACATATTCCGGTGCAACTTATAACTGTAAAGCAGTGGTCCTCTGTACAGGAACTTATTTAAAAGCAAGATGTATTTACGGTGATGTAAGTAATTATACAGGACCAAACGGACTGCAGGCAGCCAACTACCTGACTGATTCTCTGAAAGAGCTGGGAATTGAAATGTTCCGTTTTAAAACAGGAACACCTGCCCGTATTGCCGGAAATACAATTGATTACAGTAAAATGGAGGAACAGTTTGGAGATGAGAGAGTTGTACCATTTTCATTCTCAACTAATCCGGAAGATGTTCAGATAGAGCAGAAATCCTGCTGGCTGACATATACAAATGAGAAAACTCATGAGATCATTCGTGCAAACCTTGATCGTTCTCCATTGTATTCCGGTATGATCGAAGGAACCGGTCCGCGTTATTGCCCGTCAATTGAAGATAAAGTAGTCCGTTTTGCAGATAAGAATCGTCATCAGGTATTTATTGAGCCGGAAGGTCTCTATACAAATGAGATGTATATTGGTGGAATGTCCAGTTCTCTGCCGGAAGATGTGCAGGAAGAAATGTATCATTCCGTACCGGGACTGGAACATGCAAAAATCGTAAAAAATGCATATGCCATCGAATATGACTGTATTAATCCACGTCAGTTATATCCTACACTGGAATTTAAGAAAATCAAAGGACTGTTCAGCGGCGGTCAGTTTAACGGAAGCTCAGGGTATGAAGAAGCAGCGGCGCAGGGACTGATCGCAGGAATTAATGCTGCTCTGGAAGTTAAAGGTCAGGAACAGCTGATTCTTGACCGTTCTGAGGCTTATATTGGTGTTCTTATTGATGATCTGGTAACAAAAGAAAACCATGAGCCATACAGAATGATGACTTCAAGAGCAGAGTATCGTCTGTTATTAAGACAGGATAATGCCGATATGCGTCTTACACCAATCGGTCATGAGATTGGCCTGATTGATGATGAGCGTTATGATAAGTTCCTTTTAAAGAAAGAACAGATTGAGAAAGAAATCGAGCGTTTAAAACATGTAAATATCGGTGCTAATAAAACAGTTCAGGAGTTGCTGGAGAGCCTCGGAAGTACGAAGCTAAATAGTGGTTCTACATTAGAGGAGTTAATAAAGCGTCCGGAACTTAATTATGAATGTTTAGCTCCAATTGATCCAGACAGAGAGCCGTTAGACGATGATGTAGCTGAGCAGATTAACATTAACATTAAATATGAAGGCTATATTAAGAGACAGCTTCAGCAGGTAGAACAGTTTAAAAAGATGGAAAATAAATTAATTCCTGACACGATCAACTATGATGAAGTGCATAACCTGCGTACAGAAGCAGTACAGAAGTTAAAGGCAGTACATCCACATTCCGTAGGACAAGCATCAAGAATTTCTGGAGTTTCTCCATCAGATATTTCGGTGCTGATGATTTATATGGAGCAGATGAGACATAGGAAGTAAGGAGATTATATGGATTTTAAAGAAAAATTAAAAGCGAGAGCGGAAAAAGAGGGAATCAGCCTTACTCCAAAACAGTTAGGTCAGTTCGAACTTTTTTACAAAATGCTCATCGAAACAAATAAGTCCATGAATCTGACGGCAATTACAGACGAGGATGAAGTTATTGAGAAGCATTTTATTGATAGTCTGAGTTGTCGCAGAGTTGTGGATATGAGTCAGATAAGAACATGTATCGATGTAGGAACGGGAGCAGGTTTTCCGGGAATCCCACTGAAAATTGTCTATCCGGAAATTGACTTTGTACTCGTTGATTCACTGAATAAAAGAGTTAAGTTTTTAAAAGATGTAAAAGAAGCACTTGGATTAGAAGGCTTAGAAGCACTTCATGGAAGAGCAGAAGATTTAGCAAGAGATAAATCTTTAAGAGCAGCTTTTGATTTATGTGTTTCGAGAGCGGTTGCAAACTTAAGCGTGTTAAGTGAGTACTGCGTTCCTTTTGTCAGAACAAATGGATATTTTGTATCCTATAAAGGAAAAAAGGGTTTAGAGGAAATTTCTAATGCACAAAATTGTATGAATGTGTTAGGATGTAAGATAGAAAAAGTGGATGATTTCCGCTTAGAAGAGGATGAGGCAGAACGTCTTTTGATCAGAATTAAGAAATGTAAGGGAACACCAAAGCTTTATCCGAGAAAAGCAGGAACACCATCAAAAAATCCTTTATAGAAAATTTATAGAAGGAAACTTAAAGCAAGTTTAAAGAAGCATTTCTATGTGCTGTTTTATTGAATTTCAGTTGAGTAGTTGAGTAACCTGAAGTTGAACTCAATTAATGCAGAATGTCTTTTTAAACGTGCTTCAGCTGAGATAGGATTAAATATATCATATCAGAAAGATAGGGCAGATTAGTATGGATATAAAAGAAAAGAATGATATTTTTATAGATAATGCAAATTTACAGGGGAGAATGTCAGTTTTTCATGATAAACTAAGAAAGCATCTTTCTAATGAATATTTGTTTTTATCAGAGAAAAAGGATAATCTTGAAAATGAGATTCTCCAGTTAAAATTAGAAAAAGAGCAGAAAGATAAGACGTTATTTCCCCACATCGAAAAAAGGGATGTCAGAAAATATTTTTCACCATTAAATATAAATGAAATAGACGAAGAACAAAAAGATGAGAAGGAAAAACAGCTTACTGCGAATATAAGCCGCATCAGTGAGGAAGCAGAATTATTAGACAGCAGGATGCTTGAGATTAAAGATTTCCTGCAGGATATAGAATCTATGCTTCAGGAAGATTCCGAAGACAGTATGTCTACTCTTCTGATCAAGGGAGAAAAAAACAGGATTTCTGTAGAAGATTTTTATAAGAATCATGAAGTATATCCAGAACTTTTACTCAATTTAAAAGAGCTGACTACTTTTTTTCAGAATCAATATGAAGGACTTGAAATTCTCTTAGAGTTTGAGGATGGGGGAATTCAGCTTGATACAAAAGTAGTGGCAAATATATTAAGACAGTTGACGATTAATATTATGTCTGCTGTGGAAGATTATAATATTTCTATGATTTTAATAGAGGGTAAAGTAACTGATGATAAAATTTTGCTCACTCTGAATTGTATGTGTGATGATGGTCCAGTGGATACGTTTAAAATATCTTATGATATAGATAGAATATAGATGGATAAAAAAGTTTGAAAATGAGATTTCTATAAATCATATAAAAACTTGTGAGTCAGATTTCTTATAAATTATATAAGAAGCTTGCAAATGAGATTTTTATAAATCATATATAAAAACTTGTGAATCAGATTTTCACAAATCGTATAAAAAGATTCTAAAGATGAATGAAAAAGAGAAAGGAAGTAAAGAATGAAAAATAAGATTATTGATATTTTATCCGAAAATATTGAGCAGTTGGATAAAGAAGAGATTGCAGCAGCTTTAGAAATTCCTAAAAAAACAGATATGGGAGACTTCGCTTTTCCATGTTTTAAACTGGCAAAGGTATTCCGCAAAGCCCCAAATATGATTGCTGAAGAACTGACAGCACAGATTAATGAAAAGGGATACGATATTTTTGATAAAGTTGTCAATGTAGGAGCATACATTAACTTTTTCTTAGCAAAGGAAGCATTTGCAAAAGAAATTATGAATACTGTTGATACTCCAGACTTTGGCCAGGGAACAGAGGGAGAAGGAAAGACAGTTTGTATTGATTATTCTTCTCCAAACGTAGCAAAGAACTTCCATGTAGGACATTTAAGAACAACTATTATCGGAAACTCTCTTTATAAAATCTATTCCAAATTAGGATATCATGTAGAAAGAATTAATCATTTAGGAGACTGGGGAACACAGTTCGGTAAGCTTATTGTTGCCTATAAAAAGTGGGGAAGCAAAGAAGCAGTAGAAGAGAATGGAATCGACGAATTGATGAAAATTTATGTAAAGTTCCATCAGGAAGCAGAAAAAGATGATTCCTTAAATGATCAGGCAAGAGAATGGTTCGTTAAAATGGAGCAGGGAGACGAGGAAGCTCTTTCTATCTGGCAGTGGTTCAAAGATATCAGTTTAGTAGAATATAAACAAATTTATAAATTACTTGGAATGGATTTCGATCATTTCACAGGTGAAAGCTTCTACCGTGATAAGACTCATGAAGTAGTAGAAAAATTACAGGAAAAAGACTTACTTGTAGAGAGCGAGGGTGCACATATAGTACCTTTAGATGATTATGATATGGCTCCATGTCTTATTATGAAGAAAGATGGAAGTAGTATTTATGCTACCCGTGACTTAGCTGCATTATTATATCGTAAGAGAACATATAACTTTGATAAATGTATCTATGTAACAGGATTAGAGCAGAAACTTCATTTTGCTCAGGTATTCAAAGTAATCGAATTATTAGGATATGACTGGTATCAGAATCTTGTACATGTTCCATACGGATTAGTTAGTATGGAAGGTGGAAAACTCTCCACAAGAAACGGAAATGTTATTTATGCAGAGCAGATTTTACATGAAGCCATCGAAAAGATTCATGAAATTATTAATGAAAAGAATCCTGACTTACCAAACAAAGAAGAAGTATCCAGACAGGTTGGTATCGGAGCCATTCTTTTCAATGACTTATATAATCAGAGAATTAAAGATGTTATCTTTAACTGGGATAAGATTCTTAACTTTGATGGAGAGACAGGTCCATATGTACAGTACACTTACGCAAGATGTGCCAGTGTATTCCGTAAGGTAGGAGCGGTAGAGTTACCAGCAGAAATTGACTATTCCGTATTAACAGATGACGCAACAATGAATCTGTTAAAAGACCTTACAAGATTCCCAGAAGTTATTAAAGAAGCAGCAGACAAATACGAACCATTTATGATCGCAAGATTTGCAGTGTCTGTAGCTCAGCATTTTAATAAGTTCTATCATGACTGCCAGATTAACGTAGAAGAGGAAAATGTAAAACTGGCAAGATTAAAAGTTGTAGATGTAACAATGAAGGTAATTAAATCCGCGTTAGACTTATTAGGAATTGAATGTCCAGAACAAATGTAAGGTGGATTACTATTTAATTCGTTAGACAAACAGACGCCTGAGAAGAGAACCGATACCCTATATTTGTGACTTTAGTCGCGGCGGTTTAAATGCTCGCTTTATGCGCTCGCATCTAAACCTTGCTCCGAGGCCACAAATA
>OKVP01000498.1_pt1 | contig 17144 bp, 13 predicted proteins | sample 1604821 | NCBI WGS metagenome assembly OKVP01 (sample SAMN01760946, study PRJEB22395) | human gut metagenome | reverse complement strand
TCTATTAAATTTTCATATTCATCATAATTTTGGTTTTTTAAATTTTCTATTTCTTCATCTGAAAAACCTGTTACAAATAATTCTTCTTGTGTCAAATTCAATTCATTAAATAATTTATCTAGTTTTGCCTCATCCCAAAATCCTGAATTTTTATTTAATGATAAATTTAATCTTTTTTCATTTTTCTCATCTAAATCAACAAAAATACATTCTGCAGTTTCATAACCTAAATCCTTTAAAATATTATATCTTTGGTGTCCTCCGATTATTGTCATATTTCTTCTATTAACAATAATTGGGTCTACAAGTCCAAACTCTTCTATGCTTGATTTTATTCTTTGATAACTTTCAGACTCTTTTTGCAATACAACTCTTGGATTGTATTTTGCAGGTTTTAATTCCTCAATTTTTATTTCTTCTATTTTCATAAGACTATCCTTTCTAAAACACAATAAATAGCCCTAAAATAAAATAAAAGTCTACTTGTTTTTTACAAATAGACTTCTACAAAGGAAGATACAAACATTAAAAAAGGTAACTTAATATTAGTTTTGCATAATATCATTTTAAATTAGAACTATTGTACTGTCAAGGACATTTTTAAGACATCTCATCTATGATAAGTCAAGCCCATCTATTCCAAAAAATAACACAGAAAGTTCTTGTATTGCCTTATTTTTATCTCTGCTAACTGTTTTGGTACTTATATGTTCTTTTTCTGCAATTTCTTCAAAAGACAATGGTATTTCTTTTATATATAAATAATCTATCACTTTATATCTTCGTATCATTTCTTGATTGTTAGTTGCTTTTGCTTTTTTTTCAAAGAATTCTAAACACATAGTTATATGATCTAATATTATTTTTGTTTTTTCTTTACTTTTTAAAATACTTGAAACAACAAAAGCATCATCTTGCAAATTATATAAATCATCAAATAATTGTACTGTTACATTACTTTTAGAAATTTCTTTTTTTATTGGATTTTCAACTGTATATTTAGCATTATTGCAATGTTCAACAAAGGACCTGTAATTTTTCAATAACAGCTTTGTATTTCTTAATCTTTTATCATATTTTATTTTCATTTTATTTTTTTGCTTAAAATCATACTCTTTCATTCCTTTTTGTATTCCCTCATTAACTCCTGCAGTAATTGCTTTCTCTAAAACTGATAATGTTGTTGCATCAATTTCAATTTTTTTCTCACTCACAACAATCATTCCTCCTTTTCCTTTGTATCTTCATAATACACACAATTTACACTATTATCTAGTAACCTTTTTATTTCACATAAATTGCTTTTTTTGTTTTTACAATTTTTACACATTTTTTCCATATATTCTTTATCACTAACAATCTTCATTTGATATCCTCCTATTTTTCAAAATTTTTCAATTTTTCCTCTATCATAGTTATACTATTTTGTAAACTTTTTACTTGAATATTAGTCATATCTAAAGCAAATTGTAATCCTTCTTTTTGTCCAATTAGATAATCTCTAAATTCATCTATTGTTTTTACCTCTTCCATTATTTTTTCTCCTTTTTCTTTTTATTTATATCTAATTGTATCGCATAACCTATTAAAGCTATAAATTCAACTCCTATTGTGGCTAATACACCACACCAAAATTCACTTATATACATAAGTCTATCCCTCCTCTAAATCATCAAATAATTGTTGATATAAATCAACTTCATTCAACTGGTTTAATATTTCTTTTACCTCATCATTCGATAATAATTCAATATAGTTTTTGTGAGAATATGCCGTATCTTGTGTAAGACATTCTCCAATATGTACAAAGAATTGCCCTTTTTGAGTTTTATACAATGTATGCCTATATTTAGGATAGGTTGTTACAAATAACCCCTTATGTTTTATCTGTTTTATATATCTTTTTTGTATGTTGGTTTGCTCCTTGAAAAATCATAGGATAAATATTCATCCCACCAACATTTTGCAATTGGTCGTTTATCATTACTCCCCATTTTTTTAAAACATGATATGAATGACTATTACAAGAAGTATTATCTTCGGAACCATCTTCTTTAATAAATGTGATTCCATCATAATAATCTCTGAGTTCTCGTATGATTTTTGTTTTAGGTATTGCACCAAATCCTGATCCTAAATTCATTGTCATTGAAGAATCCACACATCCGAAACATTCCTGATATAACAGTTGATCTGGTTTTTTAATCATTTCGATATCTGTATCCAAGTAAATCCCTCCATATTTATATATAATATCTAGTCGCATATAATCCGAAACAAAGCCCCACTTTTTTCGTTCATATGCCTGCTTCATATATAAATTACTCGAAATGTCATAATTTTTCTCGTTCCACTCATAAAATTCATAATCCGGACATATCTTTCTCCATTGCTTTATATTTTCATTTATTAATAAGGTTTTTTTACCACCTAACCATACATAATGAATTTTCTTAGGAATTACGGGATTGATAGTTTCCTTAATCACCTCATGATAGTTTGAAGAAATTAATTCATTATCTGATACTTCTGCAAATGCAATATAATCCCATTTTCTTATCACATCCGATTCTAGTTGCTTATATATTTCGTTATAGTCTAAACACGTAATCAAAATAACGACATTTTCATCCAACGCTTGATGAGCCTCGTCAAACGAATAAACTGGATACTTATACCCGTCATGCGAATAAAAATCTCCTATTTTTGCTTTATTATTATCAATATAAGCCACTAACTGTTCTTGAATGTTCCAGTTTGAAAAAAAATCTGCCATTCTTCTACCTTGAATTCCCAGACCAAAACATGCAACCTTATGTTTTTTTACCAGCGAAATTAATTGTTCTAAATTTAGCCCATTTAATCTTCCCATAATTAGCCCTCTATTTTCTTGACATCTTTTTTATTATGACATTTGCAACTTCTCCACTTGCATCTCCATTAAAAACTAATCGTATATTTCTTTTAAATTTCATAACATTGTCTATATACCTTGTTTTGTCAAATTGCAAAATACATTTTTTCAACTCTTCATTATTTCTGGCAATATCAAAAGGTAACTCCACATCAATTCCTGGCGTTATCTTTTTATTATTACTGACATGCTCTATTTCATTATTTGATAAATTCCAAAATAAATTTCTAGAGTCCTTATATTCTGTTAAATCATCCACATACAAAAAAGCAGGCATATTGCAGTAACATGCCTCAAAAACGGCACTCGAATAATCTGTTATATATGCATCCATCGCTGCAAGTATCTCATACATATCATCTGATTGACTTTCATTTATAATCCGTTTTTGCAAATGTTCATCTGTATATCCATGGAATTGTTCTGCTAGTTGTGGATGAACACGAACACAAATATACCACGTTCCTCCAAATCGTTCTTCTAAACACTGAATTAACTTTGCAAAATCAATTGTCCATATTTGCGAGTACACCATTCTTACCCCGTTTTTCGCCCCTTCCCGAAATGTTGGTGCAAACATAACCACCTTGGTATCTTCTCCTAAGCCATACTTCTCTCTAAATGCATTCTTATACTTTTCACGATTTCCATACAACACATCACATCGTGGTGCTCCTGTTTTCAAATAAGATCCGCTATATATCAGTCCCTTCGGACACATTTCCTCACAGAATTTCGAATCTATAATCAAATCATCTATCATTTCGGAATCATTTTTACTTACCAGATATGCCATTTTCGAGAAACCTTTTCCTCTCCATAGCCCAACCGTTTTTATTCCCAATGTATAATGATTCGTATTTAGATAATATTGTCCCTTACGCTTTTTTGTACCTAAGGGCTTTCGATAATTGTCTATCCAAACCTTTGAACGGCTCAGCCAATACGCCCGACTCCATAAAGTATTTGGAACTTTACGAATATAGTCAGGAAAATTTTTATTCATATCATTTACAAACCAGACAAACTCATAATCGGGATTACGCTTATGCAGTTCTTGTACAACATACTTCGGATTGCATCCAAATCCGCCTCGTCCTTCAAACGTACACACCGAAACCAGATTTTTCTTAATTGGAAATAGACGACAAACATAAAAGCATAGACTATGTAAAAATGCGGCTCTTTTCCTTTTTCGTATGTATGCACGTTCTTTTTTATCTGTAACTTCATAAGGATATGACAAATCCATTTTTAACTCCTCTATATAAAAACCCCCGCATAATTCTATGCGAGGGTCTACTCTTTTCCTAACTTCTTCTGTATCCGCGACTCCGTTCGCACAAGAGCAAATTCCGTTTTGCTCACATTACACGTAATATCTCATATATTATATCGGATATCGCCATTAAAATATTTAGTTATTTTCGCGAATTTCAATCGGTTTCCACTATTTCATACTCGCCTTCCGATCACAAATTACAGATACACTTCCGGTTCGTTCAATATGATATCCGTAATCCCCTGTTCCTCTAATGGTTTAAAATCCAGCCTGTTTCCCGTCGGCTTCTCCGGATACAGATGTCCGGACATCCATGCACGAACTGTAATTCCTCTCAATTCTTCTTTCGGAACATCTATCCCTCTCCAGAACGGATGCACTGCCACCGCTTTACACCCTCCTTTGATCTTATACAGGCAATCGGATACATGCACATCCAGAATTCCAAGCTCTGCTTCCGAATCAATCCCTGCTAATTTCTCCAATGATTTTGCATAGAATGTAGAATATACGATATGTTTCTGTAATCCACTTTTTTGAACTAAATCTACTATTTTCTCTTCCATACCCGGATATGGATATACGGAGTTCTTCAATTCAATATTTAACTTGAATGCGGCATCCTCGTGCACTTTATCCTGAATCAGCTCCAACAGTTCTTCGATACAAGGGATCTGCTCACTCTTTCCATCTCCGGCATCGATTCGCAGGCGCCTCAGTTCTTCATATGTATAATCCCGCAGGAATCCAGTTCCATCTGTTGTTCGGTCTACCCGCTCATCATGGAACACCATCAGATGACCATCCTTCGATATCTGAATATCAGTCTCGATTCCAGCAAGTCTGGAAATTGCGCACGCCTTCTCAAAAGCCGTCACTGTATTCTCCGGGTAGTTCTGACTACAGCCTCTATGTGCCCATATCTTCATAGAATGCCTCCTATATTTTCCGTCCCTGTTCCACCAGAAACTTTTCCATCATATCCGCCATAAAGATAGAATCCTCTGCTGTCAGCTTGAAGTTGCTGCTTTCATTTCCCCGAAGCTTCGTCAGGAAATCGCTGATCTCGTAACGAAGTCCATCTCCCAGATAGGTATCCGAATACTTCTGTACATTGGATGCATCCTCATAATGTACCTCGAAATACGAGGTTTTCCACCACGGAGCTTCTGCCACAATATATCCATTTGTGCCAGAGATCAACAACCGTCCTTCCGACTTCACGCCCAGACCACATGTGAGTGTCGCCAATGCATGCGGGTAGGTAAAGCTTACCTTCGTAAATACATCCAATCCATTCTCGCCACGCAAACTCTCAAAACGGTAATCCGTATATTCTTCTCCTAATAGCTTTAATACCGGAAGCATAATATAACTGCCAAGCTCCGTGAAACTGCCACCATAGTTTATGTCTGTCAACTCTCTCGTATCCGGTTTCTCCAGCTTTGTAAAGCAGGCTTCAATATTCCGGATCGCGCCGATACTTCCACTTGCAGCGATTCCAAGTAACTTATGAAAGCCCGGACAATATGCTGTCTTTATACCTTCAAACAGAATCAATCCCTTTTCTTTTGCCAGCTCAAAAAGTTCCTCTGCCTGCTGCCGCTTTAAAACCATTGGCTTCTCACAGATTACATGCTTTCCATGATTCAGCGCATCTTTAATATAAGAATAATGTGTCTCATGCGGTGTTGCAATATAGACCACATCAATATCTGCGTAGAAATGTTCCATGTCCGCATACCAATTAATTTCCCATCGATCTGCAAACGACTTTGCACTTTCCGTGTGTGGATTGTAAACACCCTGCGTACTCACACCGCTGACCAGCTTTGCTTCCACAACAAACCGTGAAGCAATCCGCCCGGTTCCAATGATGCCGATTCTCTGGATATGACTGTTCTCCTGTCGAAGCATCGTACTGGAAATATCTTTCGTACGTTCCAGATATACAACCTTGCAGTAATCCTTTAAATAATCGAAGCATCCAACCCAATCCGATCCGACAGTAAATATATCTACATTATATTTCTTAATGTCCGTAAACTTCTGACCGCCCGACTCTTCTATAATAATCTCATCCGCAAACCCGGATTTCCTCACGTTCTCTATCCGGGTCACCAGAGAATCTACTACATTTAATTTTCCTCGTGCCTTGTCATATTCCTCAGTTGTCACCCCAACGATCAGATAGTCCCCCAATGCTTTTGCACGCTGCAACAGCCGGTAATGTCCCTCATGGAACAGATCAAAGGTTCCGTATGTAATTACTTTTGTCATATGCCTTCTCCTCTGCATACACAGTTTTTATATATACTTCTACTCACACAACTCATCCATCATAAACGCATGAATCTTCTGTCCACTCCTGCCATCCGCATACATCGCAATCTCACCATATGCTTCCAGACAAGCCTGGCGGTCGAACGAATCTCCTGCACCCTGATTCTCCAGCATATGCGGCAGACTGCAAATCGCACGTTCCTCACAGCCATATCGCACCCATTTGGATAACTTCGCGTAGCCCGGTGCATGCAGCCATACATCCGATTGTTCATAAGCGATAGCCTCTTCTTCTACACTACCATCGAGAAGATTTACACGATACAGTTTTCTCATAGGTTCATGATAGAATAAAGCGTGCGCTTCGTCAAGTCTTCGCACAAATCCGCCATTTCCTCCAGACATGCAATAGCTCTGATCTTCTCGGAATGTAAGGTCTAACTCCGTATGAAACGGTTTTACTTCGCCTGTTTCTGTGTTGATAAACACAAATTGATTTCCCCAGACCGGTGCCAGCACAACCTGGTTTTCTCTGCGTGCCATGCTTCCAAACGCGTGTTCCATGCACGTCTTGCCTGTCGGGTACTGATTACAGATAAATCCCAGCACACGGCAGTTATAGGAAACTGTTTCTCCTGTCATCGGATTCCACTGTACGACATTCGTTCCTGTATACGGAAACAGCCATATCGTATCCTCGTCCGCCTGCAACGCACAGGCTCCTCGATAGTATCTTGCATCGACTGACAATACCTGTAATTCCAACGTCTCACACTCGATTGCAACAACCCGGTTATCAGCCGGATTCGCCAGCATCAGATATCCGTTCCAGATTCCGCTGCCGCCGACCCGGTCTACCCCCGCATGGTTTGATACAAGGAATTCCTGACATCCATCGACATAGTCGATTGCCTGCGTATCCATATCAAACCGTACAATATACGGATATTTATATGGAATTAAGAATGCATAGTTTCCTTCAAACCATACATTCGCAAATGCGCCCGGCTGACTGATTTTCTGCTCTAATTTGATCCGTGTAATATTTCGTTTGTCATCAATTACCAGAATCTCCTGTGCATTCGCAGGGAATACATATACATATTCCCCATGTTCAACCGCCATCCGATAATAACCACCCGAAGAGTATTCCGAAAGCTTGCAATAGAATCGATAGCCGCCAGCCTCCAGATGATACAACTGATTGCCCGGTGTAACCTTCCATGCATCCTCTCCCTGAGGGTAATACGGTGTGATCATCTCCTTGCTCCAATCTTCGTCCGCCGGTTCTCTGTGAATATAATTATCGAGCAGATAAACCGGTTTCCCAGCGATTCCGAAGAGGGCAGTCACGGAAGTTCCTGCATCTCCGATATAACAATCGCTCAGCGCAATCGTCTTCTCTATATCCGGTGTTGCATCATAGATACCCCAACCCGCTGTCAGGAAATCCTGTTTCAACTGCTCATATTCCTCTTTGTACTGACTTCTTGCAGTCGTAAATGTCTCATCTAGAAGCGGATGCGGTCGCCATAACAGACAGGCATCCTTCCTTCCTTCAAAGCAATCAAATACATACCGAAGCTTCTTCAGGAACGCATTTGTATCTGCCAGCATACCGCCAAGACTGGTGTTGAAAAAATACACGTTTTTTCCATTCATCTTGTCCTTCCAGTCTTCTGACACTTCCGGTGGATTCTCACACAGCTTCACAACCCGGTCAAACTTCGGAGACCCAAGTGCCAGAAGCTTCTCCCTTGGGATACATGTATCAAAATAATCCTTATGACCCTCTGCCTGCACAATAATATAATCCGCGTATATGTATGCCTTACACAATGACTGATCCTCGCCCATGCCCCCGGAAGTTGCATAATATGGCACATACACAAGCTTGTCAGTATACGTCTTCAACTTCGCTGAATAGTAGTCCGGATCGATACTTGTCACACGATTTCCATCATCATACGGGTTATGGATATAGATGATATCCGCATTTCGACTCGCCAGATCAAAATCTCGATAATCCGTAATCGGTACATAAGCCGGGAACTGTGTCCCTTCATAATGATAAGTTGTAAGTCTTCCATACGCATCCTTATCATAATACGGAATCGGTACGACATAACATTCACACCGGGAATCTCCCTTTGCTGCCAGCCAGATGCTTTCCAGACTGTCCCACATACTTGCCTTGTATGGAAGAAATACGATTGTTTTCTTCCCCTTCTCGCCTTGCTTCCATTCAGATTTATCGCAGAGACAATCTGTAAAATATCCGATTCCAATCGCGTCATCTTCTTTGATTGCTTCCCTTGAAAGTCCTATTTTCCCTGCGCTTCTTGCCTGCTGCAAATACTTTTGAAGATCACGCTCATCAAATACACAGGTATATTCCAATCGTTTGGCTCCATCCTGTATTACAAACCGGTCTGTCGCCATATCATATCCGGTATAAAAATCCTCCCGGATTTTATAGGCGTAATTATAACGCACCTGTTCCGTACGGCAAGACATATCCTCCAAATCATATAGGACTGCATCGCAGTTATATCCCTGTAACACAAGTGTTCCATCTATGATGTTTACATTTACCGGTCCATACCGGTCATATCTACAATCACCCGGAAGATCATACTCCACGTATTCATCCTGTCCGTCCCAGCGCAATAAACGGCCTTGCGTCAATGGCACAAAATAAAAATAGGTCCCATCCCATGCACTAGCCAACCAAATCTGTCCCGGATTTCCAATCTGAAGCCATGTATATTTCTCAGTTGCAAGGTCAAACCGCAACATAAGATTCGTCTGCTGTTCTGCTATATATAACACATCCCTGCATCTGGCATAATTACAAGCAAAGCGACATGCTTCTTCGGAAGATAATGCTGCATACTCCGCATAGATGTGTTCCAAATATGCAACGCTATATGTCTTTAGATTCACACGTACAATGTACTTATAAAGCGCAGGGATAAGATATAGTTTATCTTTGTATATAACCGAAGAAACAAACTTACATTCCTGTTCTTCATTCCGAATTCCGATCTTCTGCCAACGCCCAGACTGAATATCATAGCTCCATATTGTCTTTGCCATGTATGGAGTCACGATGATTTTCCCATCATAGCATTCCAGCTTCAACGAAAGTCCCGTCTGGTTGATTTTTTCCTCCGGGATGCTGCTCAGAATCGTAACCGTTCCCTCTTCGAGTCGCATCGTACAGAGCAGATTCATCTCATCCGGAATGAAATACATACTATCATCCACAATTGCATACGCCCGAATATGATACGGATAATTTCCTTCTTCATTTTTCAGCATTTGAACAAGTGGCTGCCCATCCACATTTCTGGAAATTCCCATTTTCTGTAGCAATACTGGTTTTTCAAGTGTCTCCACATAGCGCGACACATACCCAGCATCCCCGCAATAAGCATCTGCAAGCTCCGCTTCCTGTTGATAGGAAAAATCTTCGTCAAAGATCCCCCACGCAGCCTTTTTATACTCCTCCACGATTTCTTTATACTGCTCGTACATTTCCGGTTCCAAAGCTGACAGTACATCCTCTGTCACAGTATTACGTCGCCAAATTAGTGCGATATCTTCTCGTTTTTCCTCAAAGAACTTTAATGTTTCTTTCAATTTCTGCAGTGCAAGCTTCCTTCCCTGAACAAAGGTTGCCGCAGATATATCATATAATATGATCTGCTTTCGTATTGTATTTCCCGACTGTATGATTTGCTTCCACGTAATTGGCAATTTTTCAAATATGTTTGAATAATCTAAACTGCATACAGGAACCTCATGCACGTGAATTTTATCTTCCCATACACATTTTGTATCTTCCCCAGCAAATGCTGTCAATTTTCTGACATACGCTTCCTTTGCAGACTCGGATGGCATCCATACCTCATCCGCAAGAACAACACCCGGAACTGTACAGAAATACTTCATCGTCTGGTTGACTTTTCCGTTATCCACATTTACATCCCGCATTGTAAACCACGGAATATAGACAAGCTTGTCCGTATATTTCTTCAGATTTCTTGCATAGAAAAACGGATGCACGCTTGTCGTATAATTACATTCATCATATGGATTCTGCGTATAGATCACATCCGGCAGCATATGTTCAAAATCATATGCATCGTATGGTGTTACCTCTACATAATCAGGCAATAACCCACTTTCATCATGCATTTCGCCAAATCCACCCAATGCTGTCTTCTCATAATATGGCGGCAAGATCACCGTCACATGACAGGTTTTATCCGCGCATTCCTGTCTCCACACAGCTTCGATATTCTTCCACGAGGAAGCACGATACGGCAAAATCAAAACTTCCCGTTGTATCTGGATTTGTACACGATTATCATAATTTAAAATACCCCGTACGCGTTCCTGTGAGCGACTATCCGTCAGACGTTCTTCCGTTTCTATATCCTTTTTATCAAACGTATATTCAAACGGATACTTTGGCAGATGCTCCCGCACATACGCTTCCTGTTCCGCAAAGCAAGGATAGTCATGAGATGCTCCACCCTTAATAATCCGCATATAATCGCCATATTCGTTTTGTAACATCTTGTCATATTCTGCAGATATCCAGATATCAATATTCTCAAATCTCACCTTGATTGCATGCTGAAAACAAGTCAACGGATATGTCTTTACCCCGTATTTCGCCCAGATTGGAGCAAGCATAACGGTATCTGCCTGCTCTGGTCCATATAGTGCACACACACCCTCTGTTGCTTCATACATCTGCTTTATAAGCTTCCCTTGCCGGTCAAACTTCACACCACATAATTGTTCCAGCTGTGATAACACCTGATCCAGCATTGCCTGATCCAGATTCTCATCTGACAATATCGGTTCAAAGCTTAAGATTGCTCGAAGTAATGTCTTATGTGCCTCCTGTTCTTTCTTTGTTGGCGCCATATAATCAAGCGGAAAAATGTCAATACCTGCCCCCAGATAACATTGATGATATCTTTGTAAAATATCTTCTTCAAAAGTTGGATGTCGGGTATTGATAACCCGTGTAAGCAAGTCCTCATATTCATTGTGGCAATTTAACACCGAATAATTCTGCGGCAATTCCTTTTCTGCCACTTCCAAAAACCTCATGTAATCGCCTCTCAACATGCAGATATCAAAATCATCATCCCACGGAATACATCCACCATGACGAACAGCACCAAGCAATGTTCCATAGTCTGCAAACCACCGAATATTATATTTATCGCACACTTTCGCAACATCCGAAATAACTTCAAGATTTGCTGCCCACAAACGCTTCATCAATCCAGATACATAAAAATCTTCTCGTACCTCATCATCAAAATATTCGTGTGAAAATTCCATATAAACACCTCAACTCTGTTTCTAAACCGCATAAAGCACACAAGTATCATTCACAATTCCATCATCATAATACCGTATATAAAGACGGTAATCTTCCCGAAAATCATATAATACATTCGGCAGTTTCCATAAGTTGTCATACTCTACACTTACTCGGATCGCCAACTGCGGTTTATTTGCTCGAATATGCTGTTCCATATTTCTGATAATCTCTTCTGCATATCTGGCACCCATGAGCGCAATAAATCTGACCCTTGAATCAAAAACCTCATCCAAATTGATTGTTTTTAGTATATCCGGTTCGCAAACCATAACTTCCATATCCGATGAATGAAGTGCACCACAAATTCTTTCCTTTGTCATTTGATTTGGCGCAAAAACCTCGATCGCATCTAACAAATCATAGTTATAATCAACAACTGCCTGAATACTATCCGCCTGCTCCGCTCCCAGAAATACTGCCTGAGAGAATTCTTCCATATCTAATATGTCCCAATCTGCATACGCTTTATATCTATGATCTGCGACATCTTTCACATGTCGATATTCCATACTGATCCAATAATTCAACAGTCCCGCAAGTGTACATTTTGACAAATTATCTTCACATTGTCCATACAACCATGCATATTCGCCCAACGCATGTTTAACACTCGTGATTCTGTTCACAATTGCATGATTCATGGACTCTCTGTAATTCTTTTGATAATAGGTCTCCATTGCATGATACACATTCTTCTGGTATTGAAGCTTATTTTCATACATCCTTGTTTTCTGAACAAGCATCTCTATATCTTTATCATTGGCATAATCAAGAAATCGGTTAAATGCGTACGCGTTTTTCGTACCCGGCAATACATAGTTTATATCCTCAATACGGGACACCTTGTTACATATTTCCAGAATCTGTTCCGCCCGGTTTTTCCACTGATGTTTATGGATTGCAATATCATATCCGTTTTGAGCAATCTTTCCTGCTTTATCCAGATTTAAAAGTAATTCTTTTATTATGTTTTCGAGATTATCCAAATCTTGAAAATCATAAAAACATATACTTTCTCCATCTATGAATTCCTGCTTCCAATACCCACTTTCATCGGTACAGCAAACAGCCCCGTTCAACATCGCAGTAAACACCCGTTCATGTGAGCCGTCTAAGAATAATGGCATCTTATTGATCACGATTTTTGTGTTTGTCATAATATCCAGTGCTTCTGTATAAGAAACTGCGCCATGACGCTTTATATTTTCATACTGCGCCAATTCGTCTTTCTCCCAGCCGTTTCCATAGACATGCACTTCCAGTCCTGACTTTGCCAAATGTAGTATTAGTTTTTCCCGCTGTTTCGCACGAATATATGTATCCGCAAACGCAAGTACTACAAACAATTCCAATAACTGTGCTTCTGAAAGTTCAATCCCTCCGGATCGAAGTTCCTGTATTAGAATTTCCTCTGCCGGTATGCATTCCCCCTGCATAACACGCGCAATTGTAGCATCCATGATTTTCATAATGTCTTCCGACATTTGATCCACAATTGATTTGTATTCATTTGAAGCGCTGCATGTACCAAAAAAAGCAACATCTATCTCCCGATCAGCAAACGGCTTCGGAGGTTTCTCTGATAAATTTCCTCCGTGTGGCACAAACTGCACCGCATCAATGTTCTTATAGTATTTCTGTAAAAAATTACAATGATTTCTATCAATACAGGACACAATCAAATTTCTATGTTGCTCGGCCAGCCAGTCATATCTATAATATGGATGATCCACTAGAAACAAGAAAAATAATGTGTTGGGATTTCGATTGATTGCATCATACAATACAGAGGTGATCCCAAAAAAGGACAAGACTACATCATACTCTTCGAAATAGATCGTTCGATCTAATGCATCCTTTGTGATACCACCCAAAATATCCACTCGACACCCAAGTTGGCGAAAACCATCTGCAAGATCATTCATAAAACAAGAGATTGCATCATATTGCGACTCTCCCTGAATCATCAAAATCTTCTGTATATCTCCCACTGCGCACCCTCCATTTAGTCAAATGCCTATATTTCTTTTTCGCATTGTTCAATCGTTTTTATAATATCCGCAACGCCATCAGCAATGCCAATATATAACTTCGCACTATTTTTATATATACGGATTGATTCTGCAACACTGTCCTTTTCGGTCAGATATATTGTTGTCTCATAATCATGATTTGCCTGACATGTTACTTTTTTTATCAGCTTATGCTCCTCCATGTCCGCATACCATTCATCCAAAATTCGAATTTTTTCATTTATCTTCCGTAATTTATCTTTGTCATACTGTTTATGCTCTAACATATACGCTGCCTTATCACAAACCTCTGCGCCCTCCCGCATCCGAGTTATAAGCAGTTCTATATTTTCTTTCATCTTTTGTAGTTCCTGTTTTACAAGCTCATTTCCATTTGTTGCAAAACGTCGAGGGATCGCTTCTATCATCTCTGTTATGTTGTAAACATTTTTGCAATATTGATCAATTGCCTGTTGCAACGTCATAATTCGAGTATGCCTTTTCAATGCTCCACCCTCTGTCGCATCTATAAAATCTATATCAGGATTCCGATATGCCAGATCTTCAATACTGCGAATAAATGTATAATAATCCTTCTTCGTCAGCACATCGTTTCCATAAATATCTTTCACATATAAGGTCGGACTGTTAAACGATGTATTCTGATTCAAATTCTCACCATCGGCATACTGTTTATTTCCCGTCATTGCCAGATCCTGTCCGATCATAATGATTCGTTTAAATCCCCAATCTATCGCAAGCGCCATTGCATCCAGCGCAACTGATCCGCCCGCAAAAATCTCTCCAAGTGAACTTCCGGCATCCGAAAACATCCGGCTCCATGTTCCAGAATCCGTAGAATAAAACACCAGATTTTTTGGTTTTACCATATCCAACACGGCTGTATTTGCAGTAGCATCTGCAAGAAAAAATACATCCGCAAGTCCTTCTGCCGTAAAATTCTTTAATTCTTTGTTCGTATCGACCGTAATTACAAAATCAGGCATAACCCCATGTGCCATGACTGTATTGATTGCCGAATCCACTACGATCGTAATTGCTTTTCCCTTCGCTTTCTTCAACAGATCCACATTCTTTTGCAATGACGGTCCTGCCGCTACAATGATCGCCGGTACATCCTCCGGAAAGTAATCTTTATAGTCTGCGCCACTCCGACAATTTGGAAGAAATCGCATGTTAGAAATACTGGCAAGACCAATTTGTTTACCCACTTTGATCAACGTATTTGTCTGTATTCTATAATATTCGTATTTATCCTTTATTATCTGTTTATATCGATCATAGCCTTCCGGGAATCGTGTCTGATAGATTGGAAGCGCCATATATCGATTCGTTAATTCATTTATTTCGCTGATATAACTAAGTAAAAAATCGCCAAAATCATCAGTATTCAATGACTCTACCGCTATGAAAAAACGATTATTATTTAACAGTTCTGTCAGATCAATCTCCTGCATTGCAGTCATAAATATGTCCAGATCTGGCTCATATACATAAATCGCATTTCCATGCGGATTACACTCCAAAAATCTTTTTGCAAATATACCATTTGCTAACCCATACATACACAAAAACGCATTATCTGGAATTGTATCATACTCCGCCATAAGTTTTTCTGCTTCTTTAGATGGATTGTACGTAGAATTCAAATTAAAGTCCCGATCCTTACCATGATACCCAATAATAACTTCCCCGTTTTTCGCTACCGCAGTAAAAGCCCGACTTTCCTTCTGTTGCTTCGCATAGGTATAAAATGCCTCCCATAATTTTTCATTTTTTTGTTTTAATGCTTTTAAATTGTTCTCGTATATAGTGTTCATTTTATACCCTCTTACATCCCTGCATCTTTACAATATATCTAATAACTCTACCAACTCGTACGTAATCAAATCCGCAAGCAACGTACCATCCTCTTCTTCCATCGCTGACAAAATCGGTGACAACGCATCCGTAATTAACCGCTGTTGCAATGCCTCATCCTGGATACCTGACGCAATTAGCGATAAGTTTGGAATCACACCATTCATCGCAGCTATCCCATCCGATACACGCCCCTGATATAAGATATCTGCAATCGTAAGCAATGTTTCTTTTGTATCCTGTATTAATTCCTGTTCCATAAAAACCTCCTTATACAAAATATGGCTGACTCGCAAGCGAGCCAGCCAATAAATTGTCAATAATATGAAATTACTGAAGTAATGAAAGTACACCCTGTGTAGACTGATTTGCCTGAGCCAACATGGACTGTGCAGCCTGCTGAAGAATATTATTCTTCGTGTAGTTGGTCATCTCTGTAGCCATATCAGTATCACGAATCTGTGATTCTGCAGATGTCAGGTTCTCTGAGTAGTTCTCGAGGTTATCGATTGTGTACTCAAGTCTGTTCTGCTTAGCACCAAGTTCAGATCTAGCAGCAGATACAACCTTGATAGCTGAAGTGATAAGAGACATAGCTTCTGAAGCCTTTGAATGTGTATACATGTTCAATACATTACCAGCTGATGATGTGTTTCCTGCAACTACAGAACCTTTCGCACCAAACAAGATAGAAGCACTCATCTTCTTGATTGTGATCTCCATGTTCTCGCCCTTAACGGCACCAACCTGAAGCTGCTTCTCAGAGAAGTCACCATTCAAAAGCTTTGTGCCGTTGAAAGCTGCCTTTGTAGAGATAGAATCAATCTCCTTAGCAAGCTCACCGATCTCATCCTGGATTGCCTTACGATCTACAGATGCGTTTACATCGTTGGCTGCCTTTGTAGCAAGCTCACCCATACGCTGAAGGATGCTGTGAATCTCACTCATGTTTCCTTCTGCTGTCTGGATAAGAGATACGCCATCCTCAGAGTTCTTAACAGCCTGGTTAATACCTCTGATCTGGTTTCTCATCTTCTCACTGATGGAAAGACCTGCTGCGTCATCAGCTGCTCTGTTAACCTGATATCCTGAAGACAACTTCTCAGTTGACTTAGATACTGCCTTAACGTTAGCGCCCAACATTCTGTTTGTGTTTGCTGCCTGCAAATTGTGCTGTACTACCATAATAATTCCTCCTTGAATTTATTCCCGCGTCCTTGCGAGAAGTACTGGGGCACCGCCCCGTGAATAGTATGTATGTTAGAACCCGCTCGGGTAATAACCTTGGTTGAATCTGTAGGAACTTGTCTTGTTTGTTCCTTACACCTTATATATCGGACTGGAAATTATATCCTTAAC
>OKVP01000487.1_pt1 | contig 17314 bp, 20 predicted proteins | sample 1604821 | NCBI WGS metagenome assembly OKVP01 (sample SAMN01760946, study PRJEB22395) | human gut metagenome | reverse complement strand
GCCATGCAGGAGCGTCAGGTGACAATCGGTGACAATACCTTCCGCCTCGACAGCCCGTTCCTCGTAATGGCTACCCAGAACCCTGTGGAACAGGAAGGCACATATCCCCTGCCTGAAGCTCAGGTTGACCGCTTCCTGATGAAAGTTGTCATCGGCTATCCGACAAAAGACGAAGAACGCGAAATCATTCGCATGAACATAGCACGCGAGCAGCGTCCCGTAATACCCGTCCTCAAGCCCCAGGAGGTGATTGAAGCCCAGAAAGTGGTTGAGCAGATTTACGTTGACGAAAAAATCGAGCGCTATATCGTGGACATCGTATTCGCCACCCGTACGCCGAAAGAATACGGTCTCGACGACCTTGCCGGCTATATCTCGTTCGGAGCATCGCCCCGTGCCTCAATATCGCTTGCCCGCGCGGCCCGCGCCTACGCGTTCCTGCACCAGCGCGGCTACGTTATTCCTGAAGACGTGATTTCTGTGGCTCACGACGTGCTCCGTCACCGTATCGGACTCACCTACGAGGCTGAAGCCAACAACTTCACCACCGACATGATTATCACCGACATCCTCGACAAGGTACAGGTGCCCTAACTAATCCAACCGACGCTTATTTCCTTTTATGGATTCAAATGAACTGATAAAGAAGGTTCGCAAGATAGAGATAAAAACTCGCGGACTGTCGCAGAACATCTTCGCCGGCGAATACCATTCGGCATTCAAAGGACGCGGCATGATGTTCTCGGAAGTGCGCGAGTATCAGTATGGCGACGACATACGTGATATTGACTGGAATGTCACCGCCAGACACAACCATCCCTACGTAAAGGTTTACGAAGAAGAGCGCGAGCTCACCGTAATGCTTCGGGTCGATGTATCGGCCAGCCGCAATTTCGGTGCCGTAGGCCCGGAGAAACGGGAAATGATAGCCGAAATCGCCGCTACCATAGCTTTTTCGGCCATTCAGAACAACGATAAAATCGGAGCTATTTTCTTCTCGGACCATGTAGAGAAGTTCATAACGCCCAAAAAAGGTCGCAAGCACATCCTTTACCTCATACGCGAGCTCCTTGACTTCCAGCCGCAGCATAAGGGTACAGACATCGCCCAGGCCGTGCGCTACTTCAGCGATGCGCTCAAACGCCGCTGTACCATGTTTCTGATTTCAGACTTCATTGACAGTTCGGACTACCGTACGCCTCTCACCGTGGCAGTTTCGCGTCACGATGTGATGGCAATCCAGGTATATGACAAACGCGACGGCGAAATGCCCGACGTAGGCCTGATGCGCGTCACCGACCTCGAAACGGGCCGCGACATGTGGGTGGACACCTCGTCGAACCGCACCCGCACGGCCTACAACAAATGGTGGTACGCCCGTCAGCAGCAGATGTCGACCACTCTGCGCAGCACTCGCGTGGACTACACTTCGGTAGCCACCGACGAAGACTATGTACGCGCTCTTATGGGTCTCTTCAAATCACGCTCTACCGTATGAAACGTCACTCTTTATTAAATATAGGTAAACACGCCCTGACGGCAGCCTGTCTCCTCGGAGCGGCAGCGGCATGGGCAGCGCCGCCATTGTGATGGGTTCGCTCAACCATCTGCGCGTCACGGTCGACATGCCGTCGTCGTCGCAGGCACAGCTGATTGACTTCCCCGTGCTTACGCCGGGCGTTGAATATCTTGAATACAACGGTGTCGATGTAGTGGCCTCGGACAGCACATCGACAGTAAATGATGCGCGCACGCGGCTCAAATTCGACTTTACGATACAGGCTTTCGACCCGGGCGAGGTGACAATGCCTCCGTTCGCCGTCCTTCCGGCCCCCGGAGCGGACACAGCATTCTCGAATGTAGTCACATTCAAGGTGCTTCCCGTCGAAGTTGACTCGCTTGCCACAATCCACCCCATGGCATCGATTGTGTCGGCACAGTCGCGCTGGTATGACTATATTCCTGACTGGCTGATATGGCTCCTCGCAGGACTCGCCGTGGCAGCCGCAGGCGTATGGGCATACTTCACATTCAGGAAACACCGGATTGTGGTGGAAGAACGCCGCAAGCCCGTCGTGCCGCCTTACGAACTCGCAGTGCAGCGTCTCAACGACCTTCAGCAGCGTCACCTGCCCGAAAACGGACACGAAAAAGAATATTATACCCGTCTCGTGGATATTCTCCGCGACTATCTTCAGGGCCGCTTCGGCATAAACGCCATGGAGATGACCTCCACACAGATAGTAAAAGCACTGCGCGACAATCCGCAGACGCGCATGACCGCCGACGAAATACGCGCCGTACTTTCGGTAGCCGACTTTGTGAAGTTTGCCAAAGTACGTCCGTTGCCTGACGACAACATACGTTCGTTCAACCGCGCTATTTCGTTCGTAGAGCAGACACGTCCCAAACCCGAGCCTGAGCCCGAAGCCGCCGACAACGGCAAAAAGGCCGAGCCCACCAAAACCAAGTAACGATGCACTTCGCACATCCCGATTTCCTCTGGACTCTCCTCATACTGGTGCCGCTTATAGTATGGTACGTACTTAAGCAGCGCGACAGCTACGCCACCATGGCACTGTCGACGACGGCACCTTTCGCCGCACTTCCACGGACATGGAAGCAATATCTGCGGCATCTGCTCTTTGTGCTGCGCCTCGCCACGCTTGCCTGTCTGATTGTGGTAATGGCCCGTCCGCAGCAGCGCGACAGCTGGCGCACGACCTCGACCGAAGGCACGGACATAGTGCTCGCGCTTGACGTGTCGTCGTCGATGATGGCACGCGACTTCAAGCCCGACCGCTTCGAGGCGGCCAAGGATGTGGCGGCCAAGTTTGTCGCCGGACGCGAAAGCGACAACATAGGCGTGGTTATTTTTGCCGGCGAGAGCTTCACTGCCGTGCCCATGACCACCGACCGATCGGTGCTTGCCAACTACATCCACGACATAAAAATGGGAATGCTTGAGGACGGAACCGCAATAGGCGACGGACTCGCCACATCGATAAACCGCATCAAGGACGGAAAGGCTAAGTCGAAGAGTATCATACTCATCACCGACGGAACCAACAACACCGGTAACGTGGCACCCGTAACGGCTGCCGAGATTGCCAAGAAATACGGCATAAAGGTCTACACCATAGGTGTGGGTCGCAACGGCACCGCTCCTATGCCGCAGCAAAACTACTTCGGCGGCATCGACTACGTAAACATGCCGGTCGTTATCGACGAAAACACCCTACGCACAATCGCCTCAACCACCGGCGGAAAATATTTCCGCGCTACAGGCAACAACGTGCTGAAGGACATCTTCGCTGAAATCGACCAACTCGAAAAGACCCAAATGGATGTACGCCACTTCTCCCACACCGAGGACAACTACATGATGTGGGCATGGCTCGCCATCGGACTGTTCCTGCTGGAAATCCTGCTGCGTCACACCGTGTTGCGCACAATTCCATGACAATTTACTATAATAATATATAGCCAAAACAATGTTCAGTTTCGCTAATCCACACCTTCTATATCTTCTGTTCCTGCTTCCCGTTGTTGCAGGGCTATACATCATTGCGAGGATTGCACGGCGACGCAAGCTCATGCGCTACGGCCGCATTGCAACCCTGACGCCGCTCATGCCCGACGCTTCACGCTACAAGCCCGGGATTAAGCTGGTTCTTCAGCTTATAGCAATAGCCGCACTTGTTATCGTGCTGGCGCGTCCACGTGCCGGTGCCAAGGAGGAGGTGAGCGAAGTACAAGGCATAGAGGTGATGATATGCCTCGATGTATCCAACTCGATGCTCGCTTCATCGACCGACGATCCGCGCGGCGTGTCGCGACTTCAGCGAGCCAAACTCGTGCTTGAAAAGCTCATCGACAAGCTCGACAACGACAAGGTGGGCCTGATTGTGTTTGCGGGCGACGCCTACACCCAGCTACCCATAACGAGCGACTTCGTGTCGGCCAAGATGTTCCTCAACAGCATCTCCACCGAAATGGTCCCCACCCAGGGAACAGCCATAGGCGCTGCAATACAGATGGCTATGAACTCGTTTACTCCCGATGAGGATATGCAGCGTGCCATAATCGTGATAACCGACGGCGAGAACTTCGAGGACGATCCGCTCGCAGCGACCCAGGAAGCAGCCAAGCGCGGCATTCAGGTCGATGTGATAGGACTCGGCTCGACAAAGGGCGCACTTATACCCATAGGCCGTAACGGTCAATATCTGAAGGACGACTCGGGTAACCCCGTGACAACCCGTCTTGATGAAACGATGGCCCGCAAAATAGCCGAGGAAGGCGACGGCATATACGTGTCGGGAGCCGCGTCGACAGTAGTCAACGATGTCGACGAGCAGCTCAAGACTCTCGCCACCAGCAGCCTCGAGAAAATCAACTACACGGCAAGCGCCGAGCAATTCCCCGTATTTGCATGGATTGCGCTTGCATTCCTGATTCTTGACATATTCATGCTTGACCGAAAAGTGGGCTGGCTGAAAAAAATCAACTTCTTTAGCAAATAAAAACAATGCTGACGATGAATCGAATTCTATCCCTATTGCTCCTGCTTGCCGCATCGACATCGGCCTTTACCGCTTATGCCGCCGATGACGACAACTCAACACGCAAGGAGCGCAACTACATACGCGAGGGCAACTCCCTTTACAAAGAAAAGCGATATGCCGACGCCGAAGTGGCCTATCGAAAGGCTCTTGAGGAAAATGCCATGAGCGACATTGCCATGTACAATCTCGCGGCATCGCTCATCCGACAGTCGGGAACCGCCGACCCCAACTCGGGCAACAACCCCATGGCCGAGGCGCAACAGCTTCTGCAGGGACTGACCCAAAGCAGCCGTGACATGCAGATTGTCGAAAACGCCTTCTACAATCTCGGCAACATGGCATTCAACCAGCAGCAGTATGACCAGGCTATAAACATGTATAAGGGGGCGTTACGCAAGAATCCCGACAACGACAAGGCCCGCGAAAACCTGCGCCTCGCCCAGCTGAAGCGACAGCAACAGCAAAATCAGGATCAGAATCAGGACAAGAAGGACCAGGATCAAAATCAGGACCAGCAACAAAATCAACAGAATCAGGACCAACAGCAAAATCAGGACCAGAATCAAGACAATAAGGATCAGGACCAGCAGGGCGACAAAGAGAAAAACGAAAAGCCCAAGGATCAGCAACCGCCTCAACAGCAGCAGGGCGGCATAAGCGACGCCAATGCGGCTAAAATCCTCAAGACAATGGAAAACGAGGAGAATGCCACCCGTCGAAAGGTTCAGGAACTGAAAAAGAAAGAGGAAGAGTCATCACGTCGCCGCACCGGCAACCAGTGGTAACCGCTCCCTAATCGATTGTGCAACTTGACAGAATAAAACGAATAGAGTGAATATGAAACGAATATTGTTGATATTAACATTATTGCTCGGCGTCGCCGCGTCGGCATCGGCCGAAACATCGTTCACGGTCATTCCGCCGCGCACGGTTATCGCAGGCAACAAGTTCAATGTCACCTTCAGGCTGAAGGACGGACAAGGCTCGGGACTTAAAGCACCCGAGATAAAAGGCTGTACCCTCGTCTTCGGTCCCTCAACATCCACAATGCAAAACTATCAGTGGGTCAACGGCAAATCGACCTCTTCGGTGACAGTCGACTATTCATTCACCTATCGCGCCGACAATCCCGGCACCTATACAATTGGCGAAGCCCGAATAACGGTCGACGGAAAGACCTACACCACCAAGCCCGCCACGTTCAAGGTACTTCCTCCCGACCAAGCAGCCCAAGGCTCCAATCAAGGCGTGAGGGTAGACGACATAAGCAGCCAGACATCCGACCGATCCGTGTCGGCCAACGATGTGTTTGTGCGCATTATCCTGAACCGTTCACGAGCCTACGAGCAGGAGGCTATCCTTTGCACGATAAAACTCTATACTAAGTACAGCATAAGCTCGTTCCTGCCCACCACCCAGCCGTCGTTTGACGGATTCCTCATCGAGGAGGTAAACCTCCAGCCTCAGCTTAACGAGGTAGAACATTACAATGGTCAAAACTACATGACCGCCGTGTTGAAGCAGTGCATCATCTTCCCCCAGAAGTCGGGCAAGCTCACCATCAACTCGGGGAAATATGATGTGACGGTAGTGCAACACGAGCGTTTCTCAGGATTCTGGGGCGGCTCGCGACCTGTGGAGAAAGAGATAAAGGTAAGCTCCAACTCCGCCTCAATCAACATCGATCCCCTGCCCTCGCCTCAGCCCGAAGGATTCACCGGTGCCGTGGGTACATTCTCCATCGACAGCCGCCTGAGCACATCGTCGTTCAAGACCAACGAAGCGGCATCGCTCATATACACCATCACCGGTACTGGCAACATAAAATACATTAAGGAGCCGGTAATCGACTTCCCCACCGAATTTGAGCAATACACTCCCCAGAATGAGATAACGGCCCAGGTCAACGGTTCATCGGTAAGCGGAACGATGAAAATCGACTACACATTCGTGCCTCAAAGCGTGGGCGATTTCCACATAGGCGCCGACAAGTTTGTCTACTTCAATCCCGAAAGCCGCAAATATGTCACGCTCACTACGCCCACCTATGATATAAAGGTGGCACGTGGAGCTGCCGTATCGGCCGCCGCCGATGTCAACAAGCAGAGCATATCAAGCAAAAACACCGACATCCTCCACATAAAGATGGGCGACCTGCACCCCGCGAAGGTACACCGTTACTTCTACTCGTCGGCATGGTACTGGCCTACCTATATAGTGCTCGCCCTCATCCTCGTGGCAATAATATGGATTTACAGCAAGAAGGTTAAGCTCAACGCCGACATTCAGGGCCGTCGGCTCGCCAACGCCAACAAAGTCGCCAAAAAGCGACTCAAGATTGCCAAGGGATTCATGTCGGCTCATGACAACGACAAGTTCTACGAGGAGATGCTCCGTGCTATATGGGGCTATCTGAGCGACAAGCTCGGTCTGCAGGCATCGCAGCTCACGCGCGACAACATCGACCGCGAACTCACCGAGTACGGCGCACCGCAGAATCTCACCGACTCCTTCATCAACATAATCGACGAGTGTGAAATGGCACGCTACTCCCCCGCAAAGAGCGACGAGCAGATTGAGGAACTGTTCAATCAGGCATCCTCGGCCATGAACGCCATGGAAGGTATAAAGCGCGCCAAGCGTCAATAACTAAATCACTCATTCACATCCACGAAAAAGAAACGAAATGAAACGCATCATATCGACTCTAATTCCGTTAACAGCCGTGTTCAACATGATTTCGGCATCTTCGCTGACTCAGGAAGCCGACTCTGCCTACATGAACGACGACTTCATCAAAGCCGCGAAGCTCTACGAAGAGATTGCCGCCAATGAAGGCACCTCAAGCAATCTCTTCTACAACCTTGGCAACGCCTACTACCGCCAGGGCAAGCTCGGACTCGCCATTCTGAACTACGAGCGCGCGCTTCGACTCGACCCATCCAACAAGGACGCACGCACCAATCTCGCTTTCGTAAACTCAAAGATAACCGACGAACCCGGCGACCGCGGAATGTTCATCTCCAACACCGTAAACGGATTTGCCTGCAAGACCCCGGCCAACACCTGGTCGCTGATTGCCATCGGCTCCTTTGTCCTGCTGCTCGGTGCTATAGCTCTTTACGTATTTTCATCTAACGTGCGCTTGCGCAAGACCGGGTTCTTCGGCGGCATCCTGCTGCTCGGGGCATGTGTACTGGCCAACATAATGGCATCCATAGCCACACGCTACTCCACTTCCCACAACGAAGCGATAATCATTGAGCCCTCTACCCTGCTTAGCACTTCGCCGCGCACACCCAAGGACCGCAGCGAAGAGGCAATGCTGCTCCACGAAGGCACAAAGCTCGAAATCCTCGACTCCGTCACCACGCGCATCGACTCTGTGACTACTCGGTGGTATGATGTCAAGGTCGACAACAACAATCGAGCATGGGTACGCGCTTCAGCCGTAGAGCGCATCTGAAAGCCCGTCGCAGCATCAACTCATTGCAATATCGGCAAGTAGCTGAAGATGTCGCGTACAAATTGATACTATATGTTTTATAACACATAACTTTATGCTCACAAAATTTGCTTTTTTGATACGAAAAGGCTAATTTTAACGACATCAAATAACTGAATTATTAACTTTCTAAAACTTATAAGTATCATGACTAAAACTATTTCATTCAACGACCTCCGCCGCATCAAGGACAGTTTGCCCGATGGTTCAATGCACAAAATCGCCGATCAGCTCAACTGCACCGTGCAGACAGTTCGCAACTACTTCGGAGGCAGCAACTACGAGTTTGGTCAGAATTGTGGCGTTCACATTGAGCCGGGCCCTCACGGAGGTATCGTGGTGCTTGACGACACTACAATTTACGACATGGCCATTGCCATTCTTGAAGAGCAACAGGCCGCTAAGGATGCTTAAGTCTTGGACTTATCAACACATTTAACTGAAAATATCACAATTCAACTATCCTGAAATGCCCGACGATCGATTGATTACCGTAGCAATACACACCTACGATCATGCTGTCGCACTCAAGAATCTCCTTGAAAGCGAAGGTGTAAATGCCGTGTTGCAGAATGTCAATCTTAATCATCCGGCAGTGTCAAGCGGAGTTAGAGTGCGCATCCATGAAAGCGACCTCCCTCTTGCTTTGAGAATCATTGAAAACACCGATATTTTCGGATCGTTAAAATCAACTGAAGTCGATGGAGCCGTGAATCCCATGATTCTTGTGCCCATCGACTTCAGTGATTATTCCGTAAAAGCCTGCGACATAGCCCTTCATCTCGCAAGCCGACACAAAACCCACATCACGCTCCTCAACACCTATCTCGATCCCTATCTGTCGGGCAACATCCAGCTGAGCGACTCTCTAAGTTACGACATAGCCGAGTCGGAAATGCGGCGCACTCTCGATGCCGAAGCCCGACGCCTAATGGACGACTTCATCCGCAAGCTGCGAAACCGCATGAAGCTCAACGAAATTCCGCCAGTAAAGATAACTTCTGAAATCACCGAAGGCGTTCCCGAAGAGGCGATAACCGAATACGCAAAAGAAAACAAGCCCCAGCTAATTGTGATGGGCACTCGCGGAAAAGGCAAAAAAGAGAAAGAACTCATAGGCAGCGTAACAGCCGAAGTGCTCGACTCATGCCGGTTTCCGGTGCTCACAGTGCCCGAATCGGTCAATCTCAGCAAAGCCGACGACATCAAGCACGTAGTACTGTTCAGCAACCTCGACCAGGAAGACATCCTGGCGCTCGATGCCATATACCGGTTCTTCTCCGACGAGCACTTCAACGTAACAATGATCAACGTTCCTGACAAGAAGCACTCCAAGAGCGGCCGACAGGCTGCCGATGCATTGAAAGGATACTGCGAGTCACACTATCCGAGATTCACATTTACCGTGGCCGACCTATCGCTCAGCTCAATCGTCGAGGACTTCAACGCAATCCAGCAGCGACAGCCCGTCGACCTCATCGCTGTACCCAACAAAAAGAAAAACATCTTTGCGCGCCTGTTCAATCCGTCGCTCGCCCACAGGCTGCTGTTCCATTCCGACATCCCCATGATGGTGATTCCCGTATAAATCGCCGGCCTAAACACGCAACAACGACATAATCCGTCGAATAAATGACAAATTATCAACGCTTGATTTGTCTATTTCAGTAATTTTCCATAACTTTGCACCGCTTTTCGTAATCTCTGGCAAGACATGCAGCTTGCTATATTGCGTAATTATTAACATTTTTAAATTCAATCAGAACGAAAATGGACTTAATCAAGATTGCTGAAGAGGCATTTGCAACAGGCAAGCAGCACCCCGACTTCGGTCCCGGCGACACCATCACAGTCGCTTACCGCATCAAGGAGGGTAACAAGGAACGTATCCAGCAATATCGCGGTGTGGTTATCCGCATCTCAGGCGAAGGCGAAAAGAAGCGCTTCACAGTTCGCAAGATGAGCGACAATATCGGTGTTGAGCGTATCTTCCCCATCGAGTCACCCTTCATCGACTCAATCACCGTAAACAAGTATGGTAAGGTTCGCCGCGCCAAGCTTTACTATCTCCGTAAACTCACCGGTAAGAAGGCCCGTATCAAGGAACGTCGCGTTAAGTAATGACGCCTGCCGATTATTACGGTATACAAATTACACAACGAGTCCCGCCAATGCACAAGCAGGCGGGACTCGTCGTTTTTATCATGTAAATGTCAGCCTACAACTTAGTCGTCATCATCGTCATCATCGTCATCGGGCTTGCCGGGCAGAATCAATGACAGAGCCCACAGCAATATCGCACACGCAACCGCTGAAGTCACGAGCGAAAACACCTGCATATTCTCGTTATTGCCCAAGAACACCACCAGCAGCCATCCGCCAAGCAGTGCGCCGCACACACCCACACACACATCGAGTACAACGCTGTGAGCAGTGTGAAGAAGCTTTCCGGCCATGTATCCGCCGATTACTCCTATAATCGCCCATACAATCCAAAGTGTCGCTCCCATAATTTCTATAATTTTAATTAAACATTAAATTTTAAGCCCTGTCGATTTATGAGTTCCAGTACTCAAAAATCGTAAGCCACAGAAGCAACAACGCTATAAGCACGGTCACTCCCACTTTAATCCAAAGGCTTACCTTCTCTTGTCTTTCCCTTTTCATGATTCTTGAAAATAAACAGTTGATTAATTATATCAATATACAATATAACAATCTCCGGCTACAATAGTTTTAGAGCCGGTTCGCCAATAGGGCGACAAGAGCACGGATAGTGACTCACTCAACAGCCGAGAGCCCTTCGCAGGGTATCGACCTGAGCCGTCCACAATTCCTTCGCATCATCCATTTCATCCTCCGAGGCAAAGTCGGTGACGGTCAATATCTTTCTCGGACTTTCCTGCGGCAATGAACTCGGAGAGGATTTGCAGGATGAAGTCAGAAAGAGTATGATCGGTGCATACCTTTCACTTTCAAAGCACAATAAAATGTTTTTTAACGGCGGTATAGATGATACTCTTGAAGAGCTTGAGGACAAGCTCTATGCAAAGTTTCTTGAATATATCAGAAAGTTCTCATAATCTTTTTAAACTTTCACATTACTTTACACAAGCGTTCAATTTTCTGTCACATAAGACAGTTATTATATGCTTGTAAGTTAAAGATAAACAAAAAACACTTTAACTTCACATAGATAATGCTTACAAGAACTTTTCATAGATTTCCTCTCTAATATGTCGAAAGACACAAAGGTCGGCTTTTCTGCCGACCTTTTTAATTTATCAGGTGTTTTATTATGAATTACTACTCCCTTAATAAATATCTCAAAAATACATTCGGTGAAAAGGTGTACAAAATTTCGCTGAACGGTAATATGACCTGTCCGAATCGTGACGGAACCCTCGGAACAAGGGGCTGTATTTTTTGCAGCAGGGGAGGCTCCGGAGAATTTGCTTCCGATGCACTTCTTCCTGTTCACGGACAAATCGATCAGGCTAAACTGCGAATAAAAAAGAAATCCGACTGTAAAAAGTTTATTGCATACTTTCAGCCGTTCACAAATACCTATGCGCCTATTGAATATCTTGAAAAAATATTTACAGATGCAATTTCAGAACCCGACATTGTTGCCCTTTCAATCGCAACCCGTCCCGATTGCCTGGGAAATAATGTGTTAGGTCTTCTTGAAAAACTGAACAAGATAAAACCTGTCTGGGTAGAACTCGGATTGCAGACAATTCATGAAAAATCGGCAGATTATATAAGAAGAATGTATCCGCTATCCGTTTATGACTCAGCTACAGAAAATCTTCATAAAATCGGAATCAATGTAATTACACACATTATTTTGGGACTTCCGAACGAATCTAAAAAAATGATGCTTGAATCTGTAAAATATGCAGGCAGTAAAACCGACGGAATCAAACTGCAATTGTTGCATGTTTTAAAAAACACAGACTTATGTGATGACTATGAAAGCGGAAAATTTGATTTGCTTTCAATGGAAGATTATATTGATATTCTTTGCGATTGCGTTGAAGTGTTGCCTGAAAATGTTGTAATTCACCGTTTAACAGGTGACGGGGATAAAAAACTGCTCGTTGCATCCATGTGGAGTGCCGACAAAAAGCGTGTTTTAAACTCAATCAACCGTGAATTTGCAAAGCGTGATATCACGCAGGGAAGAAAGGCAAAGTAAAAGACTCCCGAATCAATCATCGGAAGTCTTGTTTTCAAGAGTATTGTCGTTGTGATTTTTCTCTTTTTCAGCTTTCTTCTGAGCTGATTTTTTACCGATTGCATACGCAACAGCCAATATGGCCAAGCATCCCGCAGTTATGCCCATGCCGGCAAGGAAAAATTTTATTTGCCTATCTTTAATGGGATTGTAATCAATATATTCGTCATCTGAGGCATTAACAGTTGTAGGCTCGGTCGGGTGTTTACTTTTACCGCCCTTTCCTGTAGCTTGCGTGCTGTTTTTATTGCTTGACGAGGAACTTCCGCCGCTAACCGTTCCGGATGCATTTTTATATATTCTGATACACGATGCAGTGCAACTTCCAACATCCATAAAGTTCACATCGGAATCAACACATTGATTCACCGTGAAGTCAATATACGCAGTACCTTCTTTTATTGTTTTGAAATCAAGCGTTAAGACATCGCTTCCGCCCGAAATATTTTGTCCTTCAGAATTAAGAAAAACAACTTTAACCTTGCCGCTTTTCTTGTTGACCTGAATTTTTGAGCCGTTATTCACTGCCTTAACCTTTCTGAATTCGATATAATCGGCATCATATGTAAATTCAAATGTTGCGGCAGAAAGTCGATTGCCGGAATTTGCGGAAAGTGCAACGCTGAACAGTCTATTTGGTTTCATATCGGCATTCTGCATTTCAAAACTTACGCTTGCAGTTGCAAATGCACTTGTTAAAGATATTTGCAATAAAGCTACCAAAATTAAAATAATAGAAAATAGTTTTTTCATAGTTCGCCACATAAAATTAAAATATTTCAAAATCTCACTTGATTTTTCTGATTTCATTTGATATAATAAACAGGTCGTTTGGAGAGATGTCCGAGCTGGCCGAAGGAGCATGATTGGAAATCATGTATACGGTGAACACCGTATCAGGGGTTCGAATCCCCTTCTCTCCGCCATAAACGCTGAACTTTATTTTAGGTTCAGCGTTATTTTTTTGATCTGTTTTTCTTAATAAAAGGTGCTATTTTTCATATATATAATTGTATCGTATGGCAAGATTTGTTGTCAACGGATTTACAGTGAAGAGTTAGCACATACAGTGCATTTACGGTCATTTTTAATAATTTTTTAGCATTTCATATGACATAACCATTCAGCTTTCGGTTATTTATTCAAAAAACTGCCACTAAACCTTTACAAACCCTACAAGATATTGTATTATATTAGTAATTATAAATTACCATGGGGTGTTATGTATGAAACCGAAATATAAAAGAGTATTATTAAAACTTTCAGGCGAATCACTTGCAGGCGAAATGAAACACGGAATTGATTTTGAAACTGTTCTCAAAATCTGCAAGCCTATTAAAGAATGTGTTGACGCAGGCGTAGAAGTCGGCATCGTAGTAGGCGGCGGCAACTTCTGGCGTGGCAGAAGCTCAGGTGAAATGGACAGAACAAGAGCCGACCATATGGGTATGCTTGCAACAACAATCAATGCACTCGGTGTTTGTGATGCACTCGAACAGCTTGGAGTTAATGTTCGTGTTCAGACAGCTATCGCTATGCATCAGATTGCAGAGCCGTACATCAGAAATAAAGCAGTTCTTCACCTTCAGAAGGGCAGAGTAGTAGTATTCGGTTGCGGAACAGGCAACCCGTTCTTCAGCACAGACACAGCAGCGGCTCTTCGTGCGGCAGAAATTGAGGCTGATATCGTAATGAAGGCTACTATGGTTGACGGTGTATATGACAGCGATCCTAAGAAAAACCCAAATGCAAAGAAGTACGATACAATTTCTTTCCATGATGTTCTTAACAAGGATCTCGCTGTTATGGACAGCACAGCGGCATCGCTTTGCAAGGACAACAATCTTCCGATTCTTGTATTCAGTATTGAAGATCCCGAAAATATCTACAAAGCTGTATGCGGTGAAAACATCGGTACAATCGTAACAGCCAACAATTAATTTGAATTTTTTACTGACTTTTTAACAATAATTATTACACAGGAGGCATAAATATGCAGACACAGTTAAAAAAAGCCGGCGAAAGTATGGACAGACGACTTGAGCATATGCGTACGGAATTTTCAGAAATCAGAGCAGGCAGAGCAAATCCCGCAGTTCTTGATAAGGTAAAGGTTGACTATTACGGCGCACCCACACCCGTAAACCAGCTTGCCGCAGTATCTGTTACAGAGGCAAGAACTCTTACCATTCAGCCATGGGATGCGTCTGTATTAAGACAGATTGAAAAGGCTATCCAGACTTCCGATATCGGCATCAACCCACAGAATGACGGTAAGATTATTCGTCTTATTTTCCCGCCTCTCACAGAGGACAGAAGAAAAGAAATCGTAAAAGATGTTCAGAAGATTGCTGAGGAAACAAAGATTCAGATTCGTAATGTCCGCCGTGAACTTATCGACAAGCTTAAAGCTATGAAGAAGGACGGCGAGCTTACAGAGGACGATCTCAAGCAGGGCGAAAAGAAAGCTCAGGATCTTACAGATAAGTATGTCAAAGAAGTTGAGAGCGTTTCTGCAGTAAAGCAGAAAGAAATTTTGGAGATGTAATATGGCTTTTTTCTCAAAGAAAAAAGATGAGCAGATTGAGGTTACAGACCTCAATCTGCCTTCACATATCGGAATTATTATGGACGGCAACGGCCGTTGGGCAAAGAAAAGAGGACTTCCGAGAAAAGCAGGCCACCGTCAGGGTGCTAAAACTTTCAGAACAATAACAAGATACTGTTCCGATATCGGAATAAAGTACCTTACCGTATATGCTTTTTCAACCGAAAACTGGAAAAGACCGCAGGAGGAAGTTGATGCACTAATGTCGCTCTTTAAATCATATCTTAATGAAGCACTTGAAGATTTTAAGGATGACAGTATTGTGGTAAAATTCATCGGTGATAAGTCGGGTTTTAATGACGAGCTTCGTGAGCTTATGATTGAAAACGAGGAGAGTTCAAAAGACCGTGACGGTATGGTTCTCAATATAGCTATGAATTACGGCAGTCGTGACGAAATTGTCAGAGCTGTCAGAAACATTTCCGAAGATGTCAGAAACGGAAAAATTTCTTCCGATGACATAACAGAAAATCTTTTTTCAAATTATCTTTATACCGCAGGTCAGCCCGATCCCGACCTTATTATCAGACCGAGCGGTGAATACAGAATTTCAAATTTCCTTTTGTGGCAGTCAGCTTACACGGAATTTGTTATAATGAACAAGCTTTGGCCTGATTTTCAGAAATCGGACCTTGACGAAGCGTTAAAAATATACTCCTCCAGAAACAGAAGATACGGTGGAGTCTGATGAGAGTTGATATAAAATGAAATCCCTCAAGCCACGGCTGCTGACAGCCGTAATAGGAATACCAATACTGCTGATCGTTCTGTTTGTTTCGGAACTTTGGCACCCATTTGTAGGCATAGTCATAGGAGCATTCTCGGCATTTATGATAGGCGAGTACCTTCATGCAAGAAAGATGCTTTATAAATTTCACCTTTCAATACCTTGTATGCTGTTTGCTTTTCTGCTTTCGGTTTTAGTTACGACAAAGTGTCTGTATGTTTTGATTTTTGCTTTTATACTGACAGTCTTTGCCGTAATGATTTTTAAACACGAAAAGACAAACTATGCCGATGTTGCATATTCAGTGTTCGGAACTTTTTTAATTTCTTTTGGAATGAGTGCCGTACCGATTGCCTGTGCATCATCTGTATCAATTACTTTCTGCTATATATGTATTTTCGCATTACCGTGGATGGCAGACGCAGGCGGCTTTTTTATCGGAGCATCGTTCGGCAAGCACAAACTTTGCCCGAAAATCAGCCCTAAAAAGACTGTTGAGGGCGCAATCGGCGGAATACTTTTCTGTGACCTCACAGCAGTAATTATAGGTCTTATATTTCATTTTTGTGTTATGCCTGATGCTAACATTAATTTCTGGGCATTGATTCTTCTCGGTGTAATTGACGCTCCTGTTTCAATTCTCGGTGATTTAAGTTTTTCACTTATCAAAAGAAATTACGGAATCAAGGACTACGGTTCAATTTTTCCCGGTCACGGCGGAATGCTTGACAGGTTTGACAGCATAATATTTACTGCCCCTGTTCTTGTGGCAATCAATCAATTCATACCTTTCATAACAGTGGGGTAAACTAAAATGGTAAATTCACTTTCAATTCTCGGATCGACGGGTTCAATCGGAACTCAGACGCTTGATGTTGCAGATAAACTTAATTTAAAAGTTTCCGCACTCACGGCGTCAACAAATATAAAGCTGCTTGAAGAACAGGTAAGAAAATACAAACCTGAACTTGCAGTGGTTTTTAACGAAGAAAAAGCCAAAAAATTCAAAGATAATATGCGTTGAAATTAACTCCAAACAATATCATAAATATGGTTACAACCCACTGGATATAAGGTGAAAAGCTTGTAAAGCTGTCATTTCTGATACCAAATCCACCTGTTCCGGCTGTTCCCATTGCTGTATTAAGTGCATCAAGGAATGTCATTCCTCCAAAAAGAAGAAGAATTGTCTGAAGTACAGTCATCCCAAAATATATAATATACAGTATTCTTGCTGTATATCTGATCTTAGGAACAAGTTTACCCACTGATGGTCCCGGACTCTCTGCTTTCATAAGATTGATATTGGAGCCACCTGTAAGAGGTATTACTGCAAGCAGAAATACCAGAACTCCCATACCACCAATCCAGTGAGTAAAGCATCTCCAGAACATAATGCTCTGTGACAATCCTTCAACTTCACTTAATATACTTGCTCCTGTCGTTGTAAATCCTGATATTGTCTCAAAAAGTGCATCTGTAAATGAAGGAATTTCCCTGCTTATAAAAAAAGGCAGGCAGCCAAATATACTCATAAGAATCCAGCTGAGTGCAGTTGTAATGCAACCCTCCTTCAGGTATTGTCCGTAAGGTGTCATTTTCAGTTCATCTCGCAGTGTGCTGCATTAGCTATTGTTATTACTGCACCGCTTGTAGCTTGGTATGC
>OKVP01000468.1_pt1 | contig 17525 bp, 15 predicted proteins | sample 1604821 | NCBI WGS metagenome assembly OKVP01 (sample SAMN01760946, study PRJEB22395) | human gut metagenome | reverse complement strand
ATCAGAGCATAAATAAGCCCTCTGATGGAATGATAAGAAACAACGATCATCATGCTACACCAGAGCAAATTGGAGAGAACATCCCCAAAGGTACAGTAAAACACACAAAGCGGAATGCCAATCAGAGGAGCTATCAGAGATTTCCGTGTCGAAAAGTCTCTTTCCTCCGCAGAAGAAAGGGTGTATTGCAGAAGATAAAGAAAAATCACGCTGGCTATCCAGCCGAACTCTGACACATAAAAGACCTGCGGCGTTTCAGAAAACAGAAGCAGATACAGCGTCCAGTAAAGAGAGCCAAGGGCAAAGCAGCCGTAAAAACAGGTCAGCAGGAAACAGGTCTGTTTTCGATCTTTCAGATACCAGATACCACTCAGACAAAAGCCCAGCAGGGTGACAGCGAATTGAAAAAGATTATTGATCAGCTCCATCTCCATTGTCCCCCTTTTGTTCCTCCGTCTGCTCCTCTTTGTCCAGCTGGCGGATGCGGAAGCACAGAACCGTCACGCACACGCCGAGAATAAAAGCGAGCAGTCCGATCACCATATATCCCAGTGCGGTGCCGCCGCCTAAAATTGTTGCTGCTGTTTCAAAGCCGGAAGAAGCACCGGGCTCAATCTGTCCGACAATACCTGGCATGACAAAGGAAACACCAACGATTACTGCAAGGCATGCCGCTATGCAGAATGCGGAGACAATCCGTCTGTGCCTCAGTCTCTGCTGTCGTTCTTTTTCCCCAATACGCCGTTTTACTTCAGCAATTCGTTCCTCATTTTTCAACATCTGTAATACCCTCCCGTTGCAATAATCCGCGTAAACGCTCTTTTCCCCGGTACACCATATTTGTGATCTGTTTCACACTTTTTCCCATGACCTTAGCAGCCTGTTGATAGCTCATACCCTCAAAATAGGTCAGATAAAGAGCTTCCCGATAATCTGAATTTAACTCGTCCATGCAGAGATGCAGGATCTGATTTCGTTCCTTTGTGCGGACGATCTCCTCCACCAGCGTTTGTGCCTCCGGTTCTCTGGTCAGGTCGTCAAGACTGAAGATAATCCGTCGTCTGCTTTTGTGGCGTAATGCCATGTGACGCGCTGCTTTATAGAGATAAGCCTTAAAACATCCATCCCGGATGCGGGGCTTTTTCGTAAACAGCCAGGAAAAGGTTTCCATCATTAAGTCCTCCGCTTCGTGGACATCATGCAGATAACCATCGATGTATAAGGTCAATGGATCGCCGTATTTTTTTATCAATAGTTCAAGTCCTGTCTCGTCACCGCTCAGATATTGCCCATAAAGCTCTTCATCAGTAGCCATACCGTTCAATTCCTTTCCCCATATTACTCCTCTGTTGTCAGGTGTAATCTCCTGGCTTCTTTCCTTCGTTCTTTTAATAAGCATAGTATACTTTTGTTTACAAAATACGTCAATTGTTCATAGTTCATAGCAATTCTACAAAATAATGCAACTTTGTATACTTTCCTGTGTTATCTGATTTCTTACAGTGGACAGTGCAAAAGAACTGTCCGTAACCGGACTGAAAACACCGGAAATAATAAAAGCAGCTGTATAGCTCTAAAGAGCAAACAGTAGTGGCGTCATGGATGCACCCTGAAAAAAGGCGGTATCCCGCCTTTTTTCAGATGCTCTGGTAACTCAGTTACCGAGTAATTCACAAACATTTATTAGAACTTTATTCAGCCTTTATAGCCCAGCGCATCTTTGTGGAACGGGCTCTTGGATTCTGTGTGCACTCTTTGGCTGAGGGGCGGATCACATCTTTTGCATAGTCTGAGTAGATTCCCTCCTTGTATCCTGCTTTAAGCGCTTTCTTTACCAGCTTGTCTTCACCGGAATGAAAGGTAAGGATTGCCACACGTCCGCCCGGACGCAAAGCATCCGGAAGCTTCTCCATAAATTCATACAATACTTCGAACTCATGGTTAACATCAATACGCAATGCCTGGAAGGTTCGCTGGCAGGTTTTCTTAATTGTCTCTTTCTTTTCCTTTTCAGGAAGGAAATCAAGAGTTTTTTCGATTACCTGACGCAGTTTTGTGGTAGTGTCAATATGATTTCCCCTGCGGATCTCATCGGTAATGGCTTTGGCGAGTTCCTCACAATATGGTTCATCAGAATTTTCACAGAGCATTCCCGCAAGCTCCTCTCTGGAAATGGTATCCAGACGCTGGGCTGCACTGATGCCGGTTTCCTGATTCAGGCGCAGATCCAGAGGTCCGTCTGTTTTAAAAGAGAAACCTCTTTTGGGGTTATCAATCTGCATGGATGAAACACCGAGATCTGCCAGAATAAAGTCAAATCCTCCAACCTCTTTGGCAATCTCATCAATGGTGCAGAAGTTCTGAAGCTTTACTGTCAGCAGTTCTTCCCCGAATCCCTGCTCTGCCAGACGTTTCTTTGTTTTGGCGGATTCCTCAGGGTCTACATCTGTTGCATAAATATGGCCCTTGCCATTCAGACACTGAAGCATCGCTTTCGTATGGCCGCCATAGCCCAATGTGGCATCAAATCCAGTTTCGCCCGGCTGGATATTAAGAAAATCAAGGATTTCCTTAACCATAATGGAGATATGCATTCCCGCCGGGGTATTTCCTTTCTGAATCACGTGTTCAATGGTATCTTTATATTTCTCAGGCTGTAATTCCTTGTATTTCTCTTCGAATTTCTTCGGATATTTTCCTTTATAACGGACACGTCTTTTATGTGGTGTCTGGTTCTGGTTTTCCATAAAATCCCCTTTTTGTTTTTTATTCCTGTGTGATACCAGTTACTTCATAGCCGGCTTCTTTGATCACTTCGCGGATCTTATCCTCGTCCAGTTTCTCCGGAGCATGGATCACCGTGGTTCCTTTTTCATGGGAGGAAACTACATCTTCCACTCCAAATGCCTCTTTTACTGCCTTTGTCACATGTGCTTCACAATGTCCACACATCATTCCTGTTACGTTTACTGTGATTGTTGTCATTTCTTTGTTCTCCTTGTTTTCTTTTATATTTTCCTGATCTTTTGGATCATGAATTTCACTGTTGCAAAAGTCTGGATTCTCTGCCTTTAGACTTTTGTTTTCTGTTACGTTTTTCATTTCTGCATTAGCTGAAATATAATGGATTTCTTCCACATTCTGTTTTATTTTTTTGTCTCTGGAAGCATCATGTACCTTAAAGAGATTCAGTCTCAGTGCATTGGTTACCACACAGAAACTGGAAAGGCTCATGGCAGCTGCACCAAACATGGGGTTCAGTGTCCATCCGAAAATCGGAATCCATACACCGGCTGCCAGTGGAATACCGATCACATTGTAGAAGAATGCCCAGAAAAGATTCTCATGGATATTTCTCAATGTTGCCCGGCTTAAACGTATGGCAGCAGGTACATCACTGAGCCGGCTCTTCATTAATACCACATCTGCGGCATCAATGGCAACATCTGTTCCTGCACCGATCGCAATACCGATGTCTGCCCTGGTAAGTGCAGGGGCATCATTGATTCCGTCTCCTACCATGGCAACCTTTCCCTGTTCCTTCAGAGAACGGATCACACTTTCCTTGCCATCCGGAAGAACACCTGCAATTACATCGTCCACTCCTGCCTGTGCTCCGATCGCTTTTGCTGTGCGTTCATTATCACCGGTAAGCATTACTACCCTGATTCCCATGTTCTGCAGTTCTTTTATTGCCTGAGGACTGTCCTCTTTTATAACATCTGCCACTGCGATCATGCCGAGAAGCTTCCTGCCTTTTGCAAAAAGAAGTGGTGTTTTTCCTTCTCCTGCAAGTTTTTCTGCCTGCTTCATCAGTTCCGGTGATACAGAGGTTTCATTGCTGATAAATTTCATATTTCCGCCTGTAAGCACATCACTGTTTAATGCTGCACGAAGACCGTTTCCAGGAAGAGCCTGAAAATCAGAAACCTTCTGCAAAACAATCTTTTTCTCTTCTGCTCTGGCAATAATGGCTTTTGCAAGAGGATGTTCACTCTTCTTCTCAAGTGCATAGGCATAGCCTAAAAGCTCTTCCTCTGAGATTCCCTTTGCAGGAACCATATCTGTCACCTGCGGTTCACCCTTTGTGATAGTTCCTGTCTTATCTAATGCAACGATCTGGATCTTACCTGCTTCCTCCAGGGATACTGCTGTTTTAAACAGGATTCCGTTTTTGGCCCCCATTCCGTTTCCTACCATAATGGCAACCGGTGTGGCAAGCCCAAGGGCACAGGGACAGCTGATGACCAGAACAGAAATACCTCTGGCAAGTGCATATCCGAACTCTTTTCCTGTCAGCAGCCAGACAATGGTGGTGATAACCGCAATACTGATAACTGCCGGAACAAAAACTCCGGAAACCCTGTCTGCGATTTTTGCAATAGGAGCTTTTGTTGCAGCCGCATCACTTACCATCTTAATAATCTGGGAAAGAGTAGTGTCCTCGCCTACCCTAGTAGCTTCGCATCTGATAAATCCAGACTGGTTTACGGTTGCAGCAGAGACTGCATCTCCCGGATTCTTGTCAACAGGAATACTTTCCCCTGTAAGTGCCGCCTCATTGACAGCACTGTTTCCCTCAAGGACCACTCCATCCACCGGAATGTTCTCACCGGGACGTACCACAAAAACATCACCTTTTCGGACCTGTTCGATGGGCACTGTAGCTTCCTGTCCGTCCCGGACAACAACTGCTGTCTTAGGTGCCAGCTTCATCAGACCTTTCAGCGCATCCGTTGTCTTTCCCTTAGATCGGGCTTCCAGCATTTTTCCAACTGTGATCAGGGTAAGGATCATGGCTGCAGATTCAAAATAGAACTCCATCATGTAATTCATAACTGCCGCCGAATCTCCGTCTACCTGTGCCCTTGTCATTGCAAAAAGTACATAAACACTCCACAAAAAGGATGCCATGGAGCCAAGTGCCACAAGGGTATCCATATTTGGTGCACGATGCCACAGGCTCTTAAATCCGCTGACAAAAAATTTCTGGTTAATGACCATTATGATTCCGGCGAGAAGAAGCTGCACCAGTCCCATGGCAATATGATTATCATTAAACCATGCCGGAAGAGGCCAGGCCCACATCATATGTCCCATGGAAAAATACATCAGCACAAGCAGAAAGCCTACAGATGCGATCAGCCTTCGTTTCAGCGCCGGTGTTTCATGGTCTTCCAGTGCCTCCTCTGCCGCAGAAGCAGATATCTGCTCCCCGGATGCCCCCTTTAAGGATGCTCCGTATCCTGCATCCTGTACAGCCTTGATGATCTCACCTGAACCGGCAGTTCCCTCTACTCCCATGGAGTTGGTCAGCAGACTGACCGAACAGGATGTCACACCCGGAACCCTGGATACGGCCTTCTCCACTCTGCTGCTGCAGGCCGCACAGCTCATTCCGGTTACATTGTATTGTTCCATTTCTATTCCTCCTACGACTTGTTGTTCCTTACCTGATATCTACTGCTCTGTTGCTTTGCAGTTCCCAGATCTTTATTCTGCTGTACTCTGATGCTATAATAGTCTGAACACACAGCCTTCACTTCATCAGTTTCTGCAAAGTAGCCACCAGCTCATCAATCGTCTCATCCTTGCCCTCGCGGATATCTCTTGCCACACAGTTGCGGATATGGCTGGCAAGCAGTTCTTTGTTAAATGCGTTCACTGCTGCGTTGACTGCTGCGGACTGGATCAGGATATCGTTACAGTACGCATCATTCTCCAGCATACCGATAATCCCTCGGATCTGTCCTTCCACACGTTTAAGACGATTGATCAGCTTCTTTCTCTCCTCCTCAGAACGCATTGTGTGTTTTGTGCAGCAGGGACAGACTTTTTTCTCCTGTGTATCTGCCATATGGGAAATCCTCCTTCTGATTTTTATGTACTCTCGGAATCTTTTTGTACTTGATTTTATGAGAAGATTTTTTGTCAGATGTGCCCGAATTTTTGAGGCGTACGCGGTGCGTACGTTGATAAAATGCGGGTGCATCTGGCGAAAAATCAGCCATAAAAGCAAGTGCAATAAAGACTCCGAGAGTACATTTTTATAAATAAGCTCTGTTTTATATAAATTTCTGAAACATATAACGATTTCAAAATACCCTTACGGGGTATCTTTACAGTAGTCACTATATACCCTTATGGGGTATTTGTCAATACTGTTTTTTCATATCGGAAACAAAAAGATTAGTTACTGTGGACAGAGTAAGCAGCAGTAACACAAAAAAGAGCTCTCACAGAAAATAACCGCCGGTAATATTCTGCCGGTAATTATTTTTCGCAAAAGCTCAAAGACCTATACTCTATGCACTTTTCTTCTGACAAAATAAAAACAGGTGACCTGCATAATGATCGTCAGCATCCAGGATGCAGGATAGGAAATAAACAGAACAGCCAGTGATCTGTGATGCGGGAATATTCCAAATATCCATACGATCCTGGTTCCTACTGTTCCGATCACTGACAGGATCATTGGAACGCCGGAATGTCCCATTCCACGCAGGGCACCCGGAAACAGATCCATAATCCCGCAGAGAAAATAAGGTACGGTAGTGTAAGACAGGATTTCCAGTCCGCAGCGGATCACTTCCGGATCGGCAGTATAAATCTTAAGAATCTCAGAACCGAAGAAATATGCACCGCATCCAAGGGAAAAGGAGGTAACTACGGAAATAATAAGACAGTCGACCAGAACCTTATCCATACGTTTAAATTTATGCACACCATAGTTCTGACTGGTAAAGCTCATACATGCCTGTGTGACAGAGTTCACCGCCACATACAGAAAACCGAAAATATTATTGGCCGCCGTATACCCTGCCATGGCGGTCGATCCAAAGGAGTTAACCGAGGACTGAAGCAGAGCATTTGACAGATTAATGACTGTGCTCTGGATCCCGGCCGGAATCCCAACCTGGAAAATCTGTTTTAAGTAAACAGTATTGATCCTTAATTTTCCAAAATGAAGCTGGTAGCTGGTTTTCGATGTACGCAGACATCTGAGTACCAGAATGCAGGAAATTAACTGGGAGATCACAGTAGCAATGGCTACGCCCGCCACATCCATATGAAACATGATCACGAGGATCAGATTCAGTACTGCATTTACAACACCGGAAATAACCAGAAAGATCAGTGGACGTTTCGTATCTCCTACAGCCCGCAGAATCGCAGCTCCATAATTATAAAGCATAAAAAACGGCATACCCAGAAAATAGATTTTCATATACAGTGCAGACTGTCCGATCACATCGTCCGGGGTACCCATCAGTTCCAGAGCCCATCTGGAAAAAATCAGTCCCACAAATGCCATGACGATACCGCTTACCAGTGCAAGAGTTACAGCCGTATGAACGGTATCTGACATTTCCCGGTCTTTTCCTGCCGCATAGAACCGGGCAGCAAGTACATTCGCACCAAGTGAGATACCAATAAACAGATTGGTAAACACATTGATCAGTGCTGTGGTTGAGCCTACGGCTGCAAGTGCCTGACTTCCGCTAAATCTTCCCACCACTATGATATCCACAGCATTAAACATCAGCTGCAGGATTCCGGACAGCATCAGCGGCAGTGAAAAGGAAATCAGCTTGTCCATGATGGTTCCGTTACACATATCTATTTCGTATTTATTTTGTTTCACTTTTATCTTCCACCCTCTATATCCAAATTGATATGGGCTTCTGTAGAAGTCCTTTATATTGCTGTTCAGAAACAGCCATCATTTTTATTCTGCAAGGCTTCCGAAATAATAGAATCCCTTGCAGGTATCCAGTTTTACTTTTACATATTTACCGATCAGATCCTGACATCCCGGGAAATGGACCAGAAGGTTATATTCTGTTCTTCCTGTAAAGATACCTTTTTCTCTGCTTTCTTCCTCTACAAGGATTTCCTGAACAGTTCCCTCGAAACGGGAAGAAGCCTTTCGGCCTTTTTCCTGAACCAGAGCAAGAAGACGGTCAAAACGGTCTTTTACCACATCCTCAGGTACCTGATTCTCCATTTTGGCAGCAGGTGTGCCGCTTCTTTTGGAATAAATAAAGGTAAACGCAGAATCAAAATCGCATTTTTCCACAACGTCCAGAGTATCCTGGAAATCCTCTTCCGTTTCTCCCGGAAAACCTACAATGATATCTGTAGTAAGGGAAATATCCGGTACGGCATTACGGATCTTGGCTACAAGCTCCAGATACTTTTCTTTGTCATAACGGCGGTTCATGATCTTTAAGATTCGGCTGCTTCCGGACTGCATGGGAAGGTGGAGGTGATGGCACACTTTTTTGCTCTCTGCCATTGTCCGGATCAGTTCATCAGACAGATCCTTCGGATGGGAAGTCATGAAACGGATTCTCTTTAATCCTTCAATTGCTTCCACCTGTTTCAGAAGCTGTGCAAAAGTAACCGGATGTTCCAGTGTCTTTCCATAGGAATTAACGTTCTGTCCCAGAAGCATAACTTCCGTTACACCGTCAGCCACCAGACCCTTGATCTCTTCTATGATCGCCTCCGGTTCGCGACTCTTCTCTCTTCCTCTTACATATGGTACAATACAGTAACTGCAGAAATTATTGCAGCCAAACATAATATTGACACCCGTTTTAAAGGAATATTTACGGTCAGAAGGCATACCCTCCACGATTTCATCAGATTCCTTCCAGACATCAATGATCTGTCCCTCCGTATTTAAGCTTCTGTAGAAAAGCTCCGGAAACTTATGGAAGTTATGGGTACCGAAAACCAGATCAACAAAAGAATATTCTTTGTGGATCTTCTCAATTACTTCCGGCTCCTGCATCATGCAGCCAAACAATACAATCTTCAGTTCAGGATTCTTTTTCTTAATACTTTTCAGATGGCCAAGATGACCGTAAATCTTCAGGTTTGCATTCTCCCGGACTGTGCAGGTGTTATAGATGACAACATCTGCATCTTCTTCTCTGGATACTTCTGTATAGCCCATACGTTTCACGATACCGGCCACTGTATCCGTCTGCAGGGAATTCATCTGGCAGCCTGCATTCTGGATAAAGAAAGCTGGCGCCTTTTTATATTTTTCCTTCACAAGCTCTGTACATTTATTGATATATTCTAACTGTATTTTACTTTCCTGTGTATTATTATTCACTATTGATTCCTCATCTTTCTGTTTACAACATTTCGGGGCACTCTTTTTATCATACAGAATCTATGGCTTTATGTCAAACGCTAATCTCTGTTTTTACATGTTTTTATTACTTTTTATTTTCAGAGACTGTTTTTCTTTGACTGTGTGACGGATTTATGCGTTTGCCAATATGCCGCTGTTTAAAGAATAAAGATATTCAAGTGGAATCAGACGCAGTTCTTCCATATCGTCCTTGCGGTATTCCGGAATCTCAATTGCCAGAGAGGGCTGACGGATTACTTCCGCATAAAACTGTTCCGGAGATCCCATCTCAGGTTTTGCTCCGGCTTTTTTGACTCTCGCACCACCTGCAATCCCTTTTTCCAGACGATAGCCGGAACATTTCTGTAAATGCCTTGCCAGTCTGTAATTTTTCTGATTGTAGGCAAAGCCTTTCTCCTGTCTGCAGTAAACGATCTTCCCTCTGGAATAACTGAATGTAAGCAGGCCAAGGCTTGAATATTCCTGAAAAATGCTGATCAGGGCACGAGTCTCATTCTCACTGGCAGGCTCCTGATTCACTCTTTTCCGCTGATAATAATTAGTCGGAAAATTTCTGCGCAGATCAATTCCCCTGGCATTACATTCATACTCTTCCACAGGCCTGTCCTGCATTTTCAGCATCTGTCTGTGGATGGGATTATGTATGGCACCATATCCGTATTCACATATCTCATAGCTGTCAGGATTCAGCATGGGGATCATACAGATACGAACCTTATCCAGAAGTTTACGAACTTCATAACTTTCTCCGATGGTCCAGTTGCTTTCATAGGATCTGCAGTAATCTTTTGCAATGGACAAAAGATATTCCGGGAGATTTCTGTCTCCGCTTTCCACTCCGCTCAGACAGATAATGCAGGTATCACCCTTTCCAATCTCAAGCATGGGGATCATTCTGTCATCATGACTTCTTCCGATCACTCTGAACTGGACAAAATTTCCATATCTCTGTCCGAGTTCCCACAATGCGAAGTATATTTTTTCATAAGTTCCCATCTGTTCTGTTGACATACATTCTTTCCTCCTTTTTGGCAAATGTTCAGCAGCCTGGATCAGATTCCGGATTCTGACCTGTATGGACGGCTGAATGGCTGCCTTATTATTATTATTATATATATGAAAAGAGACAGGCCATAAGACCTGTCTCTTAAAAATAATTGGATTATATTTACATTTCTTTTTTACGTCTTCTTATCAGTACGTAACCACCTGCAAGAACAGAAGCTGCAGCAAGAGCCAGCATAGTTCCGATCGGTGATTCATCACCTGTGGATACTGCTGATTTCGCTGTTCCGTTTGCTCCATCTGCATAGGTGGTAGGAGTTACATCTGTAGTTCCTCCATCTGTAGTTCCGTCGCCGGATCCTGTTCCGTCTCCGTTTGTTCCGTTTGCACCTGGTGTGGTAGTGGCCTGTGTCAGAGGAGCTGCCTTGAACTGATAGGACAGAACTTCGGAAGCATCTGTTTCCTGCCAGTCATTTCCACTGTATACCTGTTTATTATATTTAATATAGATGGTATATGTTTTCTCTGTATCTGTATAAATACCATCCTTTGCACCAATCTTCCATGATGGATTCCATGAAGATGGATTGGAAGACATACTCCATCCTGAAGGAACCCATCTTACATCTCCCTCTCCTGGATTATTATTCTGTGTACCCGCACCAATTACCTTGAAGTCATAAAAAGTTTTGGGATAGAACACAAGTGCTTTCTCAAATCCCTGTACAACACTCTCTTTTACATCGGGTACTACCGGAGTATGAGATGGTGTAGGTATAACAGGACGTTCTTTTGGATCAGGCTGGAACATTACAGAGCCATAATTACTCTTATCCTTATCACTGATCACACATACATAAATATCAACATCATAGTCAGGAAGATCAGTAACTTTTGCTGTTACATTTGTATCAGCCTCAATAGGCGCGCCTACTCTGGAAGTATCGATTGTTGGTGCTTTCTCACCACGTTTTACCCAGTCAATATAATAGGTACCTTTTACATTTGACTGGAACTTAATTTTAACAGTACTACTTCCTGACCATTTGCATTCTTTTCCTGTTACTTTCAGTTTTTCTTCTGCAGGAGTTGGGGTAGGGGACGGTTCTGTTGTACTGACTAAAGTTCCGTCTTCTCCGATTTTAAGGCTGGAATCTCCCTCATATGTAATCTGAGAAAGAACATCTGTCAGTTTCACATCAGTAACAGCGTCATCCAGCTTTACTACTGTTCTTCCGGCGCTAGCCTCCTGAACAGCAACACCAATGGCAGAGCCTGTAACAGCACCGCTTACATTGATCACACCGTCTTTGGCAAGCACAAGGTTACTTGCAGCTTCAAAAGAATTTGTAACTGTATTTCCTGTAACACTTACAGTTCCACGAATATTGACAGTTCCCTCACTGTAAATCGCACCGCCTGCTGCTGCGGAGTTTGCTGTGATAGTACCACCCAGAAGATATACATTTGCACCGGCAGCATTGTTGACCGCACCGCCATTTCCGGTTGTGGTATTTCCTGTCAGAGTTGTACCGTCAATCAATGCATAATTACCACTTGCTACTTCTACAATCGAACCGGTAACGTCATCGCCTGTACCATCAACAGTTAAACTGCCTGAACCGATAGCATTTCCATCTGAATCAGTCACAGAACCGCCTGCCATCTGAAGATTACCACCATTAACAGTAAACATACTCTCAGTAAAGCCGGCTACACGTTTAATTGTAGTATTATCTTCAGCAGCAACCAGCATGATATTCTTCTTTTCAGGGACATTTATTGTATTGTTGACTTCAATGGTTCCTTTTAATTTTACATAAGTAGGTTCACCATTTATCATATCCTCACAGTCCGGTACTGCTGCGAACGCTTCTTCCAAAGAAGTAAAGGACTTTTCGCCAATCACAATCGCAGAACCTGCCTCAGCAGCCTGCTCATCAGTTTCTTCAGCAGCCGGTGCCTCTGTAGGATCAGCTGTTGTTTCGGCAGGAGTTTCAGCCGGATCTTCCGGTGTCTCGGCTGGATCTTCGGCTGGTTCCTCAGGAGTTTCAGCCGGATTTTCAGAAGGTTCTTCTGTATCTGCAGAGTCAAGTTCACCTTCCAGTTCGCCTTCGGCTGATGTCTCAGCAGTAGTATCTGCTGCAAATGTGGCTGTCGGTGCCATTCCTACAGACAGGGCACCTGCCATTAATAATGCAAAAAGTTGTTTTTTTCTCATTGTATGTCCTCCCATAGATGAGTTTTAGTTAAAATCACTACTGACACCATCCGATTTCTTATTCCCCACGAAGCAGTCAGTAATCCCAAATCTGAATTGAAGTATAGCACATCCCTCAGAAAAAATCAATGTGCTGTCTATGGGCGTACCTGTCCGTTTCCATAGATGATATATTTCGTTGTGGTCAGAGCCAGAAGTCCCATAGGTCCCCTCGCATGAAGCTTCTGTGTGCTGATACCGATCTCTGCCCCGAAACCGAATTCAAATCCATCTGTAAAACGTGTGGAGGCATTGACATAAACTGCCGCAGCATCCACTTCATCCAGAAACTTCTGTGCATGTTCATAATTGTTGGTAATAATTGCCTCTGAATGTTTCGTATTATATTTATTGATGTGGGCGATCGCCTCTTCCACAGAAGAAACCACTTTAATAGAAAGAATATAATCCAGATATTCTTTGCCCCAGTCTTCTTCTGTTGCGTGTACAGCTCCCGGGATCAACGCATAAGCCGCTTCATCTGCGCGGATCTCCACATGTTTCTCCTGCAGACGCTTTGCAAGGACTGGAAGCAGGGCATCCTTTACATCTTTATGTACAAGAACAGATTCGCAGGCATTGCAGACGCCTACTCTCTGAGTCTTGGCATTCATGATAATGTCTGCTGCCATCTCAAGGTCTGCGGTTTCATCCACATAAATATGGCAGTTTCCAGTACCGGTCTCAATCACAGGGATGGTGCTCTGCTCCACTACGGCTTTGATCAGGCCTCTGCCGCCTCGCGGGATGAGTACATCCACATACTGGTTCATCTTCATGAATTCTGCTGCTGTCTCTCTGGATGTATCAGAAATCAGCTGGATCGCATCTTCTGTCACGCCCTGTTCATTCAGAGTTTCCCTGATACAGTTTACAATGGCCTCGTTGGAATGGATCGCATCACTTCCACCCTTTAGGATTACTACATTACCTGTCTTAAAGCAGAGTGCAAATGCATCCGCAGTTACATTAGGCCTTGCTTCATAGATAATTCCGATCACGCCAAGAGGTACTCTCTTCTGCCCGATCAGCAGTCCGTTTGGGCGTTTTTTCATCCCGGTTACTTCCCCGACAGGATCATCCAGGGCTGCTACCTGGCGCAGGCCCTCTGCCATTCCTTCAATCCTGCTCTCTGTGAGAAGAAGCCTGTCGATCAGCCCCTCAGGCATATGATTCCTTTTTCCGGTTTCCACATCCAGTCTGTTGGCATTGATCAGAGTCTGTGCATCCTTTACCAGTTTGTCTGCTACTGCAAGAAGTACTTCATTCTTTTTGTTTGTAGAAAGATTTCTCATTTCTGTTTCAGCTGCCTTCGCATTCATGCCAAGGCGGTTCAGCATTTCATTCATGTTCAGGTCCCCTTTCAGTCAGTAAGATAGCATATCTCCTCTTCTGTTACTATGATCTGCGGACAGATATCAGTAGGTTCTGTGGGAACCTCCGGCAACATCTGAAAAGAAAATGCAATGGCAACTCTTTCAAGCTGCGGATGTTTCTCAAGATAACGGTCATAGAAGCCACCGCCGTATCCGACTCTGTGGTTTGCTCTGTCAAAAGCCACTCCCGGCATGATCATAAGAGCCTTTGACCAGTTGACGATCTCCCCCGATACAGGCTCAGGAATCCCAAAATATCCGGGTTCCAGCCGGGCAAAGTCTGTCAACTTATAAAATACCATATCCTTTCCCACAACCTTGGGAACTGCAACCTCCTTGCCGGCCTTCCATGCTTCTTTTATAAGATACTCTGTGACAACTTCATGGTTGTAATCTGCATATACCAGAATGCGGTCCGCATTCTTAAATGCAGGAAGTGCGGTCACTTTGTCAGTGATCGTGCGGCTCATTGCCTCTATCTGTTCATCTGTGTGCAGCTTTCTTTCTGCGAAAATCTTCTTTCTAATGTCTTTTTTTGATTCCATATTTTTCACCCAGATTAATGATTGTTCCGTCTTCCTGCTGAACATCCACATTGTCCAGCTGAGCGCGAAGGTTCATGCGGACAGATGCAATATATTCCTTGCGCAGCAGTTCTCTTTCTTTTTTCTCTTCTTCAGTAAGCCCCACACTTTTGGCTTTATGTGCAAGTGCATTAATGCGGTCGATTTTCTCAACTTCCATAGTTCTTCCTCCTGTTTTTTGTCTACGGCAGTCTGTCTGTAAACACAGCCATTTACTCTGTGAATGTCATTTGGCACCGGTAAATTTCCGGTATTATAACAGTCTGTCAATAATATCGATCAGATAAACTTCTTCTTTGGACTGGCTTACAAACAGCGTACCGTACCTGCGTCCCTCTGTGATCTTATGGATAATATGGAAATCGGCTCCGTTTGCGATCACCATATCTACGCCTGCTGCAGAAGCGATCTGTGCTGCTGTCAGCTTAGTAGCCATTCCGCCGGTTCCTACCTTACTTCCAGAAGTACCTTTTCCCATGTTAAGCAGATTATCATCCAGATTTTCTACCACATCGATGAATTTTGCATCAGGATTAGTATTGGGATCATCTGTAAAAAGACCATCAATATCTGATAACAGGATCAGCAGATCTGCCCGTACAAGTGCGGCAACCATTGCAGACAATGTATCATTATCTCCGAATTTCTCCAGATTCTGAAGCTCATAGGTGGAAATGGAGTCATTCTCGTTTACAATGGGAATCACTCCCAGACTGAGCAGTTCATCGAAAGTATTCTGAGCATTCTTTCGGTTAACATTATTAACCATAGTATTTTTGGTCATAAGGATCTGAGCGGAAAGCTGATTATATTCAGAAAAAAGTTTCTGATAAATCATCATCAGTCTGGCCTGTCCTACTGCTGCACATGCCTGTTTGACAGAACCAGCCGGCTTCTCAATGATTCCAAGGACATTTTTTCCGATACCGACTGCACCGGAAGATACTACGATTATCTCTTTTCCGCGGTTTCTGAGATTGAACAGTACACGGACAAATTTCTCCAGTTTTTCCAGATTGATGTTACCGGTTTTTGCATAGGTGACAGTGGAGGTTCCCACTTTGATGACGATTCGTTTCTTTTCCTTTAGAGTGGCTCTTAATTCCATTTCGTTTTTCCTCTTTTCAATTCATATTCTTAGTAGGTATAAATAAAAGAAGCAGAAAAAGAGTATGCGGCGATACCTTTTTCTGCTTCTTTTTTCACTATCGAATCATAATACTTCAATGACTGAACAAAACCTATCACTTTTTCATTCCATCCGAAATGAACATTTTGAGCTGTATATATTGGATACACGCATTCCCTGATCTGCAATATTGAATTTTCTGTTCTGTGCCCTTGAAGGACACGGTCGATGCGGGAATGTAGAAATGAAAAATACACTGCCTTCTGCCGGCAATGTCAGAACGAAATCAAATATGTTATTCTTATTCATTTTATGCATATCACTCATCTCGCCGGTCCCTTTCTTCCTTTAGCGTGTTACCTTGTTACTTTTTGTTATATTTTACGGATTTTTGTGCAAATGTCAAGTATTTTCCTGATTTATCTTTATATTTTCTGTTTAATCTTCTTCTATCCTTCTTTTTTCTTATTACTCTCTTTCCTTTTTTATACATAATCATGCATATTTTATGTATATTTTTACTTTTATTTGCATAAAAATAACATTTTTAAAAGTTTTTTCATTTTATTATTGCATAAATATAAAAAATGGTGTATAGTGGGTTGTGAATTGAATACAAAAGAAAATTTTTAGGAGGTTTATATACAATGAAAGAAAAAGTAGTTCTTGCATATTCTGGTGGTCTTGATACTACCACACTGATCCCTTGGTTAAAGGAGACATTTGATTATGAAGTAATCTGCTGCTGTATCGACTGCGGACAGGGCGAAGAGCTGGATGGTCTTGATGAAAGAGCAAAACTCGCAGGTGCTTCTAAATTATACATCGAAGATATCGTTGATGAATTCTGTGAAGACTATCTGGAAATTTTTACGAGAAAAAGAAAATATTATGAAGGACCAGGAAACGAAAAGTCGAGAACTGATTATGGAAGATTTACAACGAGATTAGATGAAAATGGGGACTATATTACTGAAAAAAATATTTTTGAGAAGCTGATTGGAAAATGCAGTGTATATAAAGAGGAATTACGCGCGGCATCAGCCTCTTATACTGCACAGGAATTTAATCTGTTAAATGACTTGAATAATCTGACTATAAACGGAAGAAAACTGGAAGAACATGAGAAACGCATAATTATCGATAAAGTAAAAACAAGCAACACTATAAATATGCGGAAAATTATCGCAGATGTTATGGGAGAAAAAATAGAAGAATTTTATGGTGCCCGAATTGACAAAAGCGAAAAAGAAATTTTCCATAAAATGGAAGTTTATAATAAGATGAGAAAAACTCTTGCAGAAATTCATGTAAATATAGAAGAATTTTCCAGAGAAAATTTAGATGAAATCGGATATATTCTGACCATTAACACGGACAAAGAGGCTATGATGGAGGCATTTGAACATGCAAACGTGAAATTGTCAGAAGAAATAAAAGATTGCCTGATTTCACTTAGAAAAACAAATGGAGCATTATTTAGTAAATGGCATTCATTCTCATTGAAAATAATGAAGGAGCTGATTCCGGAAATGTATCAGCAGCCCAAAGAACAAATGACTCTGTTGACAGAAATGGGTGTTATGAGAGGGCAGACGGATAAATTCGAAAAAAATAAATATATACCGGTAGATGCGGCAGATGAAGATATTTTTAATCCGGTTGTCCGCAGAGCGGTCAGAATTTCGTTTAAAATACTAAATGCGCTCATGAAAAAATATGGCACATTAGAGGAAGTAGTAATTGAAATGCCTCGGGATCGGAATTCAGAGGAACAAAAGAAATGGGAAAAAGAAAGGAACACATATGAAAAAAAGTAAAGTGATTTTAAAACTGATTGCACTTATGATTTTACTAACAATTGTAGGCACAGCAATATTCTATACCAGATCAAATATGAATATGAGAATAAGTGTAAATGATTCAAAAGAAAAGTAGAAAGAGGAGAAAGGAAATATGCAACAAAAAAATATATTTTTCAAATTCTTCATAAAGAAAT
>OKVP01000459.1_pt1 | contig 17611 bp, 17 predicted proteins | sample 1604821 | NCBI WGS metagenome assembly OKVP01 (sample SAMN01760946, study PRJEB22395) | human gut metagenome | reverse complement strand
TACGATATGACTTTTGATTAAGCAGCCGTACATAGCAGTATGCAAATACAGCAATCATCACAGCTGTGATCAAAAAGAAAAAAATCTTTTTATTTTGGAAAATTCCAAATGCTGCGCCTCTGTTCTCTACATAGGTCAATGTAAGCACACCTGGAATTACAACAATGTCATGCAGCTTAAGCACAGACACAGTTAATGCCTTTGTGATCTGATCCAGTACAATAAGCAGTGTACATAAAAGGGCTGCAAAACCAGCTCGTTTCTTTTTCATGTACTCACCTCACGCATCCTTACACACAAAGTCAAGCGCCTCGCGCATCTCATCCATAGTAACAGTCTTATCAACAACAGCTTCTCCAAGAGACTTTAACAAAATAAAACGTATCTGATTGCCCTGCATCTTTTTGTCACTTTTTGTTGCTGCAAGTGCCGCCTCTTTATCCACGCCAGTTACTGTTACTGGAAGCTTAAATGATGTGAACGCATCAAGCACAGTCTGCATCTCATCTTTTGTAAGATAACCCCGCTTCATACTAATATAAGCTGCGGTTGCTGCACCAATTGAAACGCACTCACCATGATACAATTCTCCTGCTTTTTGCTTTTCAATTGCATGGCCAAGTGTATGACCAAAATTTAAAAGACTGCGGATTCCCTGCTCGGTCGGATCTTCCTCTACTACCTCTCCTTTAATACGGCAGTTATGATAATCCATCTCAATCAATGTCTCATTATCCTGGCTGCAGATTTTTTCATGGTTTATTTTCAGCCAGTCAAAAAACTTTTTGTCGCGAATCAGACCATGCTTTACAACTTCACCCATTCCAGAAAGATAATCTCTTTCATCCATCGTAGATAATGTGGAAACATTCATATATACAAGCTTTGGCATGCAGAATGCACCAACCATATTTTTATAGGCATGATAATCTACACCAGTTTTCCCTCCAATACTGCTGTCTACCTGTGCTAAAAGACTGGTCGGAATCTGCACGAAATCAATTCCTCTAAGATACGTTGCCGCTGCAAATCCTGTGAGATCTCCAGTAACACCTCCTCCAAGTGCAAGAAGCATATCTTTTCTGTCAAATTCATGCGTAATAAGAAAATGATACAGACTATCCACTGTAGATAAGTTCTTACTTTCCTCTCCTTCCTGAAAAATGTACACTTCTAACTTCGCACACTCTTTCTCTAAAAGACTGCACACTTCCTCAAGATAATAAGATGCAACCTGCCTTTCTGTTACGATGCAAAGTTTCCGTTCTTTTATTCCAAAAACAGAAAGTTCTTTTACTAATTGATTAAAATTATTCTCAATTACAATATCATATACCTTTTTACCCTCTGCAGTTACTTCTAATCTTTTTGTTTCCATTGTTCCCTCCAGAATAAATATTTACACAGAGAGGGGATATATGAACGGCCTCCACTCCGTCCATATATCCCCTCTGTCTTTTCTCGTTCAACTATTCTTTTATCATCTTTTATGTATTCGCTTTATGTATCTGACATCTATGTCAGCTTAAAACTTCGTAAGTTCCGGGGACAACATATCCTCGCTTACAATCTCGTCTCTTAAATCTCCAGATACTTCAATATTACCTGGTGCCACAATAAAGATATTATTAGAAATCGCTTTAAGAGAGCCATCTACTGCGAAACTTGCTCCACCGATAAAATCAATGATTCTCTGTGCCTGTCCGATTTCGATTCCCTCTAAGTTCACCACAATTGTCTTGCCTTCCTTTAAGAAATCTGCTACAATCTGTGCTTCATTAAATGTCTGAGGTCTGATTACTTTCACACTTTCACCTTCTTCTTCTTTTCCATGAAATGGGATTACTCTGCTCTGACTGTCCTCATCGTCTTCCTGTGATTCTGTAAGATCTTTCTTCTTACGTCTTAAGGAAAGAATCGGTTTATGAGGTTCTTCTTCCTCATCTTCCATCTCTTCTTCGTCATAACCTTCTTCTTCGGTTACTTCGTTATATTCCTCATCAAACGGTTCCGTCTCGTCATCAGCATCATTTAACTTCATCATGTTTAAGAACTTTTCTGCGAACTTCACCCCATGTACCTCCTGTTATTTATTATAATTCCGCGCCCCAAAGATTCCGGTACCAACTCGTACCATTGTTGCACCTTCTTCAATGGCTACTTCATAATCATTGGTCATACCCATAGACAAAATGTCCATAGATACATTATCAATGTTTTTCTCTCTAATGTCAACAAATAATTTGTGTAATTTCTTAAAATAACAGCGATTTTCTTCTGGATTTGCCACAAAAGGAGCACTTGTCATCAGTCCTCTGATGTGGATATGTGGAAATTTGCTAATTTCTTCTACAAGACTCATCACCTCTGGACCGTCGATACCAAACTTCGTATCTTCCTGCGCGATATTTACCTGTACAAGTATCTGTGCGTCCACACCTTTTTTTACCGCTTCTTTCTCAATCTGTTTTGCCAAATGAAGGGAATCTACAGAATGAATCAATTCTACTTTATCAATAATATATTTCACTTTATTTGTCTGTAAATGTCCAATCATATGCCAATGTACCGGTTTTGAAATATTCTCATATTTATCACACAGTTCCTGTACATAATTTTCTCCATATTCAAGCTGTCCTGTCTCTAAAAGTTCCTCAATATCAGAGAGAGGTTTCATCTTACTTACCGCAACAAGCGTAACTTCCTCCGGTTTTCTTCCTACACGTTCACATGCTTTTTTTATGTTGTTTTGTACATTTTTTAAATTTTCCTTCAGCATCAGTAAATCACCTGGCCTTCCTTCACTGTATCACTATTTAAAATAATTCTATCATAAAGTTCTATTTTACTGCCGGAAGTAGAAACAATGCAATAATCTCCATTCCTTTCAACCATATCCACCAGAGCAAAAACTGCATAACCCTTATTTACCATATATACCCCCAGAATCTCTACCTTATCGCTGTCTTTTATGGTATATATCTTTTGTTTATCCGTCTCAGATATAATAATTCCGGTCTTCAAATCTTTCGATACAACATAGGCATATTTATCATTTGTTTTATAGACAATGGCTGAAGTCTGTCTTAATACTTTTTCTCCCTTTTTGTTTGTTTCCATAATATTAAGCTGGTCTTTTTCAGCAGAATTGCCTCCGTGCACAAGAAAACTTTTCGGGATTCTGTAAACACTCTTTTTCACAAGAGAACTGGACGGAATTTTTAATCCATTCGTTTCTGATAATGTAAGTGATACAGACAGATACCGCTGATTTAAATAGCGCTGTATATAATTATCAAATGACAGTATCACATAATACTTTCCATTCTGTTTCAGGCAGCGGTAGGATGTTGTTGTCGTAAAATTATCTTTTTGAAACGTAACCTGTATGGATGAATTATCCTCTGCTCTTTTTTTGAGGCGGTTATAACCATTTTGTCCAACCGGCACCATCAGCTGCCAGTCCTGCCCTTTTATAAAACGATATACCGGAGAACCGGCTTTTTGCTTCTTATTCGTTCTAAGATCACTCATCTTCGCCTTACTAAGAAATGTTTCTTCTGACACCTGGCTCTGCTTTAAATTCTCCTGCCCATCAGACACAAAGGAAACCAGTCCCTCCTGTGCAGAGGTTACTTCAACGTAAGAATCTTTTCCATATTTTTCTTCCAATTCTGCTTTATGCTCTGTCAACATCGCATCCGTATAATCTAACAGTGTATTGTTTATGTCATTCTGCGTTTCATAGGATAGGGAAAAATGATTATCCGTATATCCCTCACTAAAAATTTTTAACTTTTCTATGATCTGTTCTTTTTCATCAAGACTCATTGTATTCTTTTTTTCGAGTACTTTTTTTAAATAATCCTGAATCTCACCGGTAGTATCTATCATATATACTACACCGTTTTTATTTACCATCGCACCATCCTGGACATAGTAATTAATATATCCATCCTGCGCTGCATTGACCAGATTTTCCTGGCGAAGAATTACTCCGGTCCCTTCTATGTTATCCACAATATCGCTTGCACTCACCTCATAAATAGCAAGCTTATCTTTTCCAATATAGGTAAGCATATATGCCATCAGATATACTACAATAACAAGAAACACCAGTGTTCCAAGATTGATGTGTATATGTAGCTTTCCCTTTTCTTTTCCGGCCATATTACATCTCCCATCTATTTAGCGCCGCGCCATTTAGATAATCACAGCGTATCCCCTGAACATACTGCCGTTCTTCCATAAGTGCTTTCCACTCATCTGTAAGCTTCCACCAACTGTTTCCCCAATTTGAAAAGGCAGAATCTTTTTCCGGTATTCGGCTAAATAGTCTCTCTACAACAATATCTTTTCTTAAAAGAGAGATAAATTCTGCCAGGCGTTCTATATACTCCTGTTTTGAACATATCTGTATATTGCCCGCTTCATATTCTTTATATAATGCACATTCCTTTGGAATATATAAAGAATGTAACTTTACCATAGAAACTGGCAGTGCAGATAATACTCTTGCAGACTCTCTGGCATCCTCCATCGTATCTCCTGGAAGATTCAAGATCATATGCACACAAACTGGAAAATGATGTGGCGCAATCAATAATACAGCATTAATAAATTCCGCCAGACCATGTCCTCTGTTCATAGCCGATAATGTATGATAATTCACTGTCTGAAGTCCTAATTCTATCGAAACTTCAATACCCGTCCGCTCACGGAAATTCTGAAATGCTTCCAAATAATCCTGTCTTATGCAATCCGGCCTTGTTGAAAGAGAAATTTCAACGATATTCTCCATTCCAGCGGCCTCTTCCATATATTGAAGCAAGGCAGGCAGCGGCAAAAACGTATTTGTATAATTTTGAAAATACACAATAAACTTATGAGCATGATACCTTTTCTCTACTTTTTCCCTGGAGGACTGTAACTGCTCTAACACAGGCATCGTACTTTCTTTTGCTTCAAATCCTGTTCCTGCATCTGCACAAAAGAGACATCCGCCTCCCTCTTTTCTATTCGGACAGGTAACCGGAAGATTTACCGGAAGCTTATATACCTTTTCTCCATATTTTTCTTTTAAATACTTTGAATATGCGTAATAATATTGTTTTTCCATTTTAGCTTAAACCATAAAAAGGCAGCCTCATAGTATTATGAGGCGCCTTAAACCTTTTCGTATCTTATTCAAATTCCAGATATCCGCCATGTATGTATATTACCGGACGGTTCTGTATCAGATAACATCGGATTATAATGCGTGAGAAACGTATTTCTGTACAGATTCCGGCATATTTTCTTTATCTACGGAAGCGCTGATTACGAAACTTACTCCAAACTTCTCGGATAAAGCATCCAGTTTTTCAACTGCATAATCAAGGTTGTCTTTGATACAAGCTGTTGTAAGGAAACTGTCAAGATAAATCTTATCTAAGTCATGATCCTGAGAGATAATTCCTGCGATAAATCCGAGGAACATATCTGTATCTGTAACATTAAATTCAGGAACTACGATAAGACGAATCTGATTGCTAAGCTCATACATATGCTTATTGTTCTTATCAAGGTAAACGATCGTGCCTTTTGTCAGCTTAATGTCATCATTTACCTGCTGAATTAAAATTTTAGTTTTTCCTTTTCCTTTCGCTCCTGCAATAATATCAATCATGTGAATATCCTCCTTTAGATATGTTATTGGACCGTAGTCCTTTCTTTTGTAATATGAAAGGCTCGTGCCACTTTCTTATATGCTATATTATAATTTATATCATATAAAAGCACAACCTTTAATTTGCAGTTTTCTCTAACAACTGTGACATAGATGAGTACAGCATATCTTTTGTTTCTGCTCCAAGTACTACAGAAAAGAAACGCTCTCCCTTTTTATTCTTTGTCATTAGGATCAGGCAGGACTTAGCCATAGAAGTAGTTCCTGTCTTTCCACCATACATAACAACGCCCTCCGGCACTGGGAATTCATTCAACAGATAGTAGTTTGTACTCTGCATATACTCATTAATTTGTGTTTTCTTCGGCGTAGTGTATGTCATTGTATAATCTTTAGAAGATACCGTATCAACAAAAGTATCATACTTTACAGCTTCTTTAAATATCAGATAAAGATCATACGCCGTTGTATAATGATTATTATCATGAAGTCCATTCGGATTTACGAAATGGGTATGCGTCGCTCCTAATTCTTTGGCCTTTGCATTCATCATGTCAATAAATTTAGATTCGGAGCCAGCCACATACTCTGCAAGTATCACTGCACAGTCATTCGCTGATTTGATAAGCATTGTATGAAAAACCTGCCCTACCGTAACAGTGTCTCCCTTCGTAAGCGTACTGATAACCGCTCCATTCTCCGTCAGATTAATATCATGTTTTAACGTAATTTCATCATCCATATTTCCATGTTCTAATGTTAATAAAGCTGTCATGACCTTTGTAATACTCGCTGGATACAATCTATCAAAACAATGATAAGATTCTAATACTTCATTGGTGCTGTCATTGATGAGCAGATCCGCATAATCATTACTCTGATAATTTGGATCGGTCGCTTCTGAATCAGATAACACTGCCAGATCCGATGCCATGCCTTTAAGATCTGACCCCACCTCTTCTTTATTTTTTGCATAATAAGAGGCAAAAGAATCTGTAATCTTAAAAGGCGCTGTACTGCATCCACTACATAATGCTGCTGCCAAAACCAAAATGCTTATTGTGCATATTAATTTCTTTTTCATAGTCACTCTTTTCTTTTTGTCCTATCTGTACATCTCACGCCACTCAAGATCTCCTCTTTCAAGTGCCTTAACTAATAATTCGGCAGTTGCAAGATTCGTTGCAAATGGAATATTGTGTACATCACATAAATGCATAACATTGAAGATATCTGGCTCATGAACCTGCTGGTTCTGTGGATCACGCAGAAAGATAACCATGTCTATAAGGTTATGTTCAATCTGTGAAGCCATCTGCTGTTCTCCGCCAAGCGGGCCTGCCAGATATTTGTGTATTGTAAGGTTGGTCACTTCCTCAATCAGTCTTCCGGTCGTTGCTGTAGCAAACAACTCATGCTTATTGAGAATTCCTCGATACGCAATACAAAAGTTCTGCATCAGTTTCTTTTTTCCATCATGTGCGATTAATCCAATATTCATATATTTCCCCTCCTAGTAATGTCTTTGTAATCCTATATTTAGCACAATCCCTATACCTGCCATATAACTTAAAAGTGATGTTAATCCATAGCTTACGAATGGTAACGGCAATCCTGTATTCGGAAGAAATTCCGTTGCCACTCCAATGTTTATAAATGATTGAAAGCCTATAAGCGCCGCCATTCCCGAGGCAATGAGCCGCCCGCTCATATTCTTTGCCACATATGCCGTCTTTAAACATTCTATCACTATTATAGCCAATAATGCAATAACAATAACACTTCCAACAAAACCGGTTTCCTCTCCTACTACCGAGAAAATAAAGTCCGTCTGCTGTTCCGATACAAAACCGGTATCTGCTACAGTAACATCGGCTATGGTATTATTATTTAATCCCTTTCCGTACAGCTTTCCTGAACCGATTGCCATAACAGAATTATCCTGCTGATACGCTGATGTGGATGAGTATTTTGACGGTTCTAAGAAAGTCATAATTCGGGTAACCTGATAATCATGCAGTAAGATCTGATTCGGTGTCTGAATATACCATATGAATAAAAATCCAAGTGGTATCATTACTGGTATAATGATCTTCAACCATTTCTTAATTAAAGCCATTGAAAATCCACCTACAAAAATGACAGACAGTAAAATAAACGTAATGTCTAATGTTGTAGACAAGTTCGGTTCTATTACTACCAGAAAAAGAGGCAGGGCACATAAAAGAGCAAGTTTAAGCAGTACTTTCCACTCCATGAGATCTTCCTCATGCTCCTGTATGTATACCGCCACAAATATAATCATAATAATCTTAGTCAGCTCTGATGGCTGCAATCTGGTAAATCCAAGATTAATCCATCTTTGTGCACCATTTACACTAACACCGACAAGCTTTACGAGAACAAGGAGTACAATATTAATCATATATAAAACTCTGTTGAAACCACATACAAAATTAAAATTTACAACAGACAAAAACAACATTACTCCTGTACAAAATATAAGTCCAACTAGCTGCTTGCTCGTGTAGCTGCTGTCCGCACTATTGATAAACAATACTCCCATTCCACTCAAGATGAGAACCGCGCCTATCAATACCCAATTATAATTTTTAAATTGGTATTTCTGCTTTAACATGTTTGTCCTCCTGTATTCGCTACCTTGGAGACCGCAACTCCTTAATCGGAATATTAGCATAAATTGCCGGAACATTTCCGTGTCCGCCATCCGATTCCATCTGCGTTATCTGAATATCTAATCCGTCTGTATCAATCTCCATGTACTTCGAAATCACTTTTATTATGTCGTTTTTTATTAATTCCATCGTTTCCGGCGAGCAGTTTGCACGATCCGACACTAAAACGAGTTTCAACCTGTCCTTCGCCGTATTTCCCGATGTTTTTTTTCTAAGAAAGCCATCCATGAACCCCATTAGATTCTCCCCCTTTAATAGCCACGCTTAAATAAGTTTGCTATTTTTTTCAGAATGCTTTCTGTCTCGAATTCCATAATTGGCACTTCTTCTCCAAGCACTCTATGACAAATATTAGCAAACGCTTTTCCAGCCTGTGTATCAGAACCAACAAGAGGTTCTCCTTCATTTGTTGCAATAACAATACTCTCATCATCTGGGACAACCCCAATTAAATCAATAGCCAGAATATCAACAACATCTTCTACAGACATCATGTCTCCACGCTTGACCATATCCATGCGGATTCTATTGATAACTAATTCAATCTTTTTCAGCTCTTCTGCCTCTAAAAGTCCGATAATCCTGTCTGCATCACGAATTGCTGAAACTTCCGGAGTCGTTACAATGATTGCTCTGTCTGCACCTGCAATCGCATTCTTAAAGCCCTGCTCAATTCCTGCCGGACAGTCAAGAAGAATATAATCAAAGTCTTTTCTTAATTCATCTACTAACTTTCTCATCTGCTCTGGACTTACTGCACTTTTATCTCTTGTCTGCGCCGATGGAAGCAAGAAAAGATTAGAATATCTCTTATCTTTGATTAATGCCTGTTTTAAACGACAGTTTCCTTCCACAACGTCTACAAGATTATATACAATGCGATTCTCAAGTCCCATAACCACATCGAGGTTACGAAGTCCGATATCTGTATCAATCATAACAACTTTCTTTCCAAGTTTTGCAAGCCCCGTTCCAATATTGGCCGTTGTAGTGGTCTTCCCAACTCCACCTTTTCCAGATGTAATAACAATTACCTCACTCATCTCTGTTCTCCTTTATATTCATTAACTAATACTGATTTCGCTAATCAACGACCTCGTAATCGTCTCAATGAAAATACTGTCATTCTCCACGAATGCAAGCTTTGCCAGCAGTTCCTGACGATTCTTCTTTTTGGCATTCTTCTTTGTATTTTTCACCCTCTGATCCGGCGAGCGCGCAATATAACTGCCAATCTGAATCTGCATTGGTTCCATCATAAGTGCCGCTACAAAAGCACTATTATCCTCTGGATAGCCTGCATGTACCGTTCCTTTAAGGCAGCCTAATACAACAACATTGCCACCTGCAACAATCTGCGCCCCCGGATTAATATCCCCAAGAATTACTATACTTCCATCTACTTCTATCTTCTGTCCGGAACGTAATGTTCCACGGTAAAACTGTCCATTCTTTGCAATGCGGTTTTCCGGAAAAGACTCTGCTTCCTGACGTTTCTTTTCCTTCTTTTCTTCTTCTCTTATCTCATTAAGTACCTTTGCGAACTGCGTCTCATATACTTTTGCACCATCAATCACACAACTGATATTCAGTCCGCTGTTTTCAGATATTGTATCAACCAAAAGATTCTGTTCTCCTGACGTGAGCTCACGTCCTGTAAAACTGACTGCAATCGGTTTATTTAAATCGAAAAAATGAGTAGATTCCTTAAACTTGTTCCCGACTTCCCGAAGAAGTTCTTCAAAAGGAAGTGTCGGATTCAATACAATCTGAAATCCATATTTATTCCCTTTAATAATGACGGAACTTTTCATATCTCCTCCTGTTTTCTAACATGTGCTCCCGGAATCTTTCTGTACTTGAATTTGTGAGAGTACATCATTAATCATTACTTCCATCTGAACCTGTAGGCAGTAATGCTGTTGTTGCTTTTTTCTCTGCCTTGCTGGCCTTTCCAAAATAGTACTTATAGATATCTCTGGCAATCTCTGCCGCATTTGCTGAAGTATAACCATTTGGCACTACTACAGTCATGGTAATATCTGGATTGTCATATGGAGCATAAGATATAAATAATGCATGGTTCGGACGCTTTTTATTTTCCTGTGCCGTACCAGTTTTACCTGCTACCTTCATACCCTGTTTCTCATACAGATATTTGATAGAACTGTCCTTACCATTTACCACTCCAATCATACCCTTTTTGATCAGATCAAATGTGGAAGACTTTATGTCTAACTTCTCTTCTGTTCTCTTCTTATATGATGTAATTACACTGCCCGAAGAATCTGTTGTCTTCTCTATAAGAGAGAGGTCTATTAAATTCTTATGATTTACAAGAGAAGTTACATATCTTGAAATCTGACTTGGTGTATAACTGTGTGTACCCTGTCCAATTGCAGAACGAATCGCATCTTCATCAGAAATATGTGGTTCGTATTCTGTAATCTCTACTCCGGATTTACGATTAAAACCGTACATAGATGCATATTTCTTTAACTTTGTCAGACCTCTCTGGCTATTATACGTTCCATTCACTGTACCAAGATTATATCCCATCTGATAGAAGAAGAAGTTACAAGATACTGCGATTGCCCCACTTACATTAAGAGATCCATGTGCATTCGGATAAATCCAGCATTTAGCTGCCGGTGAAATCTTATCAAAAATCCCTGTACACTTCACATATGTAGAGGCATTCGCTACCCCCTCTTCTAAAACTGCTGTGGAAGAAATTGGCTTAAATGTAGATCCAGGTGCTGTCCTTGACTGCGTTGCCCTGTTTAGCATTGGAGAAGATAAATCCGTATTAAGCGATGCATAATAGGAAGAGTCAATTCCATTCGCAAGGCGGTTATTATTATAACTTGGATAAGAAACCATTGCCTTTACCTCCCCTGTATCTGGATCTGTGATAACAACAGAACCAGAACATGGATCAAGTGCGAGCTGAGCCGGCGTAATCTCTATATTCTTTATCTTCTTATACATAAAGTTATAGGCAGACATTTTACCTGTATACAAACTATTATAGTCCTTATCTTTCTTTTTATCAAGAACTCCCTGATCATACAAAAGCAGGCAGACCTTCTTGCCGCTTAAATTGCCGTTTTTAATCATATACTCATATAGAATTTTATCAAAGTCTTCCTCAGATTTCAATGCATCAACAATATAATTTATCAATTCATCATAAATTTCATCTGCATCATAATAATCGGACTTTATGTTAAAAGAACTGATATTAATCCACTCATTATTAATCGCATGTCTTAAAAATTTACGAAACGTAATCTTCTCATCTTTCCAGTCAAGGTATACCTGATCATTCTCGTCAATTGAAGAAGCAACAAGAATACCATCGTTCTCAAGCATCTTGTAAATATAGCTTACATAGTCTTGTTTTTCTTCACTTAAGTTCTTACGGATTGTCGTGCCGCTCTGCAAATCTTTTCGAAGAGTACTAAGAACCGTTTCCTGCTTTTTCCTGTAAATCTGATAGACATCTTTTTCATTCGTTTTGGCCTTTTTCCTTGAAAGCTTGGAAATATTAATAATATTATTATCAATAAGTGCATAATACACATCTTTTATTGGAACTCTCTTTTCAGAACCTGCTGTGTCTGCTGTTGTCAGATGTGCAAGCAGAATTCCTGCAAGACGTCTCTCTAAAATATTATATGCATATTTTTGTAAATCTGCATCAATCGTCAGATAAACATTATTTCCGGCAGATGCCTTTGTTGTCTTTACTGTCTTAATAACCTTACCAAGATTATCTACCAAAACATCTTTCTGGCCTTTCTTACCCTGGAGAGTACTTTCCATTGTTTTTTCAATTCCGGTTTTTCCTACAACATCGTTTGCTTCATACTTGCCGCCATTGCCATTCAGTTCTTTTAATTCACTTTCTGAAACAACACCTGTATATCCTAAAACAGAAGAAAAATATTTGGCATCATTATATTTACGAAGAGAGTCTGCCTTAATTGAAACTCCCGGATATTCATCATCATGTTCTGAAATTGCCGCGATACTTTTATCGCTGATATTCGTTGCTACGGTAATCGGCGTTGTCTGAGAATAACGATTCATAAATACATCATATCTTACAGACATAATCTTTAATGTATCCTCTGTAGAATAACTATCTGCGATTCCAAACATATTACCTGTTCCCTGCGGTCCGTTCTTTCCACTTCTTAAATATTCATATACCTCTTCTGGTGTAGAATTCAAATACTTCTCCGCTTTCTTTTTCTCGTCTCCTGAAAGATTATCAATATTGGTAATACCATAAATATCTTTTTTAAATCTGGCCAGCGAAGAACCTGATACCGTAAACTTCAGTTTTCCCTTACTGTTTACTGTCATAGGAAGACTGTAGTTTATCGTATCTCCATTCGTTTCAAGCACCTTGATCAGCTTGTAGATTACTTCGTTCTTAACATCATTCTCTGTTACTTTCTGACCATTCTTCCCATTCGCATTCGTTCTCTCACGAGCAATTCGGCTTGTCTCGTCCGTATTTTCCAATGTCACCGTATAAGCCAGCTGGTTATAGGCTAACGTTTTTCCATTACAGTCATAAATATTACCTCTTGCACCACTGATTTCTATCGTCTTTTTTATTTTGTAATTAAAGTTTGCTAAATGTTCGTCACCCTGTATAATCTGCAAAACAAAAAGACGATAAATAAGGAGGCAGAATAACACCATCAGCAGTACTCCCATGATTATAATACGATTTGAAAGCAGCTCTATAATCTGTCCTCTTAATTTTGTTTTATCTTTTTCCTGCTTTTTCTTGAACTTAAACAAAATCTGCACCCCTCTTTTCGTTCTTTTCCAGCCAATCATTTATCCTTAATAAAATCTGGTAGCATACAAGCCCTACCGCTACGGTATATACCATTTCCGGAAGAATAATATTCTTAAGGTAGTAAATAATCCGCAAATGATTCTGTAAAAGTCCGCAGAGAATATACATAATAAATCCATAAATCAAATCATTCACTCCGATTAAAACGAGAGGAAGAATATTATCATCAGAATAATAAATCCGATTAAAAAATCCATCTACGAAACCGAATACCATATATAAAAAGGCAAATCCACCGATTGTCGAACCGTAAAAAATATCCATCAGCAGACCACTGAAGAAGCCAACAATCATTCCTGGTTTCTGTCCGCGCATTACCGCTACTGAGGAAATAAGAATAAGTAAAATATTTGGCGTGATTCCTGCTAACTTAATCAACTCAAACACAGATGTCTGTAATATAAAACAAATAAATACCAGCACTGCTGTCACAATTCCTCGTTTCATAATAAATCCCTTCTTACACAAATGGCGGAAAGAGAAATATCTGTACGATACTCTTATTTCCGCCTGATTTATCCTTTAATCTGCACTGTCGCTGTCTGCGGGAACTTCTTTTAACTGTGTGATGACCAACACATCCTCGATATGCTGAAAATCCACAAATGGAGTTACCTTAGCAGACTTTGTAAGATTGGAGGAGTCTGTGGAAATCTTGCTTACTGTTCCGATTTTGATTCCCTCTAAGTACTTAGAACTGATATGTGACGTAATCAGCTCCTCTCCCTCTTTCATATCTGCATCTTTACTAATATAGGTCACATCAATTGTGCCATCTTTTTGCACAGACTCGCTGTTTCCCTGTACAACACAGGTGTCTCCTGCCTGTGAAGACTTTGCACTGACACTACTGCTATCATTAATGATAGAACATACTTTAGCATAGGTACGGCCAGTCTCTGTCACAATTCCTACCAGCCCGCCATCCGCTATAACGTTCATATTCACCTTAATTCCATCTTTGGAACCTTTATTAATAACAAATGTGTTATACCAGTTGCCGCTTCCTTTACTGATGACTCTTGCGCCAACCTTCTTGTACTGAGAATAGGCCTTGTCTATCTTCAAGAGCTTCTGCAGATTATTTAATTCTTTTTCGTTGGTACTTAAAGTTTCGTTTTCCTGTGTTAACTCTCTGACTTTTTCATTAAGCTTTGCATTCTCTTTTTTTAGTTCTTTCATACTCTTAAAAGAGCCAGCATGATCGCCTACCCATACACCAAAAGAGTTAATTCCGTCCTGCATTGGGATTACTACTGTTTCTGCAACCGCAGAGAGAGGTTTCACTGCATCTTTTAATACTGCACTGACTGACAGAAGCAATATGCAGATGATTGTCAGAAAGACAAGCATCGTTTTGGGTGAAAACTCAAAATTATGACGATTTTTCATAGTACCACTCCCTGATTAGTGAAAATCAGAATCCTGTAAATTATGAGCCAGTCTTTCATAATCCGGATTTTCCATGATCATTCCAAGTCCTTTTACTACAGTAAGTTCTGGCTCTTCCATCTTCATAATAGAAAGACCTGTCTCCTGCTGAATAAGAAGATCAAGATTCTTGATATGTGTAGAACCACCAGTCATACATACACCATCATGCATGATATCCATAGATAATTCTGGCGGAGTTTTCTCTAAAATAAACTTGATTGCATCAATGATAGAAGAAAGGCTTTCTGACATTGCCTCAAAAATCAGATGATTTGTAACAGTTACCTTATTAGGAAGTCCCGTAATAAGATTACGTCCCATTACATCATAGGTAATCTCCTCATCCTCTTTGATACCGCTGGCAAGCTGCATTTTCAGTCTCTCTGCACTCTTCATACCAATCACAAGATTATGCTTTTTCTTTACAGTCTGCTGGATTGCCTCATCAAACTTTGTTCCACCAATTTTTAAGAGACGGCTCTGCACGATTCCTCCAAGACTGATCAGACTGATTTCTGTTGTATCTGCTCCAATATTAACAATAAGACGGCCGGTTGCATCCATTACGTCAAGTCCTGCACCAAGTGCATCTGCAATTGGCTTCTCCACAATACGAATCTTCTTTGTCTTTAAAGAAGAACTTGCGATCAGGTCATAGAATGCACGTTTCTCTACTTCTGTAATATCAGATGGTACTGCGATATAAAACTCTGCGTTACCGCCGGCAGCAAGACCTTCTGCAAACTTTTTGCCATGCATTCCTTTAAAATAAAGCTGGATCATCGTCTGCATCGCTGTAAAATCAGCAATAACACCGTTGATGATTGGCTGTTTTACTTCAATGTTCTTCGGTGCTTTCTCATACATAGAATATGCTTCATCACCTAATGCTAATGGTTCTTTTTTCTTCACCATAGCAATCATGTTCTTCTGATGTAAAATTACTCCTGCAGCTTTCTGGTAAATTTTGATGGAATTCGTTCCCATATCAATTCCATATATTTTTTCAGACATTGGTATGTCTCCTTTCGTTAGCATTTATACATGAAACAAATGCGGCATTACCGCATTTGTTTCTACTCTTTGTCAGCGTACTTTTAAAATCCTTTATACCTGATTTTAAAAGTACATTTATCCTCACATCATCTGCTGTTCTCTTAAGCTGGTATAACACTTATCCCCTATAATGATATGATCAGAAAGCGGAATCCCCAGGAGTTCTCCCGCCTCTTTTATCTGTTTTGTAATCACAAGATCTTCTCTGCTTGGTTCTGGACATCCCGACGGATGATTATGAATCAAAATCATGTAAACTGCCTCGTACCGAAGCGCCTCCACAAAAATGGTCCGAACCGGAACCCAGGAACTGTTCGCTGTTCCTTTCGACAGTAAAATCTCTTTCATCAGCCTGTGCCGTCCATCCAAAAGAAGAAGCATTACCTTTTCAACACAAAGATGCCGCATCTCTTCCATATAATAGGACGCAATATACTCTGGCGAGCTAAAATCACTCTCTTCTTTAATAGAAGCTCTTGCCAGACGTTTCGACAACTCCAGTGCACACAAAATCTCAATTGCCTTGACATTCCCTATTCCCGGAATCGTCTTTAACATCTCCATATCCAGATGATACAAGCCTGCCAATCCTTTATAAACAGGATGTCTGTCCAAAAGTGCAAATGCAAGTTCTAATGCCGAGTAGTTCTTCGTTCCACAACGGATAAGTACGGCAAGTAATTCTCCGTCTGTAAGGCTCTCTGCTCCTGCCTTCAAACACTTCTCATATGGACGTTCTGTTTCCGGGCGCTGCTTCATCGTTACTGACTGTCTTTCCATATTGGTCCCTCCTGAATTCTCTCCAGACACGGACACGCTGATTGAAAATATTTTACCATAAAAACAAACTTTTGTATATAGGGTTCAAGGGTAGGTTTCGTTAACTTTCTGTGTCATTTATTAAGATATTTTTAAGTTTTCCTGTCTCATATATTTTTTGCAGAGACATCATAATTCCATATTTGGCATGTTCCCATGTAAGTCCGCCCTGGAAGAATACTGAATATGGCTCTCTTAACGGACCATCTGCACTGAGTTCGATTGATGAGCCCTGTACGAATGCACCTGCTGCCATAATGACCTCCGAATCGTACCCCGGCATATCCCATGGTTCAGGAGTAACATAGCTGTCAACCGGTGCTGCTGCCTGAATACCCTTGCAGAATGCGATAAGTCCCTCGGCAGAGCCAAGCTCAATCGCCTGAATAATATCAAATCTCGGCTCACTTCCGTTAGGAATAACCTTAAATCCGAGCCTTTCATACAGATTAGCCGCAAATATTGCTCCCTTAAGCGCTCCTGCAGTAACTACCGGTGCCATGAAAAGTCCCTGAAAGAATGACTGGTTAACTCCAAGTGTAGCACCAACCTCCTTGCCAAGTCCCGGAGATGTAAGCCTGTAAGCTGCCTGCTCAACATACTCCTTCTTACCGGCAATATATCCTCCGCACGGAGCAAGTCCGCCGCCCGGATTCTTAATAAGAGAACCGACAATCAGGTCAGCCCCGACATCACTCGGTTCTATCGTCTGTACAAATTCTCCGTAACAGTTGTCTACCATGCATATTACATCAGACTTTATTGATTTTATAAATGCTATAAGCTCTCCTATACGTTCTACCGAAAGTGTCGGTCTCTGCGCATAGCCCTTAGAACGCTGTATTGTTACAAGCTTTGTCTTTCATATACGTCTAGTCTTTCCCTAACCGTATCTTCTCTATCATCTTTTCTTTGAACTACTTCGCTTCCGCATACATCACATATTCCTTCACCCTTAGTTGGGTTGAATTTTACGTGGTAACTAGCTCCACATGATCCACAAATTCTTCTTCCAGTCATTCTTTCAAGTATGAATTCCATAGGTACATCTATTAA
>OKVP01000446.1_pt1 | contig 17871 bp, 14 predicted proteins | sample 1604821 | NCBI WGS metagenome assembly OKVP01 (sample SAMN01760946, study PRJEB22395) | human gut metagenome | reverse complement strand
AGCATTGGCATGGAGCTGCTCCTGATAGCTGGTTTTCTCATTTGGCGGTGGAGGTCCCGGCAGAAGGAAGTTCTAATGAATGGATGGAGCCGGTGAAGGAAGAAGAATACAGTAAGCTTAAATAAGGAGACAGATCATGAAAAAGGTAACAGCGGGCAGAGATGCCCTGGGTGATTTTGCACCAAAATTTGCGGAACTGAATGATGACGTGCTGTTTGGAGAAGTGTGGTCACGAGAAGATAAGCTTCCTGCAAGAGATAGAAGCATTGTCACAGTAACAGTAAAGAGACTTGTGCTTGGTGTGGTTTTAAATCTGATTATGACGATTTCTGTAGCTTATCCGTTATCAAAGAGTGAGAAACTTTTTAAGAGCCGCAAGTTCTATGTAGCTTTTTTCTTGATCACGATGATTTTCAATGGCGGTATCATTCCTACATATCTTGTGATTAAGCAGTTTCATATGCTGGATACCATATGGGCATTGATTCTTCCTAATTCAGTCACGATGTTTTATGTACTTCTGATGCTTAACTTCTTTAGAGGTATTCCAGATGAGATTGAGGAAGCAGCTGTTGTGGATGGAGCAGGCTGGCTGACAATTCTTTTAAAAATTTATTTGCCATTGTCACTGCCTTCTCTGGCAACGGTAACGTTGTTTATTATTGTAGGACATTGGAATGAGTGGTTTGATGGTATGATTTACAACAATCATACTGACAATTATCCGCTTATGACGTTTCTTCAATACCATGTATTAAATTTCAAAACTTCGGATCTTCGTCCAGAGCAGATTGCAGCAAACCCAGCTCTGGCAGATCTGGAGGGTCGTTCAATAAAGTCTGCGGGTATTGTATTATGTACCCTTCCAGTTTTGGTATTTTACCCATTCCTTCAGAAATATTTCGTTACTGGTATTACAGTGGGAAGCGTAAAGGGTTGATATGAGTTTGTATTAATTATGTAAAAATGTGTGGATACACATAAAATAAAGGAGGATTTTTAATATGAAGAAAAAGAATTTGTCCCTCATGTGTGCAGCAATGCTTGCAGCAACGGCAATTCCGGCAAATTTTGCAATGGCAGATGAGACAAAAGATGCAGAAAATTTAACAGAGTGGGCTATGGATGAGCCAGTTACGCTGACTGTCCTGAAAAACCAGAATCCGGCAACTGTAAATTATGCAGATGGTGAAGATCAGTATAATAACGTGTATTATAATGCATATCGCGATAATCTTGGAATTACACTTGATTTTCAGATTTGTGCAAGTGGAGATGAGTATAGCCAGAAGGTAACGCTTGCTATTGCATCAGATGATCTTCCAGATCTTTTATATTTGCCAGTAGCTGAATATTCGCAGTTAGCAGAAGCTGGAAAACTGGCACCGCTTGACGATGTGCTAGAGCAGTATGGATCAGAGCTGACAAAGAAAAATCTGAATTCAGACGGTGGAAAAATTTTGGAAGCAGCAAAGAGAAATGATGTTTTATATGGTATCCCTAGCGGTAATGCAGAGCGTATTCCAAGTCAGTTCCTTTGGATTCGCAAAGATTGGTTGGATAAGTTAGGCTTAGATGTTCCTAAGACACTTGATGATGTTGTTGAGGTTGCCCGCGCATTTAAGAATGATGATCCAGATGGCAATGGTGTTGATGATACATGGGGACTTGGTGTTTGTAATGAGATGTCTGATTATGCTGGATATGGAACAATAGAAGGTGTTGTCAATGCATTTGGAGGATCTATTCTTCAATATATGTGGATGCCAAATGATGACGGAACAGTATCCTATGAGCCAACATCACAGGAAACTAGAAATGCTCTTGAGAAGTTGGCAGCTATGTATTCCGAAGGTTTGATTAACGAAGAATTTGGTGTATCAGACACTGATGCAATTAGTGAGGCAGTTGCAGCAGGAACATGTGGACTGTTCTATGGAACAGATGGTATATCATGGGGAGCTGGCCGCGATGCGATTGCAAATAATAATGATTGTGGATGGATGGTTATCAATGCACCTTCAGTAGAAGGTGGAGATGCAACAGCATATTCCTATACAAATTTCGATTATGTTTATGCAGTAAATGCAAACTGTGAGCATCCAGAAGCATTGATTAAATTGATTAACTTTAACAATGACCGTATCAATAGTCCAGATGCAACACTTGACAGTCTGGAAGTATGGGGAGTAAATTCAAAAACTGGTATTAATCAGTGTGATTATACATATGCACTTCTTGATCCATATTTGAATAAGGCAATTGGATATAACACAACGATTGGACAGGTATTTGCAGGAGAATTAAAGCCAGAAGAGCTTATGCCAGAGGCATATCGTTACTATGTTGGTATTAAGCGTTACGTAGATGAAGGATATGACAAGACTGGAAGTGCAAATCCAGATGATTTGACGGCATTCCAGTATGCAATGTGTTGGGGACCGAAGTTTGGTTCATGGACACGTTATTCTGAGCTGCGTGATGCTGGAATGAAGATGAGTGTTTATACAGGTGCACCGACAAAGACAATGATGAAGCGTTGGTCTACACTTCTTGCATTACAGGATGAAACATTTGTAAAAATTATATCTGGAAGTCTTGGCATTGAAGCGTTTGATGATTTTGTAACTCAGTGGAACGAGCAGGGTGGATCTACTATTCAGGAAGAAATTGCTGAAATGTATATGAAGTAAAAATTATTCAGATTAATATAAAGTAAAATTGAATTGTAGGTCTGAATAGCTATTAAAATTTAAAAGTGGGCAGGAAGACGTTTTTCCTGCCCACTTGCAGATTACAGAAAGGGATTGTTTATATGCAGTTATTTTATACACCGGATCATGCGCGTGTGGGCGATGTGATTCCATATTATGAGAATGGAGAATTTAAGCTATTTTATTTAAAAAACTGGAATCCTTATTTTGGAAGTGATAAAACGTATGGATGGCATCTTTTGACGACAAAGGATCTGATTCATTATGAATCGGAGACGGCAATTGGGATTCTTGGAGGAACTGGCTGTATAATTAAGGTAGAGGGTTTGTATCATCTGTATTATTGTGTATTTGAGGATCAGCCACAGCGTCAATATGTGTGCCATGCTACAAGTACAGATTTGACAAACTGGACAAAATATCCAGATGAGACATTTGGACCAGATGAATCAATCTATTTGCTGACAGACTGGCGTGATCCGCACGTGATTTGGAATGAGGAAGAAAAATGCTGGTGGATGATTCTTTGTGCGCAGAATCAGGGAAATACAAAACGTCGTGGATGTGTAGGACTTTGTAAGTCTGCTGATCTTCATCATTGGACATGCTGTGAACCTCTATATGCACCGCAGTCAAGCATGTCTGCTTACGAGTGCCCAGATCTTTTTTATATGAATGGGTGGTGGTATCTTGTATTTTCACAGTTTACAGACCGTTTCCAAACACTTTACCGCATGAGTCGTTCATGCAATGGTCCATGGATTCGTCCCAAGACGGACTCCTTTGACGGACGTGCTTTTTATGCAGCAAAGACATGCAGTGACGGAGAGCATCGTTATATTTTTGGATGGAATCCAACAAGAACACAAAATACGTGGAATTTTGATCCAGATCCGACACATGAGGGGTATGATTATAAAACGTATGATTGGGGCGGAAGTTTGGTTCCACATGAAATTTATGCAAGAGAAGATGGAACATTGGCAGTTCGGTCAAATCCAGCACTGAAAAAGGCTCTTACTGTTTCTAATGAAATAAAGTGGATTCCTTTGAATGGAGATTGGAAAGTGGATCAGACATCAGTAAACGTAGATTCTCCAATTGCATATGCATCCATAATTAGTGAGAATGATGTGCCGCATCAGGGATGTTTGTCGCTTGATTTTACGTTTACACCTAGAACCGAGCGATTTGCAGTGGTACTTCAGGCAGATCAGGAATTTGCCAGAGGCTATTATTTTTATCTGGATCCTAAGCGTCAAAGAATCGAATACAAAAGTGCTATTCGTATGCATGAGCAGGGAGGATGGACATTCCAGTATGATGTGGAGCTAGAACGTCCTGTTGAATTAATTCCAAATCAGACATATTCGATGGAAATTTTTGTGGATGAATCTGTGATGGAAGTATATGTAAACGATGAAGTGGCAATGAGTGTTCGTGCCTATGATCTTCATGACAGAAAATTTGGTCTTGCTGTGTCAGACGGAGCAGTTAAATTTGAAAATGTAAAATTAACAACATTAGGAGAGTTATGATATGAGCTTATATTTTCGTCCGGAAAAGGGAGTATTGGGAGATGTGATCCCATTTTATGATAATGGTGTATTCAAACCATTTTATCTGCGCAACTATCGAGGAAACCGAGATGCTAATCATCAGGACAGTTGGGTTATGTTAAGCACAACAGATCATGTTCATTTTACAGAGCACGATACGAAAATTGTTGGAGGAACGGGGTCTGTCATAAAGGTAGATGGGATATATCATATGTTTTTCTGTACATTTCAGGTAATGCCAGAAAAAAATTATATCAATCATGCAGTTAGTACTAATTTGGATACGTGGACAGAAATTCCAGAAGATCGTTTTGCATCCGACAATCAGATTTATGCTCCTGTGCATTGGAGAGATCCATTTGTTTTTTGGTGTGAAGAAGAAAACTGCTGGTGGATGATTTTTGCAGCGCAGAAACAGGGAATGACGACAAGAAGAGGCTGTGTTGGCCTTTGCAAATCAGACGATCTGCATCACTGGAGCTATTGTGATCCGATATATGCTCCTATGAATGCCCAGTGTGCATTTGAATGCCCAGATCTATTCAAGATGGGAGACTGGTATTATCTTGTATTTTCTTCCTATGCAGACCGTTATCAGACCTTATATAGGAAAAGTCGTAGTTTAAACGGACCATGGGAAACACCTGAGATAGATACCTTTGATACCCGCGCTTTTTATGCAGCAAAAACAGGTACAGATGGCGTTCACCGTTATGTGTATGGATGGAATCCAACACGCGAAAATAATGAGCATCATTTTGACCCACTTGGATATGATGGAAAGGATTGCAATACTTGGGACTGGGGTGGCAATCTAATCGTTCATGAATTATGGCAGGATGAAGACGGAGATTTGTTTGTTAAGCCAGTTCCTTCTGTTTTGGAAGCAGTTTCAGAAGAAGAAATCATTTCTATGAAGCCGCTGACGGGAGAGTGGAAATTAGCAGAAAATAGTGCCAGTGTAAATACACCATATGGATATAGTGCATTGTTGCTAAATCCATTAAATGAGACAAGTCGTCTTTCCTTTGATATTGAAACAACGGGGGAAGCTGCAAGTGTTGGTGTTGCTATTCATGTGGACGAATCTTTTGCGGTAGGTTACTATATTAATATTGACTTTGCTCGCAGTCGTATGGAATTTAAGTCAGGTGTGCGTATGACAGAGCGAGGCGGTCAGATGTTCCCATATGAGGTGGAATTGGAACGGCCGCTTTCATCAAAGACTGGTGAATGCTTCCATGTAGATGTGATTGTATCTGGTACCATATTAGAAGTCTATGTTGATAATAGGATTGCACTTGGAACGCGTATGTTTGACATTAAAGGTGGTAATTTTGGCTTGTATGCATCAGATGCAGAAGCTAATTTTATGAACATTCAGATATTTAAGAAAAAAATATAAAATTGTTTAAGATCCAGATGCGTTATTTCCTCATTTTATGCTATAATAGTGATACACAGTCATTTGAAGATATGAAACTGGAGGAAAAAACGGATGTTTGGACGTAAGAAAAATAATTTCTATCGTTATATGTTTCAGAAAAGCTTTATGCCGCTTTTTGCAATGCTTGTAGTAATTAGTATGGCATTTTTGATCTTTTTTCGTATCACAGTTGTGCGCGAGAAGCAAAAAGATCGCGAAAATGATCAGATAAGGCTTGAGACCTGTGTATCGTCTACAGAACTTCATATGAAGGAAATTGAAAAGTGGGGAAAGCAGTTACTAAACGGAGTAGATCTCCAGAAATTTGTTTATATGTATGATGATCTGGACCGCTATTCCCGCTTTTCGCTTCAAAATGAAATTTACGAGTCTGTCTATGATTTGTATTATAAAAATGAGCAGGTTGACAGTGTAGTGTTGTATATTCCGACAATGGGAAAAGTGATTACGGATCTTCATTGTCAGACATCAGTAAAGCCATGGATGGAGGAAATGGCAGAGGGGAAAGATCGTACCTGCTTGTTAGAAAACAATAAGGCGGCTACTTGTATTCATTGGGATGGTGATGGCGCAAGAGCAGTGCTTATTATCACTTGGAAAGATGCAGGTATTATGGAACAGATAGAAGCCATGTTTTTGGCGGGTGGAGATTCCATTGATTTTGTTTGGAAACCAGAAAAAGAACCAGATGAACAGATGATTTGTGCAGATTCCATATATTATCCGTTTCGTATGATCTACAAAGAGAGTAACGATGCAGAAATGAATCATTTTTTTGCTGTTATTGGATTAAGCAGTATATTGTTTATGTGTCTTTGCTTGATGATTGCAGTTATTAGTATTCAAACATGGAATCGTCAAATCTATAGACCACTGTATCAGCTGTTGATTGAGGCCTTTGATCATATGGAAAAAAATGATTTCAGCTATAGAATTGAGGTGCAGAATGAAAATGATTTTTTTCATTCCGTTTATGAAAAGTACAATCACATGGCAGAAACGATGCAACAATATATCGAGACGAATTTGCAGCAAAAGGTTCTTGTAAGTCAATCAAACTTGAAACAGCTTCAGTCGCAGATCAGTCCGCATTTTATGTATAACAGCTACTATGTTCTGTATCGGATGATTCGAAGAGGAGATCAAGAAAATAGTCTTCATCTTGCAGAATATCTGGGAAGTTTTTATCATTATATTACAAGAAATGCAGATGATGAAAAGCATCTGTCAGAAGAGATAGAACATGCAGAAAATTATGCCAGAATCCAGAAATACCGTTTTCGCGATAATTTACATGTAGAAATTGCCAAGCCAGATGAATGTATTGCTGATGTGTATGTGCCGCGGTTGATTCTTCAGCCAATCTTAGAAAATGCATTTAAATATGCATATGAAAGTGGAAATGGAGATCCAATGAGATTGGAACTTGGCTATGAGATTCGAAGTGATCGAGATTTTGATATTATAATAGAAAATAGTGGAGAAATTTCGGATGAGACTCTACAAAGCCTTAATGAGAAACTACAGAGTACAGATATGCAAATGGAAACAACGGCAATTATTAATATTAACAGAAGACTGAAATTGTATTTTGGAGATAAAAGTGGATTGTTGGTTGGGCGTTCGGAACTTGGAGGATTAAAGGTAATTGTACATGTATTTATGGGGGAGGAAACATCATGAGCATTCAGGCAGGAAGAACGATTAAAATAATAGTTGTAGATGATGAGCCAATTAGTGCGGATGATATGTCAGATGTAATTCGGGATGAATTTGGAAAAAGCATGAATGTAGATGTTCGTACGGCGTACAATGCTAAAAGCGTCATAAAGATGGTCGAAGAATCGCCTTGTGATATTTTGCTTTCAGATATACAAATGCCTGGTATGACAGGGCTGCAAATGGTAAGCATACTGAGAGAACAGTTTCCAGATATGCGAGTTCTGTTTCTGACCGGTTATGATGATTTTTCTTTTGCATACGAGGCCTTTCGGCAACATGCAGTTCAATATATTTTAAAAACAGAAGGTGATGAAGTAGTTCTGGCAGCTTTGAAGAAGGAAATAGATCGTTTGCGCGAAAATGAGAAAATTATGGAGCGCATTAATGATGCAGAAGAACGCTATACACAGATGTTGCCTGCATATAGAAGACAGTTGATTATGCAGCTGATGTTGAATCAAAAAGGGGAGTTAGATGAACTGGAAGAGCGAATGCTTGCAGGAGAATTGTATCTGGTGGTTGGGCTGCTTCAGGGAGATCATAACCACCATGTAAAAACAAAAATGATTACAGCAGGAGCAGTTTCCCAAATTGTTGCGGGATCATTTGGAAAAGAGCTTGCGTGGAGTGAATATTATTTATTCGATGATGTTTTGATTTGGGTATTTGATTTTGATACAAAGCAGTCTGTTTCCAAGACATTGTTCCATATGATGAGAAAGGCCAGACAGCAGTTGGAGGAGCAGTTAAAGGTGACTATGTTTTTTATCGTCTCAGAAGAAGCAGTAAATGGATTGGATTTAAATGAGAAGTATGTTCAAATCAGAACTATGCTTACAAATGAGATTCTTCGCGGTTCTACAGGTGTTGCTATCCGTCATCAGGCTGATGTAGAGGGTAAAGAGGTAGAAAATGCAAAAAAAGTTTCTGAAATGAGAAGAAATCTGGAAAATATTCAACTTTTGGTGCGAAAGGGATCTATTGCAGAAGCAAAAAATGACATTAATGAAGTGATTGCCTATTTAACAACACATTCTCAGACAGAAAATTTGTTGGCAGTTGAGGCAGCGCAATCTTTGAATGCAGCAATTTTATCATATGTGAATCGAAATGGTATGATTTCTCTAATTGTAGAGGCAGAACATTCAGGTGCGATGGGCACAGTGGCTTATTTCAAAAAACTACAGGAACTTTTAGTGAATGAAGCTGAAAAAAGGATTGACAATACCGTGAAATCTGTGGCAAAATTGGTAGTGAAGTATATTAATAGTCATATCAGTGAAAATGTAAGTACATCAGTATTATCAGATGTAACTGGATATAGTTCAGGCTATCTTTCTAGGATTTTTCGCCAGGAAATTGGTATGAGTATTCATGATCATGTAGCTCAGACAAGAATGAATCTGGCTAAGGAAATGCTTGTGAATACTAATTTAAAAATCTACGAGGTCGCTGAAAATTGTGGATACGAAAATACGACTTATTTTATTAAGATTTTCCGCATCAGCACAGGGATCACGCCTCAGGATTATAGACTAAAGGGAAAGCATTGAGTGACTGAATATGTAAATGAATTTTTTGTGCAAAGAAAGGAGACATTATGAAACTATACAGAATTAAGAATCGCCAAAGCTTTGGCTTTTCAGCTGAAAATCCGACTGGACAAAAAAATGGTGGTACAAAGGGTAAGGATTGTGAGAAATTAAGACCGTGTATTCAGATTGCTCCGGGAGAGACTGTTACGCTGTGTGATACAGATGGCCCTGGCATGATTACACACATTTGGTTTACCGGATATGTTGGACATAGCTTTGTTATGCGTATTTATTGGGAAAATGAGGAATTTCCGTCTGTTGAAGCGCCTATCTCTGCATTTTTTGGCTGCGCATATGACGAAAATTTCAAGGATCGCGACGGCAACTACATTGTTTTAAATTCAGCGAAAATCCTCACAGCACCAGGACGTGGCTTTAACAGCTACTGGGAGATGCCATTTGAAAAGCACTGCCGCATCACTATGGAAAACCGCAGCAAGAAGGAAGAAACGCTGTACTATATGATCTCAGGCTGGTACGGCGAGATTCCGCAGGATGCAGGCTATTTCCATGCTGCATATCGTCAGGAGCATCCAGTTACGAAGGGACGCGCATATACAATTATTGATGGAATTGAAGGCAGAGGCTGCTTTGCAGGTTTGACACTCGCAACAGGTATGAATGGAAATAACACCTGTTGGGTAGAGGGCGAAGCAAAGATGTATATTGACGATGACCAGTATCCAAGCATGAATTATACTGGAACAGAGGATTATTTCTGCGGCTCATACGGCTTTGGAAATGATATCATTTTGAATCGTTACCAGACATTTAGCGGAATGTATACAGGACTTTTTGCTATCATGGGTGACAATCGCGAATTTTATAACGGACAGCAGCGCTTCTTGCTGTATCGCTTCCATGAGAAGGATCCGGTGTATTTCTCTAAGAATTTCAAGATGACAATCGACAACCTTGGATGGACAGGACCACGTTACGATGATTACACATCTGTTGCATACTGGTATCTGGAAAAACCATCGAAGCTCGCAAAGGAACTGCCGAGTGACGAAGAGATGGTTATGAAGTAATGAATTGACATATGCCCACGGTAAAAACCGTGGGCTTTTTGCTGTCAAAAAAACACTAAATTTTTTTGTATACTATATTGCAATATAGAATAGTATGTGATATGATGCAGCTAACAGGAAAAAAGAAGGAGGTGTGAGCATGAATGCTCAGTTTAAAAAAGGAGCGCTTGAGTTGTGCGTGCTGTCGCAGCTGGCGCTTCGTGACCAGTACGGCTATGAGCTTACTGAAAATATTTCAAAGGAGATGAAGCTGGCGGCAGGTACGCTGTATTTGATCTTAAAGAGGTTGAGGGATGAGGAATATGTGGAGACATATCTTGTCGAGGCAGGGGAAGGACCAGCTAGAAAGTATTATCACCTCACGGTGAAGGGCTGGGCCTATCAGGAACAGTTAAAGAAAGAATGGTTTGATTTCACGGCAGCAGTTGAGCGGCTGATAGTGAGCAAAGAAAGCAAGTGAATAAAAAATAGCAGCCGAGTTAATATACGATGCTGAGTATGAAGAAAGGTGGAAAATATTATGAAAAAGGACGAATTTTTTGCACAGCTGCGCACTGCATTTGCAGGGATGGATGAGGAATTGTTGACGGATATTCTCGGTGATTACGAGAATCATTTTAAGGAAGGTATTGAAAACGGAAAGAGTGAAGAGGAGATTTGTGAAGAACTTGGAAATGTCGAGGAAATCCGTCAGGCATTCTTAGATGAAAATCCGGCTGCTATGACAATAAATGTCAATTCAAATTCGGACGCAGTGGGTAATTCTGATATTTATAACCGTTTTTATCCAGGCATTCAGCGTGTCAATGCTCAGCTCACAGATGCCGATATTGAAATCAAAAAGAGCAATACAAATGAGGTAGAGCTGTCTGTAACTGGTGGGCTTGCAGATGATATGGAGGCATTAAAAGAGACGCTTCGTGTCAGTGCGTCTGTTGGAACCCTTTCGATTCAGCAGGAAAAGAAAGCAGGGATAAGTGTTTCTTATGCTGCCTCACGCTTATTTGGCCTTAAGGTGGGGAAATATTCAGCAGGAATTGCTATTCATATTGCAGTGCCAGAGCAGTTTGAAAAAATTAAGGTAAAGAGTATAAGTGGCGATATCAAAGCAAATAACAGCAATGCAAAGACTTTATTGATTCATACTGGAAGCGGTGACGTAGGAGTGGAAGATTGTCAGGCAGATGAACTTTTTGCATCAAGCATCAGCGGCGATGTGAATGTGATCGCATGCAAGGCAGATAAGATGGATGTTGTGAGTATAAGCGGAGACATAAAGGCCGAATTTGATAAGAGCGCGCAGTGCAGAGCAAAGAGTACCAGTGGTGATTGTAAAGTGACGATTGGAAATCAGGTAGATGCTGTAGTTTCCAGTACCAGCGGTGATGTAAACGTTCGCTACATTGGAGAAATTGGACTCGAAATGGTGCTTTCCAGTACGAGTGGTGATGTTTCTGCTGTCTGTGGAGGAATTAACAGTAAGGGAAAGAAAAAAGTGCAGGAGCGCTTTGGTGAGCCTGACAGTAAGTTAAAGGCATCTACCATATCTGGTGATATCAAGGTACGCGATTGTTAAGTCAGCGTTCACGGGATATTTTTTCGCCGCTAATTTAAGTATTGAATATGAACTGTAGTGATTCAACTACCACTTGATTTTTGACAAAAACACCTGCATTGAATTCAAGTATTGCGTAAGCTATAATACAACCATCCGTTGAGACAAGAAAGGAAAGACGCAGAGGAGGAGAATAGGATGAGCAACAGCAATGGAGTCCGAAATGGAACTGAGAAGAATCCATATACGAGTAGTCCATATACAAAAATCGGGGAGCGAATTGGACAGCTTCGCAAGCAGGCAGGCTTAAAACAGGAGGAGCTTGGACGCGCCGTGGGCGTAACCACGCAGGCGGTATCGCGATGGGAGTGCGGTGGCGCGCCGGACATCGAGCTTCTTCCGGCGATTGCTGATACGCTTCATGTATCAGTGGATGAGTTGTTTGGAAGAACACCAGTGGCACAGACGGATATAAAGGAGCTGTTTGACCGCACCTTGTATAGCTATCCGAAAAAAGACCGCATGAAGGCGGCGTGTGATCTGATGTGGAACATCCAAAAGGCGGTGCTTCGGTGCGAGGATTCAAATATAGACAGCGTTGCTGTGTCCAATATTCTTGATGCGGCAACTCAAAAGAACCAGAGAAAAACGACACAAAGTCAAGATGTGCAAAGCCAAAATAATGAGCATGACGAGCACAATGAGCATAAAAAGAAGGCATACAGCACAACAGAGGACTCGGATGCTAGTATTTCCACCAGTGGCCTTTATATTGAGACGGACAGCGGCTATATGAGCTATGGTTTTAACAACCTCGACTACATATTTTTGCTCTCACAGCCAGAGAACGGGTTTGAGTCGGTAATCAAGGATGCCGATTCGCTGCGCAGACTGTTTTTCTTACTCGTTAAGCCATATTGTCTGGAGGTCGTTGCGGCGTTGTATGCGAAAAAGCCAAACGAAAATGTCACAGGGCGTCTCTTAGCAAAGGAATTAAATGCCCCAGAGCCAGAAGTCATTGCTGTACTCGATGAGTTGTGCAAGTATCATCTGATTCGTAATCTTGAGATTACCGATACAAATGGAAAAATGCACATTTATTCGTATGAAAACAGTGCCGAGTGGGTGGCATTTCTCACCTTTGCAAGTATGCTTATGTATACAGAAAATGAGGCAAGATTGGCAGTCAATATGAGAAAACAATCTGCCTTTTCGGCACCAATTGGAAGCAAAAATCCGTTTGCATCGTGGAATGAGCGCAAGGATGATAATGAGCGCATTAACTTGTACCAGTCAGGAAACGAATGAAAAAAATGAATAGTTCAAAAGCAAATGGCAGAAATTGAATTGTCAAAAATCAGGTAGTGGGAGAAAAATAAAATGAAAACAAAGCAAAACAAAAAGAAAAACAGGGAATTTATACACCAATTATACTATAAAAATAGAATAAATTTCATCGTAACCATCATCTTAACGATTGCTATGAGCTCACTAAATCTGATGATCTCATGGCTGATTCAGCAGATCATGGACTGCACAGCAAATCAGGATATGCAGGCCCTTGTGCGCAGTGCATGGATTGTCATTATTGTCGTTGTTATTTACACAATAGCCAATGTAATGTATAGAGCAGTATATCCAAGATTTTTACAACGAGCCATGCAGCAGTACCGCGATTATGCATTTTCGCGGCTGACACAGAAAAGTTTGCGCTCTTTTTCAAAAGAAGGCACCGCACTTTACGTTTCCGCGCTGACAAATGACTGCACCTCAATCGAGAACAACTATTTAGCCGCAACTTTCACCCTGATTGAGCTTCTCTTTTGTTTTTTGGGTGCATTGATCATGATGCTTTATTATAGTCCGGTGATGTTAGTTCTTGCAGTTGCTTTGTCATTTCTGCCGGTGGCCGTCTCCATGACGGCAGGAAATCGCCTGACAGAGCAGGAAAAGGAAATTTCTAAAAAAAATGAGCGTTTTGTTTCAATTGTGAATGAGCTTCTGTCAGGCTTTCCAGTCATCAAAAGCTTTCGTGCAGAGACACAGGCAAGTCGTTTATTTTCACAGCGAAATGAGCAGGCAGAGGAGGCAAAGAAAAATAAGCGCCGTACCGAGCAACTGATATCACTTCTGGCAAATGATGCGGGAATCATTGCCCAGATGGGAATTTTTCTGGCAGGTGCATGGCTTGCAATTAGCGGCAAAGGAGTAACAGCTGGTGTTGTAATCGTATTTGTCCAGCTGATGAATTATATTTTAAATCCAATTAGTCAGGTTCCGCTTCTGTGGTCAAACAGAAAGGCTGCGATTGCACTGATGGAGAAATTGTCAGATGCATTATCGGAGAACGTGCGCGAAGAAGGAAGAGAAAAGCTTAATGGTTTTTCAGAAAAGATCGAAGTGAAGGATCTGACGTATGGATATGAGCCAGAGAGTCCTGTGTTAAAAGATCTGGATGTTCAGTTTGACGCAGGAAAGAGCTATGCAATTGTAGGAGGATCAGGAAGCGGAAAATCGACGCTTTTGAATCTTCTGATGGGAAGCAGCAGTAACTATCAGGGCGAGATTTGCATAGATGGTGTTTCAATTAAAAATATTGAAAGCGAATCGCTCTATCAGCTGATGACATCAGTGCAGCAAAATGTCTTTGTTTTTAATGATACCATAAGAAACAATGTCACTATGTTTCATGAATTTCCAGATAAAGAAGTCACATTAGCATTGGAGCGCTCCGGCTTGTCGGAGTTTATCGAAAAACGCGGTGAAGAATTTGTCTGCGGCGAAAATGGCGCGAATCTGTCAGGCGGTGAGCGTCAGCGAATCAGCATTGCAAGAGCGCTTCTTAGAAAATCACCAATACTTCTGGTTGACGAGGCAACTGCCGCACTTGATGCAGCCACTGCAAGAGCAGTCAGTTTTTCCATACTGAATCTGGTTGGAATGACAAGAATCGTCGTAACGCATCGCCTAGAGGAAGCGATTCTTCGCCGCTATGATAAAATCCTTGTCATGAAGAATGGAACAATCTGCGAGCAGGGAAATTTCGATACGCTTATGCAGCAAAAAGGACAATTTTATTCCCTGTTTCAGATTGCGCACTGAAGATAAATAACTCTTGGTTAAAATGTCAAATTCTCAGTTGCTATCTTGCAATATCCTTCCAAATGGAATATTATAAAATCAGTGAAATTACGAGCAAAGAAGGGAGAACAAAGAGGCATGGAAGTTCTTGTAGTTGTAGATATGCAAAACGATTTTATTGATGGGTCACTTGGCACTAAGGAGGCCGTTTCAATTGTGCCAAAGGTGGCAGATAAGATTAAGAACTTTAAGGGATTGGTTCTTGCAACAAGAGATACACATGAAGAAAATTACTTGAGTACGCAGGAAGGAACTAATCTTCCAGTGCAGCATTGCATCCGTGATACGAGAGGATGGGAGCTGAATGACGAGATCGCGTCACTGATCGATGGAAATCCGATTGACAAGCCTACCTTTGGAAGTGTGGAACTCGGAAAACGTCTTGTGGCACTTAATGAGCAGATGGGAATTGATAAGATCATATTTGTGGGACTTTGCACCGATATCTGTGTCATTTCCAATGCAATTTTAGTAAAGGCATTTTTGCCGGAGGTTCCGATTGAGGTAGATGCATCATGCTGCGCAGGTGTGACACCAGAGAGCCATGAGCGTGCGCTTCGGGCAATGGAGAGCTGTCAGATCACAATTGTATAGTGGTGAGTAAATGGAATAGGAAAAGGAGGTAGCGAGAATGGCATTGCCAAAGGAAGAAATTAAAACAATAGCTGATATTGAAGCGTTACCAGAGGGAACGCGCGCGGAACTAATCGACGGACGACTTTTTCTGGATACGGCACCAACAGTAACTCATCAAGCCATTGTCAATTTTTTAGTAACGGAGATCAACATTTATATTCGCTCTAAGGGCGGTAAATGCCGAGTTTTCCCATCTCCATTTGATGTGCAGCTTTCAGCCGATGATATTTACAACCTTGTTCAGCCAGATATATCCGTGATTTGTGATCGCGATAAATTAAGTAATGGAAAGCGCTGTATAGGTGCACCGGACTGGGTAATCGAGGTGGTGTCTCCATCCACAAAAGCGCAGGACTATATTATTAAAAGGGGTAAGTATCAGGCAGCTGGTGTTCGTGAATATTGGATTGTCGATCCGAGCAAAAAGAGAGTATCCATGTGCAATTTTGAAACACCAGATTATGAAGATTGTAATTTTAACGAATCTGCGAAAGTGGGCATTTATCCAGATTTGGTAATCAATTTTGCAGAAATGGATATATAAGCGCGGATGATGCAACAAACGATAGAGGAATCGTAATAGTATTCTATATGGGAGGAAAAAAGAAATGGAAAAAGAATTTGTATTCAAAAAAGGAAGTGTTGTCGTAGAGACAAATAAGGGAAAGGTACGTGGCTATGCTTACAATGGAGTGTCTGTGTTTAAGGGCATTCCGTATGCAAAGGCGAAGCGTTTCCATGCGCCAGAGCCGCTTGAGGCATGGGAAGGTGAACTTGATGCGACAAGCTTTGGCTATGTGTGTCCGCTTCTTGATATGCCAAAGCCAGCTGGTGAGGTGTTTGTACCGCATCGCTACTGGGTTATGGATGAGGATTGTTTGAATCTAAATATTTGGACACCATCATGTGATGAAAAGAAGCGCCCTGTTCTAGTATGGTTTCATGGCGGCGGCTTTGAAGCCGGTTCTTCAATTGAGCACATCGCGTATGAGGGCGAAAATATGAGCCGCAGAGGTGATGCAGTTGTTGTATCAATCAATCACCGCTTAAATGTGCTTGGATATTTTGATTTGTCTGCATTTGGATCAGAGTATGCCAATTCAGGAAATGCCGGAATGGATGATATCATTGCGTCACTAAAATGGGTGCAGGAAAATATTGAGAAATTTGGCGGAGATCCAAAGAACGTCACAGTATTTGGTCAGTCAGGCGGCGGTGCAAAGGTGACAACGCTTCTTCAGATGCCGGCAGCAGATGGACTTTTTGCAAAGGGCATTAACATGAGTGGCGTAATCAATGATTTGATGCCAAAACGTGGACAGAGCGGAAAAGAAATTGCAGAGGCTGTTATGGAAGAACTTGGCGTAAGCAGTGTAAAAGAACTTGAAAAGGTACCATATGCACAGCTTGCAGCTGCTTATTTAAAGGTGCGTCCAACATTTCAGGCACAGGGAAAATATAGCGGCGGAGCCCCGATCCCGAATGAATTTTATGTGGGCGATCCAAGCGATGTAGGTTTTCGTAAGGAAAGCAGTAATGTTGCACTTATGGTTGGAAGTGTATTTGGCGAGTTCTTCACATTTGCACCGATGCCATTTGACAGAAACCATATGACAAAAGAAGAAGGTGAAAAGGTCGTTGAAAAGGTAATGGGAGAAAAGGCAGCAGCAGAGCTTCTTCCACTTTTTGAAAAGGCATATCCGACACATAATCCTGTTGATCTGACTGTGCTTGACACCATTGTCCGTGTTCCGCTTCTTGACTATGTAAAAGAGCGCAGTAAAATTAACGCACAGACATATTCATATATGTTTGATCTTGATCTTCCGCTTGATGGCGGATGGGTTCCGTGGCATTGTGCAGATATCCCGTATGTCTTTGCAAACACATCATTCACGCCATATACACAGGAAGCAGGCGTTACAGAGCGCGTCGAGACAGAGATTTTTGACAGTGTTATGTCATTTGCGCGCACAGGTGATCCAAACAACAGCGCAATCCCGAATTGGCCGGCGTGCACACCAGATCATATCTATACACTCGTGACATCAAAAAATACGCGTGTTGAGTGCAATTATGATGATGAGCTTATGAAGGTTATTCCAAAGTATCGTCCTACTGATTTGCGCAACCATAGCGAAGAAGAGGGACAGATTCAGCATTGATCAGTTCTAGGGTATAAGATATAAGAAAAGGCAGGTCGTAATGACCTGCCTTCTATTATTTTTCCAGCGCATTTTTAAGAATTTGCAGTTCATCATAGTACAGGCAGTACCCAGGTGTATCATTTTTAACATCTTCCATCAGTTGATTTAGATCAAACCATTTTACTGACTGGATTTCTGACTCCTGCAGCACAAGATCGTTGATCTGCACAGGTTTTGTGTAGAGATACAGTGTACTAAATTCATGGTTGTGAAATGGCTTTCCATAAAAGATACTGTGGCTGTTTTCTTCATGTGTGCCCATAG
>OKVP01000433.1_pt1 | contig 18137 bp, 14 predicted proteins | sample 1604821 | NCBI WGS metagenome assembly OKVP01 (sample SAMN01760946, study PRJEB22395) | human gut metagenome | reverse complement strand
ATCAAGCATTTAATTTTGCTATGAAAAATAAATATATTTTACAAAATCCAATGGATGATGTAATAAAACCCAAAAGTACAAAAGAAGATAAAGAAGTTAGAGCATTAACCATAGAAGAACAACAAAGTTTAAGTAATTATTTATTAAATTGCACAATTAATGAAGAAACATATAAAAATGTGTTTTTAATTCAAATGTATCTAGGCTTAAGAATTGGAGAAACATTAGCACTAAATATAAATGATATTGATATAGAAAAACAAATTATAAATGTAAATAAGACATTAACACTAGGAAAAAATAATGAAGTAATTATGGGAGATACAACAAAAACTTATGCAAGTAAACGAACTATACCTATTCCTGATTTCTTAATACCTTCTATAAAAGAACAGTTAGAAATAGCAAAAGAAAACAAGGATAATATGCTATTTTTATATAATGATCATTATATATCTCATTCAGTTGCAAATAGTAGATTAAAACGAATTCTAAAAAGCACTCTAGGAATGGAAGATAAAGATATTTCAACACATAGTCTAAGACATACTTTTGCTACTTCTAACTTTTCTTTATTAGGTAATATACTATCATATATTCCATTTATATTCAATCATTTCCAATCCATTTTTAATCCATTTTAAATCCATTTCATCAATCCACATCCAATATCCGGAAATGATTCCGCTTCACTTCGATCAGCCCGTCCTTCTGCATTTTCCCCAGTTCATTCGACATTGCCGACCGGTCTACTCCCAGATAATCTGCAAGCTGCTGCCTGTTATACGGAATATCGAACTCTTCCTTTTCACGCTCCATTGCCTGATAAGACAGATAAGACAATAGTCTGCCACGGATCGTCTTCGATGAAGTGTGAAAGATGCGTCTGGACAGATTCAGGTTCTTCTGCGCCGATATCGCAAGCAGGTTCTGCACCAGATTCTGATGAAACTCACACGCATTCGGACACACTTTTAAGATCTTTCTCACATCCAGAAATAACACTTCGCAGTCAGACATCGCAATTACATTGACCATCAGCTTCTCATCCAGTGCACAGGCATACGTCTCTGCGAAAATCTGACCTTCTTTTACATAATCCAGGACACTTCTGTTTCCCCAGATATCATCGTTTTCAATCAGGGCATTTCCTTTTAACATAACACCGATCGATGAGACAATATCCCCCGCATGAAAGATGATCTCATCTTTCTGGTATTTCTTCTTCTTCGCACTTAAGCAATTCAGCATAGAAGATACTTCTTCTTCCGTTGCCCCTGCGAAGATTTCTGTCTTTGTTAATGCTTTTAAATTCACGCTTTCCATTTTTGTTTCCTCTCTACATCACCGTCTGATACAGAAGCACCATAAGCGGCATCGTTATGATCGATAACAATGTCGTCATAACATTGATCGCACTGGCATATTTCGAATCATTTCCATACACCTGACACATCTGCGTGATCGTTGAAGCAGACGGTGTGATCACCGCAAGGAATACGATCAACAGTAATTTTTTTCCATCCGGATGTATGTTCACAAGCCCGCTTATTTTTAAAATTGCCAATGATATCACCGGTATCACGACCAGTCTCAGAAATGAAATAAAATACACTTTTACATTTTCAAATATATTCCTAAGATTCATCTCTGCGATCAGCATTCCCGTTACGATCATACTCGCCGGACCGATCATACTGCCCACAGAACTCAATGCCTGATCTACGATTTCCGGCAGTCTGATCTTTGTAAAGAATAATACAACTCCTGCAAATACCGAAATCATATTTACATTAAAGACAATCTTTTTCCAGTCCCACTTTCCTTCCCGGCTGATCGTATTCTTGCCATGTGTCCACAGAAATACCAGTTGGACACTCATGAACACACAACCATATAATACCCATTCTTTTCCCAGAATAAAAGTCACCAGCGGTACGATCAAATTACCCGAATTTGAATAATAGATGGATGTCGCCTCTACTTCATTTAGTTTCAATACCTTTCCGGCACCCCATACTGCTGCCAGTAATATAACCTGTAATAATACCGACGCTGCAAATACCAACAAAAGTTCCTTCACCTTTTCACTTGTATAATCCACCTGAAATGCATTGATGATCACACACGGAATAACTAGATATAATACAATTTTAGAAATGACTTTGCTGTCTTCTCCCTTTAACAATCCTGTCTTTACAATAATATATCCCATCAGGATCATAAGAAACAGTTCTGCGATCTGTTCCATTAAAAGTATACTGATTTCCATAATAATCTCTCTTTCCTTTTACAGTCCTACCGAAAATCATATACACTTTCCCGATGATTGTCAATCTCACAAAAACCTGACATCCTTCTATTAATCATACTTATATTGACATGTTATTTATTATTCATATATTGATTCCTTCTATCTATAAGGCTATAATAGTGTTTATAAAAATATAAAACAGGCAGTATAAAATACAGGGAGGAACTTAAGATGAAATACAAGAATATTATTTTTGATTTTGGAAATGTAATCGGAAAATTTAAAGGAGACTATATTCTGGGGAAATTTGCTTCTACACCGGAAGATTATGATATTCTTGCTGATGCCATCTTTAAAAACTGGGTAGCTTTAGATGCCGGAACTATTGACTATGACCAGAATGCCGAAGATACGATTGCAGGACTCCCGGACCATCTGAAAGATACTGCCCGTGATTTCTTCGAGAACTGGTTCCAGTATGTCGACCCGCTTCCGGAGACATGGAAATTCATCAAAGAATTAAAAGCCCGCGGGGTTCCGATCTACCTGCTTTCCAATGCCTCCACCCGTTTTGCGGAACGCGCACTGGAAGATTATCCGATCCTGAAAGAATTCGACGGCATCGTGTTCTCTGCTCCGCTTAAAATGGCAAAACCGGGGCACGATATCTATTATCATCTGTTCAATGAATTTAACCTTCTGCCGAGAGAATGCTTCTTTATCGATGACACGGTGGAAAATGTCATTGCAAGTAAAGAACTTGGAATGGAAAGCATCTTATTTACTGGAGATATCGATGCTGTTAAGAGAGCAATTGAATTTTAACCTGCTGCATAGCGATCTACAGAACCTGCCACCGACAGCTTCTTCCGAATGCATGGCAATTAAAAATCCACCTGTCATACAACGACATGATCACTAGCTGAACTAGCTGATCTATCTTGTATAATAGGTGGATCTCTTATATTTATGAAAGTGCTTTTTCCTCAATGAACGCTTCGAGTTCATCCTTAGTATCAAATTACGAATCAATGCACTCATTTCCGGCTTCATTCTTCCTCACCATCTGCCCGATCACATAGCAGACAGCCGCAACCACCATTCCATTGATGGATGCAATGCCCCAAGATACCACGTTTGCAACGATTGCACCGATCACAACACCGGCAACGGCGAACCAGTTGACTGTCTCCAGATTCTCATCCGTTTTCTCGTAATCTTTCTGATTCATAAAATAAGAGATTACCAGGATGATACCAACCGGTGGAAGTGTACAGTTCAGTACATTTAACCAGTTACAGAAATTATAATAAAGCCATACAGACAACAGTGTTCCAACGATTCCTGCGATCAGTACCATCGGCTTTTTCTTCTGATTGAAGATATTCGCAAGACCGAGTCCTGATGAATACAATGCGTTGTCATTCGTTGTCCAGATGTTCAGCCCCAGTACCAGGATTGCAAGGTAGAACAGGTTCAGACGGATCATGACTTCAAAGATGTCATTTCCGCCAACGAAGATATATGCAATCGCTCCGAAGAAGAACATCAGGGAATTTCCGATAAAGAACGCTACAACTGTTGCGATCGTTCCTGACTTCGCATCTTTGGCAAATCTCGCAAAGTTCGGTGTCGCAGTTCCACCTGATACGAATGAACCAACCACCATTCCGGCTCCTCCGATCACACTGATCGTTCCGCTTGATTTGGCAAACTGGTCGATGATCGTTCCATCGCCTCTCTGCACTGCAAGGATCATAGCGACTGTACCAAGAACCGCTACCAACGGAACCGCAATATAGCTGATCAGTGTCAATGAATCGATTCCAAAATATGCCGAAGCCGTCATACATCCACCTGCTACGATAACAAGTCCCCACATAGCGACTTTGCTGCCGCCAAGCAATTCATTCGCAACCGGAATTGCGAACATCGCAACTCCTACTCCGAACCAACCGATCTGTGTAAAGCTGATCATTGCCGAAGAAATATAAGATCCTTTCTCTCCAAATGCACGCTTCGCCAGAAGATCCATACTAAGTCCTGTCTTTGCGCCTACATATCCAAGAAGTCCTGTATACAGTCCCAGGATCATTCCGCCAAGGATCAGTGACTTGATAAATCCATAGAAATCAAGTCCTTCCGCAAGCTGCTGTCCGCCCCACATACTTGCCGAGAAAAATGTGAATCCCAACATGATCATGAACATGGTCAGAAATCCTTTTCTTCCCTCTGCCGGTACGGCACACTGTGCGTAATCGATGTCTGTTACCTTCTCTGTTGTATTTTCTTTTTTCATTTTTATCTCCCGATTCTTTTCTCATTCCATTGTCAACTTAATGCATCTGATGCCCACACTTATTCCTGTAAAGCATAGCTCCCGTAAAACATTATTTACCAGATATATCTTTTACAAAATATATTTTCTCAATGCATCTGTAAATTCACCGATCCGCTGCTCTGCAAGTTCTTTTAATGTAATATTCTTCATGCTTTCTACATAGCCCTGTTCCTGACGGTACAGCCATTTGGTATCGGCCGGGCGGATCTTCTCATAATGATTATAATGAATCCAGTCTTCGTAACTTACCGGAAGTTCATATCCAAGCTTTTCTTCCAGAAGTTTTGCGAAATCAATCCGATCGGCACGGTCTCTGATGCCTTTCCAGAATTCCAGCACTTCTTCTACATGCTCATGGATCTCGTAACGTCTTGCACCACCATCGTAAATGATGCATTTTTCAAATAACGGACTACACATAGAAAGTGTCTCTCTTCTGAATTCCGGTGCAACGATTCCACCCTTCCAGTAGAAATCAACATCCGGCAGATTGATTCCAGATACACCTTTGTCCTGATAAGTACTGAAGATTCCTTCGTAATAGACCGTAATGAATCCTTCGAACTCAGGCCAGAACTCACGGATCTCTTCGGTCAGCTTCTCAAGGATCTCAATCCCCTTCGTTCCACCGATCGTAAAGATGATGATGTTGCGAAGCTTTGTTCCGTGGTCTCTGTAAAAATCTGTCACGTAACGCAGGCAGTGGATCAGTGTCTCCCCGCTTGCAATAATATCTCCGATCATCAGAGTGCTGTCAGGAACCATCGTAAGCTTGCTGTATTTGATCTCCAGTCCTGCAATCTCATCTTCCTCAAACACACGCTCACTGGATAAGAAGCTGATGTCATGCACACGGATATGCTCTCTGTAACAGCTTTCCTCCAGTGGATAATTCAGTGCCCCTCTTAAGATAGAAAGAATATTGGCTGTTGTAACTTTCTTCTGTTCTTTCAGATAGTACAGCATCTGTGAAGTAGATGGAATCAGGCAGTCATATACCTCGTATCCTACAACTTCCGGTACATTCAGAAGCTTTCTCGATTCTGCTTCCGACACAATGTAATATTCATTCAGATAGTCGCCCCCGTCCAGACGGTAGCAGGCAACACCCTGTTCATTAAACTCTGGTACTAATACTACTTCATTCCAATCTTTCATACTATTCTTCCTTTGTTCCTTCCTTTTTCTGAATCTTTTTTATTCCAAAAATGCCGGCATATTTCAGCCGTAAAAATGTTCCTAGAACATCTTAACTGTAATGCCTGTTCCCGTCAAGAAAAACCACCTGTTATTTCCTGCCAGATGCCATGTTTTTAAAAAAAATACTTGATTTTAAGACAGTTATTATGTATAATCCATATTCGGACAAAAACATAAGATGATTTTGGTTTAATTGGAAACGACACAAGTGTATGCTTGATTAACGAACAACACAAGTGTCTTTTTTGTACCCATTTTTAAATATTTACATAAAAAGGAGAACAAAAATTATGCCAAAAAATCTATTTCAAAACGTTATTTTTACATTAATGATGTCATTTCTGATGGTATACGTCATGATCTGCTACAATATTTGCCTGAATGTGGGAGGAATGAGCAACGAAGTATTCCTGATGGCTTTCGGCGAACTGAAAATCATGTGGCCGGTTGCCTTCGTTCTGGAATTTGCTTTCGTTGACAAACTTGCACATATGCTTGCCTTCCGTATCGTTACACCACAGGACAGACCAATCTTCATCACTCTTGCAATCTCTTCCATGATCGTATGCATCATGTGTCCTTGCATGAGTCTTGTTGCAACGATTCTGTTCAAGAACGCAGGAAGTAATGTGATTGCTACCTGGTGTCAGACAACATTCATGAACTTCCCAGTTGCTTTCTTCTGGCAGATCTTCTACTGCGGACCATTCATCCGTCTGATCTTCAGAAAGATGTTTCCTGAGAAAGAAAACGTTGCCGCTTCCGCTGTAACCGAATAATTGATACAAAAAACCGAGCCTGTTTCTATACAGTGCCCGGTTTTTCTTTCTTCTTATTCTGTTCTTCCTGCCTATACAAAAAGCAATGCTATATTCAGCCCTGTTACAATCACAGCAATCACCAGAAGCAAAAAAAACAAACGTCTGCTGTTCACATATTTTCCCATTACCTTTTTCGAAGCCGTCAGATATATCTGTGTAAATATTGTAACTGGAAGCTGGACGGCAAGCAGCATCTGGGAATATACCAGACCTTCGAATGGCTGTCTGATAAACAGGATGATCACCGCCGCCGGAATCATCGTCAGCAGTACTCCTCTTTTTGTTTCCTTTGTCTTAATATCATATGGCTGGTTAAAGATTCCGGAAAATATCGTTCCACCGGCCATTCCTGCAGTGATACTGGATGAGATACCCGCCAGCAAAAGTGCCAGTGCGAAGACCACCGTTGCCGCATTTCCCAACAAAGGCGACAGCATCTTTCCCGCAACAGTCAGATCATCCACCTGTTTTCCACTTCCGTTCTGATAAAGCGTCGCTGCCGCCATCAGGATCATCGCACTGTTGATTGCCCATCCAATGATCATGGAAAATAATGTATCTTTAAATTCATACTTCAACTGCTGCTCGATCACCGAACTGTCTTCCAGATTCCACTGTCTGCTCTGAATAATCTCCGAATGCAGAAACAGATTATGCGGCATCACCACCGCCCCTAATACGCTTAAGATCACCGGCATGCTTCCCGACGGGAATGACGGTTTCACCCATCCGACCACAGCTGCTCCCCAGTCGATCTTCGCAATTCCAACTTCGAATAAAAAAGAAAATCCAATCAGCGACACGAATAATATGATCAGTTTTTCTATTCTCTTATATGCATTCGTAAATGCACAGAATAATACCAGAACCAGGATCAGGATACTCCCCAGTCTGATTGGTATATGGAACAACATCTGCAGCGCAATCGCTCCTCCGAGTATCTCTGCCATCGCCGTTGCTACCGCCGCAAGCATTGCAGTCAGAAGTATCAGGTCTTTTAACAGCCTTGGCATATATCTGCTCGCCGCTTCCGACAGACACAGTCCGGTTGCAATTCCCAGATGTGCCGCGTTATGCTGCAGTACGATCAGCATAACTGTAGATAATGTCACCATCCATAATAACTCATATCCGAAACCTGATCCCGCCGCAATATTCGAAGCCCAGTTTCCCGGATCTATGAATCCTACTGTAACCAGAAGCCCCGGACCCAGATAACGCAGGAAATTAAGTGTCTTATTCTTGGATTGATTCTTGGATTTCCGCTTCATATATAATGAACTCCTTTACTTAGTAGAATCTAAGTTAGTTGTAGCTAACTTAGATTCTACTAAGCATTTTCATCTTTGTCAATTCATTATATGAATATCATTTCTCATTTAGAAGCAAAACGCTGAAAAATCCGTCCTCACAGGTTAAATAGCTCTTGTGTATTTCTTCAGCCACTCCTGCTCTTCCTCGTTCAGGTAAGGAGCAATCACTTCGTATACTTTTGCATGATAATCATTCAACAGTTTCTTGTCTTCCTGTGTCATAATATCCGGATTGATCGCATCCAGATCCATTGGAATCAGGGTGATTGCTTCGAAGTACATGAACTGACCATATTCATTCAATGTTCCTTTGCAGGTCAACAGTTCGTTCTCCAGACGGATTCCGTGAGATCCTTCAATATAGATTCCAGGCTCATCTGTGATGACCATGCCTTCCTGTAATACTTCTGTCTCACCCTTACGATATTTCCAGCGGAAACCTGCAGGTCCTTCGTGGATGTTCAGAAGGTATCCGACTCCGTGTCCTGTACCATGGTTGAAGTTTAAGTCTCTGTCCCAGAATGGTTTTCTTGCAAGGATGTCAAGAATCATACCGGTAGAACCTTCCAGGAATTTTGCACTGCCAAGCTGTAAGTTACTGATCGCAACCAATGTGAAGTGATCTTTCATGATCTGCGGAACTTCGCCGAGTGCGTAAGTTCTGGTTACATCTGTGGAACCTTCATAGAATCCAGCTCCTGTATCCGTTAAGAATAACTGTCCTTCTTTTAACTCTACATCTGTCTCCGGTGAAGATGTGTAGTGTACGATCGCACCATGCTCTCCAAATGAAGAGATTGGTTCAAAACTTGGACGGATAAATTTGCCCATCTCAGCACGGAATTCATCCAATTTATCAGATGCGCTCATCTCTGTGATCCTCATCTTGCCAACATTTTCTTTCAGCCATTTCATGAATCTTACATGCGCAACACTGTCTTTGATCTGTGCCTTGCGGATGTTCTCGATCTCAACCGGGTTCTTGATTGCTTTCATGAGAATTGCCGGATTTCTCTTTTCTACTGTCTTAACATTTTCAGGAATATTGTTGAACAATGCATAATTCAGTTTTCCAGGATCGATCATTGCAACCACATCACTGCCAAATTTCTTCACGTCTTCGTAAATGTCGTTGTATGGGTGTAAGTTTACGCCATCTTTTGCAAGTTTGGCTTTTAACTTGTCATCTAATTTTTTCTCATCGATATACAGCTCGAAACTGTCCATTGTGATGATTCCATAAGATAATACCAGTGGGAAGAAGTCTATATCATTTCCACGGATATTTAACGTCCAGCAGATGTCGTCGATCGTAGATACAACGTGCACATTGGTTCCTGCTTCTTTCATCTCTTCACGGATTCTTGCAAGTTTGCTTGCAACAGTTTCTCCGGCATATTTTACATCCAGATTAAATGCAGGCTCTTCGGATAATACCGGGCGGTCTTCCCAGATCTCATCGATTAAGTCTACCTGATAATTTACTTTTGCATTCTTCTTCCCAGCGATGGCTGCATAACCTTCTCCTTCACCGACAGATACGACTCTTCCGTCGAATCCAAGTGTCTCTCCTTCCTTTAATACCTCTTCAATATATGCATTCATCTCTGGCACACCAGGCTCACCCATTTTCATAAGTTCTACAGTTGTCCCCTTCAACTGTGCTGCTGCCTGGATGAAGTAACGTCCGTCTGTCCAGAGTCTTGCTTCTGTCTTTGTGATCACGGCCGTTCCCGCTGATCCAGAGAACCCTGTAATGAACTTTCTCGCTTTGAAATGTTCCCCAACATATTCGCTCTGATGAAAGTCTGCAGTCGGTACTACATACACATCAATGTTCTTTTCTTCCATACACTTACGAAGTGCGGAAAGTCTTTCTGGTACTGTCATGTTTTTGTTCCTCCTTGATATATACAGTGTATTGTTATTATAACGCATTTCTTATCATTAATCTTCTATTAAATCAGATAATTTTTCTTATCTTTCATAAGTAATACTTCTTTTGAATGGATGACAAAAAAAGACTTTGAAATAGATTTTTCCGAATCCCTTTTAAAGTCTTTTTTGCTAATATTATTCTATTTATTTTTATATCCGTCCTGCTTTTCCAAGTTCCACCATCACCGGTGTAAGCCCTGCAACATCCCAGCCTTCAAAACTGATCATACATAATGCACGGAATAATAACTTCACCGTCTCAGATTCTTCTGTCTGATCTGCATGATACAATTTTGCTGCAGTCTGGCAGATTACCATCAGGATTGTATTCTTAAATGCTCCGATTTCTTCGGATTCTTTCCACAGATTCTCCATATCATAATCATCTGTATTGCCACATGGCGCTGCACATGTTACACATCCCGGTGAGACTGTATATTTTTCATTTCTTACCTTTTCTAACATCTCACTCATATCAAAGATACTTGCCGACCAGTCTCCGGCCACCGTCAGTGCTTCTAGGAATACCCGGTTAGTGTTCTCTGTCTTTTCGTTATTCTCACAGGTTCTTGCAAGTCCGATGACTGCACCTGTCAGTTTCTGTCTGATCTCTTCTTTCACGATTTACCTCTCTTTCTTTGCCGGAATCACAAAGATAAATATCATAGAACTCACAAATAATAAAAACGGATAAAAAAGCTTCGGCATGATCTGAAATGCTGACACATTATATCCCAGTTCACTCGCCGCAGATATCGCAACCAGCATCTGTGCTCCATAAGGAATGATCCCCTGAAAAACACATGAAAATGTATCCAGTATCGAAGCTGTTTTTCTCGGTGTGATCCCATATTCTTCCGCCATATCCTTTGCGATCGGATTCGCCATTACGATCGCCACAGTATTATTCGCCGTTGCAATATCCATCGTTCCGACCAGAAGTCCCATGCCGAGCTGACCACCTTTGCGTCCTTTGAATACCTTATGGATTCCCGCCAGCAATGCATCGAAACCGCTATATTCACGGATCAGTGCACACATCGCTGCCACCAGGATTGCCACCATACTCGTCTCAAACATCCCGGAAGCCCCGGAACCCATATTGGCAAGCAGATCTGTCGCCGCAATGTGACCGCCGGCCAGCATAATAATAGAACCAGATACAATCCCGCTCAGAAGTACCACGAATACATTGATCCCGATAATTCCTCCTATGAGAACCAGTACATATGGAATAATCTGCACTAAGTTATAACTCTTACTTACCCGTCCTGCAATATCCGTCTGAAATGAAAGAACCAGGATCAATACCAGGGTTGCAATCGCTGCCGGAAGTGCAATAAAAAAGTTTTCTTTAAATTTATCCTTCATTTCACAGCCCTGTCCGTTACACGCCGCAATCGTTGTGTCAGATATAAAAGACAGATTATCTCCGAACATGGCGCCACTCATGACTGAACCGATGCAGACCGGAAGTGCGAATCCGGATACGCTTGATACTGCAATTCCAATGGGAACGATCAGGGTGATGGTTCCGACGGAGGTTCCCATGGCCGTGGAGACGAAGCAGGCAACGACAAAGAGCACAGCGACGGCATACTTTGCCGGAATCCAGGAGAGCATGAAATAGGCAACGCTCTCTGCACTGCTCCTTCCGACAACGCCGACAAACGTGCCTGCGGCGAGGAAGATCAGCAGCATTGTGATGATGTTTTTGTCCCCGATGCCCTGTCCCATGAGGGCGAGCTTTTCTTCAAACGGGACACTGCGGTTCTGCAGACAGGCGACGAGGATCGCTGCCAGAAACGCGACGACGATGGGGATGTTGTAGAAGCCCATCGGAATTTTTAAAATATACTCGGAATAAATGCCGAGCCCCAGATAAAACACCAGAAAAACGGCGATCGGGAGCAGGGCGGATGGCTTTCCTTTTTTCATAATTAAAATCCTTTCGTTTGTCAGAGGCTCCTCCCACTTCCCTTGGGATGTGGGAGGAGCTTTATGAATTTGCAACCATTAACCTTGGTTTTCGATGTACTTTTGTATAGTTGCTGACGATACTTCGCCTATGCTACAGGCAAAATAGCCGTCAGACCAAAAGATTTTCTTCTTCCAGTACTGCCTGGACAGAAAATCTGAATACTTTTGCCATAAATGATATATGGTCTGTTGTTTAACAACTTTTACAATGTCACATACTCTGTCCGTTGCATCATAGCTCACTAAGAAATGTACATGGTCTTTGTCAGTTTCCATAGCAATAATATTCCAACTATTAGAATTGCATATATCGAAAATCTTCTGTTTTACATCATCGGCAATAGTGCCTTTCAGTAATTGCCTGCGATATTTTGTAACTAATACTATAGGTGCCTTGAGACTATATTTTCGTCTGTTATGACGATTATATCTGTTATCCATAGTTTACCTCTATATGTTGATTTTCACTAATAAATATTATATAATACTAATAGTGAAATATCAATGTAAGGAGTACATTTATGGAACAGATAACCATTACTGCCAAAATACAAATATCCGCTACGGCTGATGATAAAGTTTTACTTAATAAAACCATGTCTGTATATAGTGATGCCTGCAATTATGTTTCAGATTATGTATTCCAGACACATAACCTAAAGCAGTTTTCTTTGAACAAAGCATTATATACGGAACTTCGTGAAAGATTTGGGCTTAAATCTCAAATGGCTCAATCTGTTTTTAAGACTGTCATAGCCAGATACAAAACTGTTCTTGAGAACGAATCCAGGTGGATTAAGCCATCTTTTAAGAAGCCTCAATATGATCTTGTCTGGAATAGGGATTACTCTCTGACACAGAACTGCTTTTCAGTAAACACCTTGAATAGGCGTGTAAAGCTGCCATATTTTGCTGAAGGTATGTCTAAATATTTTGACCATACAATCTATAAGTTTGGTACTGCCAAGCTTGTAAATAAACACGGTAAGTATTTTTTGCATATACCTGTAACCTATAATATCGAGGAAAGTGATATTTCTGACATCTGTAATGTGGTGGGCATCGACAGGGGTATCAATTTTGTCGTTGCCACCTATGACAGCAGGCACAAGTCTGGTTTTGTCAGTGGAAAAGCTATTAAACAGAAACGTGCCCATTATTCAAAACTTCGTAAAGAACTTCAAATACGTCAGACTCCATCTGCAAGACGAAGAATGAAAGCTATTGGTTCACGAGAAAACCGTTGGATGCAAGATGTAAACCATTGTGTATCAAAGGCACTCGTGAAAAACAATCCAAGGCATACATTATTCGTACTTGAAGACTTGTCAGGCGTTAGAAATGCCACAGAGCGAGTTAAAACAAAAGGCCGCTATGTATCTGTATCGTGGGCGTTCTATGACCTTGAACAGAAACTTATGTATAAAGCGAAACAAAATCAATCTACTGTGATTAAGGTTAATCCTGCTTACACAAGCCAGTGCTGCCCTGGCTGTGGACACATGGAAAAGGCTAACCGCAATAAGAAGATACATCTGTTTAGCTGTAAAAACTGTGGCTATAAATCTAATGATGACCGCATAGGAGCTATGAATCTGTACCGTATGGGAATAAACTATCTTGAAGATAGCCAAGTACCTGGCACAGTTACAGCCGAGTAAACTTTGCTGTAAAGGGTGCTGTCAACCACCCTATGATGTAACGCCACTTTAGGTAGCAATACTTATCGGGTTTAAAGGTCGGAGGTATAAGCCGTTAGTACGACTGGGCAGTTACAAGTCCACCACCTTTAGGTGGTGGGTAGTTGACAGAAATAAATACCAGACCTTTCGTGGGATTTTCCTTATTTTTCAATAGGGCGAATAGAATTATTTTATCATCTGGATCAGAAATCGTAAAGTAAAAAAGCAGGAAAAAACACGCCGGACATCTGGTAAATTCCAGAAATCCGGCGTGTTTTATAAGAGGTGCGTTTTGCTGTGCCTGTGCTTTATCATTTTGCAAGGAGCATCATAATCTGATTGCTTCTGCTTACGAATTTTGTCATCTCGTCCGGAGAGAGCGGTTTGTGGCTGATCATGGCCAGATCATACAGCTGCTCGCAGAACAGGGATGTGTTGTCGTTCTCGCCATTCTTCAGAATGTACTGAACGAGCGGATGTTTTGCATTCAGGATCAGAGTTTCCTGTCCGCCGAACATGGACGGATCCATGCCGGTCATGCCGTACATCTTCATCATATCCTGCATCCGGCGGCTCTCCTCGGAAAGTGTTACCATGGAGGATACGTTCTCATCTTTCAGGTTTTCAACTTTGACGGTCAGGTCTTTCTTGTCAAGGACTTTGTGGAAGAGATCGGTCAGTGTATTGGTAGCGTCAGTCAGATCCTCACCGGACTCATCTTTCATATCGTTGGTCAGATCTGCGTCGATGCGCTGGAAGGTCACATGTTCGTTGTAACGCTCTGCATGGGTGATGAAAGCGGAGTCGATGTTGTGTTTCAGGATGACAGCGTCCATGCCCTGGCTGCGGAACATGTTGATGTACTGGCTCTGCTGAACTTCGTCGGTGACGTAGTAAACTGTCGTTTTTTCCGGCTCTTTCTTCTCGTCAGCGTTTTCCGCATTTTCTGTATTCTCAGCAGTTTCAGCCTTCTCCTCGGTGTTCTCTGCAGGAACTTCTTCTTTCTTATTCTCGTTGATGCAGTCCTCAAGAGTCAGATATTTTCCGTCGATGTTCTTGAACAGAATATAGTCCATCATCTTCTTGGAGAATTTCTCGTCCTTGATGCATCCGTATTTGATGAATGGGTTGATATCATCCCAGTATTTCTCGTAATTCTCACGGTCGGTTTTGCACATGCCGGAGAGCTTGTCAGCGAATTTCTTGGAGATGTACTCGGAGATCTTTTTGACAAATCCGTCGTTCTGCAGTGCGCTTCGGGATACGTTCAGCGGCAGATCCGGGCAGTCGATGACGCCTTTTAAGAGCATCAGGTATTCCGGAATGACTTCTTTGATGTTGTCGGCAATAAATACCTGGTTGTTGTACAGCTTGATGGTTCCCTCGATGGAATCGTACTCGGTGTTGATACGCGGGAAGTAGAGGATACCTTTGAGGTTGAACGGATAGTCCATGTTCAGATGGATCCAGAACAGCGGCTCGCGGTAGTCGTTGAAGACTTTGCGGTAGAATTCTTTATAATCCTCATCGCTGCACTCGTTTGGATGTTTGGTCCACAGCGGGTGGATATCACTGATGGAAACCGGGCGTTTGTTGATTTTTACTTTCTCTTTTGCCGGAGAAACCTCAACCTGCTCTTTGGTTCCGTCTTCTTTTTCTTTCTCTTCGTATTTTGCATCCTCGTGGATGTGCTCAACGACAACGTCGTCCTCTTTTAATTCACTCTCGTCGATCGTCTCGTACTCCTGCGGAGCGTTTGCTTTGGACAGGAAGATTTCAACCGGCATGAAGGAGCAGTATTTCTCGAGTACTTCGCGGACACGGTATTCATTGGCGAACTCGAGGCAGTCCTCATTCAGGAACAGGGTAATTTCGGTACCAACGGTTGTTTTGCTGCCCTCGGACATATCGTACTCGGTGCTTCCGTCACAGGTCCAGTGAACCGGTGTGGAGCCTTCTTTGTAGGAAAGAGTATCGATGTGCACTTCGTCGGCTACCATGAAAGCAGAGTAGAAACCAAGACCGAAGTGGCCGATCATCTGATCCGGGTTTGTTTTGTCTTTGTATTTCTCCAGGAACTCGGTAGCGCCGGAGAAAGCGATCTGGGTAATGTATTCTTCGACTTCGTCAGCCGTCATACCAAGACCGGTATCGATGAATTTCAAGGTTTTCTCATCCGGGTTTACAATGACCTGGATGGATGCTTTGTAGTCATCCGGCAGTGTATATTCGCCCATGCCGTCCAGCTTTTTCAACTTGGTGATGGCATCGCAGCCGTTGGAAACGAGCTCGCGGACAAAGATGTCGTGATCGGAATACATCCATTTTTTAATAATCGGGAAAATATTGTCGCTGTTGATAGAAAGATTTCCATGTTTCGCACTCATGAGAAACACACTCCTTTTCTTATAAAAATATTTTGATCCAGCAAAGCGGGAATATCATGCTTTTTTAGATGTCTGCAGCTTTTTTGCTGCCCTGATAGTTATAGTAATACTGGCACAGGGAAAAGTCAAGAAAAAATTAGCACTCAAGAAAAAAGAGTGCTAACAGAACGGCAAAAAGCCTTGTATTTACCGGTATTCCGGCACTTTCTAAACTTTTTGTAAAGTCCCATCAGAAGGGCTGGCGCGGTTGTTTTCGGAGGAGGGGTATGCTACAATGAAAAGCATAGAAGCGTTCCGAACAGACAGAAGAAAAGGGAGGAAATACATGACAAATACAACGAAGGCGGCGCTGGAAGCGTCGTTAAAGAAGCTGCTTTTGAAGAAGCCGCTGGACAAAATTACGATCAACGATCTGACGACAGACTGCGGCATCAGCCGGATGGCGTTTTATTATCATTTTAAGGATATCTACGATCTCGTTGAATGGTCGTGCCTTGAGGATGCGACGCAGGCGCTGCAGGGGAAGAAGACGTACGAGACGTGGCAGGAGGGGGTGCTGCAGATTTTTGAGGCAATGCTCGAGAACAAGCCGTTTATTATGAATGTCTACCATTCCGTAAGCCGCGAGCAGATTGAGACGTATCTCTTTCATCTGACGCACGATCTGCTGTACGGTGTCGTGCAGGAGAAAGCAAAAGGAACCGGCATCTCCGAGGCGGACCAGAGCTTCATCGCAGATTTCTATAAGTACAGCTTCACCGGCGTCATGCTCGACTGGATCAAGGACGGCATGAAAGCAGATTACCATGTGATTGCAGAGAAAATGCACCGCACGATGGAAGGAAATGTCGTCAATTCCATCCGCAATTTCCAGAAAAACAAATAAAATACTTTACAAAACAGGGCGTGTGATAAAAATTTTATCATCCGCCCTGTTTTGTAAATGGAAAAGCGGGGAAAAATGAAGTAAGATTCAAACTGTCAACAGACAACAGCAACACAACAGAAACTTGTAAAACAAAGAAAGCAGCATAACCAATACGAACCGGGAATTCGAAAAACTATTCCGGCAGTCGTATTTAGAAAAGAAAGGATGAACGTCTATGTCAAAAAAAGGATTAAAATTCGGAATCGCATCAGCAGCAGTCATCGGAGCTGGAGCAGCAGTGCTGCAGGCAAAAAACAAGAGTGAAGCAAAAAAAGCAGCGGAGACAACCACTGTAACATCAGAACCAAAGAATGATTACCGCAACACCGAGCGCGGAAAAGATAAGAAAAACAGCAAAGGCATTTATTATACCAACGGAAACTACGAAGCTTTCGCAAGACCGGAAAAACCGGAAGGCGTCGATGAGAAGAGCGCATACCTTGTAGGAAGCGGCCTCGCAGCCCTCGCAGCAGCGTGCTTCCTTGTAAGAGACGGCCAGATGAAAGGCGATCACATCCACATTCTGGAAGCCATGGACATCGCCGGCGGTGCCTGCGACGGTATCTACGATCCGACCCGCGGCTACATCATGAGAGGCGGCCGTGAGATGGAAAACCACTTCGAGTGCCTGTGGGATCTGTTCCACAGCATCCCGTCAATTGAGACACCTGGTGTATCCGTTCTTGATGAGTATTACTGGCTGAACAAAAAAGACCCGAACTACTCCCTGTGCCGTGCAACGAAGAACCGCGGCGAGGATGCCCATACCGACGGAAAGTTCAACCTGAGCCAGAAAGGCTGCATGGAGATCATGAAACTCTTCATGACAAGAGATGAGGATCTGTACGACAAGACGATCGAAGATGTTTTTGATGATGAAGTATTCAATTCCACCTTCTGGCTGTACTGGAGAACGATGTTCGCCTTCGAAAACTGGCACAGTGCACTGGAGATGAAGCTGTACTTCCAGCGGTTCATTCACCACATCGGCGGACTGCCGGACTTCTCCGCACTGAAATTCACGAAGTACAACCAGTATGAATCCCTGATTCTTCCGATGAAGAAATACCTCGAGGATGCCGGCGTAGACTTCCAGTTCAATACCGAAGTAACCAACGTTATCTTTGAAATCAACGATGGAAAGAAAGTCGCAAAAGCCATCGAGTGCAAAGTAAACGGCGTCGAGAAAGGCATCGTTCTCACCGAGAATGACCTCGTCTTCGTTACCAACGGAAGCTGCACCGAAGGCACGATCTACGGCGATCAGAACCATGCACCAAACGGTGATGAAGA